>Ga0082335_1000407_pt1 | contig 110523 bp, 87 predicted proteins | sample Subgrocontami58m_FD_72375 | JGI IMG/M metagenome (GOLD analysis project Ga0082335, IMG submission 72375) | Subsurface groundwater microbial communities from S. Glens Falls, New York, USA - GMW37 contaminated, 5.8 m (SPADES assembly) (version 2) ... | reverse complement strand
GTACCTCTGTCAGTGCGTCCTCTACACCCGCTGGCTTCTGTCCATCGTCTCTGCTATTGTTCCCCATGGGTGGCGTACCTCCTTGCTGGTGACTTCGTCGTCCTCAGCAGGATACGCCGCCCTCCCTCCATACACCACTTTCAGTTATAACTCCTCGCAAAAGGCTGCGACCAACACATTCGTATCAAGCAACAAAGCGTCGCGAGCAATGTCAAGAATGGCTCCCGCAACTCGGTACTGTGGCATCTAATTCACGCCCTCTTGCCTAGCTCGCTCCATCGGGTTCCATGCTTGCAGCAATCAAATCCTCAATTTCGCTTTCGATGCTCCGCGCGTCCTGTCTAGCTAAACGGGCCTCTATCATCTGTTGCGCCAATTCGCCCAATCGAACGGCTGTCGCGTCTAAGTCAACAAGGAACCTCGGCACCGGTAGTCGACTAAGATGCTGCGGCTCAAACTTTACGAATGCCCCACGGAAGGCCGGTGTCAAATGGGTCAAGTACTCACTGGCGATCATGCTGTTGAGGTACGCCAGCAATGGCAGTGCAAATTCAGGATCCGAAGGGACAACCGCCGTCCCTCCAACGAGGAACACCTCTCCTGTATCGTCTAGGGCAAAGGATGTCTGCGTAGCTAAATCCCGCGTGACGAGCTTAGGCCTGCTAAGCCAAGTCTCATCTCTCCTCCGCACAAGTTCGTACCAGCGGAGTCCTCCGGCAGCTATACTACTTCTGTTCGTGAGGAGGCTTTGATAAGCCAATAGATAGCCGTAGACTTTCGGGAACCTTTCCTTGAGATCAGCCTCCGTGATTACGCGCTCATTAATATAGGGGTACAGAAGCCTCTGGTCTGAGCGGAGCAGGTCATAACGCTGGATATCTGACCCGAATACAACTCGGCGGAGCAAAGACATCTCAAGAATCGCTACGTCCTCTAATCCGTTGACGACACGGGCAAAAGTGCCGTCATCAGATTCTACCCGCATGATAAAAATGTCATTGGCACCTGTGCGGATGCCTTGGTAAATGCCAGTAAAGTCCCCAAGAAGTACCGCGTTCTGCTCTAAGCGTAAGCGTGCGCGTCGGGTCTCACCTGACAATAACATCCAAGCTGCTTGTCCGACAGGGCGAGCAATATCAAATGCCTTGAGCGAGCCATGCTGGAATTCGCCGTTCCCATTCAGGGCGTCAACGAGCAACCCTCCCAGATAACGAGTATCAGATGTGTCGGAGACAATTACTGCACGAACCGTTGCTGGTTGCACACTGTCAACAGTGACTCGTTTCCTCGCAATCACAGCACCAATGTAGCCGCTGGTCCCTTTAAATACCTCACTAGAACCGAAGTCGATGACGCCCAACAAATCAGTCTGGCTCGTAAGAATTTCGCGAACGATTCCGGCATCACGATTCCGAAAAAGGCGATTAGGAACCACCATCCCGAGAACACCTCCAGGGGCTAGTCGCCGGACTGCCAGCTCAACGAAAAGGTGCGCATAATCGAAGCGGCCCTGCGCGGTGTGGAATCTCCTTGCAAGCTCCTCACGCGATTGTATGCTGCCGGTCGCGATGAACGGCGGGTTGCCCAGCACTACGTCGTAAGTTTGCGGCAAATTGGCCCATATCTCGTCACTCAGGGAGTCACCCAACACCACGACCTCATCAATGCTTGGTAAAGGCAGCGCATTGGGCTCCTCGGTCAGGCGGAGCCAAAGATTCATGCGAGTCAGCGTCACTGCCCGGGGGTCGATATCAACTCCGATTACGTGCTTTCCCTCAATCAGAACCCGTGCCCAATTGCGTTCTGGATCGCGCTGCCGCAACCGCCTAACCAGCGCACTCACACCCTCAACGAGAAACGACCCAGAGCCACAGGCAAAATCTGCGATACGGGGAAGAAACTCAACATCCTCGTGCTCTGCCAACGCCTTCTCTATAGCCTGGTCAGTCAATGTACCAACCAGGTAATTTGGCGTATAAAAAATGCCTCCCGATTTCTTGACACTGACTGGTTCGACCTCTCGCACTGGCTGATCAAACAATCGCAACTGTGGCGCGAGTGGGGCGGCCATATATACATTAGCGAGGTACTTCTCATACGCGCGACCAAGTACATCAGCGTCGATCCAAGCGAAGTTATACCGCTGAGAACCCCGAGGCAACTGTTGCGGCACATAGAGGTCACGAATGATGCCCGCCAGCACGAACTCAGGGAAATGGGTAAGTCGGTCGTCTGCGAACAACTGGTTTTGGATCGTTTCACGAGCGCGCTCAAATAACTGTTCTAGAAGCACAGGGTCCACGCGCTCAGAAGATACGACTACGCTCTCCAGCGGTGGTATGTCCGGCCGAAGACCTCTATCTTCGACGGCTCTTAACACAAAAAGCTGTGCAAACAGCGTGTGTAGATCCTCGTCTAGTCCATCAGCGTCGTGGCCGTAGCGGAGCGCTTCTAATCGCCAGCGATCTAGCCGAGCTACCAGGGCATCATCAACAGGCATGAGCAAGCGATCTGGCTCGGAGATACTTGCGGCAAGCCTGTCGAGACGCCCATCGGCCATCCCTTCAGGCGTCATCGCTGTCAGCAACTCAAAGTTTTTGTGAAACTCCGCCCAAGTGATCTCGGGAAGCCGAAACCACTCCTCATCGCGTATCCAATGCGAGTTGAAGACAACAACGCCCGCCTCGTCTGCGATGATGCCCCAGTGAACTGAAGAGTGATAGGCAAACCGCGCAGCTTCTCGCAACATATGTTGCGTGGCACCCGTGCCATCAACCGCGAACACAGTAGCAGGCTGCGGCCCAAGAAATCCTCTACTTAGGTTGAGCTTGCCAGCCGAGGTTTGAGCCTCAAGAGTCTGTATTCTTGCTGAACCAAGCTCCCATCCCAATGCCTTTGCCAGCCGTTGACAAAGAGGCTCACCCGCATCATGAGGCCCCATCGCCCCAGTGCGCTCGGCTAGCTTGAGGAGCGCGTCATCAGTGGAAGTGGTCATATCAATCCAATCGATGGCTCAACCATCAAGTCAGTTGCTTCCTCTGTATCGCTGGCCCATTTTAGCCGAATGATAGTGCATAGACCATCCCCTTTTCCACAGTCCTCGGCCTTCCGTCAGGGTTTTCAGCGTTGGGTTTTGGCCGAATTCCTCGTTCATTCTGGGAGTATCAAAGATTGAACGCGCGAGACCTTGTACACCTGCGATAGGTCATACCCAGAAACAAAGGGTCTACCAGCGAGAACCGAAAGACCCTTGCCCGCCCCTCAGCATGGTAGCAGATGGCGGGCCAAAGTGTGTATCATAAAGCTGTGTGTTGGAGAGGGGTTCGTAGAAGGCAATCTCTCACCATTCACCCAAACACATCCCTCCTACACAAGCCTCAAAAAGTGCGCCCCGATACGTCGGGATGCCGGAAGTGATCTCCTGCCATGACTAATCGTTACCCCGCCGTCGCCTACAGCATTACGCTACGCGCCCAGTACCCCAACCGTCCCGGCATGTTGGGGAAGATCGCCGCCGCCATCGGCAAGGTGGGAGGCGACATCGGTGCCGTGGACATCGTGGACTCGTCGCGGGAGCACATCGTGCGTGACATCACCGTCAACGCGCGGGACGTGGGCCACGGCCAGGAGATAGCTGACCGCATCCGCGCCATGCGGGGAGTGACCGTCCTCAACGTGTCCGACCCCACCTTCCTCATGCACCTGCGAGGCAAGATTGAGATGCAGTCCAAAGTTGCAGTGAAGACGCGCAACGACCTGTCTATGGCCTACCGCCCCGGCGTCATCCGCGTGGCCTCCGCCATCCACGAGGAACCCAGCGCCGTCTGGTCGCTTAGCACCAAAGGCAACACCGTCGCCATTGTCACCGACGGCACAGCAGTGCTGGGCCTGGGCGACATCGGCCCTGCCGCCGCCATGCCGGTGATGGAAGGCAAGGCCATGCTCTTCAAGGAGCTGGCCGGGGTGGACGCTTGGCCCATCTGCCTGGACACAAAGGACCCGGACGCCATTATTCGCGCCGTGAAGAACATCGCCCCCGGCTTTGGCGGCATCAACCTGGAGGACATCTCTGCGCCAAGGTGCTTCTACATTGAGGACCGCCTGAAGGAGGAGTTGGACATCCCTGTGATGCACGATGACCAGCACTGCACCGCCGTAGTAGTGTTGGCTGCCACGCTTAACACGCTGAAGCTGGTGAACAAGAAGCTGGAAGACCTGAAGATCGTGGTCTGCGGCTCGGGCGCTGCGGGCACGGCCACGGCCAAGCTGCTCAAGGACGCCGGCGCACACAACATCATCGGCTACGACAAGGAGGGCGTGCTGCACAAAGGCATGGACTACGGAGGACACTCGGGCAAGCTGTGGTTCGCCAACGAATGCAACCCGGAGGACTATCGCGGCGACCTCATGGGGGCAATGGAAGGGGCCGACCTGTTCATCGGACTCTCCGGCCCCGGTGTGCTCACCGTTGAGCACGTCAAGCGCATGAACAGGGACGCAGCGGTGTTCGCCATGGCGAACCCGGACCCGGAGATCGCGCCGGAGGATGCCGAGCCTTACGTGCGCATCATGGCGACGGGCCGGTCCGACTACCCCAACCAGATCAATAACGTGCTGGGCTTCCCCGGCTTCTTCCGGGGTCTGCTGGACTGCCGCGCCCGAGAGGTCAACACGGAGATGAAGATTGCCGCGGCGTGGGCCATTGCCCAAGCGGTGCCGGGGAACCAGCTCAACGAGGAGTACCTGATGCCCAGCGTTTTTGACCGGGGCGTGGCGCGCGCCGTGGCGCGGGAGGTGGCCGCCGCGGCCCAGAGGACGGGCGTGGCCCGCCGCCAGCGCCGCAGCCAGCGGGTGGCCTACTGGCTCTCCGGCGGCCTGGAGATTGGGAGGTAGGAGCTTTGCACGAAAAGTCTCCCAAAAGACAAAAGCTATTGTTCCCACCCGCCCCCTCCCCAAAGGTTATTAGCTAGGGGGACACCCCCTAACCCCCGACAAGGAACCCAGGTTCCTTGTATCCTCCTGGGTTTTCGTGCAATGCAGGAGGTAGGGAAGCAACCCAAGTCTGCAAGGACATTCCCATGACAAACAGAAACACAGCGGTGGCCTACGGTCTCACCATCCGGGCCGAGTACCCCAACCGGCCCGGCATGTTGGGCAAAGTGACCTCCGCCATCGGAAACGCCGGAGGAGACATCGCCGGCCTGGACCTGGTGCAGTCCAGCCGGGAGACGGCAGTGCGCGATTTCACCGTCAACGCCCGGGACGTGACACACGGCCAGCACATTGTGGCGGCGGTGAACGCCATTGAGGAGGTGCGCGTCGTCAGCGTCTCAGACCCCACCTTCCTCCTGCACCTGGGCGGCAAGATTGAGATGCGGTCCAAGACGTCCATCAAGAACCGCAACGACCTGTCCATGGCATATACGCCCGGCGTTGCCCGGGTGTGCATGGCTATTCACGATGACCCCGACGCGGTGTGGACGCTGACCACCAAGAGCAACACCGTGGCCGTGGTGACCGACGGTTCCGCCATTCTGGGGCTGGGCGACGTGGGCCCCGGGCCGGGAATGCCCGTCATGGAAGGCAAGGCCATGCTGTTCAAAGAGCTGGGCGGAGTGGACGCCTGGCCCTTCTGCCTGGACACCAAAGACCCTGATGCGATTGTGGAAACGGTAAAAGCCATCTCTACGGGTTTTGGCGCGATCAATCTGGAGGACATCTCCGCACCGCGCTGCTTCATCGTGGCGGAGAAGCTCCAGGCGGCGCTGGACATTCCGGTGTTCCACGACGACCAGCACGGTACGGCGGTGGTTGCCCTGGCTGCCCTGTTCAACGCGCTGAAGTTCGTCAACAAGCGACTGGAGGACATCAAGACGGTGGTCCTGGGCGCCGGACCGGGAGGCGTGGCTACCGCCAAGCTGTTCGTAGAGACTGGCATGGCCCACATCACCTGCTTTGACTCGGCGGGGGCCATCCACAAGGGCCGGAGCTTCACTGACAATCCAGGCAAGCAATGGCTGGCAACCAACACGAATTCCACCGGCTTCAAGGGTGACTTGATGGAGGCCATGGAGGGGGCGGACCTGCTGGTGGGCCTCTCCGGACCGGACGTGGTGACGGCGGAGCACTTGAAGCGGATGAATCGAGACGCCATCGTCTTTGCCATGGCCATACCCGACCCGGAGATCCTTCCCGACGCGGCCCACCCCTACGTCCGCATCATGGCGACGGGCCGCTCCGATTACCCCAACCAGATCACCAACGCGTTGTGCTTCCCCGGCTTCCTCCGTGGCCTGCTGGACTGCCGCGCCCACTCAATAAACAAAGAGATGCAGATTGCTGCGGCGCGGGCCATTGCGGCGGCAGTGCCGGCCAACAACCTGAACGAAGAGAACATCATGCCCAACGTGTTTGACCGCAACGTGGCGCGAGGCGTTGCGCGGGCGGTGACGGAGGCCGCTCACCGCACGGGTGCGGCCCAGCGTGGCCGCCGTGGCCGCACCTACGGCCTGGGCTCGTACCGGTAGGCGTACGCGGCATGGTCGGTATGTGACTGGTAAGGCCGCTGCACGAGGCGGCAGTCCCGCCGATCAAAGGGCAACCACTTTAATCCAGACAATGCTGCCAATAAATAACACGGTGACAAATATCGTGGCCGACCAGGGATTCTCCGTGCTGTTAGTTAGTGACCCCCAAAAAGGGCACCAATCATAAGCCCAAACATCATCCCCAGAGCTGCCCGGCCACCAAACGCCCACCACATCGGGAGGAGAAGGGCGACGCCGACAGGCCACACTAACCAAGTCTTCTTCTCCTCCCAAAAGGCTTGCCTGTTTGCCCTTTCCTTTTCTTCCTTACCTGCAATGAGGTATTCCTGAATTTTGCTGAGGGGGGATTTCTCGCCTTCATCCTTGGGGGCGACGGGGCGACGCCTGAAAAGTCGCATGGTGCCGTCCTCCTTTTGTCCCTTGAACGCGCCGGTATTCTACCCTTCGTACCGCTTGAACACCAGGCAGGCGTTCTGGCCTCCAAAGCCAAAGCTGTCGGACAGCACGACGCGCACATCCTTCTTGCGTGCCACGTTGGGGACGTAGTCCAGGTCGCACTCCGGATCAGGGTGCTGGTAGTTGATGGTGGGGTGCATGACGCCGTCGGTGATGGTCTTGACGCAGGCCACGGCCTCCATGCCGCCCGCTCCGTCTCCGCCCTCTGCCTGTCGCAACACGTAACGGAGTCCGAGAACGGAGCAGAACTGGCCGGAAGTCCACCTCCACTACAGTCTTCCCGTCTTCGGGCAAGGCCACTCGCCAGGCCGGGGCGCTACTTGACCAGGTCTTTGCTCCTGAACACCAGGGCGGCAGCGGCCAGGGAGGCCACGAACACGCCAAGATAGACACCCACACCCGCCCAGTTGACCTCACCGGCGGCCACAAGATGCAATGCATCGTAGTAATGGAACAGGGATAGGTACTGAAACCAGTCCAAGGATGCTACCGCGCTGCCAATGATATTGGCAAAGTAGGTGAGGGCCGTTATGCCCCCTGCCAACGCAAGGGACCTGCGAGGATCGGCCAGCAGGCAGGAAGCGAGGGTGGCGTAGGCGGCGACAGCCATGCTCAGCAACAAGGCAACAAGGTGAGCGCCGGCAAGATACAAGTGGTTAATGCTTTCTCCCCCTATCCAGCTTGCTACGGTGAGGCCGGTGTAGGAGAGGATGGTGGCGGTGAGAACCAGCGCGCCGAACCCGGAGAACTTGGAAAAGAGAAACCCCACGCGACTGATAGGCTGGGACAGGTGCATGTCCAACGTGCCGCGTTCTATCTCCTGGGAGACGAGGCCGCCACAGTACACGACGGAGTAGATGCCCAAGAGCAACGGGAAGAAGGCGAAGTACTCGCCGCCCAGATAGCCGGCGTAGCTGTACTCGCCGTTGGGGAAGAGCAAAGAGATGTCCGTAAGGCCCATCGCGGCGAGAAGTTCTTTGGGCATGGCCTGGTAGTACTGCATGAGCGTGCCGTGGGGCAGGCTGTTGGCCACGGTGGGGAAAATGGCTGCGGCGATAGACGCCCAGGCGACGCCCACAAGACCCCACGTCATTGCGCCAATCATGCCGAGGCGGTAGGTGACTCTAAAGAATCGCCAGCTCATGGGGTCGGCTCCCTGCCTTCAATCTCAAGATTGAACAGGTCTTCAATGCTGGCCTCGGGCGCTACCACGTCTTCCAGCGGCAGCGCCGCGATCTTTTGCAGCACGGGGCCGATGTGCCCGATAGCGGTGAGTTCGGCCACACGGCCACTGCATTGCACGTTGGTGATCCCCGGGTAGGCAAAGTCCTCCGGCAAGGCATCGCGGGTTAGCGTGACTTGAATCCGCCTGGCGTAGGTGTGTTGCATGTCCTGCACGCTGATGGTCGTCAGGAGGTGGCCGTTGCCCAGCACGGCCACGCGGTCGCATACGCGCTGCACGTCGGACAGTATGTGCGAAGAGAGCAGCACCGTCTTGCCCCGTGCCTTCTCTTCTCTAAGCACCTCGTGCAACTCCCGCTGCATGAGGGGGTCCAGGCCCTGGGACGGCTCATCCATGATGAGGACGTCGGGGTCGTGGGCTAGGGCCATGAGGATGGCAAGTTTCTGCTTGTTTCCTTTGGAGTAGGCGCGGATAGGCCGCGAGAGGTCAAGCTGGAAGCGCTCGGCCATTTCGTCGCGGCGCTTGTTGGGAGTACGGTGGACGCTCTGCAGCAGGTCAAGGTGCTGACTTCCGGTAAGGTGCTCGTAGTAGGCGGGTTCGCCCAGGACAATGCCGCACACCTGGCGCACTTGCTGGGACTGGCGGCGAATGTCCATGCCGGCGATCCGTCCGCCGCCCCGGTCCGGCTGCAAAAGGTTCAGCAGCAGGCGTATGGTAGTGGATTTGCCCGAGCCGTTCGGCCCCAGCAGGCCGAGGACCTCGCCGCCCATGACGCCGAGGGTAAGGTCTTCTACGCCGCGGACCCGGCCATAATACTTGGTAAGGCCATTGGTCTGGATCACTGGGGTCTGGGCCATGACAAGCTCCTGGGGATTCCCGCTCTCTATGCCTTCTTGGTCTGGCCTGGGCGGACCAGGAGAACAGGACGGTCGCTGGTGCGAATGACGCGGTCCGCCACGCTGCCCAAGAGCCAGCGTCCAGCGCCGCTGCGACCGCGGCTGGTCATGACGGTGATGCCAGCCGGCAGGGCGTTGGCAGTGTCCACGATCACGGTAGCCGGCACGCCGATGGAGGCAATGGTAGCGACGTTGGCGATGCCGGCTTGCCGCTGGGCCGTTGCGGTGCGCTCCAGATAGGCGAGGGCTTCATCCCGGCTGGCGTCAATGCTCTCCTCATAGTAGTTGCCCATGGCAGCGGCGTACTGCAAATCGGCGTACACGACGGGCAGCGGAACGGCGCGCACCAACGTCAGGTGCAGGCTGAGGGCAGCAGCGAGCTGCCGTGCTACGGGCAGGGCTTGCTCGGCAAGGGGCGACCCGTCCAACGGCACGACCGCAGTTGCAAGGCGGTCCAGGGGATACGCTGCCCCCTGCGCCTGGGGACTCACGATGAGCATTGAAGACAAGGCGTGATGGGCAACACGGTCCATCACGCTGCCCAGCACCAGGCGTTGCAGCCCAGACCTGCCGTGGGTGGACATGGCGATCAGTGTGTCCGGTTCTGCATCGGCGGCGGCGATGATGCGCTCGGCAGGATCTCCCTCCACCACGTTGTACGTCGCTTTGATGCCGGCATCCTGGAAGGTCTTGGCGACTCTGGCAAGGTCTTCATGGAAGATGTGCTCTTTGCCGGTGCGCCGGTCGTAGAGGCTGCCCGGCGCAATGACGGTCAGCAACTCCACAGAGCTTTTGAAAGACTGTGCCACGGTGCGCACCAAAGGCAAGACCATTTCGGCCAGCAAGGAGCCGTCCAGTGGGACGAGGATTCGCTTGTACATCAACGCCTCCAACACACAGACTACCTAACCCCCTAGCCCCCTTCCCTTCAGGGAAGAGGGAAAAAAGTAGAGGATACGCCAAAACCTCCAACAAGGGCTTTGCCCCTGCACCCTGGCTTGTTCAACGGCTTCAGGGCAGAGGGATACTACTAAATAGGAGTAGGGCGACCGGCGCGGAGCAGCAGCACGGGCCTAACGCTGGTGCGGATGACATGGTCCGCAACGCTGCCCAGCAACCAGCGGCCCAGGCCGGAACGCCCGTGGCTGGTGATAATCGTGATGGCATCCGGCAGCGACTTGGCAGTGTCCACGATGACGCCAGCGGCGTTGCCGACGGTGACGACGGTGTTGACTTTCTCCACACCCGCCTGTTTTTGGGCGGTTGCTACAGAACTTAGATAGGTAAGGGCTTCATTCCGTCCGGCGTCCAGGACATCTTGGTAGAAATCCGCAGGCCATATCCCATCTTCCATTTCTGCATAGATCACTGGGAAAGGTACGGATCGGAGGAGCACGAGCGGCAAGGAGAGCGTTCTTGCCAGTTGCCGCGCCACAGGAAGCGCCTCCTCCGCCAGGGGCGATCCATCCAGCGGCACAAGGGCAGCGCCCAAACGCTCCTCGGGCCGGGTTGCGGTAGCCGCCAACGAATTCACAATAAGCAAGGGGGAGGCGGCATAATGCGCCACGCGGTCCGCCACGCTGCCCAGCACCCAGCGCTGCATTCCGGACCTGCCGTGGGTGCACATGACGATGAGCGTACCCGGCACGCTGTCCGCTTCGGCGATGATACGGTCGGCGGGGTCGCCCTTCAGCGTCTTTGTGGAGGCGCGAACGCCGAGGGCTTCAAATGCGCTGGCCTTGAGCGCCAGGCTGGACAACAACGCTTGCTCGCCTCCTGCGCCGCCGGGGCCGGGCGACTCTTCGGACACAACAGTCAGCAACTCTACGGAGCTTCGCAAAGACTTGGCAAGATAGCGCGCCAAAGGCAATACGCGCTCTGAAAGGTCAGACCCGTCCAATGGCACCACGATGCGGTTGAACATGACGACATTGCCTCCTTCTTCATCCAGAACCCAGTGCATCCCTGCGGTTCCTGCCTTCACTATAGCAGAACTGCATGAATACAGCCTGAATAACAACCCCACGCCCCTGAACAGTCCTTGCAAAAGCTAGGCGGAGGGCAACTTGTCATTCTGAACGAGTCCCGATACCTCGGGACATCGTGATGAATCTCTCCTGGTCTGCCTTTCCAATGAAGGGCCGTCATCTGTGGGGCTGTGGGGCGCAAGGCCTTGCGCTCCTACACCGAAAGACCCTGAGTCTTGTGTCAGGTAGCAGAGCAAGGGGGACCCCATAGTTGTAGAATAGTGGCAGGGCTAGGAGTCTGACGAGGGAGTGAAGGAAGATGAGCGCATCCACACGCTGGCTGATCGGCATTGGCGCAGGCGTTGCGCTGCTTATTATCGCAAGCATCGTCATCGCACTGACGAGAGGCGGCCAAGCCCCTCTGCTGGCGGAGGCGACGCCGGAAGGCGTGGTCCAGCGATTCCTGCTGGCAGTACAGGACAAAGACTACGCCAAAGCCCGCGACTACTTGAGTCCCCGTGTGCAGGCGGGGTGCTCCATCACGTTCATGCGCGATAGCATGCGGTGGCGCGAGGACAACAGCCGCGAGTTGCGGGTGGAAGTGCTCAGCAAAGACGCCACGGGCGACGGTAGGACGCAGGTGCGCGTGGCGGTGACGGAGGTCCACGTCTCGCCCCCCTTTGGCGTGGACGAGTCTCGCCATGAAGAGGTGTACATCCTGCGAGAGGAAGATGGCGCGTGGCGTATAGACGAGCCTCCCTGGCCCGTTGGTTATTGCCCGGAGTTCACGCCTTACCCGGCGCGCACGCCCACAAAGCTGCCGGCGATGTAGTCCCATGCCTTTTTACGACGTTGGGCAGCTACCTGACCCCCTAGCTCCCTTCCCTGTAGGGAAGGGGGAAATGCTGTCCCGATGGAATCGGGACAGACCCCCGGCAGGGGCTATGCCCTGCACCCGATTTTCCGCCTGCTTCAGGCTGATGTCAGTAGCACACGGCCTATTCTGGGACGCGGGAGGTTAGGCATGGCGCTGGAGATTCTTTTCTCGCTCCTTGTTCCCGTTGTGATCATTGGGGGCATCATTGCCCTCATCGTGGCGTTGGTGCGCCACCGGGGCGCGCCTCGTGAGAGCCGCGCTGTCATGGTGCGCCGCATCTTCACCTACGGACTGTCCTTGCTCAGCCTGGCCGCCGGCGGTATCGGCGTTACCCTGGTCGTCCACACTATCCTGGCGAACCTGTTCAAGCCCTCGGTAGTCTCCACGGGCAACGAGCTGCTCTCCCTTGGGCTGGCCCTCACCATCGTGGGCGTCCCCATCTGGCTGCTGTTCTGGGCGGCTATCCAACGCACCGCCCGCAGAGAGCCGCTGGAAATCCAGTCCTTGGGCCGTCGCGTCTACTTTGCGCTGGTCATGGCGGCCTCGGCCATCGCCTCCACCATAGGGGCGATACAGGTGGCGCGCTGGGCATTGGGCGGCGGGCCGTTCAGCAGCGCAAACACCGCCGTGTTCGTGGTGTGGGCAGGCGTGTGGGCCTTCCACCGGCTGATGGAGCGGCGCGAAGGGCCTTTTGAAGACGACCTCGCCGGGATACAGCGGCTGTACACCTACGGCATGTCTCTGTTCGGCGTTGCAGTGCTGGCGGCGGGCATCGGCGGCCTGCTCCACGTGACGCTCGCCGCCGCCTACAATGCCCTCTTCGCAGCCGAAGCCCCCCTGGTGCAGGAGTCCAACCTCTTCAACGGCATCCTGCAACCGTCCCTGGGCACGGCAATCGCGGGAGGCGTGGTGTGGTGGGGCCATTGGAAGGGGATGTCCAGGACCGATTCCTCCACCAGCCGCCAGGTGTATCTGTACCTCTTCACCATTCTTGCGGGCGCAGTCATGGTGGTCTCCGCCCTGAGCGTAGGGCTGTACCACGTGTTGCAGTGGTTTCTGGGCACACCGGCAACCACGTCGTCACGGCTGCACTTTGACGTGTTCCCCGGCATCATCGCCGCCTCTACGGTAGGAGCAGCGGCATGGGTCTATCACTGGACCGTGGTGCGGGAGGAGGCCACGAAGACCGAGGGTCTTGGGCCGGCGCAGCGCGTGTACGGCTATCTGGTGGCTGCGGTCGGACTAGGCGTCTTGGGTACAGGGCTGACCATCCTGCTGGCGACGGTGCTGGGCATGTTGGCCCCGCCTTCTACCCTCCTGGAGTTCGTCTGGCGCAACCCCATTCTGCTGGCGGTGACGCTGCTGGCAGTAGGCGTGCCGGTATGGGGCGGCTACTGGCGCGCGGTGCAGCGAGCGGCGGTGACAGGCGGGCCGGCGGAACGCGGTGCGCTCTCCCGGCGCGTGTTCATCTACCTGATCTTCGGGCTGGCTATTATCCTGACGTTGGTCAACCTGAGCATCGTGCTGTTTGAGTTGTTTGACGCGCTGCTGGGCAAGGGTTCCGGCAACATCATCTGGAACGTGCGCTGGAGCCTGGCGATGCTGGTTGCCGCAGGCGCAGCCAGCGGGTACTACTGGGCGGTGCTGTCCGAGGACCGGCGTGCGTTGGCCCAGGCTCAGCCTCCGGCGACTGAAGCGGTTGAGCCGAAGATGGCGGCGCAAAAACAGGTCATCGTTCTCTTGGGCGTGAATGACATGTCCCTGGTGCAGCGGTTGCAGGCTGCGCTGGGCTACGACGTGCAGGTGTGGCAACGGGTGCCGCCAGTCCCCGCAGCGCCCGCCCTAGACGAGGCGGCGCTGGCGGCGCTAGCGCAGACCATCGGGGCGGCTGCATCGGGCCGGGTACTGGTGGAAGTGGATGCCGCGGGGGTGAAGGTCACGCCCTATGTCATGAGCGACGAGGCGGAATGGTAGCAGCAACCGGCTGGCAGCGAACGTGGGACTGGAAAGATGTGCTACCCTAGTCGCCATGAATGCGCAGCCCGCTCCAGACAGCATCGTTCCGCCCACAGGTGAGGTTGGGGCAACCGGCGCCAGCCGCTATCGCTGGGTTATCGGCGGGCTGATGCTGGCGCTGAACTTCACCTTCGGCCTCAGCTTCTTCGCCGCGTCGCCGGTGCTGCCCCTGGTCATAGCGGACTACGGCGTCTCCCGTGCGACGGCCAGCCTGCTGACCAGCCTGGTTATCCTTTTGCTCGCCGCGGTGCAGTTCCCGGCCAGCACCCTCATAGGCCGCGTGTCCCTCAAATGGCTGATGGCCGTGGGCTGGCTGCTTGGAGCGGCCAATGCGTTGGTCTTTGTCGCGCCGGGGGGCTTCCTCGCGGTGCTCGGCCTGCGCCTGTTGTACAGCGTGGGGTACGCCATCGCCTTCCCCGCCATCGGCCCGTTGCTCATGCAGTGGTTCCGCCCCAAAGAGTTGCCGTTGGTCAACAGCCTGAACATCGCTGCAATATCGGCGGGGATCACCTTGGCCACCTTCGGCGCTGGGCCGCTGGCGGGCGTGATGGGCTGGAAAGCAGCGCTCAGCATCTTCGGCGCGGCGTCTTTGTTGGGAGCGGCGGCATGGATGGTCTGGGGACGCACGGTGCAGTCCCGACAGGTCGGGACTGTGGAAAGGCCACCGCTGTTTGGAGAACTGCTGGGAGTGCTGCGTTCCAGGACTGTGCTCATCCTGGCGCTGGCCGACGCCGGGGCCTACGCCCAGTACACGGCGCTGACGGCCTGGCTGCCTTCGTTCTACTACGAGGCGCACGGCATGTCTTTGGACAAAGCCGGGGCGCTGACGGGGATTTTGCCGTTCATGGGCATAGGCACCGTGCTGCTGGCCGGCCTGCTTTCCTTGCGCATCCCGCGACGCAGGCCGTTCTTCCTGGTGTCCGGGGCGCTGCTTACCCTGGGAGGACTGGGGACGTTCCTGCTGGCAGACACGCCCCTGATGTACGTGGGATTGGCGGCAATGGGATTCGGCTCGTGGTTCTACATCCCTGCCTTCATCACCATTCCCATGGAGTTGCCCGGGGCCACGCCGCGCCGGGTAGCCGCCACGGGAGCGACGCTGAACGGCATCGCCAGCACACTGGCATTCGTCTCGCCGCTGGTGGTGGGGGCGCTGACGGATGCAACAGGGACGTATCTGGTAGGATTCACCCTCTTCGCGGCGCTGTCCCTGAGCCTGCTTGCCGGCGGCGTGCTGCTGCCGGAGACGGGGAGCAAGCGCTAAGGCTGCGGCAGTAGCGGATTCGGCACGCGGGGGTAGTCCTCTTCGGAGGAGCCAGGGCCGGCGGCGGCGGAGATGGGCAGGAAGAACGGGCCGGCGGAGGTCTCCAGGGTGATGCCCTGAGACTCGCTGTCCACACGGGGATAGGTGGACCCGTTGTAGCTGGAGCCGTAGGAGTAGGTAGAGGAACCGGTGCTGTAGGAGACAACGCCATCGGAGGCGTTGGTGTCCATCGTCGCCCACAGGTCGCTCATGGTCATCATGCCGGAGGAACCGGACGCCGGCGCTCCGCCATCCATTTGCGCCGCCTGCCCCAGGCTCTCCATGCCGGCGCGCACGCCATCGGGATGGCTGTTGCCGCTGACAATGGCGGCAGCGGCCATGCCGATGGTAGTGATGACGAAGCTGGCAATCAGGATGCCCTGCTTCTTGGTGATATGGATTCTGCGTTTTTTCATATTCAAGCTGCCTGTAGCCCTACCATCCATGCTACCGTATCGTGCATAAGAGGGACAGTAAGACAGTTCTGTAGCAAGATACTGATACGCTTTGGAAGCGAGCGCGCCACAAACGCGCCTTTGCCAACGTTGGAAAGTCCGCCGGCGGATTCCTGTATACTATCCACCACGCTGTGGGGAATTGCACACGATGTTCGTTCCGAGCACACAAAGGGGCGTTTTGTGAACCGAGAGGCTTCCCTTGCACAATCCATATCCCCGGCGATAACCCAGTCGCAGCCCGCCCAGTACCGGTGGGTCATCGCCGGGCTGACCATGCTGTACCACTTCACCTTTGGGCTGAGCATCTTTGTCGTGTCGCCGCTGACGCCCCTTATCATGGACGACTACGGGGTGAACCGGTCCACGGCCAGCCTGCTCATTGGCCTGGTGCTGCTGTTCCAAGCCGCCATGGCTATTCCCGGCGGGATGCTGGGCAGCCGGCTGCCGCTGAAATGGGTCATCGCCGCCGGATGGTTCAGCGTCTCCGTCACGGTCTTTTCCTTCGCCATGCCCAACTTCGCTTCCCTGCTGGCGCTGCGGCTGGTGTACGGACTAGCCTCCTCCCTGGTGTTCCCCAACGTGGGGCCGCTGGTGATGCAATGGTTCAGCAAGCGGGAGGTCGCCCTGGTCAACAGCCTGAACTCGGCGCTCATTAGCCTTGGCATGGCCACCTCCACCTTCGCCGCCGCGCCTCTGGCGGACGCCTTGGGCTGGAGGATGACGCTGAGCATCTTCGGCGTGACGACGCTGGCGGGCGCATTCGTGTGGGTGGCCCTCGGCAAGACACGGCTTGCCCCGGCTGGTGAAACGTCGGCCGGCCCGAGTGCACGCAAAGGGCCCGGCCTGGGTGAAATCCTGGCCTTGCTGCGCAACCGCACCGTGCTGCTGCTGGCGCTGGGCAACACCGCGGCCTTTGCGCTGTACGGCGCGCTGACCTCCTGGCTACCCACCTACTACCACGAGACGCAGGGCATGTCCCTGAGCAAAGCGGCGGCGCTCATGGGCATACTGCCGCTCATGGGCGTGGTGTTCCTGCTCACCGCCGGGGTGCTCTCTACCAGGTTCACACGGCGGCGGCCCTTCCTGCTCGTGCCGGGACTGCTCTCCGCCTTCGCCGGCTTTGGGGCGGTCCTGCTGCCGGACTCCCCTGCCCTGCTGGCAGCCCTGGTGCTGGTGGGCTTCTGCGGCTGGTTCTACCAGCCCATCCTCTTTGCCATCCCCATGGAGCTGCCGGGCGTGACTTCCAAGAACGTGTCGGTCGTCTTCGGGCTGTTCATGCTCATGGGAGGCATCGTAGGATTCCTTGCGCCGTTGGTGGTAGGTCTGCTGGCCGACGCTACAGGTTCTTACCTGTGGGGCTTCGGCCTGCTGGCGGTGCTGTCCCCGGGGCTGGCGCTGGTCGCGTGGAAGCTGCCGGAGACGGGAAGATAGCTACCTACTCCGGCCATTCCATTTGGACAAAGAGAATAGGAAATCATAAAGAGAGCTGGGCCGCGGTGCGGCCCAGCTCTCTTCACTTTCGTACCGGAGCGTTTGCCATGACGACAACAGCAGTTAGTGTTGTCAAAACGGAACCAGGGCGCTGTAGGTTGGAAAAGAGGCAGGCAAAGGGGTTGCAGGTGCTAGCGCTTGTTGTGCTTGCCCCCCGGCGGGGCGAGCTTCTGTTGGCCGCCGTGGGCCGCCACGGAGCCGGAGGCAACCGTGGGCAATGCATCGGCAGATTGGCTATCTGCTGTTGAGTCGGTGACTACCACAGGTACCTGGGAGACGGAGAACTGCTGGCCCCGGACGCCCTTATTGCCTAAGGAGCGTTTGACGCCGGGGGCATACGTGCCCGGCTCAGGAACGTACATGGCAGCTTCACGCTTTGCCCCGCTGTGGCCGGCGATGTCGTCCTGGGCTTTTATGCCCATAGTATCGGTCTCCACCGCGTCGTACTGGGGGACAATCTCCGGCTGTGTAGTCGTAGATGCCTCCGCAAAGACGGACTGGACAAGCTGCATCATGCCCATGAAGTCATAGGGAGTCTTGTCGTTGACGTTCTTGCGGAGAAGCTGGACGAACCCGCCCTGGCCCGCCGGACAGCGCACCAACAGGTCCAGGTAGGGACGCTGGACAGACATGGACTCCTTGCCGAAGTCCAGCAATGCGCTGAAAGCGCCGTTCTGCACGGGTAGCTTGCGCTCCAGTGTCTTGCCGATCTTGTCCCCTGCGAATTCGGCGCGGTAGAGGGCGAACTGGAAATCGCAGGTCTCGTTGACCGCCGCGCCGTCACGATTCAAGTAGCTCTGGTAGGTGAAGGTTGAAGGCGTTCGGCGCGTCTCCATGAAGGAGGCGCTGGCAGATACGACGCCGTAGCTCAGCAAGGCCAGGGACAAGACTCCGATAACGACCATGAAGGCCGTGGAGTCCCAAAAGGAGCCGGAGCCGCCCAGGTTGCCATAGCCATAGGAGCTGCGTTTGGAGGGCACACGGCGTCCGCCCCGGCCAAGGAGTGTGTTCAATGGCCTGACGACGAAGCTAAGTGGACTATCGGACTTGCGTGTGATGGCTGGCATAGTTGTTGTCTTGGGAGATACTCGTAAACCCCGGTTTCGTAGGGGCGGGATTGAAACCCGCCCCTACGGGGGTATGTGGCCTACGTCACCGTTACGATCAGGGTGTTGCTGGTGATCCCGTAGAGTTGGGCATAGATGTTCGCCGTACCGGCGGCGACGCCGTGGACAACGCCTGTGGCGCTCACCGTGGCCTTGGCGGTGTTGGAGCTATGCCACACCACCTGGCCGGTAATGTCTCCCGTGCTGCCGTCGTCATACGTGCCGGTGGCGGTGAACTGGACGTTGCCGCCGACGCTCACGCTGAGCGTGCCGGTGATATTGATCTGCACCAGTTGCAGACAGACTGGGTTCTTGCGCTTGATGGGCGTTTGCCCCTTGCTCCCCTCGTCCCTGCCGTTCGTCTCCGGCGTGGCGCGGGTATCGGTAGCTACATACTCCACAGTGTCGTTGTACGGCACGGCCTTCTCGCCGGAGGAGCAACTGGGGACGAGGTCGCTGGCCCCGCCGTGGACCACGTCCTTGCCGCCGTCGCCGAAGATATGGTCAATGCCGCCTTGTCCGTAGATCACGTCGTCCCCAAGGCCGCCGAAGATATCGTCGTTGCCCAGATCGCCATAAATGATGTCTTGGCCGGTCTCACCGTAGATTGAATCGTCGCCCGTCTGTCCGTAGAGCACGTCGTCGCCGTGCTCGCCGTGGAGCGTGTCGTGACCGTAGACGCCGCTGACGGGAACTGAATAGAGCACCGGCTTATCCAGCAGCCGGATGATGCGCTGGGTGGAAAGGCCCACGTCGGAGGCGTCGCGATTCCACTGGTCCCACTGTACGTAGATCCACAACCCGCTGACAGTCAGTGCGCGGTCCACCAGGACGTTGTCCCCGACTATCGCGTCGTAGTCATCGGAAGCTATTCCCGCGATGCCATTACCGCCGAAGATAGTGTCGTTGCCGTCCAAACGACCGTCAACGGCTGAGCCGTCATCGCTGCCCGTGTTGAAATTATTGTCGCTGGTAGTGCGCCCCGTGCCACCCACCAGGTCATCCTGGCCGCCGTCACCGTAGAGCGTGTCGTTGCCCGCGTTGCCGAAGATGAAGTCCGGGCCGTCGTTGGCTATGCCGGACACGGCAGGCAGGTGGTAGCCCCGGACCGTATCGTTGCCGCCTCCGGCGTAGATGACGTCGTCATTGGCTTCGCCGTAGATGGTATCTCCGCCGCTTGTTGTGACTCCAGGATTGAAGGTTAGAGTAGCCACGTCATAGATAGTAACCGTGCGCACTCGTCCGGCGTTGAACGTATTGGTCTGCCACAGGCCGCCGGTCAAAGGCCGGTCAATGGTGGCGTTGTCACCGGCGATCACGTCAAAGTCGCTGCTGCTGACGCCGCCCACGCCGTCGCCGCCGTACACCAGGTCTGCTCCGTCCAGCCGTCCGTTCACGGCGGTGCTGTCGTCGGATGTGGTAGCGATGTCATTGTCGCCGGTGGTGCGGCCCGTGCCGCCGGTGATGTCGTCCTGGCCGCCGTCGCCATAGAGAGTATCTGCCCCGTTGTTGCCGAAGAGGAAGTCGTCCCCTGCCACGGACAGCATGTTCAGGGTGATGGTCCCTGCGCTGTTGCGCAGGTTATCGCCGCTCACCTGGTCTGCGCCGCCGCCGCCGAAGAGCACGTCTTCATTGGCCTCGCCGTAGATGCGGTCAGCCCCGGAGGTCCCTACGTCCAGCGTAGGCGCAGTAAGGGTAGCCGTGTCCAGCAGGCGCACGGTGCGGGCGCGTCCTGCGCCGAAGGAGTTCAGTTTCCATGCGCCGCCGGTGAGCAACCGGTCTATCGTCGCGTTATCGCCGGCGATCACATCGTAGTCGCCGGTGCTGACGCCGCCCACGCCGTCGCCGCCGTACACCAGGTCTGCCCCGTCCAGACGGCCGTCCACGGCCGTGCTGTCGTCGGATGTAGTAGCGATGTCGTTATCGCCGGTGGTGCGGCCCGTGCCGCCGGTGACATCGTCCTGGCCGCCGTCGCCATAGAGAGTATCTGCCCCGTTGTTGCCGAAGAGGAAGTCGTCCCCTGCCACGGACAGCATGTTCAGGGTGATAGTCCCTACGCTGTTGCGCAGGTTGTCGCCGCTTATCTGGTCTGCGCCACCGCCGCCGTACAGCACGTCTTCGTTGGCTTCGCCGTACAGCCGGTCAGCCGCAGAGGTCCCCACGTCCAGTGTGGGCGACCCTAACGTTGCCACGTCCAGCAGTCGCACGGTGCGGGCGCGACCTGCCCCGAAGGAGTTCACCTTCCACGCGCCGCCGGTGAGCAGGCGGTCTATCGTCGCGTTGTCGCCGGCGATCACATCGTAGTCGCCGGTGCTGACGCCGCCCACGCCGTCGCCGCCGTACACCAGGTCTGCCCCGTCCAGACGGCCGTCCACGGCCGTGCTGTCGTCGCTCGTGGTGGCAATGTCGTTGTCGCCGGTGGTGCGGCCCGTGCCGCCGGTGACATCGTCCTGGCCGCCGTCGCCGTACAGGGTGTCCGCTCCGTTGTTGCCGAAGAGGAAGTCGTCGCCGTCATTGGCAGCGCCCGCCGTGCCCACAATGTGGTAGCCACGGACGGTGTCGTCGCCGTCGCCGCCGAAGAGCACGTCGTCCTGGGCCTCCCCATAGAGGCTGTCGTTGCCGCTGGTGCCGGCGCCTGCCGGCGTGGAGACGGTGGCGGTGTCCAACAGGGTCACGGTGCGCACTTTGCCGGGGTAGAAGGTGTTGAGCGCCCAGGTGGAGGCGCGCTGGATGTCTGCGTTGTCGCCGGCGATCACGTCATAATCGCCGGACGTGACGCCACCAACGCCGTCGCCGCCATAGATGGTGTCGTTGCCATCTTTGCGCCCGTCTATTGCGCTTGCAGCGCTGTCGCTGGTGGTGCGGCCCGTGCCGCCCGCAATGTCGTCCTGGCCCGCCTCGCCATAGATGGTGTCCACGCCGTCGTTGCCCTGGACAATGTCGTCGTCAGCTCCGCCGTGGATGGTATCGTTCCCGCCGCCGCCGTAGATGCGGTCGTTGCCGGCAAAGCCCCAGATGGTGTCGGACCCAGCGGCGCTCACCGCGGGGGTGAAGAGAGTGGTAGCAACGTCGTACAGGGTGACGGTGCGAAGCTTGGAGCCGTCGCCCGGGTCAGTGCCGGCGGGCCTGACGATGGGCTGGACGCCCGGCAGCGAGCCGCCCGGCCTGGTGATGGACGCGTTGTCGCCCACCATGAAGTCGTGCCCTGGGCCGCCGTCCATGAGGTCGTCGCTGTCGTTGATGCCTACGGAGGAGCTGCCGCCCATGAGGTCGTCTTCGCCGTCCTCGCCGTACATGGTGTCGGTCTCTTCGTTGCCCTCCATATAGTCGTCGCCGGTCCCACCGTACATCAGGTCATTGCCTGAGCCGCCGAAGAGATCATCGTCGTCGGCGTCGCCGTAGAGTTCATCGTGGTCGGGGCCGCCGTAGATGGTGTCGTTGCCGGCGTTGCCGTGCAGCACGTCAAGGCCGGAGCCGCCGTAAAGGATGTCGCCACCGTCTTCGCCAGAGAGATTATCATCCCCGGCGCCGCCGTTAAGCGTATCATCGCCCAACCCGCCCAAGAGCAGGTCGTTGCCCGAGTCGCCGTAGATCGTGTCGTCGTTGTCATCTCCGTAGAGGCTATCATCCCCGGCGTTGCCGTTGATGGTGTCGTTGCCGTCGTTGCCGTGGATCTCGTCGTCGTTGTCGCCGCCGGACAGGATGTCGTTGCCGCCGTCGCCGGTGATGGTATCGTCGTCACGGTCGCCGGAGATGTTATCGTTGTCCGCGCCGCCGGAGAGTATGTCGTCGCCATCGCCGCCGGTGATCACATCCAGGCCGACATCGCCAATGATGAAGTCGTTGCCGTCATTGCCATTCAGGGTATCGTCGCCATCTTCGCCTGCGATGATGTCATTGCCGCCGCCGCCGTGGATGGCGTCGCCGCCCGAACCACCGATCAGTATGTCGTTGCCCACGCCGGTGCCGTTGTCGTTATCGCCGTAGACAGTGTCCTCGCCCGAACCGGCGTCAATGATATCGTCGCCGGCGTTGCCCACCAGCAGGTCGGCTCCACCGTATCCGGTAATAGCATCGTTGCCGGGGCCGCCGGAGATGGTGTCGGCGAAGTTGCTCCCTTCTATGAAGTCGTCCCCTGGCCCTCCGGTAGCTATGACCGGCAGTGGCAACGGGGAGTTGCCGTGTACAACATCATTGCCCGCGCCCATGTTGAGCTCAACTAGGTCAACATCTGGGAAGCACTGTTCGGCGGAGTCGTTCACAGACAAGCAGATGGCACTGCCCACTCTGCGGATGACCACGATCTCGGACACGTCGCCCGTGTTGTCGCCCCGCTTGCTGGCATCCTGGCCTACCGCGGGCCGCAGCACACGCTGACCATCGTCATCCGTGCGTACGATTCCCACCTGGGTCCCCTGGTCGCACTCCAGAGTAAACTCAAAGAGGGTGAAGTCGGTGCTCCAGTCAAAGCCGAAGTCTACGCTGAAGAACAGCAGGTCAATGGTGGCCGTCAAGCCGACTCCAAGATGGCCCGTCAGCGCAGCTTCGAACCGCATGAGGCACAACATACTGGCCAGGTCAATGTCTTCCAGGCTGCCTCCGCCAGAAGGGGTGGGTGCTGGAGGCGGCGTTGGCCCTCCGCCACCGCCGCCGCTGCAGCCGGTGGCGCTTTGTATTGCGCTCTTGCGGCTGGCGTTTGTTATCTGGTCAATGACGGAGCTTGGCAAGTCCTGGTTGAAACGGCACAGCAGCTCATTGAACTCAGCATCCGGGATAGCGTCAATGACATTGGCGATCTTCGTTCTGGCTGCGGCAGACATGTCTGAGATGCTGTCTTGCGGCAGCGTGACGATTGCTTTAAGAGGCTTGAACCTGCGGGCGGTATCCGTGGTGGACATCAGCACCGCAATCTTTTCCATGGCCTCATTGGGTATTTGCACCAGGGATTCCTGGTCCAACTGAGACAGGCCAGACGCAAGGTCTATGTACTCCTGGTGGTTCGTAGAATCGTATTTGCTTTGCACCTGGTCCGCGGTGAGGTTTTTGAGCTCGTCGGGAAGCTCAAAGGATCCAACCGCGTCCTGGCTCAGGGTTGGCGCTGCTGGCACGGCCCCATCGCGGCTGAAGCCAATGAGGAGAGCCAGAATCTCGTCAATGTGCAGTTTGCCATCGTTCCGGTCAGCATCATCCTGGAATATCGTATCGTCGTTGATGAAAATCCCGGCGTTGAGCGTGATACCCCCTTCCGCGTGGGCGGAGATAGAGACCGGCCCGATGTGTATGGATCCTCTCACAAAGGCCTCTACAAAGGCCAGGGCCTGTATCTCGGCCAGGTCCGCGTTCGTGTCAGGGTCGCGATAGTCCTTGATGTAGATGCCATCGGTAAAGGAGTGGCCGGGCAGGAGGCCGCGGGAGTCCAGCCCGACGCCGGGCCGGAGGATAAGGCACAGGCAGCCGCTGAAACCGGCGTGGATGCTGCCGCTGGCGACAATGACATCTACTTCAAAGATCGTTATGTCTATGTCTATGCAGGCGCCGAAGAGGATGCCTGTAGTGCCTGCAATTTCGCCGGCGCACTGAGCGGGCAAAGGCATGCCGCCTAGGTCAATCTCTATGAAGGTGATGTCATCGGTTTGGCCCGACAAGAGGTTGGCAAGCTGAATGGGGTCCATCAGGAATGGGAACTTGATGGGTATGAAGGGGTCTGCTGGGCCCTGATTTAGATCGTTGAAGTCGCCAAGGGTTTCCTGCATCAACGGGCTGTTCTCAGCCATCTCCTGCGGGCTTTGGCCTGACGAGAGGGGCAGGAAATACTGGAAGTCCGGAAGGATGTCTACAGAGCCCATGGGAACAATGACGGGGGCGCCGGGCACGTTGTCCTGAAGCTGCCCCACGATGTCGTTCAGGATGATGAGGGCGTCCACCGCGGCCACCATGGCAGTGATGGTAGGGTCGCCGGAGACCTCCGCTGCCAGGTGGGCGGCGTCCAATATGCTGAATCCAAGCATCGGTATTTCCGTGGTCACGATCTGGCGGACCTCGTCAATGGCCATGGGGTTGATGGTGTTGAGCGTCTCCAAAGGAGGCAACAGGATGTCCCGCAACCCGGCAATGTCAATGCCCAGGTCCGTCATGGACAGCTCCATGCCGCTGTCGCCGCCCTCCATCTCTGGGAACTCTTCCTCACCGCCGGCTTCCTCTGGGAAGAGCTTGGTATAGCCCCAAGCGAATTCCAAAGTGGCGTGCATTGGGGGGAAGTTAATATCGGTGTCCTGAATGCTGAAGGCAATCTGAGAGATTATGGGAAGTACCGCAGTGAACTCCAGCTCCAGGCCCACCTTGAGTGGGTTTCCGCCCTCGTCGCCGCCCGCGGGCGGCTCTGGCGCATCGCAACCCTCGGCCTGGTCGCCGCTGGAAGAGCACGTGGTGTCCTGCTGGGCATCCTCCGCGTCCGGGGCATCCGACTCCAGTATTTGTATGAGGGTAATGCGTGGATTGGGTTCCTCGTCGGTGACATCGCCCAGGATTGCGCCCAGGAAGACGGCGGGCTTGCCGTCGGCTTCGCCGGGACCGGCTACGGCAATCTCGCCGCCATCTATGTTCATGTGAAGGAAGCCCAAAAGCTCGGCACTGGCGCTGATGTCCTCTGCGGCCAGCCGGGCATGGATGCCTGCAATGCGCCCGCCCTGGACGAAGAAGCCGTCCTCCACGCTGACGCCGATGCCGATGTGGGCGTTGAACACAACGGTCAGGACGCCTGTGGCGTTGAAGTCAAAGTTGAAGGCTGCGCCAAGGTCCAGGCCGGCCCCAAGGGGTATGGACTCCGAGACCAGCTCCAGCGTATAGTCAAACTCCACCAGCACTTCCTGGTCCTCTATGCCGCCCGACACTTCCACGTCTATGAAGTCAAGCCCCAGGTCGTCATGAATGAAGCCCTCCAGCTCCACCTCTACCATGTCAAGGAACGCTTGGTCATCTTCGTTGATGTCGTGGAGCAGCCCTCCAAGGAAGTCGGCAGCGCTGACCAGACCCTCGGCGGCGGTCTTGGCGCCTTTGAGGGCATCGCCAATGATGGGGAGGTCTATGTCCAGAAGACTTGTGATGTCCACAAAGAGCTGGGCATAGTCCCGGAACCCTTCAACCATTACTTCCATGTCCAGCAGCATCCCTGCCAGGTCAACTTCCGGGTCCACGTAGATCTGGTCAGCGCTCTGGGGGTCAATCGCCCTCACAATGGCGGGGTCGGTGATTTCCCTGTTGTAGACGGGCGTCCCCGCGCGAACGTTTTCCAGCGCCCGCAGGTTGCCGCGCACGACCACGGGAGTCGGCTCCTTGCCGTCAATGGTAATAATAAGGTCGGCGGTGAGCGGCCCCGTGGCGTGGGTGAGCGCCGCGCCTTCGCTGCTGAAAAGCTCGGCCAGGGTAACGTAGCCGTCGCCGTTGGCATCCTCAAGGTTAACCATGTATTCGCCCTGGGGCATGGCTACCGTGCCGGTCAACGTCCCTGCCACAGAACCGAATATGGCCCTTGTGCCGCTGAGGGCTTGGTCCAAGGATACCGTCACCTTGGGTTCGCTGGACTCGGTGATGAACCCGCGCTGGTCAAAAGGTGTGTCCGTTGCCGCAAACCGCAAGCCCGCCGTGACGGGGAAGTCAAAGCTCGCGGAGACCTTAATCTTGCTGGCGGGATCGGTTGTCCGGATCAGACGAACGGTATCCTCATGCGGCACAACGAGACTCAAAGGGAAGCTCTTTGATCCCGATACGGCGAAGGGAATAGAGAAGCGAACGTCCTGGTCCGTCACCTGGAACGCCACGTCGCCTTCAATCCCCATGCCTTCCAAGGCCCGTTCCAGGGCGCGGACGTAGGAAGTCAGATCCTTTGGCTCCTCGCCACGGATCATCTGGCGGAACTTGGAAAACTCTGCATCCCAGGGGAGGACCTTGCTAACCGAGTCCTCTACGAAGGGGATTTGCTGCTTGAGGACTTCGTCCTGTTTCAGGCTTTCCAGCCAGGCATCGGTATAGTCCAATACTCGGATCATGTCCGCCGTGGTCATGTTCTGGAAACCCAGGAGTTCGTGGAGATCCTGACCAACGTAGAAAGCGTCTGCATCCGCCGCGTCCACCACTATCTGGTCATCCGTTAGGTCCGCGGAACCATATTGGGCGACGCGCTGGGGCTGGATCAGGAAGATGGTTGATGTCTGAGCATTATCCAGGGCGCTGAGGTTCCCCACCACGTCCACATGGCGTACAGCGCCGCCAGGGGAGGTCTCCGCCAGCAGCGGGTTCTCAAGCGTAAAGTGCGCCTCTACCGGGCCGGAAGGCGACACGAGTAACATGGCGGCAAAGTCCTTTGCCTTCCGCGCGCTAGCCGCCTCTTTCATGTCCACCTTGCCATCGTTCGCAACGACCTGGGTATCGCTGAGTCCCAGGGTGAAGGTAGGCGACAGGGAGTAGCCGCCATGCAGGACCATGTCAAGTGCGCCAAGATGGGCAACCGTTGGGTAGGTTCCACCGCCGACGTCGCCATTGATGCTGGTCCGGAGCGTCACCATGTCCTCGCCCGGCAGAATAAACTGGCGGTACGACGGGGTGAGAGGCGAACGAAGGTTGAACACTGGGTCAAACCTGAGCATTGTGCCAACCGGCAAGGCATTGAAGGCCGCCTCGTCAGCAACGCCGTTCATGCCGGCCAGCGTTTCGCAGTTGGTCCCCAAAAAGGACGCTAGGGACTTGCAGGCCATCCGCTCCGTCTTGGCCCCATACTCCGCAACGCTGTCACCGTCGTCGTTGTTGTCCTCTGTCGCGTCCAAGAGGCCGTCGCCGTCGGCGTCGGGGTCTACCATGTCACTCAAGTCGCAGGGCTGAGAGTTAAACCCGCAGGGGTCCACCTTGTCTTTCTTGTCGCCGTCCGCATCCCACAGGTCCACACCCACTTCCGGGCCGAGTTGGTAGGCATCCTTGACCTTCACGCCAAGAATGAAGTCGTAGCTCACTTCCGTAGAGGTCAACGCCAGCGATACTTCCCTGGACAGTTGGAGGTCAATGCCGTCCTGATCGCCGAGGTTGAGGTTCAAGCCTACAGTGGGCAAAGTATCCGAGGCCGCATAGACGGGCTTCGTGAACTTCAAGTGGAATCGGATGTCCTCCGTGGTTATCTGTGCCCCTTCCCCGACCGGTGACAGGCCAAGATTGCTCAGGACAGCGGCAAGGTCCACAGCGGAAGGATTGCGGTAGATGGGCGCCCCGCCGGCATCCTTCCTTCTAAGCTCGGCCTGGAGCCGGCCCACCTCTTTCTCCAGCTCCTGGCCCGCGCTTGCCAGATCGGCCATGCTCTGCTGGGTCAAGGGAAGAGGAGTGTTCAACAGCCCGATGCGTGTCGTGTCCTTGAGAAGGCCGGCCACTCCACTGAAAGCATCCACGACCGTGCCGGCGTAGACGTTCTGGAACCGGAGGAGTCCCTTGTCACTGAGTTCCGAGGTGGCCAACCCGGCTTGTGCAGCGTTGTTAATATCGTTCCACAAGATCCTGGAGGCGGCGGTGACGCCAGGAAGAGCATCCTGCAACGCTATGGCAGGGAGTTCCAGCCCGGCGCCGCCTATCAGCGCGGCTTCGGATAGCGTCTCAAGACCATACGCTTTCAACTCGCTGAGCGTGGTGACGGCATCCCAGTCCTCTTTGAGGAGGACGGTGTAAGCGCCGTCCAGGACCGCGGTTGCGCCTGGCGCTTCAATGTCTACAAAGCCCAAACGCCCCGTTGCATCCACTGGCTGGTTAACTGACAAGTCCAACCGGAAGAAGTCCCTTTTGTTATCAACAAAGAACTCACCGGTTGGAGTGACGCCGAACCGCATTCCCATGGTCAAGGCCGCAGTCAACGTCAGCGAATCTTTGGAAGAGAGCAGCAACTGCTCCTGAGAAAAGAGCAGGTCCGACATAGGAACCTGGTCCACTACCGTCTTGCGATAGATCAGGGCGATGCTGCCGTCCGGGCCAACCACCACGTTGCCCACTCCCACAATACCTTCAAGGGCAGCCAGCAGGGCGTCCTGGCTTTGATAACTATCCCCGGTCAAGTCGGCGAACTGTTGAAGGGCAGTGTTGACCTGGTCCACTGCGTGGTCCGCACCGTCGCGGAGGAGGGGCAGACTCTTGCTGGGCGTGTGGCTCTTGAACCGGTCTTTTAAAAGCCCTTGCAGACCCACGCTCAGGGTCTCCAGGCCGGTATCAACCGCCAATAGGCCCGCAGCATCCAAAGCAGGCACCGGCACAGCAGCGCCATAGCTTGGCCCAATTGGGGGCGTCACTGGAACCGTCGGCCCTGACGCGCCAACCACCAGAAGATTCTGGAACACGATGAGCAAGGCGAACACGGGGAGAAGGATGCGCACGCCAACAGGAAGAGAGCTTCGCCTGGCTCTCATTCTCTTTGGATTGTGCCGATTGAGGATCTTAGCTAATGCACGCATCATTTCACCTTATTTGTTCCCCATGTCGTCTGCGTAACCAAGAGGATGACGACGCACGGAGACTCACCTACTCAGTAGAATCCGAAACAGTGGCCTGCTTCTAGTTGCGCCTTTCGTGAAGATAGCTCTTAGGTTCTCACCAAGAGCTATCTTCCTGAGACCTCTACCAGAGGTCTGTTTACGAAGTCCGCCACTAGTTGCACTACCAGGGTCGTGACCTAGAATAGTGTTTAGTGCAGAAGAGACCGTCAGGCAATTCCTTCAATGGCCTAGTTCCGGCCCATCTTCCCCAAACCTAGGACAGAGCACACGACCATCTATTAGTACCCGAAAAGGGTCTTTGGAAACAGTTGGCAACCAATGTAGGTAAGGGATACGTTGGGAATACGAGAGGCTACGTAGATAACCCAGCAACAGTACGGATGCACAGGTTGCACTTCTAGCCTTCGCTTACTGTGGCATACAACTGGCCTGAGACCTGCTGGCCGTGCGGTAATAGCTGTGCGTGAAAAGCGCACCCCGCACAACGCAAGAGATAACCTCCATAGAGGGGAACGTACATGAGCTGGCTCGCAACCGTTGGGGAATGGCCCCGGCGACCTATGAAGGCACTGCTGGGAAAGAAGTTCCACGTAAGGAATGTGGCGGTTCCGCTATGGAGCCTGCTGCTTCCACTGCCCATCATCCTTTTTGCCGCAGGACAGGCCGTGGGGCCGGTCATCGCCGGCGCGATAACAGGCTCCACCGGCTTGACGGTGGAGCAGAGCATTGTCGTGACGGCGGCGGAGTTCCGGGACTACCCGCCTGCGCTGGTCTATTCCATCTCGCCACGGGATGACCAATTGCGCGTGATCAACACAGACAACCCCAACAACGTGGTGGACACCGAGTCATCGGTTACTATTACCCTGGCAAGCTTCACCGTGCTGGGCGGCACCGGCATAGCCATCAACCCGGTGACCAGCCAGGTCTACGCCCTTTTGAAGCTGCAAGGCCAGGCAGGCCGCGAGCTGGTGACGATTAACCCGGACACCGGCGTGGCCACCGCCGTGGGCGATACGGGCGACCGCTTCAGCGGCCTGGCCTTTAACGGCGCGGGGGTGTTGTACGCCGTGACCGGTGACGGCGCCGGCGTGCCGGAGACGCTGTATACGTTGAGCCTTGTGAACGGTTCCCCCACCTTTGTCATGACCCTGGGCAACGGCAACGACGGCGAAGCCCTCGCCTTCAACCCGGACGACGACCTCCTGTACCACACCTCCGGCGAAGGCATCCCCAATGTCAACGAGATCTATGAGCAGGTTGACCCGGTGCTGCTCACCACCAACCAGATCACTCTGCTGGGCCAGGACTACGCCGAGGCCACGGCTATGGGCTTTCTGGGCAACGATGAGTTCTATCTGGCAGACCTGGGACGCCGGCTGTATCGCATCAACACGGAGGGCGTGGTGGCGTTCGTCGGCGTGATTGACCACGACACCAAGGGCCTCGCGCCCTTTGGTCTCGCCCACGTGGACGACGCTTTGGTGGTGCTAAACGACGAAGGCACGTCCTTCACCGCGGGCGTTGAGACCCACGTCGGCGACACCTTCATGCTTATCCTTACCCTGGACAACCTGAGCGACGCCGACGCCAACGCCATGCTGGAACTAGAGGTGCCGAACGACATAGACATCGGAGCGCAAGACACGGGCAGTGTCCACGAGACGTTGGTGGGCAAGAACACCCACCTTCTGCAAGTTGAAAACTCCCTGACTGAGGGCCAGTTGCGGCTCATCATTAGCCCCACGGACGATTCTGTGCCCGGCTTTAAGACCATCAAAGGCAAGATCATTCAGATCACCGGCTAATCAAAGGCAAGCCGAAAACAAAAGAAAGGGGAGTCCCGCCTGGCGGGACTCCCCTTTCTTTTGTGGCACGTAACGTCGGTATGACAAAAACATACCTCTTTGTCGTTCCGAGTCCCGATTGCATCGGGACAATTGGCACGAGGAGTCTCTCCCGTCAGCTACTATAGAGGCATTGCCCTTTTGCCAACAGGCCGGGAGAGATTCTTCGGCGACGTCCCGAAAGCATCGGGATTACCTAGCCATCGGATGCAGGCGAGGAGACTTCACCCTTTCACGGTTCTTCCGCCATGTATGGTGGGCACACTGGGAGAACCGAAGGACCCTGTACAGGGGCGCAGGGATGAGCCTTCACGTCCCGGCTGTGCTACCCTTTGGGTATGACTGCGAGATCACTGCTGCTGCTAATTGCCGTCGCTTTCGCCCTGCTGACGCCTCTGCCGGCGGCACAGGCCCAGCAAAGCGCCCGCCTCCTGGAGCAGAGCGCTCAAGTTGACTTCCCCGCAAGCGTCACCTTCCGCGTGCGCGCCCAGTCGCCGACGGCCATCACCCGTGCGGAGGTGCGCTTTGCCACGGACCATCAGACATGCGCCCGCGCGGAGACCAGCGCCTTCGCCGATCTGGACCCCTCCACCAGCGTGGACGCCCAGTGGACGTGGGACTTGCGACAGGGCGGCGTCCTGCCACCGGGCGCTGCCATTCGCTATCACTGGCTCCTGTATGACCAGAACGGCATCGCCCTGGACACGCCCTGGGAGACGGTCCGGGCACAGGACGCCGCCTACCAGTGGCAACACGTGGGCCGAGGCAACCTGGACCTGTACTGGTACAAAGGAGACGCCGCCTTTGCCGGCGCGCTTCTGGATTCCGGCGAGCAGGCTATCGCCCGTGTGCGAGAGCTTTTCCAACGCGAGATCCAAGGCCCGATCAGCGTCTACATCTATGCGTCCGGCGAGGACCTGCTCAACTCGTTGGTCTTCCCGGACCCCTGGACCGGCGGCCAGGCCCTGAGCGACTACAACACCGTGGTCATCGGCATCGCGCCGGAGTCCCTGGGATGGGGGGTACGGGCCATCGCCCACGAGCTTACCCACGTTGCCATTGGACAGGCGGTCTTCAACTGCTCCTCTGGCCTCCCCACCTGGCTCAACGAGGGCCTTGCCACCTACAACGAGGACGCAACGGGTGAGCCGTCCTCCGGCTATGCCGAGCCGCTGAAGCAGGGAATCCGAGAGGACCGCCTGCTCTCCGTCCCCGGCCTCAGCGAGGGCTTCCCCGCGGATAGCGAAGGCGCGCTGCTGGCCTATGGAGAAAGCAACAGCCTGGCCTCGTACCTGTTGAAGAGCTACGGCGACGCGAAGATGCGACAATTGCTGGAGACATTCCGGCAGGGCGTGGACGCCGACGCGGCGCTGCTATCGGTCTACGGCTTTGACCAGGCGGGCCTGGACGCCCTGTGGCGGGCCGGCATCGGCGCGAAGGCGCGCAAGGCCGGCCAGACTATCGTCCAACCGCTGCCGACGCCCATCTTCCCTGCGCTGGAACCCTACGGGGCCGGTCTTTCGCCCTCGGCCACCGCGACGCCAACAGGCGTGGCAGTAGTCGCCACGCCGACGCCCACCTTCGCACCGGCGGCGGCCAAAGGCGGCGGCTGCAACCGGTAAGGCTATTCTTCTGTGGCTGCCGCATTTGGACTAATCGGGCCACGATTCGGCTGCGTCAGCACCCCGATCACCAGCAAGGCCCCGATGCACAGGTGGGCCACCGTACACCACAGACAGAGCGCCCGCAGGTCAACAACCTCTACGTACACCAGGTACAACACGCTCAGCGTACCCGCAACGGCCCACAGTAGGGACGCAGTGGTGAGCCAGGGAACTTCGCCCCGTCTGCTGAGCAGCGAGGCTACGGCGAAAGCGCCCGCAATAACGAACCACAGTCCGCCGATGATGGTGATGGGCACGCCGTAGAACTCCGACGCCGTACTCGTAAGCACCGTCTCGCAGTTCACCACGCCGGAGCTGGGACAGGCAAGCAGATCCATAGCGCTGTAGTGCACCACCGTCAGGTAGACCATGACGCCGACGCCCGCCGCCGACAGGGCCAGACGGGCTGCGTCCCAGGCGCGCAGCGTCATCGGGAACCCGACGTGCTCAGCAGCTTGTCCGCGGCCTTGACGCCGGGGTTAGCGCAGACCTCCGCGGGCTGGCATTTGGTGACGCGGCAGATAGACGCCGTCATCACGTTGGCATTGCCGATGATGCTCTGGCCCACCTGGTCTTGTGCGATAGCCAGCCCGCCTGCAATGGCCTGCCAGGTCTTGCCCTGGAGTTGTTCCGGCGCCACGGACGCCCCAACCCACAAATACTTCTCGCCTATCATGAGGAAGGGAATTGCCCTTGCGCTCTGCGCCGGTACGTAGGGCGGCGCGTTGTAGCGGCGGAACAGCAGCTCTTGGGACGCCGAGGGTGTCTCCAAAGTGGGGTAGCTGCCGCCGCTCTTGGCCCTGCCGGCGCTTTCCACCGTTGCCAGACGGAGGTACTGGCTGGAATAGCTCGCGCCATAGAACGTGAAGCTGGGCGTGTCCGGGAAGGAGTCGGTTGACGACGACGTGGTGAGCTTCAGCCCTTGGAACTGCCCGAAGCGAGAGAGGGCAACGATAAGAGGCCAACGTTGGGAGGCGCAGTACGGACAGAACTCAGCGCCGATGTACAGCACTTGAGGCAGAGCCGGAGTGGTGACGCTGGTGGGCGGGACCGGCACGGGCAGCCGCGCCCCGGTGGCGCCTGCGGACGTCCACGCCGATTCCGGCACGTTCGTCACCGCTGCCAGCACGTCCGCCGGCACAGGGTCGCCGACGCCGGACAATGCACTCCCTGTGTCTCTTCGCGTCAGCCCGAAGACCACAATGGCCACAAGCGCCACGGCCATGACGGGCAACACCCATAGCCACGGGTTGACGCTACTGCGGGCTGGAGGCGCTTTCCGGCGGGCGACGTCGCGCTGCTTTGCCATACGTTCATCCTGTATGTGAAATAAGACACAAGTCCTGTCTAAGTATACCACGCCCCTATCTGAGCCTCGGGGCGCTTCGCTTGCCTTGTTTTGTTTGCTTCGGGATGCTGTACCGCTCTGTGAATCCCGACCAGTCGGGACATCAAGCCGCACCCTTCAGAGCCTGCCTTGAGCAAAGCCGAAGGGGTGCGGTGGCGTCAACCCCAAGCAACAGACCCGCTCACCATACTGCCTTGCCCTCCCCCGTGAGTCAGCCCTATGCTACCTGTATGGCCTTCATACATCGCCGCCTCTTCCGTGCCTTTTCACGCTGGGCAACCGCCCTCCTTTTGCTGGCAGGGGTCGCGTGCCAGGAAGTGCCGTCGCCCACGCCGTCGCCGACCGCTACACGTCTGCCTGAGCCGTCGGCGGAAGCCACGGTCACACCCATTGCCAGCCCAACGGCGACTTCGGGGCCGGCGCCCACGCCATCGCCCACGCCCGGCCCCACCCAGGTGGAAGGCGTTCCCCGCAACCAGAGCCTGGTGCTGGCAGGCGACGAGCCTACGACGTTAGACCCTGCCCTTTCCCAGGACGCGACTTCCCACGAGTACGTATCCTTCCTCTTCGGCGGTCTGGTCCGCCTGGATAACGACCTGCGCCTGCAACCGGACCTGGCCGCATCCTGGGAGACGCTGGACGGCGGCGCGCGTTATCGCTTCCACCTCCGGACGGATGCCCGTTTCTCCGATGGGAGTCCAGTGACGGCGCAGGACATAGCCTACTCCCTAGAACGCGCCACCGACCCTTCTCGGGCGTCGCCCACGGCAGCAACCTATTTGGGGGACATCCTTGGGGTAGACGACAAGCTCTCCGGCAGGGCGGCGTCTATCAGCGGCCTACGCGTGGTTGACGACCTGACATTGGACATACGCATTGACGCCCCCAAGGTGTATTTCTTGGCAAAGCTCAGCTACCCGATGGCTGCGGTGGTGAGCCGGCAGCAGGTAGAAAGCGACCCAGCCTGGAGCAGCCACCCCATTGGGACCGGCCCTTTCCGCTTGAAGGACTGGAAGCCGGGGCAACACCTTGTCCTGGAACGGCAGACCGGCTACTATCGCCCCAATGTCGGCGTGCGCTACGTGGTGTACCTGTTCAACGCCGGAATACCGGACCGGTTGTATGCAAAGGGAGGCGTAGACATAGCCCCCATAGGGGCAGACGCGCTACCGCACGTGTTGGACCCCCAGAGCGGCATGGGGAAAGACCTGCGCGCCTACGGAGAGCTTTCGGTCTTCTATTTTGGCTTCAACACCAGGCAGCCGCCCTTTGACGATCCCCAGGTGCGGCGGGCCTTCGCTATGGCCCTGGACGTACGCAAACTCATGTCCGCCGGCCTGGAGCAGTATTTGCAGCAAGCCGGGGGATTCATCCCGCCTGGCCTGCCGGGCTACGATCCAACGAGTGCAGGGTTGCCCTTTGACCCTGTCCAGGCACGACAACTGCTGGCGGCGTCCCGTTACGGCGGCCCCGGGGGACTGCCGCCCCTCGTCTTCGTCTCCTCCGCCCTGGACCAGGTGGACCATGACATCGGGGAGGCCATAGCCCAGTGGCGGGACAACCTGGGCGTAGACATCTCCGTGCGGCTTATCCCGCATGAGGACTACTTCACCCGCCTGACTGACGAGCCTGGGGATCTGTTTGACTTTGGGTGGATTGCCGACTATCCAGACCCAGAGAACTTCCTGGACGTGCTGTTCCACACCGGGGCTGCCAACAACATTGGGGGGTACTTCAACCCTAATGTGGACGCGCTGGTGGAATCCGCGCGCGTGGAGCGCGACCCGGCCAAACGCTTTGCCCTCTACGCCAAGGCCCAGCAAGCCCTGCTCCAGGACGCCGCCGCCATCCCGCTACGTCACGGCGTCAACTACGTGCTGGTAAAACCCTACGTCCATGATTTTGCTTTGACGGCGCTGGGCCTGCCTACGCTTGAAAAGGTGAGCGTGGAGAGCAAGCCGTAAGCAAGGGGCAGGGTCTTTCGGCTCTCCCAGTGCAAGTGCCACGTCGCCTCGCCCCTTGTCATTGCTACGAAAATACGGGTCCAGCTGTTTTCCCGTCCTTGAGGGTGCCCACGACTATGGGCATGAAAGATTCTGAGCGCGTGAGTCCCGATGAATAGGGACGAATGCTGCGAATCCCGACCTGTCGGGACTCGCCTGTTGCTCTACGCAAACGCCTTTTGCGAAAGGCTCACGGTGAATTGGCAGAGCAGTCCCGACGGCGTCGGGATTCATCCCGATCTTATAGGGATTCAGAATGACAACGAAACATCCCATCTATCGGCCATCCAATCTTAATCTTACGCCCCTACGTCACGCCGACGCCTCCTGCGGCGTTTCCCTTACGCCGCGCACCGGCGAGAAGACCAGCAACGCCGAAGCCAGAAGGATGAGCAGCGCGCTCAGGGCCAGCAGCCACCTCATGCCCAGCCATGCCACTAACGCTCCCGCCAGCAGCGAGCCAATCAGCGCCGCCCCAACCTGCAGCCAGCGCACCGCACTGTTCACCCGGCCACGCAACGCATCCGGCGTCACCGCCTGCCGCAGGCTCAGCTCGTTGATCTCGTACACGGCCCACGCCCAATCGCCAGCAAGCTGCTGGGCAATAAGGAACGTTGCCGCGAGGAGGAGGGAGCCGTGCGCCAGCGGCAGGAACAGGACCGCCACACCCATGACCAAGCCCATCGTCGCCAGCACGGGGCCTATTCCAAACCGCCGGTTCAGCCTTGGGGCCAGGAATGCACCGCCCAGCGAACTCAGGCCGCCCACGGCAAAGACCATGCCCAACACGCCCGGGGCAAAACCCAACTCCCGGACGCCATACAGGAGAATGACCGAGCCGATGACGCCGCCGGACAGCCCGCGCAGGACCTGCGCTGCCGATAGCGCCCGCAGCAGGGGCTGTCGCCACACAAACCGCAGGCCCTCCCCTAGCTGGACAACCAGCGATGCGCTCTTTTCTTCACTGTTTGCCGGCTTGTGTGTTGACTCCCTGACCCCAATAAACAGGATGAGCACCCCGGAGAAGAGAAAGGTCAGGGCGTTGACCGTGACCGCCACGACTGCCGAAGCCAACTGGGCGATCCAGCCGCTCACGCCGAAGGCCCCAATCTCCACCGCAGAGGCAGTCGCGGACATGGCGGAGTTGGCGGCCACAAGCTGCTCTCGCCGCACCACCAGAGGCACAAAGGACGGGTGCGCCACCTCAAAGAAGACGTCCAGCAGCCCGACCAGGAAGGCCACCGCATACAGTTGCTCCATGCGCAGCGCCCCAGCAAGGTAAGCCAGCGGGACCGAGGCCAGAGCAAGAGCGCGCCCTACGTCTGCCGCCACCAGCACCGGTCTTCGCCGCAAGCGGTCTACCCACACGCCCACAGGCAGGCCCGCCGCCAGCCCTGGGGCCGTGCCCGCCGCGGTCAGCAGCGCCATCTGCTGGGGCGAGGCATTGAGCACCAGCACTGCCGTGAAGGCGAGCGCCCCCATGAGTGCGCCAAGGGTCGCCACCGTGTGCGCAGCCAGCAGCTTCACGAAATCCCAGTTGCTCCATAGCGACGGATTTGAAGCAAGCACAGGCATATCCTATTGGAAAGGGGAGATGAGACCAGGCACAAGACAGCAGCCCTCAGTATAGCACGGCAAAAACCCTGATCGCCCTTCGCTCGCATCTGTGTGCACCACCCTGTAAACGGGGTGGCTTCAAGCCGCACCCTTCAGGGTGCGGTCTCTGGAAACATAAGTAAACGTCTTCTGATTGACTCCCTTCGCCGGCAACCACTACAATGCACGGTATCATAGCTGCATGGGGTTTCGCATGACCCAGCACCGCACTGCCCTTCCAGCTTCTTCACTTCGCTCTTCCTGCCAGGCTGTTTTGCTCCATTCCTTCATGTTTGTATAGGAATCTTTCTATGGCTATGCGTTCCTCCATCTCCGTCAACGCCGCCCCCTTGCCGGAAGTGCCAGAGGTGGTAGTAGACCGCCTCCCCCAGTACGTGCGCGCGCTGACCGGCTTGAACCAGCAAGGCATTGCCGTAGTCAGCTCCCAGCAGCTTGGCGACCTCATCCAGATGACGCCGGCCCAAATACGCAAGGACCTCAGCTACTTCGGGCGCTTCGGCAAGCAGGGGCGCGGCTACTCCGTCAAGTATCTTCTGGGAGAGCTACGCCGCATCCTGGGCCTGGACCGGGAGTGGCGCGTCGGGCTTATCGGCGTAGGCCGATTGGGACGGGCCATCCTGAGCTACCCTGGCTTTGCGCCTGAAGGGTTCAAGATCGCCGCCGCGTTTGATGCCGACCCGCGACAGGTGGGCCAGATGGTGGGCGGTATCATGGTGCAGGCTATGCACCGCCTGCGCGAGGTCATAGAAGAGCACAACATCCGCATTGCCATCGTGGCCGTGCCCGCATCCCAAGTCCAGGACGTCATTGACCGTCTGACGCAGTGCGGCATCCGCGCCATCGTGAACTATGCTCCCGTGGCCGCCCAAGTGCCTCCCACGGTACGCTTGCGCAGCATAGACCCGGTGCTGGCCTTGCAGTCCATGACGTACTATCTGACCACGGTGGAAACCGCCGCGAAGGCGGAAAGTACGGCGAGAGTGGGAACAGGGCGTTAGCCTATCTTCCCCTCATCCTCGCCTTCTCATTGTGGAACTCCACGCGTAGCTGTTGGGTTTTCACCTACCCCGCTCTAGTCCTCCGTTTCAGTATACAAATAGCAGCGATTGCTGTTTACTTTGCCCCTCTGTTGACCTAAAATCGCCGTTGGACTGGCTGCATTCCGCCAGCCCTATCAAAAAAGCAGAGGGGGTACGTCTATGCCCAAGATGACCGGCAAAGAAGCCTTGATCCGTTTGCTCCGGGCAGAAGGTGCAACCACCATCTTTGGGAACCCCGGAACCACTGAATCGCCCTTGCTTGACGCCCTGCAGGACAACAAAGACATCAAGTACATCGTATCGTTGCAAGAGGCGTCCACCGTGGGCATGGCCGATGGCTACGCCCGCGCCACGGGCAGGCCCGCCTTCGCCCAGGTACACATCTCCGTGGGCATCTCCAACGCCGACAGCATGTTGTACAACGCCATGAAGGGCGGCACGCCGCTGGTGGTCACCGCAGGCCAAGTGGACACGCACCTGCTGATGCAGGACGCAACACTCAGTTCCGACCAATCGGAGCGCACGCGGTTTACGAAGTGGTCCGCCGAAATACTGCACGCACGGGAGCTGCCCATGGCCGTGCGCCGGGCATTCCGCACCGCCAAGACCCCGCCTACCGGCCCGGTCTTCCTCTCCTTGCCCTGGAACGTCATGGAAGAGGAGGACGACTTGGGGGACGTAGTGCCCTCGTCCCAAGGGTATTTCCGCGTCCGCCCGGACGCCCAGGCGGTGGCAAAAGCAGCAGGCATGTTGGCCAAGGCCGAGCGCCCGCTTATCCTGCTGGGCGATCGGGTGGCCCAGTCCGGCGGCATGGCCGAGGCCGTGGCCCTGGCAGAGCTGCTGGGCGCGCCGGTCTACTCCGGCTCCTACACAGAGGTGAACTTCCCCACCAGCCATCCGCAGTACCTTGGCGGCGTAGGCGTCGGCTGGCCGAATCAAGCGGCGCGCCAGGCATTGCAGAATGCGGACGCCGTGCTGGCCATCGGCACCGACATCCTTCCCGCCTACGGCTATACTGCGGAACCCTGGTTCAATCCCAAGGCCAAGCTCATCCAGTTGGACAGCAAAGACCTGGACCTGGAAAAGAAGTTCCCTTCGGACATCTCCATGATGGGCGACCCCAAGGTCGGTATGGCTGACCTTGCCGACGCCCTGTCCCAGGCCATGAACGGCGAGGACAAGGAGTCCGCCCGCTCCCGCGCCACCTCAACCGCCCAGGAGAAGGCAAAGCGCAAGGCAGCCTTTCAGCAGCGCGTCCGCGCAACGTGGGACAACCGGGACATCTCCCCGGAGCGCATGATGACGGAGCTGGCCCAGGTCATGCCCAAGAACGCTATCATGGCCAGCGAGGCTATCACCAGCAGTGGGGCACTCATGGGGGCAATGGACTTTGACCAGCCCGGCAGCTTCTACTCCGCTCGCGGCGGCGCGCTGGGCTGGGGCGTCCCCGGCTCCATCGGCGTGCAGCTTGCCAACCCGGGCAGGCCCGTCGTCGGCGTCATCGGCGACGGCGCGTCCATGTACACCATTCAAGGCCTGTGGACCGCAGCCCGCTACAACATCCCCGTGGTCTACGTCATCTGCAACAACGGAAGCTGGCGCATCCTGCGGGAGGGTATGGCCCGCTACCTGACGGACAGCGGCCGCAACGCCGAGCACCCGGAGCTCAACTTCCACAGCCTGCCGCTGAACCTTGCCAAGATGGCCGAGGCATTCAGTATTGAGGGCATCACTGTGGACAAGGGCTCCGACCTGAAGAAGGCCTACGAGCGGGCCTTCAGCGCCGGCAAGCCCGTGTTGGTGGATGTCCATATTGACGACACCCTGCCCGTACAGGCGCTCCAGAACGACTACCGCGCGTTCAACCCCTACAACGTCAGCCCGTAGTTAGCCCAGAGGCCGCCTTACGTTGGCAGCGCAGTCCAAGGCGCAAAAGGCTGGGTCATCGCCTCAGGGATGGCACAACTAAGAAGCACCCCCTACTCAGAAGAGTGAGGGGGTGCTTCTTAGTTGGAGGTCAGGAGAAATCATCCCGCGCTTGCGTTACTTTACATCAATGCTGGTAACGATGTTTGTCTGGACGCTGTACTGCACAGTGACCTGACCACCGATCTTTGTTGCAAGAGCGGCAACAGTTGATACTGCTCCATTCACTGTTACCTTTGTGGCGGCACTGGTAGACAGGACTAGGTCAGCCCCTGACTGGGTAGTAATGGTAACAGTCCCCTGAAGGACATTGACTGCCTTCAAGGCGCCAGACACGCTGGACGTTGTTGTGGCGCTGCCGCTGGTCCCCGTGCCGATGCTGCCTCCTGTCCCGGTGCTGCCGCCGGACACTGTTCCTGTACCACCGGCAGTCCCCGTGCCGCCGCCGCTGCCAATGACGCTGCCGCTAACCATACCTTGGGCCTGGACGCTGGTAGCCGTATTCGTCTGGGCGTTGTAGCTTGCGGTAACCTGCGCGCCAATGTCAGTCGCTAGGCTTGCCATCGTGGTCGCGGCCCCACTCAGCAGGAGTTTCGTATCATTGGTGACCTTCAGGACCACGTCGGCCCCGCTCTGGGATGTAATCGTAACGGTCCCTTGAATGGCGCTGACCGCCTTCAGCGTCCCGGCTATGCTTGCAGTCGTGCTGGCTTGGGACTGAGCACTGATCGTTGCAGCGGCGTTGGTTTGGGTGTTATAGGTAACGTTCACCTGCGCGCCCACATCCGCTGCAAGGCTCGCTACTGTGGAAACGGCGCCATCAGCAACGATGCTTGTGGAAGCAGTGACGTTAAGGACGATTTCCTGCCCTCCGCTGGCGGTAACGGTGACAGTGCCTTTGGCAGCGTCAGCGCTCTTGATGACACCGCTAATGGTGGCGGAGGCTTCGGCTTTGCCCTGGACGCTCAGGTCGGTGGCAACCATGGTGCTCTGGCTATAGGTTACGGTAGCCTGGGAGCCGATCATGGACTTGAGGGAAGCCAGAGTGCCAATGGTCCCATTTGCCGCGACTTCCGTCGTAGATGCGACATTCACAACCACGTCGGCACCGGCCTGGGTAGTGATGGTGACGGTGCCCTTGGTGGCGTCCACCGCTTTGACGGTCCCTGCGGCGGTCACATTCGCTTGGGCTTGTGCGTTGAGCGATGCAATAGCGCCCGCACTCGCGTTGTACTCGCCATCAATGCGTGAGCCGACCTTCGCGCCCAACCCAAGGAGGTTGCTCACCCCGCCATCAAGCTGGAGCTTGGAGTCGGAGGCCACCTTGAGGACGACTTCGGCGCCGCTATCAGCTTGCACGGTAATGGTACCGGCGGCAGCGTTCACCGACTTTATGGTACCGCTAAGGTCAATTGTTGCGCCGACGTCGGCTTTTGTCTGGGCGTCTGCGCCTGCAGCAAGCCGGGTAAGGGCCTTGGTTTCGTAGTCGTACTGAGCAACGATTTCAGAACCAATGCTGCCGCTAAGGTTGGACATGGCCGATGCAGAGCCATTGACTTTGATGGAAGCGTCGCTCGTTGCATGAAGCACAACGTCAGACCCGGCCTGGGTCGTAATGGTGACCGTTCCATTGGCGGTGTCAACGCTCTTGATAGCGCCGGAGATCAGGGCATGGCCTTTGGTTTGGACAACCTTGCCCGAAGCTCCAATGCTTAGAATGGCGTCCGGGCTGATGCGAAGGCCGACGTCCGTCGTGCCTTCAACGTTCATGCCCTCGGTGCTGCCGGTCTTCACGACGCCGCCGGTTATAGTAACGGCGTTATTGCTTGCTACCTGGACCGTGGCGTTGGCCCGTGTCTCTAGCTGGATGACGGGCGCAAAGACGTATGTGCCATTGCCGGTCATATGCAGGGACTCGTCGCCTTGAACGTCAAAGTTGGCTGTGGAAGCGGCATTAGCGGCCACGTCAAACGTGCCTTTAAGCGTCAGGGTATTGCTCGGAAGTTTGGCGTCGTGCTGCCCGCCGGCGTCTACCACGACCACCTTTGAAACGTCCATCCGGATCTGATCATAGGTTCCCGCAGCCAGGTCAGCCTGGGCCAGCAACTGGGCCGTGCCATTGGCATTAAGCTGCATCAGATCAAAGGTCTTGGTGTCGCTGGATAATGTAGTCCACGCCCCACCGTTGGAGTGGACCTCTACCGAGTTGACCGTCATCTGCACGCTGGATACGGACCCCATGTTTGCAGCAGCGTCGGACACGGCCATGGTGATCTTCCCAGTGCCACCCTTGCCAGTAGGTGTACTGGGACTGTTGCCGCTGCTGCAAGCTGCGGTCAACACCAGGATGCCAAGCACAGAGGCTGCTATTGCTAACCTATTTCGCAGATAGTGCATCACTTCCTCCTTGTTCATTCCGCGTGCTAGTGCTTTTTGGGTGTTATAACATTACAATGCATTGAGGGTGATTATCAAGCTTGATATGCTATAAAACGATTTTACTTTCTCAACGTCAGGGTTTAGCTACGGGTCAACGTGGTTCAGACGCACCGTTAGCTGGCAGCGCGTTATCAACAAATCTCAGGCAGTGGCCCTATAGTGTGCCCATTCTGTCTGTGTCAGAAGCCACAAAAGGGGTATTGGATTGGTACGTTAGTGCCGATACTGTACTCAATCCAGTTTGAGGTAAACGACGAGAGTTGCCGCCCTCACTGCAAGTCTGCGTCCACCAGGGAATCAGACAAAAGACATACCAGATGATTCCCTTGAGCGCGTACTCCCTCTAGGGCCTGTGGTCCAGGTCATAGAACGACCCTCTACTGACGGTTTCGCGCCTCAGGTTCTTGGGACGATTGCACCGGGACCCGGAACGCCAATGGGGCGCGTTCTTGTCATCCCTCCATCCTTCTTCACACGAAGCCGATTCCCAGGTACAATAGCCGTCTATCAGTCATCTTTGGGCCATAGAACATTGTCTTGGTTTCCATGATTCTTTTGCACTAGGAGACCCATGCCAGACCGCGCACTTGAAGGCATCAAGGTCATTGACCTGACCCACTACGTGGCCGGACCGTACTGCACCAAGCTCATGGCGGACTACGGTGCCGAGGTGATTAAAGTGGAGCCGCCGGAGGGCGATCCTTGCCGTATGCTCGGCCCCTTCCCCGGCGACCAGCCCGACAAGGAGAAGGGCGGCCTGTTCCTGTACCTGAACACGAACAAAAAGAGCGTCGTCCTGGACTTGAAGACGCCCCAGGGCAAGGAAGCGATCCTGGCCCTCGTGAAGCAGGCCGACGTGCTGGTGGAGAACTTTGCCCCCCACGTTATGCCGGAGCTTGGCCTCAGCTACGAAACCCTGTCCAGGGCCAATCCCAAGCTGGTCATGGCCTCCATCTCCAACTTCGGCCAGACAGGGCCGTACAAGGACTGGAAGGCCACGGAGATCGTCGTGGAGGCCATCGGCGGCAATATGTACGTCAGCGGCGACTACGACCGGGAACCGCTGTCCTTCGGCGTGCCGCTGTTCCAGTTCGTGGCGGGCCAGAACGCCCTCGCAGGCGTGCTCATGGCCCTGTTTGAGTCCCGAAGCAATCGGGACAGCGGCCAGGGCCAGCACATAGACGTGTCCGTTGCCGAGGCGGTCACCTCTTGCATCCCCTACGCCTTCCAGTACTACACCTACACCGGCGCGGTGTGGCGTCGCGGCCCGGCCAGGCGTATCCTCTTCGGCGTGGACCTGTGGCCCTGTAAGGACGGGTACGTCGGCCTCTCCGTCATACGCAGCACCGACTTTGAGGAGATCGGCGCATTCCTCGGCTCCGCAGAGGTCCTTGACCCCAAGTTCTCCACCGGCGAAGGCCGTGAAGAGCACTACGAGGAGCTAAAACAGCACTACCTGGCGGCGTTAGCGGAGAAGGGCAAGGACGAGTTCTTCCACGAGGCCCACGCCTGGCGGCTCATGGCCAGCCGGGAGCTGCTGCCCACGGAGCTACTGCAATGTGAGCAGCTTCTGGACAGGGGCTACTTCCAGGAGATGGACTTCCCCAAAGCGGGCAAGCTGCCCATCCCCAGGGAAGTAATCGGCCTTACGGGGACGCCGGCGCAGATCAACACCCCTGCCCCGCTGCTGGGCCAGCATACGGCAGAGGTGCTGGGAAACCTGGGGCGATGACCTTGTCATGCAGAGGAGCGCCGCGACGAAGCATCTAAGGCGGATGTTGAGGAAGGCAAGCGCCTTAGATTCTTCGCCGATGCTCCGCTCGGCTCTGAATGACAAGAGCATCTGCCAATAGGGCCAGCGTCTGTTGTCATGCAGAGGAGCGTAGCGACGAAGCATCTAAGGCGTGAGCGGGCATACTACGTCTACATCTTGTCAAACGCGACAAGGCGGCTTTACGTAGGTGTAACGAATGACCTTCTTCGCCGCATGTACGAGCACAAGAACAAACTCGTGCCAGGGTTTACGGAGAAGTACAACATTACCTGGCTCATGTATTTTGAGGAAACGAATGACGTAGGTGCTGCCATAGCGCGTGAAAAAGAACTGAAGGGTTGGGGACGTATCAAGAAGATGGCGTTGGTGGAGACGATGAATCCCCAGTGGAAAGACCTGAGTGCTGAGTGGTTTGGTACGCCTTAGATTCTTCGCCCCGACAGGTCGGGGCTCTGAATGACAATGGCAAAGGATTGGAGCGGCTAGGCCGGGCAGGAATATCTCCCTGGGGTCTTAAGATGGAGATGCCTGGCGCAACAGGAGAACTTAAAAGCATGTCCATACGCGCAAGGACCGTCGGCCACCTAGCCTTGCTAGGGGTCATCACAAAAGAAGATGGACAGTACGTGTCGGTCTGCCTACAACTGGGCGTGGCTAGTTGTGGCGACACGGTAGAAGAAGCTACGGCGAACCTTAAAGACGCTGTTGAAGCATACTTTGAAGCGTTGCGGGAGACGAGCGAGCTTCGACGTGTCCTGACGGAACGGGGACTGGCAGCATAGGCAGACGCGGCTCAGGCATGAACCACGCGGAGAAACGTGCAAATGGAACTACTAGATCGGGAGCTTGGCTTTGACGGTCGGATGTTTCTAACTGAACAAGAGTGGTCTACCTATCGTCGTCGGAACCCTGTTCGCTATATTCATCATGCCAAGGACAGGACCTGCTACGTGTGCAGGAAACCCGCCACTGATGACAATCCGATGCAGAATGCCCATCGCATATCCTTCAAGCTTGGTATCACTCGCCTAGCACTCACCCCTGAGTACCTTGATCGTAAGGATAATATTGTCACTACTCACAGAAAGATATGCAACAAGAAGGCGGAGCTAGACTTACCTAGGTCAATGAAATTACTGCAAGATCGGGGCATCACAGAACTTCCGGCTTTTCTGCCGCTCCAAATACATGAGGACTGGCTTAGAACCAAATCCTCCTAGTCAAGAAGCAACCTTCAAAGTGCTCTTAAAGGCTTTTGCAGAGCATTGAGTAGCACAATTCTGGAAACAACCCTCATTAGGAAAGGCCACACCCACCATGCCAGACCTGCCGCTCAAAGGCATACGAATCCTGGAGACCTCGGACATCCTGGCCTTGCCCATGGCCATGAGCATCATGGCGGACATGGGGGCCGAGGTCATCCACATTGAGTACGCACAGCGCCCCAACTTCTACCGCTTCCTGGGGCCTTACCCGGAGAGCAGGCCGGGGGTCAACTGGCACGACCGCTCCGCGGCCTTCAACGCCTCCAACCGCAGCAAACTCAGCCTGACCCTCAACCTGGGCCACCCCAAGGGCAAAGAGGTGTACCTGAAGCTGGTGAAGATTAGCGACGTGGTGGCGGAGAACTTTTCCTCCCGCGTCATGGCCAACTTCGGCCTGGACTACCCCAACCTGAAGAAGGCGAAGGAGAACATCATCATGCTCTCCAACACCGGCTACGGGCAGAGCGGGCCGTGGAAGGACTACGTGGGCATGGCCCAGGTCATAGAAGCGGCAACCACTTCCCACCTTACCGGCTACCCGGACCGCATGCCCGGCAAGGCGGGCCAGTCCATCATGGACCTGGTGGTGGCGTGGAACATCGTCAACGCCATCATGCTGGCCCTGCTGCACCGCCAGCGCACCGGCCAGGGCCAGTGGATTGACCACTCCATGCTCCAGGCCTGCGCCCCCGTGGTCATGGGGCCGCTCATGGACGCCGCCATGAACGGCCGCGACCAGATGCGCCGGGGCAACCGCGACGCCGTCCACGCGCCCCAGGGCTGCTACCCCTGCCAGGGCGACGACGACTGGCTGGTGGTCTCGGTCACGTCCGACGAGGAGTGGCGCAGCTTCGTCAAGGCTATCGGCGGGCCGGCTTGGGCCAATGACCCACGCTTTGCCTCGGAGGCGGGCCGCATGGCTGCCCACGACGAGCTTGACGGGCACATCGCCGCATGGACAAAAGGCCAGGACAAGGTAGCAGCGATGAAGCTGCTCCAGGCCGCCGGCGTCCCGGCGGGCGCGGTGCTGAAGAACAAAGAGGTGCTCATGAACGAGCACTACAAGGCCCGCGGCTACTGGGAACTGGCCAGCCATCCCGCCGAGACGAACATCGGCGCGCGGTGGTACGGCGGACGGCCCTTCAAGCTGTCCCGCACGCCGGGGAAAATCCGGCGCGCCACAGCGCCCCTGGCCTACGATAACAAGTATATCCTGGAGACGCTGCTGAAGCTGGAAGAGGACGAAATCTTGGACATGGAGGACGAAGGCATCGTCGCGCCGTATATGACCGGCCCGGAAGTAGGCGACATGCGCGTAGGCAACATGCCCGCCGGCTACCGGCCCGCTTCGCCCAGCCCGGCGGACCTGGTGAAACGCGGCGACGCCCAGTCCTTTGACGCCAACTATAATGAGCAGCTTGGGCAGAAGACCAGCGTGCCCGCACATAAGGGGAGAATCCCGTTGGAGTGATCTCTGCTATACTGGGTTCCATCAGCCCAATGTGGCACGCTATTAGCACTCTGGCAGGAACGACCCAGCGAGGAACGGCATGGAATCTGTAGCCAGATGGGAGTTGCTATCGGCCTGGATCATTGGAACGACGGGATCGGTGGCCTATTTTACCGTCGTCTATTTTGGCTTCGTAGGCCCTAATAAAGAGTCCAGAGACTCTATCCTTGGGTATTTCTGGGGGAAGAGCGGGAGGATGACCGTCCTGAAAGTAGCGTGGTACTCTCTAATAGGAGGGTCCATCGCCGGAATCTTTCAGCTTGCCGAGACGGCCTTCGTCCCAGTCCAGTCTTTCATTTTGGGCGCCACCTGGCCCTCCATTGTGGGTCAGCTCTTGTCTGGCCGGCAGTCCGGTCAGTCTGGAAGCGAGTTGGCGGCAAAAAAGGGGATTACTGTAGACACGGCAAGTTTAGAAGCAAAGAAGACAGGTCTGAATGAGCGAGAAGCCAAAGACCTGCTCGCAGAACTAGACAAGCTACGACAAGGCGGCATACCGCCCCCCGTGTAAGAGGAGGAACCCGAAACGATGACGAGCCAACAAGTCTCTCAGTCTCTGAAATCTAAGGTGGGGTTACTCCTGGAGCCAGCGAGCAAGACCAACAAGCTCCTTGAAACGGCAACCCTGGTGAATGTGCTGGAGAAGTTCAGCGAAGGCCACGGTGCCGTGGTTATTGTTGACAACCAAGAGCGGCCCGTGGGCATCTTCACCCCATCTGATATGGCGAGAATTCGCCCGGCTGTATTGCAAGACCAAAGAGCCCTGGCAAAACCCTTCATGAGCGCCCCCGTAGATTGGGTAGAGCTATCTGATACCATGGAACACGCTCTGGACCTGATGCAGGCTAAGGGCATTCACACGGGAATTGCGGTAGTGAGCGATAGAAGGAGCCAGAAATACGCCGGCTACCTTTACAGGTCTAGTATGGCCAAAGTGCTCTCCGCTCTGCTGGCGTCCTAAGGCATTCTAATTGCCTGCGCGTTTCCCAGCACGGCTGCTCCGATAAAACAGCAAACAGGAAAGGTCCCGACAACGTCGGGGCCTTTCCTGTTTTGAAGAAATCCTTACGCAGACTTCTGGTGTGCTGTGCGCAGCAACCGCTGCAATCTGGCAGCGGGATGCTTCGGCCAGGTCTTGTGCATGGCCTGGTCAATCTGTATCTTGGCCTTGGCCAGAGCCAGGTCCGCCTGGGCCTGGGTGATCCTCCCCTTCTGCACTGCGACTCGCAAACGGTCGCTCACCTTCTGCGCCAGGTCTTGCTCAATGGCGGCAGGAGCAACGCCGTGCGCCTGGGCCACATCGCGATAGACGAGCCGCCAAGCTCCTTCAGCAGCTCCCTGGGCTTTATGCCGATGTCCTTTGCGATCAACGCAAACACGGCAAGCTTGCCCCGCGCCGACAGCTTGAGGATGGACGGCGAACTCGCATCCGCCGCAAACGCCATGGCCGTGCCCAGGAGCAGCAGCTCGCCCGCACCAGGGCAACTATCATCAGCAACCGGTCTTTTGCCATAGACATACTCCTTCCGAGTCCCGCCGCGCACCGTACAACATGCCTAGTATGGCAAGACTCTTGACGTGGATTTCAGAAGTGCTCCCCATGATAGGGGCTTTCGGTTCTTGGCTGGATGCCGCACCCTGAAAAGCGCGGCGTCTACGGCATAAAGGTGACAACTGGAAGTGGGCAGTCCCGACCTGTCGGGATACCCCTACGGGACAATTCTCCCACAGCGCTGGGAGAACCGAAAGACCCCAAGCCGGAAGGCAGCAGGGGTATCTAGGGAAAGACCTGCGTAGTATCATGGACGCTTAGGGGTCATACAAGGGCGGCTCTCCAGAGTCGCCCTTCTTGATGTAGCCACCGTCCGCCGGGAGGCAAATGTCCGTGCAGTCTGAGCCAGAGCGTTCGTCCTTCTCCTTGGGGCGGAAAGTACTTTCCGCCCCAACGCTGATCTCTTTTGCCGTGGCCGTTCTGCTGCTGCTGTTCCTGGCCACGCGTTTCAACGTGGATTTCAGCGCCACATGGGAGAACGTCCGCCGGAGCAGCCCCTGGCTGTTCGCCGCGGCCATCGCCGTCCACTACACCACCTTCCTCTTCCGGGGCGCGCGCTGGCGCATCATGCTGCGCAACGCCGGCGTAGCGGAGCAAGCGCCGCTGCCGTCCCTCACAGCCTCGGCGCGGCTGATGCTCCTGGGCTGGTTCGCCAGCTCCATCACTTGGTTCCGTTTGGGGGACGCCTACCGCGCCTACGCCTACGCCGAGGAGTCCGGCGCGCCGCTGGCCCGCAGCATGGGCACCATCCTGGGCGAGCGAGTCCTGGACATCCTCGTCGTCTTCTTACTGCTGCTGACGGGCTTCCTCCTGGAGTACGTTGACCCCAGCACCCGTGTGCCCGGCGGCTACCTCATCGTCGGCATGGCGCTGGTGGCGCTTTCGGTGATTGGCCTAGTGGCCATGCAGGTGTTCTGGAAGCGCATCGGCCATCTGCTGCCGGGGCCGCTGCGCTCGCGCTATGGAGCCTTTCACGAAGGGACCATGCGCAGCTTCCGCACCTTTCCAGTGATCATGCTGCTGGGCCTGCTGGGGTGGCTGTCGGAAGTGGGCCGACTGTACTTTGTGGTACATGCCCTGGGGCTGGACGTAAGCATCGGCCTGGTGATGTTCGTCACCGTTGCCAACGCGCTGCTGTCCGCCGTGCCGCTGACGCCTGGGGGCCTGGGCATTGTGGAGACGGGCATCGTGGGACTGCTGGCTCTGGCATTGCCCCAGGAGCAGGCGGTCTCCGTGGCGCTGCTGGACCGCTCCATCAGCTACCTGAGCATCATCCTGACCGGCGTGTTCGCCTTCCTGTACCACGGGCGCGTCGTCGCGAGAAACAAAAGCGGGGCAACGCCAAAGCCTGGCTAACGCAGTCGTCAGACCAAAAGCGCACGACCGTAAGCCACAGCATCTGCGACCCGGTCCGTCACCACGTGCCGGATGCCAGCCCGCCTGAACAGATCCCACCCTTCCGTGTTGTTGATGACCCCGGCGATGACCCCCATGCCGCGCCGCTGGCAGCGCCGTTGCAGGCGGGATAGGCCACCCGCCGAATGAACGGCTCGGAAGAATGCCTGGCTACCCCGGATGGAGTCCAGCCAGCCCAGCATAACGCCGTCGCCACTGCTGGGCACCACCACGGTGGAAGCCGCTGGAAAGAGGAGCAGCCGCCACACCCGGAGCATCGGGTAACGATCTTTGGCGCGTATGGCCGTAAACACTAGCCCGGGGAAACCGATAACGCTCGCCTGCTCCCACATCCCGTGACGGCCAATCGCATCCGCCGTCTTTGCCGCAAGCAACGGCGATACGGACTTCACTTCCATGTATACGGGCAAGCGGGTGTCGTGGAGATAGGCCAACAGGTCGTCCAGTACAGGCAGCGATGCTTCCCGCTCCGCCGCCAGGTCGCGCAGCTCCGCCAGGGTGTGCCTGCGGATACTGAGCTTGCTCTGCGCCCCTTCCACCGTATCGTCATGGTGGACTACTACATAACCGTCTGCCGTCAGGCGCAGGTCGCACTCAATGGCATCGGCGCCGGCGCAACGGGCCGCTTCAAAGGCGGGGATAGTGTTCTCCGGCAGGCGGAACCCCCGCCCCCGGTGGGAGATAATCACGGATGCTCCAGACTAGAATTCCCGGGCTTCCAGCCGGCGGAAGCGTTGGAGCCGCGCCGCCAGGCCTCGCCAGGTGAAGTCGTAGGTCACAAGGAACGTGAGGATGTTCACCATCAGCAGAACCAGGCCATAGCTGGCGAAAATAGCGGCGGACTGGTGGTCCAGCCTGGTCAGCGGGCGGTGTACGAAGAATGCCACCAGGAAATAGACCCATACCGTGCCTGCGACCAGTGTGCCGGAGGCAGCAGATATTTGACAGGCCGCCTTCCACTTGCTGGCGGAGATGCGGGCCAGTGCTACCACGTTGACCAGCAAGTTGGCGAGGATAAGACCGAGGATGACGTGATAGATGTGCATGACGCCGGGCCACGCCAAGCCCCAGACCGGCGCGGCGCGGCGCAGGGCTGTAGGCACGCGGAAGGGTTCCAACACGGGCGGGTCAAAGATGTGCATGAGGGCGATCATGATAACAGTGACCGCCGACTCCAAGAGGAAAGCACATAAGAGCAACGTTGCAATGCGAGTGCGAAGCCTGTAATGCGGCATAGTTCCTTATCCCACAGAAGGTGTGGTCTTGTCAACTATGCTGGTTCCGTTTGCTTCTCGGTGGTGTTGATGTGTCCTGGCACTAAAGTGCCAGGTTTAGCTTGGGTCAACCCCCGACTAAAGTCGGGGGATTAAATAACACGCTAAAGCAAACAGAACCACTATGCTAGGACTGCGGCGGAATGGTAGACAGGCCAGGGCTTTCTTTCAGCCCACCCTGCCGGGAATGCTGGAGACGCTGCACGACAAACCCCGCAGCTATGACACAGAGTCCTGCCGCTGTGGCGAAGCCCATGCCCCACCAAAACTGGGCGGCCTCGCTCTGGGCAAAGGAGGCTCTGCCGGCCAGCACGCCCAGCAGCATCTGCGTCACGCCGCGCATTACCACGGAAATGCCGGCGCCCAAGAGAAAAACTGCCAACGGCCCGCGGATTGCAGCCCATACGGCGGTGACCGGGAGTTGCGACGCCGGGAGCTGGCGCACCACCGCCACGTGCATGGCAGAAGCGTCGCGCAGCCTATCCGCCATACGCTCCAGCCGGGGCGATTCCTTCTTGGGCAAATACCGTCGCAGCAGCCTGGCGCTATGGGTGACGCCGTAGTAGCAGGCCCACACGCCCAGGAGTGTAGCCACCACGACAAGGGGGAAAAGAACGAGGCCCTCCAAGCCCCCGTGGGATAGCTTGACGCCCGCAGCAACCCAGGCCGCTTCCATGTAGAAAGGCGGAGATACACCGATCTCTCCCGTGAAGACAACAAGGAACGTCAACGCAAGGCCCCAGGGCGTGAACAACGTCGTGTTGGCAATATGGGAAAGCAGGTGAAAGAACTGGGCCATGTAGTCTATGACGATGACAACCTCCCCAAGAGAGCGCCCTGTGTCCTCTCAGAAGGCTGGCGGAAATACCCTCTGGAGAGCGACGCGCACCGAAACTGTGGGACTGGCGACGACCAGACAGCAGTGAGGTCATGCCTATGCACGCGCCCTCTATTGTAGGAGGGTACGGCGCGTTTCGGCAAGTTTTGTGGCACGAGGGTAGGTTAAAAGCCGTAGGGGCGATGCATGCATCGCCCCTACGAATGCGCGCTGACGTTTACACGCCCTTGTCCGCCATGAACGCGGCAAGGTCTGCGGTGCGGCAGGAGTAGCCCCACTCGTTGTCGTACCAGCCCAGCACCTTCACCATGCGTTTGCCCATGACCATGGTGGACAGGCCGTCTATGATGCAGCTATGCGGGTCTTCCTTGTAGTCGGTGCTAACCAGCGGCTCGTCGCTGTAGGCCAGAATGCCCTTCATCGCGCCGTTCGCCGCCGCCTTGAACGCGGCGTTGACCTCGTCCACGGTCACGTCGCGCTCCACGTCCGCAACAAAGTCCGTGACGGACACCGTGACCGTAGGCACGCGCAGGGCGATACCATGCACCTTGCCCTGTAGCTCCGGGATGACGATGCCGCAGGCCCGGGCCGCGCCGGTAGTCGTGGGAATGATGTTGGTCCCGGCGGACCGAGCGCGCCGCAGGTCGCTGTGGAACTGGTCCAAGATGCGCTGATCATTGGTGTAGGAGTGGATCGTTGTCATGAGGCCGCGGGTGATGGTGAAATTATCGTGCAGCACCTTGACCATGGTAGCAACACAGTTGGTGGTACACGACGCATTGGAAAGGATATTGTGCTTCTTGGGGTCGTACTGCTTGTCGTTGACGCCCAAGACGATGGTCAGGTCCTCGCCCGTGGCCGGCGCGGAGATGACCACCTTCTTCGCGCCGCCCTTCAGGTGCTCGGCGGCTTTGGCGGCGTCGGTGAAGACGCCCGTAGACTCAATGACAATGTCCACGCCATATTCGCCCCAGGGGATTTTGCCCGGGTCGCGCTGCGCCGTCACCGCAATGGAGTGCCCATCAACGATGAGGGAGTCCTTGCCCGCCTCTACCGTGCCCTTGTACCGCCCGTAGGTGCTGTCGTACTTGAACAGGTGGGCGTTGGTCTTGGCGTCCGTGAGGTCGTTGACGGCGGCGACGGTGAGCTTGTCAGGGTGGCGCTCCGCAATGGCACGCGTCACCTGGCGGCCAATGCGCCCAAAGCCGTTGATCCCTATGCGAGTGACCATGATGTCCTCCTTGTTGGATAGTTGGAGCGGATTCTACAATAGTGCAAGAAATTGCTCACGGCTTAGTTCAGCGTCTTTAAGTATTTTAGCGAGTAACCCCGGACCAATAGTCTCTCCGCTGTGGTGAGGGACGACAGTAGTTCGTCCGTCGGGATGTTTCATAATGACATGGCTTCCTCGTTGACGGGTTGCAACAAACCCAACTTTGCCAAGAGCCTGCAAAATGTCTCTAGAAGTTAATGCTGGTAATCTCATGACCCTATGATAGGGCCAAGCTACCTTAGAATCATGATAAAAATAGGTGTGTAAATGTCATCTTCCCCTCTTGCCTATTTGGGAATAGGCCTTGGAACTGATGCGCATAGCATGCAAACCCTTTTACACGTCAATAGTTTGGACGCCAACAAACTTTAGGTTAGGCACGTCAGAGTTTACCTGTTCCTCAAGACAGAGTAGAGCAGCTTCTTGTATTCTCTCTATGACTTCATCCAAAGTCCTGCCTTGTGTGTGGCAACCACGTAGTTCAGGAACCGAGGCCACGTACCAACCGTCCTCGTCCCGCTCCAGGATCACGGTGAGCCTGCGTTTGCTGTCCATGCCTTCCTCCGTCACGCTCCCCCATTATGCCCATAGCCGCCACGCATCATAGTGCCCTTGTTACACCGGGTACGCGCCCCTGCCCGCGTATTTGGCCGCGCTGCCTAGCTCCCGCTCTATCCGAAGGAGGCGATTGTACTTGGCAACGCGCTCGGAGCGGGCAGGCGCGCCGGTCTTGATCTGGCCGGCGCCCGTCGCCGCCGACAGGTCGGCGATGGTGGTGTCCTCGGTCTCGCCGGAGCGGTGGCTGATGACGGTGCTCCAACCGGCCTGCTGGGTGGTGCGCATTGCTTCCAGCGTCTCCGACAGCGTCCCTATCTGGTTGAGTTTGATGAGTACAGAGTTGCTGCACTTTTCTTTGATGCCTCGCCGGATGCGTTCCGGGTTCGTGGTATACAGATCGTCGCCCACTAGCTGTACCTTTTTGCCCAGGCGCTGGGTGAGCAGAGCCCACCCCTGCCAGTCGTCCTCAGACAGCCCATCCTCAACGCTGATGATGGGGTATGCGGAGCACCACTGCTCCAGGAGAGCCACCATCTCCTCAGAAGTAAGCCGTTTGCCATCGCGCTTGAGGGCGTAGCGGCCGGCCTCGTAGAACTCCGATGCAGCGCAGTCCAGCGCCAGGTAGCAGTCCACCCCGGGCTTGTAGCCGGCCTGCTCAATGGCCTCCAGCACTACTTTCAAGGCGTCCTCGTTGGAGGGCAGCGATGGCGCGAAGCCGCCCTCGTCGCCGACGTTGGTAGGCTGGCCGCGTTTTTGCAGCAACGTGCGCAAGGAGGCATACACCTCTGCGGCGCAGCGCAGGGCTTCGGCAAAAGAGGTAAACCCGGTTGGGGCCACCATGAACTCTTGCAGGTCTGCGGAGTTGGAGGCATGGCGTCCTCCGTTCAGGATGTTGCACATGGGCACGGGCAGCGTAATCGGCCTGCCGGTGTTGGCGACGGCGGCCAGGTGGCGGTACAAGGGAACGGACTTGCTGGCGGCGTTGGCGTGGGCCACGGCAAGGGACACGCCGAGCATGGCGTTGGCCCCCAGCTTGCCCTTGTTGGGCATGCCGTCCAGGTCCAACATGCGGCGGTCCACGGCGGCCTGGTCATCCGAGGACATGCCCTTCAGGACGCTGGCGATAGGCCCGTTGACGTTGGCCACGGCCTTCAGCACGCCCTTGCCGCCGTAGCGCTTCTTGTCGTCGTCGCGCAGCTCCACCGCCTCGTGGGAGCCGGTGCTGGCGCCGGAGGGCACGGCGGCCCGGCCTTGGGAGCCGTCGTCCAGCGCGACGACCACCTCCACCGTTGGATTGCCCCGGGAGTCCAGTATCTCCTGGGCATTAATGCTCGTTATTTTGGTCATGCGAGAAGCGCTCCTGTGCTGTGCGGAAAGGGCTGGCAGGCTGCGAAAAAAGGGGAGGCCAGAGGGGCAAAGCCCCTTTGGCGGGAGTCTGGGGGTGTCCCCCAGATACACGTATTATCCCTTTCAGAGGCTAGCGTGATGGTCGGAGGAGTTTTTCAGCACCCTACTAGGAGATGATGAAAGCACGCCCAGATTCTAGCACACCAGGAACCCAGACCTAGTAATTGATTTCCATCAATAAGCCACAGGCGTCTTCTATGGGTTCCGACGGAAGACGACGGCTGTCGCCTGAAAGGATGCGCTGAGCGCTCCAAAGGGCGGCAAGCGCGTCATACAGGTCGTCAATCCCCGCCTCGGCTCTTTTGGGGGCTTGGCCCTCGGCGCTTTGAATAAACTGATCGCCCAGGTGCGTTCGCAGAAGGCTCGCTCGTTCCTCTTTCCCCTTCTGCTTCTTCTTATTAAAGGCCAACGCCTTCTCGCCATTCATGGCCCAGAAGGAGACCTCCGGGTGTACCTCTCGTACCCGCGCTTGGCCGTGTTTTTGGACAAAAGTGTCAACTTCTCCAACCTTGTCGGCTATGTTCAACGATTGCCTACTAATACCCTTTTTGACCCATGTCTTACTGAGGAGATTGGCGAACGGATAGTCCTTCTCCGCCATCCAAAACCGCCTCGGCGCGGGAAAAACGCTGGACCGCCGAGCGCCTAGCACCGCTCTGGCTGCCTTGTCGCAGGCGCGTTCGCCTGGCTCCTTGTCCAGCAGGCCAATGGGGATGTCCACACCCACAACTTGGAGAGAGGAATGCTCGCGAAGAATGTCCGAAAAGCGCTTGAACACCTGGACGGAGCACAAGGTCAATCGCTGGTCGGCTATTGCCGCAATCCAGCCGCCTTTGCAGCCGTCAAACCCGGCCAGGCAGAGGTTGCTTGCCTGGCTGGTCTCCTCATTGCCTAGCGACAACCCGCCACCCAGACCATCTCCGTGCTGTCCTCGTCCAGCGGCTCGCGGTCAAAGCCACCGTACACGTCCAGCACCTGGTAGCCCGCCGACTCCAGCAAGTGCTGCATCTCAAAGCGGTACAGATAGCGTAACTGATAGTCCACGTGCACCGTGCGCACCAACTCCCCCGTCTGGCCCAGCTCCTCAACGATGTTACGGGCGGTGATGACCTGGTTGAAGGTGTCGTAGCTGTTCTGGTCGCCGATGAGCAGCCGGTGGCCTGTCGCCGGGTCTACGGCCTCCCTGCCGAAGACACGCAGGCCGGGATCGCGCAGCATACGTTCCATGTCCGGCACAAACAGGTCAATCACTACACGCCCGCCGGGGGCCAGGTGCTCTTTGATGCGAGCCAAGGCTTGCTGCTGGTCTGCAACGGACAGCAGCAGTTGGAAGGAGCGGAAGGGGATGATGACAAGCGAAGATTGCCTGCTTAGGGCAAAGCTCCGCATGTCACCTCGGATAAAGCTCAAGCGCTCTTTGGGTAGTCCCAAGCGGCGCGCCTTGGCCCGGGCGATAGTCAGCAGCTTGGCGGAGCTGTCCAGGCCGACGATAGGCACACCCGCCTGAGCAATAGGGATAGCGACGCGGCCCGTGCCGCAGGCCAGCTCCAGCACTGGCCCGCCGAAAGCCTGGGCCTCTTCCACCCAAAAGGGCACGTCCTCTTGCTGGACGTGTACTGCGTCGTACAGGCCTGCCCATGCGTCACCGTACTGCGACATGCTGCTCCTTTAGGGATGCCAGGAAGCTGGAAACTTCCCTGGCGGAGCGCAGGCGGTAGATGCGCCGCCCCAAGGAAAACTCCTCCAGCAACGACAGGACACCTGGACGGCGGGTGGCGGGATACTCCCATATCCATTTCAGGAAGTGCATGTCCAGCTTCTCCGGACAGCCAGGGGCCATGTCTGGACGCTCCTTGCCCCAGTACTGGAACCGGCGCTTGACCACGCGCCAGAGGCAGAGCCGGCGGGGCAAGTCCAAGAAGACGATGGTGTCTGCGGCAGCGAAACGGAGGTCCATCGTACCCCCATAGTTGCCGTCTATCACCCACGTTTTGCCCTGCACCAGCCGCTCCATGGTGGAGCGCCATTCGTCGTCGGGCGGTTCAACCCAGCCGGGCTGCCAGTGGACGGCGTCCAGGTGAATCACGGGGATGCCCAAGACTTCGCCAACCGTCCGCGCCAGGACGGACTTGCCTGCACCGCCGGAGCCGATGACGGCGATCCGCTGCATGGAGCACATGGCCTACTCCCGCGCCAGGGACTGCAACGCCAGGCGCACCTGCTCTTCCAGGGGCAACGCTCCCGCGTCTTTCAAGGAGCCAAGTGCGCGCTGCACCTCCGGCGCAGAGTAGCCCAGAGCCAACAGCGCCGCGGAAACGTCGCCGCTAGCGGAGGAGGTCGCTGGCCCGACGGCCTGCCATTCCTTTTGCAGTTTGGCTTGCAGGTCAATGACGATGCGCCCCGCCGTGCGCTTCCCAATGCCGCGCACCGAGGACAGCAGGTCGGCGTTGCCGGAGACGATAGCCACGGCGGCTTCGTCGGGAGCGAAGGTAGAGAGGAGGGCCAGGGCCAGCTTTGGGCCGACGCCGCTGACGCCAAGCAAGGCGTCAAAGAGACGCTTGCCCTGGGGTGTAGGGAATCCGTACAGCACCGGCGACTCGTCCCGCACCAGCAACGTTGTGTGCAGGGTTACGGCATCGCCCACGCCGCCGATGGTCTCCGCTACCGAGGCGGGCACGGACACCATGAAGCCCACGCCCCCCACGTTGACGATGACGTGGTCATCCCCGATGGCCTGCAACACACCGCGCAAGGAGGCGATCATTGGGTGAGCTCTGTTGATTCCTCAAGGACTTTCACAACCGCCGCTTTGGCCTGCTCATAGAACTCTGGATTGTCAGAAAGCCTCGCAGCGGTCCGAGCACTTGCCAGGAACAAAGCTAGGTTTCGCTCGTGGCTGTGCATGCTTACCGAATCCATGACCTCCTCCACCGCGAGTCCTGTTTGCTCGGCTAGTTGGGAGAAGGAGAACTTGTCCTCTTTGTACTGGGCAACAGCCCATTCCAGAAGCACTTTCCGTGCGTGGTCCTCACCCGCAAACTTGAGGAGTGAGCCACAGGATTGGTGGGTAACCTTGGCTGCCTTTTCTATGAATATCTGGGCGCTGTCATCCAGACGGACCGAGTACGTGTGCTTTTTCGTAACCATGCTTTACCTTGATTATTGCTTCGTTCGCAATTGGCTCAATTGAACAACCGCGGGGTCAAGTAAGACAGGGCTAACACTGGTACTATGAGCAAGCCTTGCCATGATTTCTTGAGCCTTGTCACTATCCAATTTGCCGGTTGCACACAGATGCACTACAAAAGCTGGTGTGCAAAGGGTTGAAATACCCAGCCAGGATGCTCCAAAGCCAAACTAATCGCCTCCCGTTCGCCCAAACCGAACCCTTCAAACACTACTTCGCGCAGAAGCGACGTCTTAATCTGCTCTTCTTGTACCAGCCTCCAAAATTCCCGCCCACTGGAGAATGCTGTGCTGATCTCCGCACATACCCCAGAAGCACAGGTAATATCAAACTCCGCCAGTAGATACGAGGATAGCCTGGACTTATGCGCGTTGATCCAGAAGGAACTGTCCAGTGTTGCACTTTGCTTCACTGCGGATATTCTACTCCCCCGTTGGCAAGTCAACAACAAAGGGGCTACGTCGCGCGCATCAGCCGTTCCGCTCGGACCGCCTGTAGATGGCAGAGCGCCACGGCCAGGGCATCCGAGGCGTCCAGTGGCCCGGACAGGCCGGCAAGGCCAAGGTGGAGCATAACGGCCTGTCGCACTTGCTCCTTTTCCGCCGCGCCGCTGCCGGCCACCGCCAGCTTCACCTGACGGGGCGAATAGCCGGCCACCGGCACGCCTGCCTGGGCCGCAGCCATCAACACCACGCCTTGGGCCTGGCCGATGGCCATGGCCGTGCGAACGTTGTTGGACACAAAGGGTTCCTCCACGGCAGCGTAGGCGGGCCGGTGCGCTTCCATTTGCTCCAGAAGCTGGGTATACATGGCATGGAGCCGCTGGCCCAGACTCAACTTGCTGGGCGCAGTCAACACTCCCCAGGCAATGGCCTTGGGGTCGCCGTTGCCGTCCTCCAGGATGGCATAGCCCATGCGCACAGTGCCTGGGTCAAGTCCAATAACGCGAATGCCCATGCGTTCCCGCCTAACAACCGGGGGAGCAAGACTTTGCTCCCCCTACTATTCCAGACCTGAGATGACCGCTCCGGCGCCTACCCGGCTGCCTGATACTCCTCCAACGCCTCGTCGGGGAAGTCCGCGTTGGAGTACACGTGCTGCACGTCGTCCAGGTCTTCCAGGCGGTCCAGCAGGCGCAGCGTCTGGAGGGAGGCCTTGTGATCAAGGGTCAGCGTCGTTTTCGGCACCATGGAGATCTCTGCACGGACAATGCTCGCCCCAGCGTCTTCCAGGACCTTGCGCACCGACTCAAAGGCTGTTGGTGTCGTGCTCACCTCCAGGCTATCGCCGTCCTGGTCAATGTCCTCTGCGCCGGCGTCAATAGCCAGCAGCGTCATCTCGTCCGCCTTGTCGCCGGAGGCCTCAACCACCACAACGCCTCGCTGGTCAAAGTTCCAGGCAACGGAACCACGCTCGCCGAGGTTGCCGCCAGCCTTGTTGAAGATGCTGCGTATTTCGGCCACGGTCCGGGTCCCGTTATCCGTGACCGCCTCCAGGATGATGGCGGCCCCGCCGGGGGCGTACCCCTCGTACATCACCTCTTCAAGTGTGGACAGGCCGTTGGCCCCGGTGCCGGCGCCACGCTGGATGGCGCGGTCAATGTTGTCCACGGGCATGTTGTTCTCTTTGGCCTTCATGACCGCCAGCCGCAGCCGGACGTTCATGTCCGGGTCAGCGCCGCCAGACCTGGCGGCCACGGAAATCTCCCTCGCCAGTTTGGTGAACACCTGGCCCCTTGCAGCGTCGGCGACACCCTTCTTCCGTTTGATCGTCTTCCACTTGGAATGTCCAGACATGGGCGCACCTCTATCAGGCTTGGCAAGCCCTCACTCCATTGGAGTTTAGGCAGGGACATTCACCCTTGTCAATCGTTTGTGCGGCTGCTGCCCAGGTCCCTCCCTGGCAACTGGACGTGGTGCGGCGAAACTGCTAATCATAGACGCTGCTGGGGATGTGAACCCTGTCACAATAGATTCGGCCCACGATTGACACCCTTCCCAACACAGTGCTAATGTACCTGTTTGGACGGCACCCCCTCGGGCCGTACCGCGCCCCACGACAGTCGCCCACGAGGTACGTCCTTGTCTGAATACGCCTTGGACTGGGCCGCCGCTACCATCGGCATATTTATCGGCGTCGTAGCAATGGGGGTCATGTTCCTGGCGTCGGTGATACTCGCGCCGCGCCGCCCCTCCCAGGAAAAGGGCATCCCCTTTGAATCAGGCATTCTCCCTGCCCCCTACCAACAGTCCCAAATCCACATCCGGTACTACGTTTTTGCTATTCTGTTCCTCATTTTTGACGTGGAGGCGGTCTTCCTCTTCCCCTGGGCAATAGTGTTTATGGAGATCAAGGCCCAGGCGGGCGTAGCGTTCACCCACGCCGTCGCCAACGCCGTCTTTTACGAGATGGGCATCTTCGTCGCGATTCTCGGTTTTGGCGTTGCGTATGCCTGGCGCAAAGGGGTGTTGCAATGGCGGTAAAGCCAGGCGACATGACCCCGGTTACGTGGGATCCGAAGCGCAGGCACAAACTGGACTTGCCGGTCACCCCCGGCGGCTGGGAGACCCCCCAAGCCCCCTTGGGCGGCAACCGGCCCGCACTCAGCCCTTTCAATAAGTCCGGCGTGCCCGGTATCATCACCGCACCGGCGGAGCAGTTGTTCGCCTTGGCCCGCACGTCGTCGCTGTGGCCCCTCACCTTCGGCCTGGCCTGCTGCGCCATTGAGATGATCAGCACCTACATGGCCCACCACGACCTGGACCGCTTGGGCGTGGTCACGTGGCCTTCGCCCCGCCAGTCCGACGTGATGATTATAGCGGGCACGGTGGTGAAGAAGATGGCGCCGCCTATCAAGCTGCTGTACGAGCAGATGCCGGACCCCAAGTGGGTCATCGCCATGGGAAGCTGCGCCACCAACGGCGGCCCCTACTACCGCTCCTACTCCGTGGTCATGGGCGTTGACCACATCATACCCGTGGACGTGTACGTACCCGGATGCCCGCCCCGGCCCGAGGCGCTTATGGAGGGCATCCTTCGCCTTCAGGAAAAGATCAAGCAGGACGCACGGCGAAAGTGACGCAAGAACGACCAGCCCCCGCCGCCAGGGCGCACCCCGCTCCAGCGGAAGCCCAGGCTGCCTTGACCGAGAAGGGCAAGGCCCTTTCCGCGTTGCTCCATGAGGCGCTGGCGGAGTTCAAGCCCGCCATGAGCGCCGCCCTGGACGAAGTGGTGCTCACCGTTGACCGCGCCAACCTGGTCAAGGCCGCGACAAAGCTGCGGGACGACCCCCGCCTCGCCTTTGATTACCTGATGTGCCTCTCCGTGGTGGACTACGAGGACCGATTTGAGGTGGTGTACCACCTGCGTTCCCTGGCAAAGCCAGCGCGCTTCACCCTCAAGGTCAGCTTGCCCTATGACGACCCCATCGTGCCGTCGGTGATGGGCGTGTGGCCCGGCGCGGACTGGTACGAGCGTGAAGGACACGACCTCTTCGGCGTAAACTTTGAGGGCCACCCCAATTTGGCCCCGTTGCTCCTATATGAAGGGTTTGAAGGCTACCCCGGCAGGAAAAGCTACCCTATCAACGACTATCAAGAGTGGTAGAAAAAGACCTAACCCCCTTAGTCACCCTTCCCGATGCGGGAAGGGGGAACGAGGAGGAGAGGTAAGGCACATCCCTATGACGGTTGAACAACAGCTAGACAGCCTAGAGCTCATGGTGAACGTGGGGCCACAGCACCCGGCCACCCACGGCGTTTTCCGCATGGTCTTGTGGATTGACGGAGAACGCATCGTGGACGTGGAGCCGCACATCGGCTACCTGCACCGTGGCACGGAGAAGATCTGCGAGAACGAGCAATACAGCCAGATCATCACGCTGTTTGACCGCCTGGACTACATAGCCAACTTCAACAACGAGTGGGTGGTGTGCATGGCGGCGGAAAAGCTCATGAGCACGGAGGTGCCGGACCGCGCCCAGTACATCCGCACCATTCTGTGCGAGCTGAACCGCATCGCCAGTCACCTGCTCTTCTACGGCACCTTCGCCCTGGACGCTGGGGCCATGTCTCCGGTCATGTATGCCTTCCGCGAGCGGGAGCGTATCCAGCAGATTTTTGAAGCCACCAGCGGCGCCCGCCTGATGCATAACTACTTCCGCATCGGCGGCGTCAAAGAGGACGTGCCGGCGGACTTCGTCCAGCGCATCACCGCTGCCTTGGATCCGATAAAGGCCACCATAGAAGAGGCGGACCGCCTGGTCACCTTCAACGAGGTCTTTCTGGCCCGCAGCCGGGACGTGGGCACAATTGACGGCAAGACTGCTGTGGCCTTGGGCTTCACCGGCCCTAATATGCGCGCCTCGGGCGTGGACTTTGATGTCCGCCGCGCCGCGCCCTACGCTATCTATGATCGCTTTGACTTCAACGTCCCCCTGGGCGACAGGGGCGATTGCTGGGACCGCTTCTGGGTGCGCATCCGAGAGATGGAGGAGTCGGTCAAAATCGTGGAGCAGGCGCTGAAGCAGATGCAGGAAGGGCCGATCATGGCTCCCACGCGCCGCATCTCCCGCCCTCCCAAGGGCGAGGTGTACGTCCACGCGGAGAACCCGCGCGGCGACTTCGGCGTCTACCTGGTGAGCAACGGCGGCGACCGGCCCTATCGCCTAAAGATACGCCCGCCATCCTTCTGCAACCTTATGAGCCTCAAGCACATGATGCGGGACGCCTACGTGGCCGACGCCATCATGATCCTTGGCTCCATAGATATCGTCTTGGGCGAGGTGGACCGCTAATGGTAGCGGAGCTTTGCGTCATCGCCACTAAGCTGGTTGTGCTGGTCACCAGCCTTACCCTGGTCGTTCTCTCCATGGTGTGGATAGAGCGCAAATTCCTGGCCCGCCTGCAGGAACGCCTCGGCCCCACGGTTGTCGGCCCCTTCGGCCTACTACAGCCCGTGGCAGATGCGTTGAAGCTGCTGGTAAAAGAAGACCTCATCCCCGCCCTATCCGACAAGCTGCTGTTCTGGCTTGCCCCCATAGTTGTCTTTGTGCCGTCCTATCTGGTGTGGGTCACAATCCCCTTTGCCCGCACCACTGCCGTTCGCAACCTGGAGACGGGACTCTTTTACATCACGGCCTTCTCTGTATTGTCCATCGTCGGCCTGGTGATGGCCGGCTGGGGTTCCGCCAACAAGTACGCAATCCTGGGCGGCCTGCGTTCCGCCGCTCAGCTCATCAGCTATGAGATCCCGATCATCATGGTGGTCATCGCTGTGGTCATGCTGCCCCAGTCCATGAACCTGGTTACTATCGTCCAGGACCAACGGACAATCCCCTACGCCGCATTGCAGCCGCTTGGCCTCATGGTCTTCCTCATCGCCGGCGTCGCCGAGGTAGGCCGCACCCCCTTTGACATCTACGTTGCGGAATCAGAGGTCATGGGTGGCCCCTTCATTGAGTACAGCGGCGCGCACTGGGCCGTGTTCTTCCTGGCGGAGTACGTCAATACGTTTACCATTGCCGTCATGGTGGCCCTTCTGTTCCTGGGCGGCTGGAGCTTCCCCTTCATGCCGGACGTGGCCTGGCTCAGCTTCCTGTGGGTAGCGCTCAAGGCCTACCTGGTATTCCTCGTCATCCTGTGGTTCCGGGGCACGTTCCCCCGGCTCCGCATTGACCAGCTCATGTCCTTCGCCTGGAAGGTAATGATCCCCCTCTCCTTCGTCAACCTCGTGACCACCGGCGTGTACCTGTTCTACGGGTGGCCCAAGTGGACGCTGACGCTCATGTCCCTGGCCGTGACGGTGGCGGTCATTTACATCATCTATCGCCGCATGACCTGGTCCGCACGGGTCACCGCGGAGGAGCGGCTGGCCCGCGCCAGGGCCTACAAGCGCGTGGAGGCGACGGATGTTCGCTAGCATCAAAGGGCTCCTGGTCACGGTGTCCCACATCTTCAAGAAGCCGGTTACGGCCCAGTACCCCAAGCAGCACCTGCCCGTGCAAGAGCGCTACATGGGCTTCCCCGTGCTGATGTGGGACTACCAAGTGGTAGAACCGTACTGCACCGGCTGCATGGTGTGCGTGCGCAACTGCCCTACGGGCTGCATGAGCGCCCAGATGATTGACAACCCGCTGTTCAAGGAAGGCAAGAGCAAACGCCGCAAGATCATTGAATCTTTTGAGATCAACTACGGGCGCTGCATCCTGTGCGGCATCTGCGTTGAGGTGTGCAACTTTGACGCCATTGAGATGAGCCACCAGCACGAGCTTTCCGTAGTGGTCCGCAACGGCAACCGCACGAACCTGCAAGACCTGCTGGCGATGGGCAAGGCCTACCAGCAGGAGGTGGGCTGGAAGCCCAAGTCGGAGCGGGAAGGCGCAAAACAAGAGGCCACCGCATGACGCAGTTAGTGCTGTTCTATGTCGCAGGGGCCTTTGCCCTGGGGGGCGCTGTGGGCGTCGTGGGCACGCGCAACATCGTACATGCCGCCCTGTTTCTTCTCGTCGCCCTCCTGGGCGTGGCCGGCGTTTACTTGCTGCTCTTCGCAGACTTCCTGGCGCTGGTGCAGGTCCTGCTGTACGGCGGCGCCATCGTCATTGTGGTGCTCTTCGCCCTTATGCTCACTCGCTTGCAGGACTTTAGCGGGACTATGGAGAACAAGCAGTGGCCTATCGCGGCGCTGGCTGCAGCGGGCCTGTTCCTGGTGGTCTCTGTGGCAATCGCGCGCGGGCGCGGCGCGGCCTTTACCGAACGCACCGGCCCAACCATGAAGCAGCTTGGCGAAAACCTGTTCACCTTCTGGGCCATCCCCTTTGAGGTGGCCTCGGTATTGTTGCTGGTCGCACTCATCGGCGCTATCGTCATTGCCCGTTCAGGAGAGGGCGAACGATGAGCAGACAGGCAAACTTACATACGGGCGCAGGTGAAGGCCGATGATTACGCTGGTACACGTCCAGATCCTCAGCGCCGCCCTGTTCAGCATCGGGCTGTACGGAGTCCTGGCGCGGCGCAGCGCCGTACTGATTCTGCTGGCCATTGAGCTGATGCTCAACGCCGTCAACGTCAACCTCATCGGCATTGCTGCGTTTACGGACCCCAACAAATACTTGGGCCAGATCATAGCCATCTTCGTCATTACCGTGGCTGCGGCGGAGGTAGGCTTGGCCCTGGCCATCATCCTGCGTTTGTACCGGAACAAGGGGACAACCAACGTTGACCAGTTGAACCTGATGAAGTGGTAAGGCCAGTCCCCTCCACCCTTGCGGGGGAAGGTTAGGATGGGGGCCGAAGCCAAAATGACCACCCAACAAGCGAGAGGACTACGTAAGAACCTCACGCCGGCTGAGAGGAAACTGTGGCAGCACATCCGCCTAAGACAGCTCAACGGGCACAAATTTAGGAGGCAACAGCCGATTGAGCCTTACATTGTAGATTTTGTCCGTCTAGAAAAACGGCTGGTCATAGAGGTAGATGGGGGCAATCATGGTGAGGAGGCCCAAGAAACGAATGACAGAGAGCGGCTTGCCTGGTTAGAGTCTCAAGGATTTAGGGTCATAAGGTTTTGGAACAACGAGATAATAAACAACATTGAGGGCGTCGTAGCGATCATTATGAATGCACTAGAGGAGACGACCCCCTCTCTAGCTCTCCCCCGTAAAGGGGGAGAGGACTAAGCGCCTTCCTGCGAAGGGACGGCTTAGACGGGGCGCGTAACCCTGTCATAAAAGAGGCACACATGGAACTGGCATGGCTAGCGCCTGCCCTGAGTTTTGCGGCCTTTGGCGTTGTGGGCCTGGCCGGCAGGTATCTGCCGGGGAAAGGCTCCTTCCTATCTATCCTCGCCATCGGCGGCGGGTTCATCGTCTTTTGGCTGGTGCTGTTCAGCTACCTGGGCCAGAACGACGAGGCCCGCTATTTCTCCCGTGCTTGGGCAGACATTGGGGACGCCCACTTCACCTGGGGCATGATTATTGACCCCCTGTCCGTGGTGATGCTGGGCGTCGTCACTTTCGTAGCGCTGCTGGTGCAGGTCTATTCCATCGGCTACATGCACGGCCAGGACCGGCTCGGCTGGTACTTCGCAGCGCATTCCCTCTTCGTTGCCGCAATGCTCACCCTGGTGCTGGCGGACAACTTCATCCTGCTGTACATCGCCTGGGAGTTGGTGGGCCTCGGCTCCTACCTGCTCATCGGCTTCTGGTACGAGCGCCCCTCTGCCGCGGAGGCTGCGAAGAAGGCGTTTGTGACCACTCGCATCGGCGACGTCGCCCTGCTCATCGGCATCCTGATGCTGTTCAAGGCTACTGGGACTTTTGAGATGAAGCCTATTCTTGAGGAGGCCCACAAGCTCGTTGCCGGCGAGCCTTCCCTGCTCACCGCCGGCACTGCTACCTGGGCGGCCATCTTCATCTTCGGCGGGGCTATGGGCAAAAGCGCCCAGTTCCCCCTGCACGTGTGGCTGCCCGACGCCATGGAAGGCCCTACGCCGGTCAGCGCCCTGATCCATGCGGCGACCATGGTGGCCGCGGGCGTCTACCTGGTGGCCCGCGCCTTCCCGCTGTTCCACGCCGCGCCCAACGCACAACTCGTCGTGGCGGTCATCGGCCTCATCACCGCAGGCATGGCAGCGACCATGGCCCTGGTCATGACAGACATCAAACGGGTGCTGGCCTACTCCACGGTGAGCCACCTGGGGTTCATGATGCTGGCCCTGGGGGCAGGGAGTGTGGCTGCGGCCATGTTCCACCTGCTGGCCCACGCCTTTTCCAAAGCTCTGCTCTTTCTGGGGGCGGGCAGCGTGATGCACGGGATGCACGACGAGACGGATATGCGCAAGATGGGTGGCCTGCGCAAGAAAATGCCTATCACGGCAATCACGTTCCTCATTGGGGCGCTGTCTCTAGCCGGCATCCCGCCCCTGAGCGGCTTCTTCAGCAAGGACGAACTGTTGCTGGCCGTGTTTGAGGGCCGCAGCATCATCTTCCTCATCATCACCCTGGTGCTGGTGTTCCTTAGCTCTCTTTACATGGCCCGGCTGTATTTCCGCGTCTTCGCCGGCGAGACAAGCCACGATTCGGAGCACGCCCACGAATCTCCCCAGGTCATGACCGTGCCCCTGGTCCTCCTGGCTGTCGGCGCGGTGACGGTGGGCTTCCTCGGCTTGAAAATCGGGGGCTACGAAGGGTTCGGCAGCTTCGTCACCAACGGCGAACACCACTTTGCAGTTAACCTGGGCCTGATGGCCGCTGGCGTGTTTCTGGCACTGAGCGGCTTCGGCCTCGGCTACGCCATCTACGTGCGCAAGGCCATATCTTCCGAAAAGCTCATGGCACGGTTCCGCCCGCTGCACACCCTGCTGGTCAATAAATACTACATGGACGCGCTGTACCAGCGCCTCATCAATCATGTGGTGGTGAACACCCCTGCTACCAAGGTGGTACTGTCCAAGTTCGTGGGTGAGTTTGACCGCCGCGTGATCAACGACGTCGGCGTGAACGGCCCGGGCATCGTGGTGAAGCAGGCAGGGTTCCGCTCCCGTTACCTGGAGTCCGGCTTACTGTACAACTACGCACTGGCCATGGTTTTTGGGGCCATTGCCGTCGGCCTGTTCTGGTGGTTGGTCATTCCAAAGATGATTTAGGGCTACCTACCCCCCTGCCCCTTCCCTAATTGGAAGGGGAGTGAGTACGAGGCACTAGTGAACGACTGGTTACTGCTGCTCCTGATAGCGATACCCTTGCTGGGAGGCATCGCGTTGATGTTCCTCCCTTCCAAGAACTTCCCCCTCATCAGGGGTTACTCCGCAGTCGTCGCTGGCGTAACCGCCCTGCTTTCCGTCTTCGCTTTCTTCGCTTACGACCAGACCGCTGGCGGTTATCAGTTCACCCACGCCTGGCCGTGGCTGCCGCTCCTGGGCATCACCTTGAAGCTGGGCATAGACGGCATCTCCGCCCTCATGGTGCTCCTGACGGGCATCGTGTTCATTACCGGCACGCTGGTATCCTGGTCCATTGACCACCGGCCCAAGGACTTCTTCGTCAATTACCTCTTGCTGGTGGCGGGCGTCTACGGGGTGTTCGTCTCCCAAGACCTGTTCTTCTTCTTCTTCTTCTACGAGTTGGCCGTGGTGCCCATGTACCTGCTCATTGCGGTATGGGGCAGCTCGTCGGATTTCAAGACCTTCTTGCGCCCCAAGGAGTACGGCGCGCTGAAGCTGATGCTGATGCTGGTGGCGGGTAGCGTGCTGGTCTGGGTAGGCATTCTGGCCCTGTACGTGGAAAGCCACGGCGTAGGCTTTGCATTCAGCGACCTGGGGAACGCGGATTTCTCCGCTGGTTTCCAGCGCTTCTTCTTCCCCTTCTTCATGGTAGGCTTCGGCGTGCTGGCGGGCCTGTGGCCGTTGCACACCTGGTCGCCCGACGGCCACGTGGCAGCGCCCACGGCGGTGAGCATGGTACACGCCGGCGTGCTGATGAAGCTGGGAGCCTATGGCGTGATACGTTCCATGGAGATCATGCCCCAAGGCGCGCAGGACTGGATGCCGGTGCTCATTGGGCTGGGGACGGTGAACGTCCTGTACGGCGCGGTATCCGCCATGTACCAGAAAGACCTGAAATACGTCATCGGCTATAGCAGCGTCAGCCACATGGGGTATGTGCTCATGGGCATCGCCACGCTAAACCCTATCGGCGTAGGCGGTGCAGTGCTGCAGATGTTCTCCCACGGCATCATGACGGCCCTCTTCTTCGCAGTCGTCGGCGTCATTTACCACGGCTCCCATACCCGGGACATTGACGTTCTGCAAGGGCTGGCAAAGCGCGTGGGCATCGTCACCGTGCTGTTTGTCATCGCCGGCATGGCCTCCCTTGGCCTGCCGGGGCTTAGCGGCTTCGTGGCGGAGCTTATGGTGTTCATCGGCGTGTTCCAGTCTTACCCCATTCTGGGGGCGCTAGGCGTCTTGGGTGCGGCCATTACCGCCGTGTACATCCTACGGCTTGTGGCCAAGGTGTTCTTCGGCCCGCCCTCGGAGCGATGGGCCCATTTGCCGGACGCCACGCCCGTGGAGGCCGTGGCGGCTGGAACACTGGCGAGTGTGTTGTTTATCGTTGGCATTCAGCCGTTGTATTTCACGCACGTGGTCAACAGCGCCGTCGTGCCGCTCGTCCAGCGAATTACAGGGGCATAGCGCTGACAGGCTGTTCATGCGCACCCCGCCTTATGGTCTTTAACTAAAGAGGTTGCCCGGTTGGAGGCAAATGCTTCACCCTCACCTTAGTCCTCTCCCCTCAAGGGAGAGGGGATAGTCCCTTCTCCCCTTGCGGGAGAAGGTTAGGATGAGGGGTAGGCTTCTGCCAAGAAACAGCATACGTATTTGGTTAATGACCATCAGGCGGTGGCTTGAAGCCGCACCCTTCAGGGTGCGGTACAGGAGAGCTAGTAGAAGGTCTTATGGAAAACCTTACGGCAAATCTGTATCTGCTCTGGCCGGAGTTCCTGCTCACGGCTTTGGCCTTCGTGGTCCTAACGGTGGACTTCTTTCTGCGCCCTGAGCGCAAAAACATCCTCGCGCTGATTACAGTCGCAGGACTGGCGGGACTGGCGCTGTTCACCGTGCTGTTCCTGCGCAACAAGGACGCCGCCGCCCTGTACCAGGGCCTGGTGCGGGTGGACGATTTCTCGCTGTTCTTCAAAGTGGCCTTCATAGGGCTTGGCATTCTCACGGTCTGGTCTTCCGCCGAGTATGTGAAGCGCTTTCTCGCCCACCCCGGCGAGTACTACGCCATGGTGCTGTTCTCCATCCTGGGCATGATCGTCATGGCCTCCGCCGGAGAACTGCTGACGGCGTACATGGGCGTGGAGCTGCTGAGCTTCAGCTTGTACATTCTGGTGTCCCACGCACGGGGCGACCAGAAGTCCAACGAGGCTGGAACCAAGTACATCCTGCTAGGGGCCTTTGCTTCGGCGCTGCTGCTGTACGGCATCAGCATGGTGTATGGCCTGGTGGTGCGCGACGGCATTCCTGCTCCCACCACGTTTGAGGCCATCGCCGCGTACCTTGGGAGAGGCACTGACCTGCCTGCGGCGTTCATCATAGGGATGGCGCTGATTATTGCGGGCCTGGGCTTTAAGATCGCTGCTGTCCCCTTCCACATGTGGACGCCGGATGTGTACGAAGGCGCGCCTCTGCCGGTGACGGCGTACCTGGCTGTCGGTTCCAAGGCAGCCGCCTTCGCCCTGGTGCTGCGACTCTTTGCCGATGCCTTCTTCCCCGCCATAGACCAGTGGCGCATCATCATCGCCGCGCTGGCGACGGCTACCATGGTCTTGGGCAACCTGGCAGCCCTGGCCCAGCGCAACATCAAACGCATGTTGGCATACTCCAGCATCGGCCAGGTGGGATATCTCCTGGTGGGCGTTGCCGCCCTGTCCCAGAACGCATCCAACGCCATGATCCTGCACCTGGTAGGCTATGGCGTCACCAACCTGGGGGCCTTCGTAGCGGTCATCGCGTTTTACAACGCCACTGGCAAAGAGGAGATCGCCGACTTTGCGGGCCTGGCGGACCGCAATCCCTTCATTGCTATGGCCCTGACGGTATCTCTCTTTTCCCTGGCGGGCCTGCCCATCTTTGCCGGCTTCATCACCAAGTTCTACCTCTTCATCGCCGCTGCGGAAGCCGACATGCTATGGCTTGCCGGCGTGGCCGTCGCTGCCAGCCTGGTGTCCCTCTACTACTATTTGATGGTCATCAAGCAGATGTACGTGGAACCCGCCAAAGAGGGCACGCCCGTGGGCATATCCTGGGTCACCGGCGGACTGCTGGGCCTGCTGACCCTGGGCACGGTGCTCATCGGCGTGTACCCGCGTCCCCTCGTAGACATGATCCAGACGGCGACGAAGGCGATTCTGCCCTAGCAGTTTGTTCCGCAATTGGCCTATGGCGCGCACAGGACGGCGGCGCTCGGCCCGCGGCGGCAGGCAAGTCCAAAGCAATCCTCCAAGACGGTCCTAAGAGCATTGGGGGTATCCCATCTGCTTACGGGCCTCCAAAAGCATCGCCATCCCGGAAGCTGCTTTAGCTTGCAGAGGAGCCAGAGATGCCCCAGTTAGTCTTTCTTCACGGCCCAGGCGCAGGCGCTTGCTCAGACGCCTTCTATTATCAGTTGCAGCACTTCCCAGGAAGCATCGCACCCACGTTGCCCGGCCACCTCGCCGGTACACCTTGCACGACAGTGGAGCGTTACACTGAATGGGTGCGCGGCTGGCTATGGGCGCAGGGCCACGCCAGCGACCTGGTACTGGTGGGATATACCCTGGGCGCATGTGTCGCCCTCCAGTACGGCCTGGACTACCCCGATGAAGTGAAGGGCCTTCTCCTCATGACCGTGGCCATGCGTTCCAAGGAGCGCTCCCAGGCGGAATTGAATATGCGCCTGAAGGCAGCCGAGAACCCCTCCTCATATCAGGAATGGTTGGCCTTCCAGCAGAGGGCGATGTCCTTTGTAGACGCTGATCTGAAGACACGCCTCATGGAGCGGCATAGGCAAGTTGGGCCGATTTCGCAATATCACGACCTGGTGACAATTGACGGTTTTGACGCACGTAACCGCATTCACACCCTCAAGCCAAAGCTTGTGCTTGTCAGGGGACTGGACGACCCGGGGCATCCGCCGGAATACGAATTGGAGATACACAACGCGGTGCCCGGCTCGCGCTACGTCACGTTGCAGGGCGCGGGCCATTTCCCAATGGCCGAACGCCCCAATGAAGTCAATAGAGCCATTGAAGAACTCTTGGCGTCTACTTCATAGCATCTGATCCCTGCGTACCCCTTTGGTTGTGCAAGAGGACGGCTTCTCCCTTGTGTTCGTTTGCCCGTTAATCGTACCGCTCCGTGGACGGGGCGGCATAAAGCCGCACCCTTTAGAGCCTGCCCTGAGCGAAGCCGAAGGGGTGCGGTGGCATCAACCAAAGCGAACACTACCTTTCCCTTTGCGACACTTCCCTTTGCGGCGGTTGACACACTCATGGCCCGATGCTAGATTGGTATATTATGGTTAGCAGTCTCCCTCATAGTCTGCTAATTGACGCTTGGAGGATGCTCTTCATGCCCGTGTACGTTTACCGCTGTCCCTCTGCCCACGAGTTTGAGTTGCGCCAGGGGTTTGACGCAGAACCCGTAGCCGACTGTCCCACGTGCCATATCCCTGCCCGCCGCAAGCTCCTCTCGCCCGCGGTAATCTACAAAGGCAGCGGCTTTTACACCACCGACTACGCACGCAAGAACGTTGTGCCTGCCGGCGAAACCAATGGCGACAAGCCGTCGCCGGGTTCCGATGGCGACAAAGCACCGTCGGGTTCCAATGGCAACGGTCACGGGCATAGCCACGACCACGGCCATTCCCACGACGCCGCGCCGGCCATGCCTCCTATCCCCAGCACGTAGCGCGCCCATCTATGCGGTCGCTGGTCCAGCGGGTCACGCAAGCCTCGGTAACAGTGGACGGCCAACAGGTCGGCGCCATTGGGCCGGGGCTTCTTGTTTTCCTGGGCGTGGGCAAGGGCGATACCGAGGCCGACGCCGCCTACCTTGTGGACAAGGTGTCCAATCTGCGTATCTTCCCCGACGCCGAAGGCAGGTTCAACCGGTCTGCGCTGGACGCGGGCGGCGAGATCCTCCTGGTAAGCCAGTTCACGCTGTACGCGGACACCCGCCGGGGACGCCGCCCCTCTTTCACCGGCGCCGCGTCGTCTCAAGAGGCGGACGCCCTGTTCCAACAGGCGGTCGCGCTCTTCGCCGCCACGGGCCTCAAGGTGCAAACAGGCCGTTTTCAGACACACATGCTGGTGAGCCTGGTCAACGACGGCCCAGTGACCATCTGGCTGGACAGCGCCGACCGTCATCGTCCCCGGGGCTAGCTTCACCGCAACGCATTGGTCTGGCCTCTTTTTGTTTGCCCTTTGGCATTGCTTGCTTCTGGATGTTGTACCGCCCCGTGAATCCCGGCTAGTGGGGACATCAAGCCGCACCCTTCAGGTGCGGTGGCGTCCCAAGCAAAGAGAACCCGCTCTCCCCAATTGACAACAGTGCCTCTGCCACTTATCTTATGTGCAACCGTTTGCAACTATGGAAGAGCACAATGGCACAACTGTTGCAGGATGCTCGTGGCATACCTGGGGCCGGAAGTAAGGGCACGATATATCGTGCCCTTACTCGTCCGCTTTGGAGAATGCAAAAGAGCAACGGCTTCGGTAGCGCAGCGCTAGCCGGCATCGCAGGGCTGGCGCTGCTTCTGGGGTCCGCGTGCACCCAGCAGGAAACGACGGCCACGCCGTCCTCCTCGTCAACAACCCAGCTTACCCGCAGCCAGACCACCCATGCCGATTTTGCTAAGGCGGGGAGCAAGCTGAAGGTCATGACCACAGTATCGCCGTTGACCAACATCGCATTGAACGTGGGCGGCAACCGCATCGCCTTGTACGGCCTTATCCCTGACGGCGTGGACTCCCACACCTTTGAACCCAAGCCTTCCGACGCCCGCATCATGTCCCAGGCCGACCTGATCATCACTGTCGGCGTCCACCTGGAAGGGAATACTAAAAACATGGCCGAGGCTAACATGCATCAAGGGGCGAAGCTGTACGAACTAGCCCCCGCTACCATCACCAATCCGGACGACCCTCAGACGGGTTTTCTCTACGACTTCAGCTTCCCCAAAGAGAAGGGAGACCCTAACCCCCATTTGTGGATGAACCCCGTGTACGCGGACAAGTTCGCGGCGCTCATGCGCGACTGGTTCAGCGCCGCCGATCCCGCCAATGCCGGCTACTACGCCGCCAATTATCAGGCTTTCCGCGCCCGCATTGCGGACCTGGAGCAACGCATCCGCTGGGCCATCCCTGCTATCCCTGAGAAGAACCGCAAGCTCTTGACGTATCACGATTCCTGGGCGTACTTTGCCCGTGAATACGGCATGAACGTCATTGGCGCTATCCAGCCTTCGGACTTTGCGCAACCCAGCGCCCAGGACGTGGCCTCTCTGATTGACCAGATCAAGGCCGAGAACGTTCCTGCGGTATTCGGCTCTGAGGTCTACCCCAGCAAGGTGGCTGAACAAATTGCCAGGGAGACTGGCGCGCAGTACGTTGACAAGCTGCGCGACGACGAGCCGCCCGGGGACGAGAACGCCCCTGAGCACACCTACCTGGGCATGATGCTGGAGGACATGAAGACCATGACCAGCGCCCTTGGCGGCGATCCGTCCGCATTCAACGGTTTTGACGTCACAGACACCTATGGGAACTAACGAGCGCACGCCGTGACCGCAACGCCAGCCAGGGAGAGAGCCGCCGCAACGCCGGTGGTGGAGTTCCGCAACGCCGGCCTGGGCTACGAAGGCCACACCGTAGTCCGCGAGGTAAGCCTTGCGGTCCACGCCGGCGAGTTCGTGGGGCTGATCGGCCCTTCCGGCGCAGGCAAGACGACCTTGCTGCGGGGTATGCTGGGCATCGTCGGCGTGTATCAGGGCGAAGTGCTTGTGGAAGGCAAACGCGTCGGGCCGCGCCACCGCCCCGCCGTTGGCTACGTGCCCCAGCTCAACACCGTTGATTGGACGTTCCCCATCAACGTGGAGGAGGCGGTTTTGCTGAGCGGCGCTGCAACAAGGTTGGGGCCTTTCACCACTGCCGGGGAGCGCCGCCGCATGCAAGACCTGCTGGAACGTTTGGGCATCGCCGAGATGCGCAAGCGCCACATACGAAACTTGTCCGGCGGGCAGCAGCAGCGCGTCTTCCTGGCCCGCGCCTTGCTCCGCAACAGCAGGCTCATCGTCCTGGATGAGCCGACCACGGGTGTGGACATTAAAACCAGGGATGACGTACTGCATCTCTTGGCGGAGCTTAACGCCGAGGGCACCACTATCATCCTGTCTACCCACGAGATCAACGCCGTGGCGGCGCACCTGCCCAGAGTCATCTGCCTGAACGGCAAAGTCATCGCCGATGGCTCTCCCGAGGAGACCTTTACACCGGAGATATTGGCGCGCACCTACAATGCCCCCGTATCTGTTGTCCATCAGGAAGGCGTGGTAGTTGTGGTGGAGACACCCCATGAGTTCCGCGCTGCCATGCAGCACGTGCACCGAGAGGGGGCTTCAGATCATTAGCTATCTGCTTGCTCCCCTTCAGTACGAGTTTTTCCAGCACGCCCTCGTCTCGGCCCTCATCGTCGGTTGCCTCTGCGGTTTTGTGGGGGCCTATGTGGTGCTCAGGAAGATGAGCTACGTGGGCCACGGCCTCTCCCACGCCGTCCTTGGAGGAGGAGTGCTGGGCTACGTGCTTGGGATCAACTTCTACATCATGGCCGGACTGTGGGGATTCCTGGCGGCCCTGGCAATAGACGCCATTGCGCGCAAGCGGCGCGTGGGGGCCGACGCCGCCATCGGCGTGGTCACTATGGCAGCCTTTGCCTTCGGTGTGGTGCTCATCAGCCGGGGCCGCTCCTTTGCCCGCAATTTTGAGGCGGCGCTATTCGGCAACGTCCTGGGGGTCACGAACACCGACATCATCATCATAGGGCTGGCGGCGGCCTTGGTCTTAGTCCTGTGCACCGTGCTGTACCGGCAGTTGCTTTTTCTGACCTTTGACCCGGAAGTCGCCCCCGTGTACGGCGTGCGGCAGGGCATCGTAGACGCGCTCTTTTCTCTTATGCTGGCAGGCACAATTATCGTATCGGCGCAGATCATGGGCGTTACCCTGATCGCCGCCGCCCTGGTGACGCCGGCCGTGGTGGCCCGCTTCCTTACCAGCAGCTTTCGCGTCATGCTGGGGCTTTCCACGTTCTTCGGCGGCGTCAGCGGCCTCTTGGGGGTGTTCCTCTCCTATTACTTGGACGCGGCAAGCGGCGCGACTATTGTGCTGACGGCGGCGGGAATGTTCGTCATCGCCTACGCGGCGTTCCTGCTCCGGGAACGAGCGGAGATCCGCCGGGGCATGTCCCGCTCCCGTCCTGCCCTTCCTGCCTTCCCAGACGAATGATCTGAGATAAACTACCCTGCTGCTCGTTGAAAACAACATAACAGAAGAGGCCGTCTTTGGACGGCCTCTTCTTACTAGACCCAACTGTCGTGTGAGGGACAGAGGCTTAGACCGCTGGCGTGTCGCTGGCCGGTCGGCCTTTGAGTTGCTTGCCCTGGTCTGCGCAGCTCTTGCACAGGCCGCCAATGGCAAAATGCTCCAGGTCCGGCTCAAACCCAAACTCCTCAACCAGGCGGCGGCGGAACTCCTCCAGGTAGCTTGAGCCGAAGTCAAAGGCCGTCCCGCAACTGCGGCACACCATGTGATGGTGCAGGCCCGCCCGCAACAGCTCGTACCGTGCCGAGCCGCCCACGTCCAACTCCGCCACCAGATGCAACTCTTTCAGAAGCTGAAGAGTCCTGTACACCGTGGCAACGTCAATGTACGGATAGCGCGCGTGGACTTCTTGAAAGATTTCGTCCACGCCGATATGGCTGGGGCGTGCAGCCAGGGCCTCCAGTACCATGACCCGCTGGGGGGTTAGCCGGTACCCCGCTTCTTTGAGCCGCTCTAAAGCTGTGCCTTGCCTTGTCATGCTGCTTTTGTCACCTTTGCCGGCGGAGTCCACAGGCCCTATTGCAGCACATTGTACCTGACTGCACAAGGCATTGGGTCATAAGGTTCTGTTTGCTTTAGCGTGTTATCTAATCCCCCGACTGAAGTCGGGGGTTAACCCAAGCTAAACCTGGCACTTTAGTGCCAGGGCAAAAGACTACCCCAGCCAAGCAAACAGAACGGGCTATGAAAAGGGGGAAAGGCTCAGGACAAACGTTGCCCGGCGTCTCGCGTTGGTCCCGGCAAGTTGTGTCTCACGTTCAGCACATGTATGACCGGGAAAAAGCGCAAGATAACCACCGACACGATGACCATGCCGATGCCGTCAATGGTCAACGGCAGCCACAGGCCGAAATAGTCCGCCAAGGCCGAGGAGACCAACATCCCAATGGGATACAGCCCCCAGCCGACCATGTACAGGCTCATGATGCGCCCACGCATCTCCGGCGGCGTGTGCCGTTGGAGCAGGGACTCGCAAATGGTAAAAGCCGGCATTCCTAGCAGCCCGAGGCCGAAAAGGACCACGGCGCCGGCCAGCATGCTCTTGGCCAGGGCTAGCCCTAACAAGCAGATGCCGGCCCCAGCCGTCATGGCCAGCACCAGGCGACCCAGGCGCACGTCCGTGTTAAGGCTGGCGAGCAGCACATTGCCCACAATGCCCCCAAGCCCGATCATGGCGAACAACAACCCAAGGCCGGAGGCAGGCGCGTGCAACGTCTCCTCTGCCAACTGAGGCAAGAGCACGGTATACGGCTGGCCCAACCACACCGACGCGAAGGCGACGCACAGAAGGGCAAGCAACGCGGGCTGGGCCTTCACATAGCCGACGCCTACTGCAAAGTCACGGAGGATGCTGGTCCGCTCTGTCCTGTGAAGCACTCCCAGGGTAGACACTCTGGTGGCCATGAGCACGGCCAAGAAGAACAGGACGGTCATAGAGGCGTAGGCCGCACCTACCCCCGCGACATCTATGAGGACGCCTCCAATGAGGGGAAAGACGAGACCGTTGAGATTGAAGGTCAGTGCCACCGTGGCCATAGCGTTCTTGAGCAGGTTGTCTCGCACCAGTTGCGAGATGAGACCGAACCGCGCGGTGATGTTGAAGGAGAAGACCAGGCCGCTGAGGACGGACCCCACAAAAAGGTGCCACATCTGTATTTGATGGGTGAAGATGAGGACGGATAGCGCGCCGAAGATCAGGCCGGCCCCAACCCAACTGATGATGATAATTTGCTTCTTCTCAAAACGGTCTGCCAGCACGCCGCCCAGGGGGGACAGCAAGAGGATCATCAGGCTGGAAAGGGACTGTACGACGCCTATGGCCAGGCTGGAGCCGGTAAGGTGATAGACCAGCCAGCCCTGGGCGGTGCCTTGAATCTGGATAGCGCCTGTGAAACAGGCGATGGCGAGAACGAAACGGCGGAAATCGGTGATCTGCAAGGCTTCCGTGAAGCGCGCAAAGAAGGATGGGTGAAGGAGGACAGGAGTCGTAGCCCCGGCTGGAGCGCTGGCGGGGGATTGAGCCGCATTTGGGGGTGTGTTGCCGGGTTCCTGGCGCATTGGCCTATTGTACCACAGGGTTCCTCAGTGCTTTCCCTGTGCGGACTTGCTGCCTCCCTTGGGCCAGGTATGGCAGGTCTTCCGCTCTGTACGCCGACGGCATCCGCCAGGTATTCCGCCGCTCGCCACAAGCAATACGCAATACGGACGCTTCAGCTTCGTTGACCTGCCGTCCGTCAACAGGTTCAGAATCTGTCCATCATGCTTCTTGCTCGCTCACATGTAGTCTTTTCATGGACTGACAACATCCCTGAGCAAAGACATGGTCGCCAACAAAAGTTGCGCTGACCGATGGCCTTTGCTATAGTAAAAGCCTGCATGGGGCTGTAGCTCAGCTGGGAGAGCGCTTCAATGGCATTGAAGAGGTAAGGGGTTCGAGTCCCCTCAGCTCCACCAAACTTTACAATAGAGAGAACTCCACCCTCGTCTCCGCAGGATGACCCCTTTGGAGGCAACGGAATCGTATAGCGAATCGTTGCTTCCCCGCCTTTGACCGTTATCTCCTGCACAAACGACCGCACGAACCTCTTCTGCTCCGCCGGCGTTTCCCCGGCCAGCGCGGCGCGCAGGTCATCGGCGCAGGCCGCCGCTGTCATCGGGTCCATCTCCTCCGGTCTCCGCTTCTTCACCTCCGTGCTACTGTTTGGGGCAACAGCGGCCTGCTCTGACGCGTACTTCTTCTCCCTTGTTCTTCATGACCGTGAAGAACTTTTGCCAATCGCCGATACTTATGCGTGATAGGTCAAACCACCAACGACCTTCAGGGCATACGGAGAGCAAGGGTGTGTCCTAGCACGAGGGGGGGGGGTGGCAGGCGTGACGTGCCCCAAAAGAAAAGGCTGGCCTGATTGTTGTCAGGCCAGCCTTGGTTGACCAGAGAGAATGGACTAGCTGACGACCACTTCGCCTACCATGCCCAGGGCCTCGTGGGGCAGGCACTTGAGCTTGAAGGTGCCAGCCTTGTTCACCGGGACTACCTGCTTCACCGCCTGTCCAGGGTTGACAAAGATGTTGACGCCTAGGTCGTCAATAGTAAAGCTGTGGAACTCCTTGGGAGCAGCAATCTCCAGGGTGTAGCTTACACCGTTCTTCAGCGTGTACTTGTCGGGCACAAAGCGGTACGGGTTTTCCGCCATGCCCACCTTCCACACGGTGTCATCGCTCGCAACGGGAGCGCTCGTCGGCGTCGGGGGCACCGGCGTAGCGGTCGGCGCCGCACGGGTAGCCGTAGGCGCTGGCGCACGGGTAGCCGTTGCAGTCGGTTCAGGGCTACCGCTGCTGCAAGCGGCCATGCTGAGTGAAAGGGTTAGAAACAGCGCACCAGCGAAAAAGGTTGCCTTGCCCATTGTTCCTCCTACAAACTCTTGAGCCGCTTCCCTTGCAAGTCGCTAAAAGAAACGGCCAGATAAACAAACAGGCGTATATTCTAACCAGCAGTGACGAGCCTTGGCAATACCGTTAACGCATGAGCAACGCATCCTTCAGGCAGAGGAGATTCCGTTCTGCCAAGGATTAGGCGTGGAAACGCAGAGGGCCCCGCGGCCGCGCGCAGAGGAAGCGACCAGATGACCAGGAATCGTTACAGGCAACGAGGCGGCTGGTTGCTTGCACCCTGTAGTATGATGAAATGGAGAGGACTGGGATAAGGACATGAAGCGACGCTTCCCATTTGGCGAGAACCTCCTGCTGCGGACTGCCGTCCTGCTCGTGGCCGCAATCGCTCTTGTAGGCGCTGCTGCCCTGTACGTCCTGCGTTTCCCAGTGCAGACCAGAATCCGCGAAGAAGCCGTCGCCGACGCAATTTCCGCAGTCCGTCCGCTGACCCAAGAAATGCTCTCCCCATCACGTTTGTCCAAACCCCTCTACGGCGGGGAATACGATGCGGTGGACTGGATTGTGAGGAAGCACTTCCTGGGGGCCCGCATAGCCAGAGTCAAGTATTGGAACGCCGGGAGCATTGTCACCTACTCCAGCCTGGCATCGGAGGTTGGAGGCTACTTCCCCGACAATGTGAGACTGCAACGCGCCTTTCAAGGCGAGGCGACCTGGGACGTTTCCGATGCAACGGAAAGCAGCGCGGAACGCGAACTTGGCACGGTCTTGGAAATCTACGTGCCCATCGCCTGGGACGACGCGACGGTTCCCAGCATAGTGGCGGAAGTATACATTCCTTACGCCCCTTACTCTGCAATTGAAGCCGACATCCGCAATGCGATCCTCCTTGCCACCTTGCTTGCCGGCTTGTCCGTGGCCATCGGCCTCTACTTCGCTTACCAGACAGGTTGGAAGGCCATTCGCAAAGAGCGCGACATGGCAACCCAACGTTCCCAGGAAGTGGAGGCTCTGGCCCGGGTTGCGGTGGCCCTTTCCCAGCCGGGCGACTACGACAAGAAACTCAATAGCGTTATGGAAGAAGTCGTGCGGGTCTCCGGCGCTGATTCCGCAATCCTGCGCGTGCCATCGCCCGGCAGTCCCGGCTTGCACCTCGTTGCCGCAGTTGGCCAGGGCGTTTTTGATGGGCCAGGCCCCACAAAGGTAGTAACCGATGAAGTGAGCCTGGCTTCCCGCGCCTTTCGCCTGGGCGTCCCCGTAGCAGCCGAGGATTACTTGGCCCACCCCAACGCCACCCCCAGGGCAGTGGATAGGGGTATCAAGTCAGGCTTTGCCTTACCGCTCTTGCAGAATGGGCATGTCCTGGGCGCCATGAGTTTGGCTTCCAAGCGTTCGGGCCACTTCAACTACGAACGGGTGCGCATCCTCACCGCCGTTGCCGAAGGCATAGCAGCGGTGCTTGAACAAGCCAAGGCGCAGGATGAGATCCGCCACACCCTTGAGGTGGAAGAAAAGCAAATAGAAACGCTCAGGGCCGTGACAAAACGCCTGGGCATAGAGTCCGATCCCGTCCATGCGCTTCGGGCCATAACCGATTCCGCACGCATTCTTGTGGAAGCGCAGTACGGGGCGCTGTGCATCTGGGACCGCCAGGGCAACCATGTTTCCCAAACCTTTGCGGGAATGTCCGCAGAGGAGCGAGCCCAAATTGGTTTCACTTCTGACAATGGCCTGGGTGTCATTGCCGTTATCAGAGACGGCGACAAGACCGTGCGTCTAAGCGACGTTTCCAACCACCCCAGGTCCATAGGCTTCCCTCCGGGTCATCCACCAATGAAGACGCTCCTTGGCGCCCCCATTGCCATGAAAGACGGACAAAAAGGCGCTCTCTACCTGACCAACAAGAAAGACGGCAAGGAGTTCACCGACAACGATGAACGCATCATCGCCCTCTTCGCCGCATTGGCCGAGGTATTGTTGGACAATCTGAGCCTCTATCAGGAAGTTGCCCGGGAGCGGAGTACGTTGCAGGCCGTCCAGGAGAGCATGGTGGAGGGGTTGGTGGTCATAGACGCTCACGGCAGGGAACTGTACCGCAACAGCGCGCTGGAAAGCATCACCGGCCTTACCGATAGTGAAACCCTTGGTGTGCGGCTCACAGATATCCTGGGCAAACACAGCGACTACTACTTTGAAGACCCGCGTACCTTGACCCTGTTGCTGGACGCCCTCACCCGCTGCCATGAGGAAGGCCCCATTGTCATAGAAGCGCACATGAAGAACCCTCACCGCAGAACGCTGCGGGCCACGGTGTTCCCTATCCGGCTCCAAGGCGCTGAATCAATGTCCGGCGTGCTGCTCAGGGACTACACCCAAGAGCGCGATGTGGAGCGGCGTCGTGACGCTTTCGTGTCCGTGGCCTCCCATGAGCTGCGAACGCCTTTGACCACTATCGTAGGCTTTGCAGAAATCCTCCTCAACAGGAAAGCCACCGATGACCAGCGCAGGGCGTGGCTTGACCTCATCCTGCACGAGGCGCGCCGGATGACCGACATCGTGGAGGACATGCTTAACATATCACGCATACAGTCCGGCAAGATCGCCGTCAACTTGGAGCCTGTTTCCATAGAGGAAATAGCCGAAAAGGTCGTCTCCGTCATTCAGCCCACGTCAACAAACCATACCCTGGTCGTACATGCCCAGTCGCAGGTCCCCCCTGCCCTTGCAGACAAAGAGAAGCTCGCCCAGGTCCTCGTCAACCTCCTCTCCAACGCCGTGAAGTACAGCCCCAAGGGTGGCGAAGTTACCCTCACCGCCGCCTACCTTCCCGCCAACGCAGAAGTACGCATCGCTGTCGCAGATAGCGGCATAGGCATTTCCAAAGAAGACCAGGAACGGCTGTTCACCTCCTTCACCCGGATACGCAGGCCGGAAACTCAGGCCATACGGGGCACGGGCCTGGGCCTGTACATCGTCAAGGGGTTGGTGGAGCTCATGCACGGCCGTATTTGGGTGGAAAGCGAGGTCAACAAAGGCTCCACCTTCTACGTAGCCCTGCCTGTGGCCCCTTCTGAAATCCCAGCCGCAGACAACGGCACGACGCCGTGTACGAACGGACACGTGTTGACCCTACCCAACAGCTAAGTGGGCCGGTAGTGCGCTGCGCGGAACAACTCTGATCTCGCCGGAGCTTCAAGGAATACCGTTCTCTACAAGGTTGGACCGGCCTTGCACAAAAACCCAGGAAGGTGCAGGGAACGTCAGTTCCCGCTGTCGGTCTGTCCCGATGGAATCGGGAAGATACATTTCTCTCTCCCCGCCGAAGGCGAGGAGGCTAGAGGGTAAGGCCCAAGGTTCTGTTTGCTTTGGGTTGGGGTAGTCTTTGCCCTGGCACTAAAGTGCCAGGTTTAGTTCGGGTTACCCCCGACTTTAGTCGGGGGCACTGAATAACACGCCGAGCAAACAGAACCATGCCCAAAAGGACTTTTGGAGAACTTTTAGTGCAAGGCCGTTGGACCCTTGTGCAAAGGAAAGCGTTGAGGTTCTGGCCGGCAATGTTGCCACCAGGAGCACGGACTCACCGGCGCAACATTACGGAAGCAGACTGGCGAAAACATGGGGGCGGGCTTAATGCCCGCCCCCATGTTTTCTCTTTCGATGACGCGCGCCGAACTCTGTGAGTTGAGGACTGTCGCCGAGAATCCCTGCTGCTAGTGTAGTGCCTCGTAAATACCCCTACGGTTCGCCAGCAAAGGCATCCTTCCCTGTTATCTGGGAGACTGAATCATGTTTGGAATCTTTTGGTTCGCCTTCGGCGAACCAAAAGATTCCAAACAAATAACCAAGGCCCTGAGCGGAGCGAAGGGTCAGGATTGGTGTGCAGTCGGGCGCAAGGCTGTTTATTTGAATGGTTATTTGAGAGACAGTAGACTAGCGCCCGGCGGCTGCGGCGGCTACTTCCGGCATAGAAACCTCGCTCGGCTGGAAGGGGCAGGTCGGGTCCGCTGCCAGGTAGTCGCCGGTGCAGGCGTAGGCGCGGGCGCGACACCCGCCGCAAACCACGTTAAAGGGGCACACGCCGCACTTGCCTTTAAGCTGGTCTTTATCGCGCAGTGCCTGGAAAACCGGATGGCCTCGGTACGTCTCCACCAGGTGATCAGCCCGCACGTTGCCGCAGGGAATGGGCAAGAACCCGCTGGGGAATATCTCCCCAATGTGGGAAATAAAACAGATGCCGTTGCCATCGTTGGTTGACGGTACGGAGTCCACCGCCTCGCCGTGCAGCCGTGCTTCCTGTAGGGAAACGCGGCGGAAAGGCTGGCCCAGCGTTGTCTTGACACGGAAGGATACCCGGCGGCTTAGCTGATTGAGCCAGTGAAAGACCTCTTCATGCTCCTCAGCGGAAAGCATCTCCCGGGCATTGGCGCGGCCCGTGGGCACCAGGAAAAAGACATCCCACTGGATGGCTCCCGATTTCTCTACGATGTCCGCCACTTCCTGCAACTGCGCAACGTTCCATCTGCTCACCGTGGTGTTGAGCTGGACTGTGATGCCTGCGTCGCGCGCGGCCTGCACCGCCTCCAATGTGCGCTGGAAGGCCCCCGGGACACCCCGGAAGCCGTCATGCACCTCCGGCGTCGCACCGTCCAGGCTGAAGGAGAGATGCCGGACACCCACCTCATACGCCTTGGACAGATTCTTTGGTGTCACCAGAGCGGTGACGCTGGGGGATAGCGACGTGCGGAACCCTTTCGCTACGGCGTACCCGGCAATGTCAAACAGGTCGCGCCGCATCAAGGGGTCGCCGCCGGAGATTACCAGGATAGGCTTGGGTTGAAAGCGGGAGAGTTCGTCAACAAGGGCGTACCCTTCCACGGTGGAAAGCTCCAGGGGATGCCGTTTGTGCTGTGCCAGCGCGCGGCAATGCCGGCAGGCCAGGGCACAGGCCTTGGTGATCTCCCAGAAAGCCACCACAGGGCCTTGGTTGTAATCCGTTGGGACCTCAAAAGGGGCCCCGTTACCGTGCTGGTGCGCCGCACTATTCATTGAGCGCCCTCCCAACGATGTCCAACTCCCTATCGGAAAGGTAGCAGGCCGGGTCCGATGCCCAGGGATTGCCCGTGGCCGACTCTGCGCGTACCCGCAAGTTGCCGTTGCACAGCCGCTGAGCGGGGCAAGAGGCGCATCGTCCTTCCAAGGGGCGGGGCGTAGCCTTCAGCCCTGCCATGATGGGATTGCTCGTGTCTTCCCAGATAGTCCCGAAGGGCCGCTCCTTGATGTTCCCAAAGGAGCGATGGTGCGAGAACTGGTCGGCGTGTACGTCCCCCTTAGGCCCAACGGCGCTGATGCCAACGCCGGAAGAGTTCCCTCCGTTCCTGAGCAGAGAGGGCCGCACCTCTTCCCATTGCTGGGGTCTCTCCTGCATCAGCCGCCACGCCATGTACGCAGCGTCTGCGTGGTTGTCCACGGTCAGCACCTCGGTGTCCAGTCCCTGCTTATGGAGGTACTCCGTTCTCTCCATGCACACGTCAATGGCGGCGCGGGTCTCGTCGGGCGTCAGGTCGGCACGGTCCGCGATGCGCGCCCCGCGCCCGGCATAGGCCAGATGATAGATGCACAGGCGGGGAATCCGCTCCCGTTCCACAATGTCAAAGATTTCCCCCAAATAGGGGGTGTTGTAATTGGTGAGCGTGAACCGCAGGCTGACGCGGAAGCCCTCGGCCAGGGAGTTGCGGATGCCCTCTATAGCCCCGTCAAAAGCGCCCTTGGCCCCGCGGAACTTGTCGTTGATGGGCTGCGGGCCGTCAATGGAGATGCCGACATAGGCCAGGCCGGCCTTGTGCAGCTCGCTGGCAACCTTCGGGGTAATAAGGGTCCCGTTGGTGGAAAGACCCGGCCTTAGCCCGCGGGATACGGCGTGCTGTATCTGCATTAGAAGGTCGGGGCGGCTCAACGGCTCGCCCCCGGAGATAAGCAGCATGGGCGTGCCGTAGTCGGCTATCTGGTCAAGGAGTTTGAAACCCGTTTGGGTGTCCAACTCGCCGGCTTCCGGCTTGTCCAGAGCGGTGATGTAGCAATGCATACAGTGGAGGTTGCAGGCGCGCGTGGAGTTCCATACGACCACGGGACGCTGGTGTACGCCAAGACCGGCGCCGGTGCTTCCGGCGTGAGCACGGTCCCCGTACCTAATGTGGTCTCCCGGCGTAGCAACTCCGCACCATAGACGTGTGAGGTTTAGCATGTATCCTCCTTAGAGGTATGCATTGGTTCTTTGGTTCTTTCACACTAAGCATACCTGCCGTTTTGCACCAATGCCTTAACAAATCATGAATTTTCAGGGGAAAGGAGCGGACTGGCTGACTTTGGCTTGGGAACTCCTCTCTTCCGGGCCCCAAAAGGTCTTGATATAGGTAATCACCGACTTTATCTCATCAGGGCTCATGAAGTCCCCAAAGGCCGGCATGGCGCTCACGAAGGTGGCGCTGTCATACTTTCTTCCACCCTCTCTCACGTAGTCAAACAGCGTCCCATCGCCGTGGTGCCACGTATGGCCTGAGTTGTCATGGGGAGGAGGAGGCAATATGCCTACGGAGTTCGGTTTCTGCCAGTTCGGTTGGCCCTGGCCCTTGAGTCCGTGGCAGGAGGCGCAAAGGCTATCGTAGAGCTTCTTGCCCCGGCTCTCGGTCAGGGAAAGCCCGGAAGTCCCTCGGCCGGCGGTATCCTCCCCTGCACTAGCAGATGGAGACCAGGAAGTGCCGAAGTACAGGAGCGCAGCCATCACTGGTATGGCAACCAGCAAGGCTGTACCGAGCCATGTCCTCCAACTAAACTCTCGCAGCTTCGTCATACCGCACCCTCACAACGGTCTTTGCCGTGCGCCCCGCTGGTCCACAGGCGCGCGAAGTGTTTCCCCCGCCGGCATTGGCCCCACCACCATTTCAAAGGAGCGGCTTTGCGGAGCTTGCCGCCGCAGCAAGGGCAAAAGCTCCGTCATCATCATTGGCCGGGCAAGATAGGCAGCGGCCCCCGCTTGCCGGGCCGCCTCAGCGTAGTCTTCACTGGCCTCTTCACCCACCAGGATAACGGCGATCCCGGAGTGCGCTCTTTTCAACAGCTTCGTGAGACACAGGCCGTCTTTGCCTTCCGCGGCCACATCTATAAGAGCCACGTGGGGCCTCCGTTTAGCTGCCAACCGCGTTGCCTCATCTGCGCCCCTTGCCTCGCCCACCACTGCAACGCCAGGGTCTGTAAACAAGACCTCGCAGGTAACGTCGGCTAGGAGGGGATACCGCTCCACCAGCAAGACGCGAATGCGCTCCATCTGTTGCCCCTCCAATCCAACGGGAAACGCCACTCCTGTACTTGCCTTCACTGTAAGACCAGAGCTAGGGGATACCTATCCTGACTAGAGAGGATTTATCTCATCCAGCAGCAGGACTTGGATAGAAAACACTATCTTCCTTAGTACAGGGGATGGAAAATCCCACATCCAATGATGCGGAGGAGTGCGCCTGAGGATTAGCCTGAGGTGGATGGAGGAGACCATGACCAGTAAAAGTGCGCGACGCAACGCTAACGGCCCTCCGGTTCAACCGTTCCACAATGTACGGCAACCTGGGGGGAAGCAACCCCACGCGGCCACCGTGGCAAACGCGGATCAAGGTGGTCTGACTTTTGCATGGCTGGACAAGGTTTGGGCCTTGTTTGGCTCTCAGCGCTTGGCCTTCATCTTGATCCTAGCCCTGGCGCTGGCGTCGTTGATAGGCGTGCTGCTCGTGCAAGCTCCCGCATGGGCGCAAGCAGATTCCGTATCCCACGCCCGCTGGTTAACGCAGGTGCAGCCCAAATACGGCGGTTTCACAGACGCCTTCAATGCCTTGGGTCTTTTTGAAGTATTCGGCAGTTGGTGGTTCCGCCTGCTGATAACCATGCTGGCTGCCAACATTCTTGTGTGCACCATCCGGCGGACAAGCACCCTTTTGCGGTCCAGCCTGGCCCGGCCAAAGGTTGTCATGCCGGAGGTCTTCTTTGAGCGGGCTGCGCTGAATTTCCAGGCGAAGAGCGAAGGACAGCGTGTCGCCGGCGTAGCGAAACTCGTGCAACGAAGTCTCCGGTCACGAGGATACCGCGTGGTCAGCCAAGGCGAGGGCGAGGCGGTACACCTCTACGCTGACAAGAACAGGTTCGCTCCTCTGGGATCGTTGTTGCATCATGCGTCTTTTGTGATGCTCATGGCGGGGTTTGTCATCGGCAACGTCTGGGGCATCAACGATAGTGCATTTGTGGTGGCGGAAGGCCAGACGAGGCCGCTCGGCGACACAGGTCTGGCCGTGCGCCTGGACTCCTTCGTGGACGAGTATTATCCGGAAGGGCCGCCCAAGGACTACCGCAGCCAGGTCACGCTCCTTAACCAGGGCCAGGAGGTAGCCCAGACTCTTGTACGGGTGAACTCACCCCTGGTTTACGGGGGCGTCAGGCTGCACCAGTCCTTCTTCGGCCCTGCTACAGTCATACAAGTGCGCGACGGCAGCGGCGCTCTGATAGCAGAAGAAACGGTGCCCCTGGCATGGAACGCCAATGACCGTCCGCTGGGATCGTTCTTGCTCCCTGGCCAGGGACTTGAAGTGTACGTGGTAGGTCCCGCTTCGGCTTTCATTGATTCCCTTGTGCCTCCCGGCCAGATAAAGCTTGAGGTATATCGCGTAGGGGCCAATGCTCCTTTGGAGATGGGGAACATCACCCAGGGACAGAGCCGAACCCTGGGTAGCCTGGAATACACGTTTGTCCGGGAACGCATGTTTTCCGGCTTCAAGGTCGTCCAGGACCCCGGCCGTCCTGTCCTGTGGCTCGGGGCCGTGGGGATCGTGGTCGGCCTCATGTGGGTGCTGTATTTCACCCATCGCCAAGTATGGGTGGTCTGCAAAGAAGAGAAGGACGGGTCCGTCGTCGTGAAGCTCGGTGCGGCCCAAGGAAAACACGGCGCATTCCTACGCGATTTCCAGGGTCTTTGCAGGTCAGTGAGCAAGGACTGGGAGAAAGCCGCACTACGGGCTGCGTCTTGAAGCTGTTGGAGGTCTAGCATGGCTAAGATGTCTCTGTATATGTTCACGGCTGGCTTCCTCACGGTGGCCCTGGCCGCGGCGCTCTATGTGCTTTACGGACTAGGGCAGGCCCTCACACGCTATCGCATGGCGGCGGTACAGGGCGGCGCCCTGACCGTGGAGACGGAAGAGGACACCGGGCAATCGCCCATCAGCAGGATTGCCGCTATTTTCACCTGGAACGGAGCCGTATTCCTCGCTCTTTCCGTTCTCTTCCGGGTGATTGTCTCCGGCAGAGGCCCCTTCTCCAACATGTATGAGTTCAGCCTGGTATTCAGCCTGGGCATCATAGCCGCGTATCTCTATGTAGACGCCAAGTACCACGTAAGGACCCTGGGGGCCATCGTCATGCCGGTTGCCGCAGGCTTCCTGCTCTATGCCAGCACGCTGCCCAACAACGTAGCGCCCCTGGTGCCTGCCCTGCAAAACAGCCTGTTGCTGACGGTACACGTCTCCGTTGCCATAGTCGCCTACGGATTCTTTGCCGCAAGTTTCGGCTCCGCCGTCCTGTACTTGGTGCGCAAAGCCGCCGGCGCTTCCGCAAGCTCCTTGGGAACGCTGGAGGAGGTGGGCTATCGTTCTGTGCTGGTAGGCTTTCCTGCCATGGCCCTGGTCATCCTCCTGGGGTCCATCTGGGCGGAGACTGCCTGGGGGACGTGGTGGAGCTGGGACCCGAAGGAGACCGCTTCCCTGGTCACCTTCCTGCTGTACGCCGGTTACCTGCACGCGCGGATTTTCCGCGGTTGGCGCGGCGCAAAAGGATCCATCGTGCTCGTCCTCGGTTTTGGAGCGGTGCTTTTCACATACTTCGGCAATCTCTTCTTTAGCGGCCTGCACAGCTATTCCGGCCTTGGATAAGGAGAAGACCATGAACGCCGTGCTGCTGGAAACCCCCGCAGGACAGCCCCGCTTGCGCAAGCGCGATCTGGTATTGGGCGCCGGGCTTGGCGCGGTAGTGCTTGCCGTAGTGGTTGTCTTTGGCCTTCGCCTAGAAAGCGTCACGGCCAAGATGGGAGCCTCTATCTTAGAGGTGGGCGCCCCCGCGCCTGGGTTCACCTTGCCCATGGCAGACGGCAAAACCATCAGTTTGGAAGACCTGAGAGGCAGGCCCACGTGGATCAACTTCTGGGCCACGTGGTGTCCCCCTTGCCGCACAGAGATGCCGGACCTCCAGGACGTATACGCCTCCACTCCACCGGGAAGTTACAACCTGGTGGCCGTTAACGTGGGAGAGGACCAAGCCTCGGTGCAACAATTCCTCTCGCAAGTTGGCTACGACCTGCCCGTCGCTCTGGATGAGTCCGGCGAGGTGAGCCTGGAGTATAGCGTCTTGGGCCTGCCCACCCACTTCTTCATTGACCGGCGCGGCATCTTGCAGGAGACCTACGTGGGGGTACTGACCAAAGAGGAGATACAACAGCGCGTAGCCGCTCTGTGGTGATGTCTACAAGCATGGCTACCGCATCGTGCTACTATAGAGGTCAACAGTCCCAAGCCTGTCCAGACACCCTCACGACTGAGGCCAGGGCTTGCAGTGGACCATGAAGGAGGAGGGGTTGGCAGCGAACTCCAAGGCGACAGGTGAGCCCCGGCAAATGGGGCGTTTCAGATTGCGGCTGCACCGGATGACACTGTTTCAGCGGTTGCTTCTGGTCGGCATCGCCATGACCTTCATTGTGGTTGGCCTGGCAGCCTACATCGGCCTCCAGGTCTCCGGCTCTCTTGAGCAGCGCATCGTCAAAGATAGGCTGTCCTCTGCTCAAGCGGCGGCGGCGGGCCTGGATGCCATGGTGCATCACTACTTACTTGACCTTCGAGTCATGGGCGCGAACGTCAGCCGCGTTGATTGGAGCGCGCTGTCTCCCGGCCAGGCCGATAGACTGCTCTCGGATCTGGTGGACAGGGGATTGCACGAATCCGATTTGGACACCGTTATTCTCTCTGCGCCAACCGGCGAAGTCATCGCAAGGGAACACGGCGTGACCAGCACCATCTCTTCCTACGCAGTTGATTTTCTTCCAACCGCCGTTTCAGGTGCCAGTGCTCAAGACCCTTTCTTCTCACCACCCTTTTCAAGTCCAGAAGATCCGTCAGCCCACATTGCCATTACTGTGCCCTTGGTGCATAAAAACGGGCAGACCCTCGGTTATCTTACAGGGATCTTGGACATGGGGAGGTCTCCTCTCCCGGCCTATCTGGCCTCCATTTCCGGCGTCCTTCAAACAGGCCATGCAGACCTCCTGGGGAGCGATGGGCGCGTCATTGCTTCAACGGATGACGATCATGTACTGACTTTGGGCGACCATCCCGGCTTTTATGCTGCGGAACGCAACGCACATGATGCGATTATCAAGACAGTGCCCTATGAAGAGGACGAAGAAGGCCCCTTGGCGGAAGACCACGTCATGGCCTACGTATCCCTGAAAAGCGCCCCCTGGGCCCTGGCCGTCGGCAGCTCTGTGAGCGATACCTATGCCCCGGTGCGGGCGTTCAACAAACGCATGTTGTGGCTCGTGGGCTTTGTCCTGGGATTCACCATCATCGGCGGCGTCATAGGCACTGCCCGGCTGGTGCACCCCGTCAGGGTCCTCTCCCTATCGGCGGGGCGCATGGCCGGCGGAGACCTCAGTCAGCCCATCGTCGTGAAGGAAGGGGGAGAGATCGGCGACCTGGCAAAAGACCTGGATTCCATGCGCATAGCCTTGAATCACTCTTTGGAGGAGATACAAGAGCTGAACCGGGGCTTGGAGCAACGCATTGCTGAACGCACCCGGCAGTTGGAGCACCGCAACAGAGACCTGGAAGCCGCCTCCGCCATTGCGGGTAAAGTGAGCAGCGCCACCGAACTGAACGCAGTGCTGCACCAGACGCTGGAGAGCGTTGCCGAGGTCACCGGTGAGAGGTCCATCGCTATTTTCCTCATGGATGGGGAGGGCAAGCGCCTCACGCTTACCGCTGGGCTGGACTTGAATACGCCTTTTGCTAGCCAAGAAACGTCCGTGGCAGTGGGTCAATGCCTGTGCGGCCAGGTTGCCCTTTCCGGGAAAGCAGACTTGGTGGAGGACTTAGAGAACAGCCCGCGCATGTTACGCACCGCGTGTGGACTTGCAGGCTACCGGTGCGTCGTTTCCTTCCCGCTCCAGTCGCGGGACAGGATTGAGGGCGTGCTTACCGTTTTCTCACCCAAGGCCAGCAGCATAACTCCAGCGGACTATCCGATAGTGACCCTTATCTGCCACCAGATCGGCGTTGCCATTCAAAACGCCCGCCTTTACCAGGAAGCGCGGGAGAAAGAGAAGTTAGCGCACCAGCTTCTGGAGAAAGTCATCAACGCCCAGGAGGAGGAGCGGAAACGCCTTGCGCGGGAGCTGCATGACGAGACGGGTCAGACCCTTACTGCCATTGCCATGTCCCTTGAGTCGCTCGGAGGCCAATTGGGGCCGGAACGCGCCGATGTCATTCAGCAACTGGATTCGTTGCACCAGATGTCCCTGGACGCCCTTGGCGAACTGCGCAAGATGGCAATGGCCCTGCGTCCCAGCGCGCTGGACGACCTTGGCCTCCTGCCGGCGGTACGACGCTACGCCCTGCAACATTTACAGCCACAGGGTATTCAAGTAACCATTGAAGGACAGGAAATAGATACGTCTCTCACATCTGCCACTCAGACCCTCCTCTTCCGCATCGTGCAGGAAGCCATCAACAATGTGGCGCGCCATTCCAAGGCAACTACCGCGACCATCAGGTTCTGGCAAGAGAGGGACTACGTGTGCGGGGAGGTTTTAGACAACGGGATAGGCTTTGATCCGCGGACCAAGGCGGCGCCCGGCTCGCCATCGGGAGGGCTGGGGTTGCAGGGAATGCAGGAACGGGCGGCCCTAGTGGGAGGCGTTGTGGACATCACCTCAACGCCTGAAGAAGGAACGCGGGTGCTGGTGCGCGTGCCCAGCAAGAAAGGGGTTCTCGCTCAATGAGTGTTCAGAAGGCAAGAGTCCTCATAGTAGACGATCATCCCCTGGTGCGCAAAGGCATACGATCCGTGCTGGAGGCCGAGCCTTCAATTGAAGTCGTAGGCGAGGCCAGCGACGGCATGGAAGCCCTTAAGGAATGCGCTGCCCTGAATCCGGACGTCATGATCCTGGACATAACCATGCCCCTGTTGAATGGCTTGGAAGTTTCAAGCCGCGTCCGCTCCGAACACCCACGTACCAAAGTCATCCTCCTCACCATGCACGAGGAGGACGAATACTTCTTCCAGGCGCTGTCGGTCGGAGCCTCCGGCTACATGGTCAAGGGGGCTAGGTCAGAAGAGTTGATAACGGCTATTCACTCTGTCATGCAAGGGGGAGTCTATTTGCAGCCTTCCCTAGCCAAAGAGCTGGTCACCGATTATCTCCGCACCAAAGCTGCCACGGCATACGATGGGATCACCCAACGTGAGGTGGAAGTGCTTCAGCTTATCGCGGAGGGCCTTACCAACAAACAGATAGGCGAGAAACTGTTCATCAGCATCACCACGGTCCAGACCCATCGCGCGCACCTGATGGAAAAATTGAATCTGCACACCCAGGCAGACCTGATCAAGTACGCCATGAGAAAGGGCCTGCTGAAACCCACCTGATCGCTTTCACCATCCACTGAACCCAAGAGGCCGCCCTGTTGAGTCCGGACTCAACAGGGCGGCCTCTTTTCTTGCGACGTAAGAAGGAATATTGGGGCACACTACAGACCATCCTGTTTTGCAAGGATGTTAGCCGTTTATCCCACTCTTCTTCAAGCTTACCCAACAACAATGGCAAGATGTGCCCAGTATTTCTCCGCCCGTTCTTCCCTTTGCCCTGCATACTCATGGACATAGCGGCGGCGCTCCACTAGAATCAGGCGACTTCGGCCCAAGGAGCCCAGAGTGTCTACCGAAACTGAGCAACCCACCCAGCTCCGCGGTGAGATCAAACTCCTCCTGCAAGCCGCATTGTTGATCTTCACCTTCACGGTCGGCGTCGGCATCCTCAACGGAATAGACGTGGTGGACTTTGAGCGCAAGCAGTTGATGGCTCACGTTCATGCCGGGACGTTGGGGTGGATCACTCTTAGCTTCATCGCGGCCTGCCTGTGGATGTTTTCAGAGGGACGATCTGTCACCGGGTGGCGGGCCGTCGCGCCGCGCTGGCTGGGCATCGCCGCCGCCGTGTCCATCATCTTCTATGTCTTCGCCTTCTACACAGGCGACTTGAACTTGCGGTTGGCGGGGGGAAGCCTGACCTTTGCCGCTATCCTGGGCTTCTACCTGTGGATCGTGGTCCAGATGCGGGGCGCGCCGCTCAGCACGCCGCGCCTCGGCATATTCGCCGCCGCCACCACGCTCACCATCGCCGCGCTGCTGGGGGTAATCCTGGGCATCTGGCTCAATGGCAGCCTGAAGTTCTTGCCGGACGGAATCCTCACAACGCACCCGACGACTATGGTGGTAGGGTATCTGGTGCTGGCAGGCATGGCCCTCAGCGAGTGGCGATTGCACCCTGCCTCGGCGCAGACCCCTGCCGGCAAAGCAGGATGGGCACAGGTGGCGTTGCCCTTCACCGGCGGTTTGGTGCTCACCGCAGGCGCGCTGACCAACAACCAGATACTCATTGGGATGTACGTCCCCCTCCAGATTACCGGCGTCATCATCTACCTTGTACGCCTGGCGCCGAGAATGCTGGACACCCCCTGGCTAGCGGGCGGCCCGGAGCGGCACTACGCCGTCAGCGCCGTCTTCCTCGTCGCCAACGTTGGGCTGATCACGTATCTCATCATCAACTACGTCAGCGGAGCGTATGGCGACCCACCGGACTTCAAGCTGATTCCCTCCTGGCTGGTCTTTGCAATGGACCACGCCATGTTCATCGGCGTGATGACTAACAGCCTGTTCGGGCTGGTGTCCGAGGCTGCAAGCAAGCGGCGCTCGCTCTGGCCGTGGGCGGACCACGTCCTCTTCTGGGGCATGAACGTGGGCGCAGTCGGCTTCGTCGTCGGGCTGGCGCTGAAATCTACCGTCATCAAGGAAGTGTTCTCGCCCATCATGGGTACCGCAATACTTATCGCCATCGTCACGTACACCCTCCGCCTGCAAACCACGCCGAAGACGCCAACGCCCAAAGCGGCGGAACATTAGCGCACGCCACACGCCCATTCGCTGTGAGCTTGCAGTACCGCACTTCATCCCCCTTTGACAGACTTGGAGTGAACGCTTTTTGAGCAAGCGCCGCGTCTAGCGCAAAGGATCCCAAGAGGCCACCCCTGTGGAGAAGCAAGGGCGGCCTCTTTGTTTGCCGCATGACCTGGAATACTAGCCCCCACTATGCCAATTCCTACCTTACGTGGATGTCTCGCTGCTACCCCCTTGCCTAAACTGACTACAAGTGTGGAGGTCTAAGAGCAAGGGTAGTTGCGCTTGGACTTCATTCCGCCTGCGGGAACAGGAGCTTCGCAAAAGAAAGGCTGTGGTCTACTCACATGGGAATGCGTGGCTTTCTACGAGGAACCTTTGCCTTTGTGGCCTTGCCGGCAATCCTTCTGTTTGTCGTTGTCATGGAGATCGCCGGTTGGTTCTGGCGTTTCCTCCGTGGAGCGCCCCTGTCCAGCCCCGCCAAGAAGCAGACTCAAGTCACGCAGGAGAACGTGAGCATGAAGGGAAAGCGTCTGGGACCCATCATCAGGATTGCCATGGCCGTTGCGGTCATCGTCGCAGGGATCGGCGCTGCGGCTTTGGTCAAGGACCGGCTGTTCGCCGGCGACGTTTCCGCCTCCGGTGTCGTCAAACGGGGCGGGAGCTTTTATGAGCGGGAATGCCAAAGCTGCCACGGGTCCACCGGCGACCGCCTGCCCATCTCTCCGCTTGCCTCCAAGGAATTCCTGGAAAGCCGCGGAGACGCCACGCTGATTGCGGTAATAACCGATGGCAAGGGCGTGATGCCCGCCTTCGGTCAAACCAAAGGCGGCCCCTTTGCCGACCAGGACGTCCGCGCAGTAATAGCGTACATGAACGCCAAGGCAGGGAGGCAGACCACCACCGTTCTGGCAGATGCGGGAGAACGGGTCTATGCGCAAAGTTGCGCCCGCTGCCACGGCCCCAACGGAGACCGCATTCCCATTGCACCCCTGAACGCCAAAGGCTTCTTGGAAACAAAGACAAACTCAGAACTCGCCACGGTAGTCCGGGCCGGAAAAGGAGCAATGCCTCCACAGTCCAAAGAAAGCGGCGGCAAGTTGGAGGGCATTGACATTGAAGCCGTTGTGAGCTACCTCCGCCACAGCGTGGAGCAGCGCACGGCGCAACTTTCCAGCAGAGGCAGGGACCTGTACCTGTCCAACTGCCTGCAATGCCACGGCGTGGAGGGAGACCGGGTCCCGACGACTCCCCTGGCTTCCGCTCCCTATCTAGAGTCTCTCTCCGATGGCGCAATCCTCACTTCCATCAATGAAGGCAAGGGGGTCATGCCCGCCTTCGGTACAAGCTCAGGCGGCACGTTGGGCGTGCCTGATCTCGCATCCCTCTTGGCCTACATGAAAACGTGGGCCGGCCTCAACTCCTCTTCCGCCCTTGTGGCCTCGGGCGTCCCAGGGACCGCACGAGACTTGTTCCTCCGCAACTGCACCGCATGTCACGGACTAAGCGGCGACAAGGTGCCGGGGATAAAGCTGTTCTCCAAAGAGTTCTTGGCTCGTGAGACAGATGACGTGCTCCACGACACCATCCTGCGGGGCAACGCAAAAGGCATGCCGGCGTGGGGCGTGGATGCCGGCGGGGCCCTCACTAATGCCCAGATCCAGAGCTTGGTGGACTTCCTTAAGTCCTCCGCCGTCTCTGACAGCGTAACCTCCCCGGGTTCAGGCCAGGCAATTTCTACCGGCGGCAGCGGAGCGGCAGCGCCCGCGCCCGTGGCAATACCGGTCACTGCTGCTGCGGTAGCCAGGGGTAAGGAAATCTTTACCGCAAGCGATAAATGCATCATGTGCCACGGGGCTACTCGTGATCAGATACCCACCTGCAAACTGGCCGATGGCGACTGGCTGAAGAACAAGGGCGATGACACCCTCATTCAAAGCATTACCTTCGGCAAAGGCGCAATGCCCTCCTGGGGCAACGCAAAAGGCGGCCCCCTCAGCGCCGATGACGTGAAATCCGTAGTCGCCTACCTCAAGAACGCCGCAGGCATTGCACCCATCTCGGACGCAGTCGCCGCCGATGCCAAAGCGCCCGTTTCCGGAACCGGTACAGCCAGCCTTGCCGCCAAAGGCAAGGACATCTTCAAGACCACCTGCGCCATGTGCCACGGTGAAACTCGCGATAAAGTCGCTACCTGCAACCTGACGGACCAGACCTGGATGAAGTCCAAGACCTTTGACGGCATAGTCACCCACGTCACCAACGGCAAGCCCCCAATGATGCCCGCTTGGGGCAAGGCCAAGGGCGGCCCCCTCTCCGATGACGACATCAAGGCTGTGGTGACCTACCTCTGGGAAGAGGTTGGATTGGGATCAGGCGGCGGCACGACTGCAACAGCGCCTTCCGCCGGCACAGGCCCCGCTATCACCGTAGAAGCGGTCGCCAAGGGCAAGGACATCTTCAAGAGCACCTGCGCCATGTGCCACGGCGAAACCCGTGACAAAGTCGCCACCTGCAATCTGACGGACCAGACCTGGATGAAGTCCAAGACCTATGACGGCGTAGTTACCCACGTCACCAACGGCAAGCCCCCTATGATGCCCGCCTGGGGCAAGGCCAAGGGCGGCCCCCTCTCCGACGACGACATCAAGGCCGTGGTGTCCTACCTGTGGACCGAGGTCGGCCTGGCCTCCGCCGGCAGCCAGCAGGCGGCTGCCCCTTCTGCAAGCGCCGCCATCACTGTAGAGGCGGTCGCCAAGGGCAAGGACATCTTCAAGAGCACCTGCGCCATGTGCCACGGCGAGACCCGTGACAAAGTCGCCACCTGCAATCTGACGGACCAGACCTGGATGAAGTCCAAGACCTTTGACGGCGTAGTTACCCACGTCACCAACGGCAAGCCCCCTATGATGCCCGCCTGGGGCAAGGCCAAGGGCGGCCCCCTCGCCGATGACGACATCAAGGCCGTGGTGTCCTACCTGTGGACCGAGGTCGGCCTGGCCTCCGCCGGCAGCCAGCAGGTGGCTGCCCCTTCCACAAGCGCCGCCATCACCGTAGAAGCGGTCGCCAAAGGCAAGGACATCTTCAAGAGCACTTGCGCCATGTGCCACGGCGAAACCCGTGACAAAGTCGCCACCTGCAATCTGACGGACCAGACCTGGATGAAGTCCAAGACCTTTGACGGCGTAGTTACCCACGTCACCAACGGCAAGCCCCCCATGATGCCCGCCTGGGGCAAGGCCAAGGGCGGCCCCCTCGCCGACGACGACATCAAGGCCGTGGTGTCCTACCTGTGGACCGAGGTCGGCCTGGCCTCCGCCGGCAGCCAGCAGGCAAGCGCTGTGGTCAAGGCCCCTGCGCCGACACCCACCGAGGTCAAACCCTTTGTGGTCAGCATTGCATCGGGCAGGGAAATCTTCATGGGCACGTGCGCCATGTGCCACGGCAAAGACGGCTATGGCAAGCCCCCGTGCCCGCTAGGCTCCAAGGAGTGGCTGTCAAACATGAGCCAGGAACAACTGCTCATGCGCATCCGCAGGGGCAAGCCGGCCTCCGGAATGCCTACCTGGGGCCAGGCCTATGGCGGCCCCTTCTCGGATGACCAAACCCTGGCCGTTGCCCTGTTCTTGTATGACGGGATCAAGTAAGAGCGGCCCGCAGGCGATAGAGACCGGGTTGTAGAAAGGGGATCTCTTCATGGCCACTGAACCGGGTATTGAAGGTATTGAGCGCCCCAAGTCCAAGAGGCTGTGGCTTTGGATAGGCGCGGCCATCGTGATAATTGCTGTAGTGGGAGCGGTCTCCTGGGGCGTGCTCAGCTCCGGGGGGAGCGGGCAAACCCTTTTGGATGCAACCCTTACTCAATTGGAGGAGGACGTGCGCCAAAACCCCCAGGACCTCAATGCCCGTCTGTCAGTGGCAATCGCCTACTCCATACGCGGGCTTGACCAAAACGCCATTGAGCAATTCCAGGAGGCGCTCAAGTTGGAAGAGAACAACCAGACCGCCCTGATGGGAATGGGCCGAGTGTACCTGGCGCAGGGTGATACGGAGCGTGCCCTAACGCCTTTGCTCCAGGTAGCCGACTTGAACAAGGACAACCCTCGCCGTTTCAGCATAGAACAGCTTGAAGCGGTCTACTACGACCTCGGCACAATCTACGTTCAGAAGAAAGATTATGACCAGGCCATCAAATACTTCTACGACGCCCTGCAGATAAACCCCGTTGACGCCGACGCATGGTACAGGCTTGGCGACGTGCAGAGCCAAATCGGAGCGTTTGAACAGGCAATCCAGTCCTATCACAAGAGCATCCGCCTCGTACCGAACTTCGTTGAGGCCTTCCGGTCTATGGCAGACACGTACCATGTCCTCGGCCAAAAAGGCGGTGAACAATACGCGCTGGGCATGATCCACCTTGCCGGCCTTTCCTATGACGATGCGGTCAAAGCGCTCCGGGAATCCGTTCGGATTGACCCGCAGCGGGGAGAGGCCTATGAGGGTCTGGGATTGGCGCTGGAGTCCCTGGGCCAAAAGGATGAGGCGCGCACGAGCTATCAGAAAGCAATGGAACTGGACTCAACCCTAATGCTCGCTCAATTCGGCCTTCAACGGCTGGAAAGCCGGTAGCAGTCATGAAAACGCAAGCAATAGGAAACACGTGGATAAGCAGCGCCACAGGGTCTGCACAGGAGCCTTCGCTGCTCCCAGCGCCTAGCAGTCTGCGGAAAAAGGGGAGTGCAGAGGGGCGAAGCCCCTTTGCCGGGAGTCTGAGGGTGTCCCTCAGATACAAATCTTTCCCTTTCCTTTTCAGGAATGGGGTTGGGAGGATGACCGGAGGAGTTTTTCAGCACCCTGCTAGAGGAGAAACGTCGTCTAAGGGCGACGTGACCTCGCCCATCTCCGATCGTCGCATTGATGCCGCGCCCGCCCAAAAGCGGCCGGCCAGCCGAAGCGCCGAAAGGCCCTGCAGGTTTGCATGGAAGGCCCTCTTCCTCGTAATCGCGCTGTTCGCAGTGGCAGGCATGGCATGTAACCCGTTGAAATTCTTGAAGAACACCCCGGCGCGTAATCTGCCTGGCATCCAGGCTGTTACCGGTCCCATACCTCCCAGATACGTCGCCTCAGTACTGGACGTTAAGGTGCCCCAGTCGGTGGCAGTCAGCCCGGACGGAAGCCTTCTCTACGTCGCCGAAGGCGATGGAGAGCGAGGCGTTCGGGTTATTGACATTAGCACCAGGGCCTTTGTCAGAAACATCATCCCCCCGGAAACCACCCCAGGGGGCAGAAAACCCATGAGTATTGCCCTTGCCCCATCGGGCATCCTGTTCGTGGTGGACCGGCTGAGAAACGTTGTGGACATGTATGACGCCCAAGGCCAATGGCTGGGGGTGCTCCCAGACCCTCCTTTGACTCGCAACATGTGGGAACCCCTGGCGCTGGGCTTCAGCCCGGATGACGAGCTGTACGTCACCAACAGCAACACAGAGGGCCCGCTTATCGGAGTCTATGACGCCAACGGAAACTTCCAGACGACTCTGCTGGTAGAAAGGGCTAGCGAAAACGACTTCTCCTTTGCCACAGGAGTCGTGGTGGGAGATGGCGGCATCACCTACGTATCCGATGGCAACTCCGGACGAGTCGCAGCCTTGGATGCCGACGGCAAACTTCTTCAGGTCTACGGGCGGGCCCCCGGACCTTCCGCGCTGTCGCTCCCCAGGGGCATTGCCATAGATGACAGGGGCTATTGCTACATCGCAGACATCACTGCGGATGGCGTCAAAGTCTGGGATATGTCCAAGCAGCCCGCTGTGTTCCTGTTCGCATTTGGAGACACGGGGTTTGCCGACGGTGAGTTCCAATACCCCACCTCCGTGGCCGTAGATGGCAGCGGCAGAATCTACATCGCCGATTCGGGCAACGACCGCGTGCAGATTTGGGACTACTAGCGCCCTACCTCTGAGATTCCGCTCACTGGGTGGTCGCCCCCTGTCATTCTTAGCGAGCGTTGCCTCAAAGGTCAGGAAGGTACCCCGATGTCATCGGGGCCGGGGTCTGGGGTGTCCCCAGCTTTGCACGAAAACCTAGGAAGGTGCAGGGAACGCGAGTTCCCGCCGGGGGTCTGTCCCGATGGAATCGGGAAGATATCATTCCTTCCCCCGCCGAAGGCGAGGGCGTCAGGGGGGCACTGCCCAAAAGGACTGTTAGGGCAAGACGGGAAGAGGGAAGGCGGAAGTCAGGTTTCAACGTTCGTGACTGCTGCCCCGTTCCGCAGCGAATTGCTGCAACGGGACGCGAGATTCAGGCAAAGGAGGTGCAAACTTGAGAGATCATCCTGCGTAGGCACAGTACGCGGAGCCTCTGGTATGAGGACTGAAATACTACACCCGCAGGATGGGGCTAGGGCCAGCTACAGGGATACTATGAGCCTTGGGGAATAGAAGCGAATGTCTCCTAACCCCAGGGTGACACAATGGAAAGGAGGATCCGGCCATGAAACGGTTTATTCTGGTACTAGCGGGAGTGCTCCTGCTCACTATTCTTGGGACAGCGGCGGCATCTGCAAACGGCGGCCCGCACGGCGGCTATACCTCCACCGGCGGCGAGGGAGGTGGATTGCCAGACCAGTGCGCAGCCTGCCACAGGATCCACCAGGGCCAGAGCGTTGGCAAACTGCTCAAGGCGAATACCCAGTACGCTCTCTGTCTTACCTGCCACAACGGTGCAGGATCACGCTTGGATGTCTTGGACGGAGTCAAGCTCGGAGCCACGGTCAGCAATGACAGTGGGGTCATCCGGCAAGCGGACGCGGGCCAAATCACGGCGAGCGTGATTCCAGATGCGGCCCTGTCCACCGGCGCCGGCGGCAACACCAGCTTCACGCTGGCTGTGCGCAACCGGGGGCTTACCACCACACTAACGTTGGCAATAACGGATTCCAATATTGTAGCTTTTGACCCATCCGCTATTACCACTACCCCTGGGTTCCTCAGCGTGCCTGCTGCGGGCCCCACGGGCATCCCGGGCGTTGCCTATGCCCGGTTCACCACCAAGGCAAAGGTGGGAGCGGCGGCTGAAGCTATCAACGTCAGCACGATCACAGTAACGGAAAGCCTTTCCAGTTCCGTGGCTACCGTCGCGGTGGAAACGCGGGTTGCCTCCGCGGCAGACACCACCAGCAGCACCTATGGTTCACAGTACGGAAGCAATACCTTGAACGGCGGCGGCTTCCGCTACATCAACGGCGCGCCGGTCACCTCCCGCCACAATGCGGACCCGGCGGACAACACCTTGCAGCCCTGGGGCTACCAGACCAACACGGGCTTGAAGAGCGGCAACCTCTCTTCACCGCTGCAGTGCACAAGCTGCCATAACCCCCACGGCACCAACAACTACCGGTTGCTCAAGGAAACCCTGAACGCTTCGTACCCCCTCGTGCGGGTCGCGTTCAACGCCTCAGGCGCCACCACTACGTTGGCGCTCATGAAGGACGAAGGCGGTCCAGGCCTCTCCCCCGTCCTCTGGCAGCCCTCCGATAAGTACACCAAGGAATACTATGCCTCTTCCGGCGATGGTGGAACAGGGGTAACGGGTTCCACCGGCCCACAGACAGGCACGGGTAACGGCATCGCAAGCCTTTGCGGCGCGTGCCATGAAGCCTACCCATCCACCGGCGCAGGCGTACCCAACAACCAGGGCGGCGTGACGCACTTCAAGCACGTCACAGAAAAGTCTTACCTGGCTTGGGCAAACCCTGAATTGGGCCAGACCTATCGTCTGAACCCGGAGACCGGGGCGGTAGCGCCAGGCAACACCGGCGGCGACACTGGAGTCCTCACTGGATTCCCCAGGCTGCGGCTCGCCACCGACCTGGACGACGCTAGCGGAACAAACACCGTTGTGAGCTGCTTGACCTGCCACAGAGTCCACGGCAGTTCGTCTACCATGAGCGGCTATGCACTCATGAAGACCATCGGCGGCACAAGCACCGGCGGTTTGGGCGACGACACGGGCGTGGCAGCCCTGACGCCTTCCCAAATGCTTGACGAGACCATGCCGGGCGGCATGAGCACAAGCACCCTGCTCTATACCAATAACCGTGGTATGTGCCAGGCGTGCCACCAGTGGTAAAGAGTCGGTAGACTCGGATTCTGGATACCTGAGGGGTCCCGGTTTCCGGGGCCCCTCAGGGCACGTAAACAGCCTGGCTTGGATTTCCCCAACCGAGCGTACCTAAAAGTCAGGAAGGCACAGTCCCGATAGATCGGAAGGATGCAATTTCTTCCCCCTTCCCTTCAGGGAAAGGGAGTACAGAGGGGCGAAGCCCTCTGTCGGGAGTCTGAGGGTGTCCCTCAGATACCAATTCTTCCCCCTTCCTTGCAAGGAAGAGGGGCAGGGGGTTAGGTCAAAGGGACCTTCAGGGCAAAGGCCCCCGACCCGGAATGTAGGGAGGTGGCAAAGGTGGACGCCAAAAGCCTAAGCACAGCGCGGCAACGGCGATCCGGGGAATCAGGCGGAACAAGCAAGACAGGGGCATGGCGCAAGATCATCCACCGCATACCGTTGCTCCTGGTCCTCCTGGCCTTGCAAGGATTGGCTGCGGCCTGTGGACTCGCCGCTCCCGCTCAATCCAAACTGCCCACGCCCGCCCCGCTGGCAACAGCCAGCCCATTGGCGCCGTCCCATGCTGCCGTCCTGTCCGAAGGCCTTACCCAGCCCATGGCCGTGGCCGTTTCCTCCCGCGGAGACGTGTACGTGGCTGACGGCGACTGCCGTTGCATTCGTGTCTTTGATCGGATGGGAGCCTCCCTTTACACACTAGGGCCTGGCCTGGAGCCCGGCAAGGAGATGGTCTATCCGGTAGCCCTGGCTCTGGACAATGAAGACCTGCTTTACGTTTCAGACCTTTCCGCAGGGGACATCTTGCGTTTCAAGAACAGAAACTACATTGGCGCTCTGGAAGTAGGAGCATTCCAAACAGAACTGACGGCTCCAGCCGGGATTTTCCTCAAAGACGGTGCAATCTACGTAAACGAGTTGTCCCGCCACCAGGTGCTCGTCTTCCGATTGGAGGACGGCCAACTCGTACATACCTTTGGCAACGGAAAAGGAACAGGGGAAGGCTTTCTCGCCTACCCCAACTTCTCACTTGCGCTGCAGGACGGTTCCCTGCTGGTGGCCGATTCAAACAACAACCGCCTTCAGCATTTCGGCCTGGAAGGGTCTGCGCCGGAGGAATGGGTGGGGCCGGTGTCCCTTCCCAGAGGGCTGGCCCTGGATGCCCATGAGAACATCTTCGCCGCAAGCGCTCTGGCGGGCAGGATAGAAGTCTACAGTCCCCAAGGGCGTCATTTGGGCGGATTTGCACGATTCAAAGGGGCCTCCGAGGATGTTGGACTGCCTATCGGCATTGCCGTAAGCGGCAATTATCTCTACATCGCCGATCGTCTCAACGGGCGTGTACTTATCGGCGCATTGGGCTAAAAGGAGCAGACAGTGGGCAAGCTATGGCAGCGTCTCATAGCCCTGGGCATTGTAGTAGCCATCATAGGTGTGGTCGCCATCTCCCAGCTTGGAGGGTCCAGTGCAGGCCGCACACCGTCTTTGCCGCCCGCGGACAGCGCCGCAGCACAAGCAGCGCTGCTGACAGCGGTGGCAGGGGAAAGTACCCCCCCGGCAACGCCGCCGCCTGCCGCCCAAGCCGAGCCGGACGCCGCCGCCGATATGAACAACCGCATCAAGGAACTAGAGCAAGCTGCCCTGGTTGACCCCAAAAACGCGCAAACGTTCATAGATTTGGGGCGCGTCTACTTCCAGCTTCGCGTCTTCCCCAGGGCAGCCGATGCTTTCGCCAATGCCCTCAAGCTAGACCCATCCAACGCCACCGTAAGAAACGACCTGGGTTCCACCCTGCTTTATCAGGGCATGTTGGAGCTGGCAAAGCAAGAGTACCAAAAAGCCATTGAACTGGACGCCGCACTGGCCGATCCTCATTACAACATGGCGGTCATCCTCTCCCACAGCGCAAAGCCGGACATCCCCGGTGCCATTGCTGAATGGCGCGAGACGATCCGCCTTGCCCCGGGTTCCCTACTGGCGCGCTCGGCAGAGGAATACATCAAAAGCTACGAGGGACATGCGGCGGCCGCCACGGATACCCCCGCCATCCCGCCGGGTTGAGCGACGGGTGAACACCGCCCCTCTTGCAAAGACTGGATGGACAAACCGCCGCCGCCTGTTGGCCTGAGTGACTAGCAGGCTGCGGAAAAAGGGGAGTACAGTCCCGACAAGTCGGGATTGTCGGGAGTCTGAGGGTGTCCCTCAGATATAATTCCTTCCCTTCCTGATCACGAAGAAGGCCAGGGTGATGGTGATTGGGAGTTTTTCAGCACCCTGCTAGGGACAAGAGCAAAGGACAAGGGATGGGCCGCTATGGGCGCAAGCATTCTGCCCAGGCCCTTTTGACGCTAGCAAAGGGCCTAGCCCTCCTGTTCCTTTTTGCAGTCGTTGCCGTCGCCGCCATCGGCCTGGACCTCCTGTTTGCCGCGCCCCGGAAGGCCCCCTCCCCAGACCCTCTGGCCGCCCACGGCAGCCACACGCTCAACCTCCACAGCGCGGATGTGGTCGTGAGCGCCACCACCTACAACACACTCAACGAAAACGCCGTGTCAGGCACGCTGGACACTGCCACCGCTCCATCCATTAGCCGCCGGGTAGAGACGGTGCTCAGCGATGCGGCAGGGATAAATATCTTCGTATCGGACCCCGTGCCGGCAGGTGTCGTGTGGGACGTCTCAGGCTCATGGACGCTGAGACCATATATCCGCACCAGCGTGTCAACCAAGGGCTGGGTACGCGCCAGGGTCTACCGGATAGGCACCGACGGCACCGCCACGCAGCTCCTGTACACTCAGAACACAACACAGTACGACGTAACCACCAGCTATCAGCTCATGCAGTGGAGCGACACCATGAGCGCCAACACACTCACCGCAGGGCAGCGTCTGGGAGTGAGGTTCTACTTTTATGAGGACAACGGTGCTGCCCCCACGGTGTACCTGGGCTTTGATCACTCCAGCGCCCCCTCCAACGTCAGCGCACAGATGAAGCAGTCAGTGGTGCGCCAGGCCCATTTCCGCATCGGCCAGGATAGCCCTCTCACCGGCATGACCTGGTACGCCAACGCCGACGCCGGCGCGGTGAACATCCCCAAGAACACCAACTTCCGGGTGCGCTTCCAACTCTACAACAACGGATCGGCAAACAGGAGTTGGACACCCCAGCTTGAATGGAGCAGCACGCCTGGCTCAGGCTACGCCTCGGTGCCTACCGCCACAGGAGCGCCCCCATTTTTCGTGACAGGTACCGCCCAGTTCACCAACGGCGCGAGCATCGCAACAGGTAACTTTGGGCTGGGCACAGGCACCGGCACGGCGCAAGCCGGCGTTGCCTACGACACGGCGAATCCGGCGGGCGCAGCGATCACGCTGAACGCCGGCGGCTACACGGAGATTGAGTTCAATATCCAGGCGAACAACAACGCCGCCGACGGCAGCGCCTACTACTTCCGCCTTACCAGCGCCGGCGCAACGCTGACCGCTTATGAAGTGGAAGCCCAAATCACCATCCTGCTGCCCGGCAACGTGCGGGAGTCCCACTATCGCATCGGCCAGGACACAGCCCTCGCCTCAATGACCTGGTACGCCGCCGCCGACGCCGCCGCCTCGGGCATTCCGCAGAACACCAACTTCCGCGTCCGCTTCCAGATCTACAACAACGGCGGCACAAGCGTCACCACGACGCCGCAACTGGAATGGACGGCCACCCAAGGATCGGGGTACGCGGCAGTGCCCACCACGTCCGGCGCGCCGCCCTTCTATGTGGCTGATACGACGCAGTACACCAACGGCGCATCCATTGGCACAGCCAACTTTGGGCTGGGCACGGGCACGGGCACGGCACAGGCAGGCGCGGCCTACGACACCCAGAACCCCGCCGGCGCAGCCTTCACGTTGAACGCCGCCAGCTACACCGAGATTGAGTTCAACATCCAGGGGAACAGCAACGCTTCCCAGGGAAGCTCCTACTACTTCCGCCTTACAAACGCGGGCGTTGCGCTGACTGCCTACGGGACCGGCGACGCCCAGATCACCATGCTGTCCCAGGTGGGCCTGGTCCGCCAAGCTCACTATCGTGTTGGTCAAGATAGCCCTCTGACAGCAATGACCTGGTACGCGGCCACGGATGCGCTGGCCTCAAGTATGCCCCGGAACACCAACTTCCGCGTCCGCTTCCAGCTCTACAACAATGGCAGCGCCAACGCCACGTGGACGCCGCAGGTGGAATGGACGGCCACGCAGGGATCGGGGTACGCGGCTATGCCCACCACGTCCGGCGCGCCGCCCTTCTATGTGGCCGATACGACGCAGTACTCCAACGGTGCGAGCATTGCCACGGGAAACTTCGGCCTCGGCGCCGGCACCGGCTCCGCACAAGCCGGCGTCGCTTACGATACGCAGAACCCTGCCGGCGCAACGCTGACCCTGAATGCTAACTCTTACACCGAGATAGAGTTCGGCATTCAGGCAAACGCCAACGCAACCCTGGGCGCTACCTACTACTTTCGCCTGACCAACGCTGGGACGCTGTTGGATGGCTACGACGTTACCGACGCCCAGGTTAAGCTGCAAACACCGGGCGTAGTGCGCCAGGCCAAGTACCGCATAGGCCAAGACAGCGACCTGGCGGCAATGACCTGGCACGCGGCTGCCAACTCGCCTGCCACCGGGATGCCCCGTGAGACCAGTTTTCGCGTCCGCTTCCAGTTGTACAACAATGGGGAGTTGAATGCCACGTGGACACCCCGCCTGGATTGGACCGCCACCTCAGGCTCCGGCTATGCGGCCGTGCCCACAACTTCCGGGGCAGATGCTTTCTACGTGGCAGGCACGTTGTGGTATGCCAGCGGGGCGGTCATTGCCACCGGCAACTTTGGCTTAGGTACGGGAACCGGGACCGCCCAGGCGGGCGTCGCCTATGACGCCGAGAACCCAGCCGCATCCGCTATCGGCCTCTCCAGCGGCAACTACACAGAAGTGGAGTTCAATATCCGGGCCAACGGCAACGCCGTGCTGGGTTCTTCGTACTACTTCCGGCTGACCAACGGCGGAGTTGCCCTCAATGGCTACGACGTGGCAGAAGCCCAGGTCGCCATGCAGTCGCCGTGCTCCCTTTGCTCGGACCATTACCGCATCGGCAAAGACAATGCGCTGACAGCCATGACGTGGTATGCCTCGGCTGACACGCCTGCCACTTCCGTCCCCAGGAACACGAATTTCCGGGTGCGGTATCAGCTCTACAACAACGGAGGCACGAACACAACCTGGACGCCACGTTTGGAGTGGACAAGCACGCCCGGGTCCGGCTATGCCGCCGTCCCCACCACATCCGGCGCGCCGGCCTTCTTCATCTCCAATACCACCCAGTTTACGAATGGTGATTCAATTGGAACCGCCTACTTTGGTCTGGGTACCGGCGTTGGGGCTGCCCTGGCGGGCATTGCCTATGACACGCAGAACCCCGCCGGCGCAACCTTCACGCTCAACGCAAGTTCTTATACCGAGATTGAGTTCAGCGTCCAGGCGAACAATAATGCGGGCGATGGCGTAGCCTACTACTTCCAGTTGACGAACAATGGGACCGTTTTGACGTATGAGCACCCGGAAACTCAGATCATCGTCCAGATTGCGCCGCCGCCCACGCCCACGCCCGGGCCGCCCGCCCACAATTTCCACCAGCCTTACTCCGCCGACACCTCCGCTTGCGCCGCGTGCCATCGGATGCATACTTCTGTTTCACCCACCACGTTGTACAAGAAATGGCCCCAGGAGGAGGTCTGCTTTACCTGCCACGACGGCACCGGCGCTCCCAACATCCAGGCCCAATTCAACAAGACCTATAAGATGCCCCTTACCTCTACTTCTGTGCTGCATACGCTTTCGGAATGGGACACCAAAAGCCCGTCCAGCTTCTCCGTCGCCAACAGGCACGTTTCCTGCGCCGACTGCCACAACCCCCACTACGCGGCTGCCGGCAACCATATCGTGGGCAGCGCCTACACCTTCGGGCCTCAGCAGGGCGTCTGGGGAGTAACTCCATCCTACACAGCGGCCTGGACAACGCCCACCTTCGCCACTGTCAACCGCATCACCTACATGTACGAGTTGTGCTTCAAGTGCCACTCCTCATGGGCCTGGGGGACATCTCCGCCGACTTCGCCAAGCGGAGGCTTCCCCCAGACGGATGTCGCCAAGGAGTTCAATCCGTTGAACCCTTCCTACATGCCCGTCATGGCAGTGGGAAAGAACCCCTTTCAACTGTGGAACGGCACCTCCTACGCCTCAAGCCTCATCGGAGGGTTCACGCCCACAAGCCGCATGGTGTGCAACGATTGCCACGCCAGCGAAACCCCTACGGATCCAGCGGGGCCTCACGGCTCTACCAACTCCTTTATTTTGAAAGGCCAATGGGACCGGACAACAGGGCAGAACGGTACGTCGGGCCACCTCTGCTTCAAATGTCATGCATGGAGCACCTACGGGCCCGGGAGTGGGGGCACTAACAATACTGGATTCTCAGGAGGGGGCACCAATCTTCACGGCCTCATGGTGGGGGCGCGGAACAAGGCATACAATAATAACCCTATCGTCTGCATGGACTGCCACGTGGCAATAACCCACGGCTACTATCGCGACCATCTACTTGGCTTCACCGGAGATGGCTCGCCGTACATCAACCGGCCCTACTCCGGCGGGTTTACCACCGTAGATACATGGCGGGCAAGCGGCCAATGGACTCGGGATGACTGCGGCACTGCCATGAATAGCTGCAGGTAGTAATGGAAGGGCTTCTATGGTAGCCATTGCATTGAGGAGCGGGAAGCGGGCGAGGCCGATGGCCGCGCGGCTGGTGGCCCGCCTTGTCACGGCGCTGGCTTCC
>Ga0082335_1000406_pt1 | contig 110757 bp, 125 predicted proteins | sample Subgrocontami58m_FD_72375 | JGI IMG/M metagenome (GOLD analysis project Ga0082335, IMG submission 72375) | Subsurface groundwater microbial communities from S. Glens Falls, New York, USA - GMW37 contaminated, 5.8 m (SPADES assembly) (version 2) ... | reverse complement strand
TCCCTTCGCCTTCGGCTTCGGTAGCCCCAAGTCCGACTCCGTTGAGCACAAGCACTCCCACCCCAACTCCCACGCCCTTGCCCACGATTGACCCAAGTGATACCCGTTGTCAGTCGAAGGGGGGAAATTGGACTTCACAATATTCTGATTGTGAGAACATTGACAAAAATGCATGTACTGACCTTAATGGTCTATTTAATGAATGTGCATCAGCCTGTAGGTATCAACAAGACCCGTCACGACCATGTATTACATTATGTGTCCGAGTCTGCAAATTACCTCCACTTCCAACTACCACACCCGTTCCTGTAAACAATGCCCCAGTGATTACCACTGATTATTTGCCCACGGTATATACCGATGAAGATTATTCAGCTGAGATAACCGCTACTGATGCTGACGGAGACTCATTAAATATGGAGTTTTCCAATCTTCCAGGAGGTATCACCAAAAACCTTTGCAAACAGACTATGTCTCAACTACCAACCCAAATTAGCTGCGAGCTTAGTGGCTGGGTTCAGTTTAGTAAAATTGACATGTCTCGACCAATCGGTGTCCGTGTTACCGATAGCCGGGGCACCGTAGTCAATAAAACTCTCTATATGTATATTTCCTCTCCTCAACCAGCGTGGATTTCCTGGAATACCAAATCTGTAAATATTTATGGGGGTGTTGATCTGAAAGTAGATGGCAAAAAATACAAAATGGACACCAGCTATCCCATTTCTCCGGATATTTCTATTGAAAATGTGACTTCCATGAATACTCAATGGCGGGAAAATGGATTTGACAATACTTTGTTTTTGGGATTTGGACGCGATGATGATGATTGGTGGATTTCTTTTGTTGATTATAATATCGGCGGAAAAACATTTACTAGATCCGGCGAATTTTACAAAACAAGCCTAGGCAGACCAGTAGAGATCACTGAAGAATTTGGGGATCTGAAATTGCAAAATATGCAGATTCAGGCTTTTACCGATCTGAATTTTGACCCAGTATTGGAAACTGAAAAGCTACCCGTCGCCCGCTTGTTTGGACTCTATTCAGGCACCATATCGGTTTCTGATAGAAATATCTATGACTATCCAACCGTGGAAATATCCAATTTACCAATGGGGCTAATTGCAGATAATTGTATAAAACAGCAAGATCAAAGTATTCTTCATTGTCTGATTACGGGCAGGCCATTATTTATCGGTGATACTACAATTTTAATCAAAATTAATGGTGTCGATAACCAGTTAGTATTACCTGTCAGATTTTCTAATCCCGAGCCTCCAAAACCGCCTGGATTCATCATTTCCGAAGTTATTCATTGGCCTGTTTTTGTCGTTGGCAAGTCTTCTCCGATTACAGTCGAGATTTCTAATGTAGGTGGATCTACAGGTCCAATCCCCGTTATTTCTATTGTTTCCAAAAATGGTCAATCCTCGCTGAATCCTAATTCTGAATGTAATCAAAAGAATAATCTTGACATAGGACAGAGTTGTAATCTGATGTTTGATCAGATTTTCTCACAAGTCGGAGACCAGACTTTCTCAATCGAAGGTCTGTCCAATGACAACGATTCGACAGTTAGCGTAAAAGTCGCTTCTTCTAATACCACCCCCCTAACCATTTCTACCAAAATCCCGGGTATTCATCAGGTGGGCGAACAACACGCTAGCCGTATCGGACTTTTCCCTAAAAATTCCGATATTGCTTATCCATTTGAAACCAATTTTGTATATTCCGCCGAATCGCAATCATTTGTGGCCACCATAGAATTACCAGTCGAACTGACTTCACAGACTTTTGATATTTCTATAAAGCTAGATAAATATTTAAGAAGGAGTATCTCTGATGTCAAAATAGAATTAGCCCAAATTGAAAATATAGATACCGGTAATACCAACGCAATCCCGGGTGACTTTAATGATGACAACAAACTGACAATGGCTGATATATCATTATTGTTATCTCAATACACTTCTTTGTCTACACCTGTAAACGCCCAAAACCGCAGGTTTGATATTAATTCCGACGGCTTCATAACTATGGCTGACATCACTATGGTATTATCAAATTATACTCAATTGGTTACCACGGGAGATTAATATGCCGATTAGAAAAATAATAAAAATATTAACTTTGAGTTTTTTGATTTCAGGCCTGATTATGGCTTCTTTATTAGTTCAGAAGCAACAAAATTTGAACAAAAAAGCTTCTTTTGCTGGTGGCACCACCAGCATATCTCTGGATCCAGCTTCTGGTGCACTGACTCCGAATGTGGCCAACACTATTTCTCTGAAATACAATGCCTCCGGCATTCCTATTTCAGGCATTGCAGTCAAGATCACGGGGTCTACAATGTCAGATTTGATCATGGATCCGGGCATGAGTATCAATGATTGGAGTTGTCCCGTTAAATCTCTCTCTGCTACAACTTTGGAAATAAGTTGCTTCAACTTGGGTTTTTCCGGTTTTACACCCACATCAGCTCTCCCTTTGGCCACATTTAAGATTACGCCAACTGCAAACATTTCTTTAATTTTTGACAATAGCCTAACTGCAATTTATAAAAAATCAGACGGAACTGACATTGCCGGTATTCCCAACGCCGGGATATATACTTTATCTGTGGCAACCCCAACGCCCATCCCTACACCAACACCGACCCCCACTCCGTCTTCGACTCCGTTGGGGGCAAGCAAAACTACTTCAGAAATAATTGACAATTTTGATGGGGCGGCTTTGGATTTGTCCCGCTGGAATTTGACCAAATATCCCACCGGCTCTCCCGAACAAACTACTCAAACTGACGGAAAATTAAAGCAAATGATAAGCGCCGGTTATGGCCAATATGTAGAATTGAACGCCACGACCAGAGCTATTACCGGAGATTTTGATATCTCCGTGGATCTAAAGTCTACGGGTGGCAACGAAAACAGCGCTTTTACCAGGCTCTTGTTTTCTGATGTTTCCGGAGACAACCTCTTTGCCATGGTGCTGACAAATAATGGATTGTTATCTGCTTATAGTATCCTGAATAAAAATATGAGCGAGCAGTTTACCCAATCAGGTCTGACTGGGCCAATTAATGTCCGCATGATCCGGGTCGGAAACAACATTTATTTCTATAGCAATAAATTAATGGGGACTTATACCGGCATCTATACCGGTGATGGAACAATTACTCTAAAAACCAATACTCAAAGTGATAAATATCCAAACATAACGGGATTTTTTGATAATTTTGTGGCCAAAGTTAATATAAATGTCGTGGGCGTGCCAAATTCTTGTGGAGGGACCTGTGGATCTAATGCCAATTGTCAGTCCGGTCTGACATGTTATGCCGGATTCTGCCGCAATCCGCAATGCCAAGAGATCAAGGATTGTTCGTGTGTAACTGTTAATGTCACTCCTGCTCCCACCGTAAAACCAATTGCTAAGCCCACCCCCGAAGTAGCAGAATATACTCCAGCACCCCTTAGCAAACCCAAGACAATAACTGAAAAGAAAATTTATGATCTGGATCTGGAGAAAACAATTCCCGCTCCTGCTCCTAAACCCCAATCTTTCTTTGGAAAAATCATTGGCTTCGTTTTGAAGTTGTTTGGAATTAAGTATTAATAACTGTTAAAATAATCTTCGCTGGGCCCGTGGTATAGCAGTAACACAAGTCTATGGCATAGACTAGTCAGGGGTGCGACTCCCCTCGGGTCCACACTTCGTCCCGATGAACATCGGGACTTCGCGTGGCAAGCCACTTTTAAATCAGTCTTTTGTTTCTAAACGCAAAACCTGAACTGGATTTTAGATATTTTTCAAAATCAAGTGCCTTTTCTTTAGTTTTGAAAGCTGCATAATAAACCAATTCTATTGGTCGAAATTGTTTTGTAGCATTCACTCCACCATTTTGATGTTCAACTATTCTTTGTTTTAATTCCGATGAAAACCCAGAATAAAAAGTGTTATTAGCGAGTTTAAGTAAATACAAATAGTACATGACAATTATTATAGTTGCCCCACTTCGCTAAAGCTACGCGGGACACACTCCTTTACTACACTAAGTCTTCATAATTATTGAGTGGCCGTGCCACGCGAAGCTCTGAAGTGCTAACGAAAGAGCGGAGTGTGGACCATGGGAGAATCGGACTCCCGTTTTCCCGCTGCGAGCGGGATGCATTACCACTGTGCTAATGGCCCCAGGAGCTTTATTATATAGCTCCTGAATCCTGATTACATGCCCTTGCTGGCTTTAAAGCAGTCACGGCACAATACATCCGGCCCCTTGGGCTGGAAAGGTACAGTGTCGGCTTTGCCACACTTGGAACAAGTAATAGGAAAGTCTTGTCGGGGTCCACGGTTTCCGCCGTTTCCACCTCCAAAACTGGCATTCTTGTTGGCCTTCCGGCAATCCGCACAGCGGGAAGGTGGATTGGAAAATCCTTTATCTTGGTAGAATTGCTGTTCACCAGCGGTCCACACAAAATCCTTACCACAGTCTTTACATTTCATTGTTTTATCTTGCACTTAAAATCACCTCCTTTACGCGATTTCGCTCCTAAAAGGAGGTCTACGATTTGGATAAGAGCTATTATAGCACAAAGATATTTGATACAATCAGTGTAAATGTCCAAACTTGGATTTTCCCTCATTGAAATATTGGTATCAATTACCATTCTGGCCGTCATGTCCACGGTGGGTATTGCCTCGTACCGGCAAACTGCCCGTAATCAGGCTCTGGAGTCAGATGTGGCCAAAATAATTCAGACTCTGAATATTGCCAAAACAAATGTCAACAGCGGTAAAAAAGTTTCCTGTCTGGCCAAAAACCTGAAAGCTTGGCAGGTGACATTTTCGGCCACTGGCTATATCCTCCAAGAAGTATGTAACGACAACTCCGTCTCAGATTATGCAAAATATAATCTAGTTTCCAAAAATACTATTTCCGGAGCACCGGTAATCCGGTTTTTACCTCTCGCTCAAGGAGTCACCCCGGGGGTTGTCAATATCGGTCCTAAAGTTATAAATATTTCTGCTTCGGGAAACATCCAATGAAATTCCGGCCTGCCCAAGTATTGATTGAATTAACCATTGCTTTGGCTGTCGCCATGGTCGCTATTTTAGCTCTGGTCCAAAGCGCTACTAAATCGGTTTCCAATTCCACTTTTTCTAAAACCCAAACTCAGGCTACCCAATATGCGACCGAGGCCATCGAATGGCTGAGATCTGAAAAAAATAAAAGCTGGCCGGATTTTTCCACCAATATTTCTGCGTCCAATAAATATTGTCTCAATGCGCTCGCATGGGTTGCAGGAGTTTGTAGTAATAACATGACCGGATTGGGATTTAAACGACAGTTGGATATTTCCGGAAGTCAATTGACAGTCACTGTTACTTGGGATGAAAAAGGTAAATCTTTCTCAGCCAAACAAAATATCACTTTTAATAAATATTAAATTATGAAACAAGCTTTTACACTTATCGAAACGGTGGTGGCAATAGGCGTGTTTGCTCTACTGTCTGTCGTTGGTAGTATCCTGCTGTTTGGAATATTGCGCGGATCCAAAAAAGCAGCTTCGGTCGCAGTAGTCCGGGCCGAAGGGGCAAATATTATATATAATATGACCGGACTGCTCAGATTTGCCCAGGAGATTGTAAGCTGTAACAATACCGGTATCGAATTTCGGCCTCAATTCGGGGACAATATTATATATGCTTTCAGTAGCGGTCTTATTGCTTCCAATAGTGCTGCCATCTCATCAAATCAGGTAAATGTAAAAAACTTTTCAATAGCGTGCTTACCCACGGGTATTCCCCAAAAAATCAAAATAATAAATATAAATTTTAGCTTAGAAAGAAAAAGTCCTATTTCTGTCTTTGATCAAGCGGAAATTCCATTTCAAACCCAAGTGGTCTTGCGTAACCGGGATTAAAGGTTTAATATTAAATTATGTACAAAGGCCAAGCATTGATTGTCATCCTTTTGGTCTTGGCAGTAGCCTTGACAGTGGGATTGGCAATTGTCTCGCGGACAGTGACCGATATAGATACCGCGACTACCCAAGAGGAATCATCGCGGGCGCTCTCAATTGCTGAAGCCGGTATCGAAGCTGCACTGTCGGGATCCACAAATTTACCCCCAGGAGTTGTGGCCACTGATTACAAAGGCAGGGCCATTAGTATTTCAGAGTCTCTGGCGGCCGGAGAGTCCGCGACTATATTTCTTACCGGACATGATAGCGATGGCAATATTACCGAAGGCGTTGGCGAATATGCAGGAAATAGCCTGGATTTATGTTGGGGAACGGTTTCCACAGGCAGCAAGCCGGCCATAGAGGCCTCATTGTATTACAAAGCCGCGGGTGCCTATAAAGTAACCCGCTATGCTTTTGATCCCGACTCCCGCGGAGGATTTTCTGGGGCTGATACTGTCACTACCAACTGCCCCTCAGATCAGGCATATATATATCACCAGCAAATTAGCAATATGCCAGTAAGTGGCAAGATTTTACTCCGGGTGCGGTTACTGTACAATGGGGACACAGCTCATTATGTAGGTGTAAAAGGGTCATCGGAATTCCCGATCCAGGGAAAGAATATTACTTCGGTTGCGACAGATGGAACGACTAGCCGCAAGATTGAAGTCTTCCAGCGTTATCCTGATCTATCTCCTCTTCTGGATTCAGCAGTCTTTTCCGGGGCGGGGTTAGTTAAGTAGTTAAGGTTCCTTCTCCATCCACAAGTTATTCTGGGCTATAATTATTTATATGTCTCAATATAATCGCAATGAGCAATTTTACTTAGTTGACAAGAAAGATCGTCTAATTGGAAAAATATCTAGATCTAAGGCTCATTCGTCTTCACAACATATCCATCGCTCCGTCTGCATCTTAATTTTAAACAATAAATCCCAATTACTACTTCAAAAAAGATCAGAAAACAAAGATACATATCCCGGTTATTGGACACTTTCCGTTACCGGACATGTTACTTATGGGCAGACTTATCTTCAAGCGGCAAAAAGAGAGCTCCTTGAGGAACTAAGTTTGAAGGCACCGCTAAAACATCTGACAAAGATGCTTTTGTCTCTCCCCAATGAAACAGAATGCTCCACTATTTATCAAGCTGTCATAGCAAATACTAATATCGTTCCCGATTCTCAGGAAATTTCTAACATTCTTTGGGTTGATATTTCTCAACTTTATGAATTTACTCGAAAAAATCCAATTACTCCAGATGCTTTACTTGTACTTCAGACCCTAAAATATCTCTGACTCCATACAATTTCTCTAAAATCACTTTAAACCAAGGCGTATAAATGTTTGGATTTATTTTTACATCTTTTAATAAGTCCGTCACTGGCATCCATTTCCAATCTGCGGCTTCTTGCGGATCAGCCCTTACTTCCCCATCGTATTTTCCTTCAAATACCACATCATACTCATGTTCGCCCCAAATTAAATCATAATCTGCTTGATATATAAACTTAAATTTCTCTGTTAAAGGAGTTTCGAAACCCATTTCTTCTTTTAATCTTCTCTGTGCGCAAGTCATGTACTCTTCGTCTTTAAATGGATGGGTACAACAGGTGTTTGACCAGTATAAAGGCCAGGTAGGTGTTGCATGGGAATTTGTATGGGGAAAACAACCCCCTGAAGCCGTAACCGAATTAAAACAATCCATTAGAGCAAAAGCCGAATGCGGACTTAAAATGGATGATTTTGAAAAACTTTGGTATCAGTTGAGCACAATAGACACAGATATGTTCTAGTTTTTAGTTATCAATGTTGTATTTTTTATATCTCCCTGGGAGAATAAACTTTTTAATTTACCCATTGTTTTGCCATTTATAATTCGTGTTTCTATTCCATGGTCAGAGACTAATTTTAAGCTTGATTCTACTTTGTGAATCATTCCTCCTGTGACATCAGTTCCACCTGATATTCCAATAGAAGAAAAAACCTCTTTGAAGATTTTGGCATTAATCTTGGGGATTGTGTTGTTTTTAGCATCAAGTACTCCATTAGTGTCTCCACATAATATTATTCTCACATTTTGATATCTATTTTTTAAGTTTTCAGCCAAAATGTCCAGAGTTTTTTCCCCAGAAAAGATACAACAACCTTGTTTGGTATCCAAAATAATATCGCCATAAATAACGGGGATAATACCAATATTAAAGCTAATTTCGATCTGTTTTATTAAAAACTCGTCTAATTCTTGACCAGAGGCTGTCATAAAACTGGCTGGAGCGAATGACATGACAGGGAGCTTCACTTTCAAAAAAGATTGAACAACTATTCGATTAATTTGTATCGCTGCATCAGCCACCAGACTCAAACCTTTAATACTACTTTTGTCTGTTATGCCATTTTGAGTCTGATATTTGGAGGCTACCACATGACCAAAAGATCCACTACCGTGTCCGATAATTAAATCAAATTTATCTGACAAAGAAGCTTTTATCTCGTGTGCCAATCGACTAATAACTTTCATTTTTGCATAAAATGGGCGATTTTTATCTGTAATAAGACTTCCTCCTAATTTTATTAAAATCAATTGTTTTTTCATACACTTTCTATCAATCCTAAATTTGCAACAGATAATGGAACCAGAAAATAGGGTCAAACAACACGTAATTTTTCGACAATCCACATTCGGGCCAAAGTAGAGGCGTTGACCCCGGCCTGAGTAGCCACTTCCGTTAACTTGGTCTTTAAATTTGATTGTAATCTGACAGTCAGACTTTCGTCCTTAGGTTTTTTTAGATTAAATACCACTTTTACTGGTTTAAACTCTCCCGGAAAATCCAGAAAGCTGTGTGTATCCCAAAAATTAGCCTCTTCTTCGTATGTTTTAAATTTTGGAATCTTTGTCATATTGTTTTTCTTTTTTATTTGAATCCCGGACTGAGACCGGATAATAACAGTCATACCTTTTGTGGGCTAAAATGATAGTTAAATACCTGCCGGATTTAGTCAGAGCAATTACTGAAATCCGTCCATATTTAGCTTCACTGGTATGCAATACATTTTGGCAAGCTTCATAGACTTCCCCCATTGTCACACCGTGCTTTAAAATATGTTCAGAATTAAACTCGTCCCAAACTAATTCTGAAATATTTAATTTATTCATATTGTAAGACAATGTCTGACAATAGTCAAGGATTTCCCTCTCTCCAGAGGTTATTCTGCCTTAATAGGGGTTTGGGTAAATTCATCAGGATATCAGGCCTAAAGACTATATATTCATTGGGCCATTGGGAAGAAAGATTGCGCTGGAAGTTGACACCACCAATGCCAATGACCGGTCCATCTATCCGCAGTTGCCTGGTTCCGGTCCCGGTATTAAAACTGCCGTTGGTCAAGAATATCCCCTCCAGATTTGGAATCAGAGTATCGGGGTCTACTCCGGTACCGGTGACTGTGCCAACTTGGGGATCAATATTAATATTGCCTTTAACATACAGAGCAAATAAGCCAAGATTGTCATCAAAATTAATATTATGATTTAGATTAGCATTACCTTCAACTAATATTACTACTTTATTACTGCCAAAATTCAAATCAGAAATGACATTCAAGTCTCCGGTAACATGGACATAACTAATATCCGGACTGGTTATTTGAGAAGCATTAATCAAAGTTAAGCCAGTGGGATATTCAGTGGGCTTGATATGGGCATAAACTCTGGAATAGGAAGTCTCGTAATCATAGCGGTAATTCAAGACATTACTGACTGCAGACGGATCATTGGCTTGCCAGTTGGTACTACTGGCTTGCTGGCCATTGAGATTAATAATGCCATTGGCAGCCACTACGGCCGGGGTGTCTTTAATAAACAATTTGCCGGTATTAACTCTGGAGGTAATATTTCCTCCGGCCATCACTCCCCCGCCTGAGACCTGCCACCAGGGCTGATCTAAAATTGTCCAACGCCTAGGATATGTTTTGGTAGACAAGACTCCATTACTAGCACTTATGGCCCAACAATATGATTTACTACCTTGGCCGGTGTAACCAATACTGGTTTGAGAAGCCGGCAAACCACTTTGGAAAATTGTGGTGGGATCAATGAACCCGGGACACTCTTGGACATATGCCGTAAAAGAATTGCTGTTACCTGAACAATTTGTTCCCCAACTGGATATCCCCCAACTTAAAGTGACCGATGTTCCTGACAGACTCTGTTGATCCGGTGGAGAACTCAAATATGGCGAGGGAGCGGAATTGGTACAACAGGGGCCATTATTACAATATCTGGTGGCTCCACAGCCATTGGTTTGCTGGCCGTTGCCACAAGATGGAGAACAGGCCGACCAGCTATTGGGTCTGCCGGGACTATTACATTGCCAATGTGGTTCGTCACACCACCAGCCGCTTTCCTGTTGGTAGCAGGCAGTGCTACCGTTACATTCATTAAGAATGCAACAATTGCCAGGATCCGGTTGGCCATTGCAAAGCGTTGGTCGTATGGGTGCTGGTTCACAGGCATTCCCCCAGCACACATTTTTTCCACCCCGGCTTTGACAAGACAAACCCCCACCACAATCAGAATCTCTACCACATCCTGCATCACACCCCCCACCCCCGCTTGCAGGAGGGGGCTGATTGACGGGAGGTGGTGCCGGTGGCGCAATTGTTTCACACGCCGCACTGCTTTGACTACAACCACAAAATGTTCCGCCAGAAGAATTTACAGGATTACAGGTATCATTTGATGAACAATAACTTTGAGATCTGCACTGGCTGCCGTTAAAAGAACAGCTTACAACATCACTGGAAACAAATTGTTTGGGTGGACATAATCCAAATTGATTGGGCGTTCCACTACATGAATATCTGTCAATTCGAACGGTACCACACGACTGAGCTAAAGCATTCCCTATAGTACTTACAAAGAAAAGGGATATAACAAAAATAATCCAAACTAAACTTACAATAAACCCTTTCATTAGATATATGATATGTCTCGGCCTACAAAAAATCAACTATCCGTCAATCACTTTCTTATATTAAATACGAAAGTTGTAGATCTAAGATCGTGTATCCCACCTGGCTTAGTTAACAACTGATTTTTTAGTTCCCTAGACGTAACAGGTACAAGGTCTCCATACAATTGACAAAGTGGGCCGCCGCCTATTGTATTAACGACCACTTCTTTGTCGATAGAACTTGCACTAGCTAGTTCTATAATGAATTTAGATCCTACGTTCATTGAAACTGGTTTAGAAGGAGGTGAATAAAAGTTGTCTGGCTTGCAAGGATTGTATCTAACTAATAAATAATTAGTATTTCCAGCGTACTTATATCCAAATACCAAATCCAAAACATCTGACGACTTTGCACGAGAATCATAATCCAACAAGGTTAAACCACCAACTTGAGTTAGCTCTCCAACTAATCCATCAAGTACGTCAACATTAGCCCATCCAAATTGAGCATATCCATCCTCGTGTCCTGTCCAATCTTTCAACTTCAAATTATTTTGTACTATCATCGCATTATATTCAGCAGCAGTTTTGGGTGCCCATGCTTCAACTGGAGCTTCCGTCGCCGTCGGCTCTGGGGTGGAGGTTTCGCTGGGAGCGAGGGTGAATGTGGGTAGCCGTGTGGGAGTTAAGGTTTCGGTGGGTCTTCTTTCAATGGCGGTAGTGGGTGGAATAATAACGTTGGGAACAGGGGCTCGGTTTGCCCCATTCAAATCCAGGGCGGAAATGATTTGATCTTTATTATTCCAGCCTACAATGGCCAAGGCGGCTATCGCCAAGGGAATAAGTGCCAATTCCAATTTTCTGGCAGCCTCATGTAACCTCTTGTTTTCGGCGGTCACCATTTCTTGTCTTCTCTTGACATCTGTTTCCAAAGGATATGCCAGCCTATTTTGCAGGTCTTTCATAATCCAATCTGCAGCCAAATTAAACAAAAAGGGGTTTTGCGAAGTCGGAACAATTTCTGCTCTTGCAACGGCCATATGTTTTGATTTCTACCCATATATTTTTGGGCAGGATAAAATAAAAACCCCGCAATTGCGGGGCAGAATCACTGGGCCACTGGCCCAAAATTAAATTCAAATTGCAAACTCTGTAACATACCTTTGTTCACTAAAAACATTATACCACCCCCTAGCAACTTGTCAATACTATAGGGTGGGGGGTAGTGCACTTCGTTTGTGAACTTGTGGTAAGTAGAGATTATAGATCTGATTTCTGCAGGAATATTTCCAACTGGATCAACGCCTGTAAAAATAGAGGTATTTCGAGATTTGCAAAAAAGGACGAGTTTTTATTTTCTAGTTCTTTTATCAACTCTATATTTTTAATAAGACCCAATTCACCCAATATTGATTTTTTCAAAACCGAAATGACCAAATCTGTTCTTTCTGTTAAGAATCTATGGTGAAGTTTATCCGGTCCACCTTTGGTTACAAACTGCTCTTTAATAAACACGTTCCGCATTAGTGAACATAATTTGAGTTTAATATTGTCTTCATTTTGCAAACTTTTTGGCATTCTTCTACAGACATTCATCAGCCTGGGATCATCCAACGGAGTAAGTGGCCAGACACCTGATTCCCAAAATAAAGGAAAATACATCTGACCCAAAACCGAGACCGAAAATGACGCGGGCGAGGGATAAATTCTTTTCTGTGAGAATCTTTTTTTACTCGTAAGTATATCCACACCTCTTATGGTTAAAACAGAATTTAACCAAGAATTTGAATAACTTAACAGATCAAAATAAGTTCCTTGAACTCCAAATCTTAGGGTATTTTCTAAAGCAAAAGAGTGGTAGAGCTCGTCACCTCCATGACCTGTAAACAGAGCCGTTTCTTTCTTGCCTGAATCTGAAATACAACTGTATCCATAGGAGATTTTTTCAAATCCATAATCAGTGATATAAAAATTATGTCTGGCGTCAGATATATTCTTTAGATTGGCAAATGGAAAATGATCAGTAATATCAATAAATTTAGTTGTCAAACCATGTAAGTTGGAAAATTTATTAACAATTCCGGGATGAGAATCTTCATAAATAAGCGGTGAAAATGTTGAATAACAAACAAAAGGTTGGAGAGTGGATTTCTTTAGCCAATAAGCCACTAAACTGCTGTCAAATCCAGATGACAACTCTAAAGAAAAGTCTACTTCCCCAACAGTTTTCAAATAATCATCCATAACCACTTTTCCCATCCTCATAAATTCATTTATAAAATCATTATTGTCCAAAAACAACGGTTTTCTCCCGTCCTCCAATATTTCATCAATTGTTAATAATGGTTCAGAAACGACATTAAAATTTCTATCAACTGTCAGTAATGTCGCGGGGGGAAGCTGATTAATTTGATTATAAAGAGTCTCTTCTCTCGGATAAACTGACTGTCTCCAAACCAAAAATTCCAATGCTTCTTCTATGCACAGAGTCCTTTTTTTAAGATTTTCATCAACTAGATGAAAGCTCGTGGATATAATTATTTGATTATTTTCAACAGAGTAAAAACAAGGGATCTTTCCGGTTAGACTGGTCAAAATATTAATTTTGTGATTATGACAATCAATAAATATAATTAAATAGTCGGCTATTTTTTTAACCATCTCTTTCCAGAGACCCTTTTTGCAGTAAGTAAATATTTGATCATCCGTAAAGTGATCCTCATAAGACGCAAAATATCCAAGGCAAATTGAGTCGTGATCATAGACAAAAACGGACCGGGGAAATTGTCTGTCTGGAACCTTTATAGAGGAAATTATCTGAGAAGCCGATTGCGACTCTTGAAAGGGACTCTTTGATAAAAATAAAAATAAATGCTTACTGAAATCTTTCGTCATAATTTATTCTACAATCAATATATTTTCTTTGATCATCTGCTTAATAAAGATTTCCACCTCATTTTTAACTTTCCACTCTGGTTTATTGATAGAGCGGCTATATTTATCCACTAAACTGTCAAGGGAAATTCCAGGGTTATTTTCTAAAATTTCCAACAGAGAATATCCCAAGCCGTTTACCTTGAGTGTTGTTTGTGAATTAACATTATAAACAACGGTATTGTAGTCGTTTATTTTGTCTATTACTGGACAAAACAACACACCCGCCCCATTTTTATATGTGTTGTGACGCATAAGTTTAATGGTTTAGTATGCCCTTACGGGAAAAAAATCCGAGGCGAGATATTTTTTAAATCTACTGACGCTGTTTTTGTTTATATATTCAGCCTTTGGACCAGCTTCCTTTTTAAACAATGGTTCATTAATTGAAATTTCTTTCTTCATTCTGTTCACCCCCCATCCGGCAATCCAAGAAATAATATACAACTATCATTCCTACTTTTATCTAATTTTTCAACTCTTGCCAGTTCATAGCCTTCAGCGTTCATTAATTCCACAATGTCTTGCCTTTGTCTAGAGGCTAAATATCTTTTTCGCGAATGAACTTTAAAAGTTTTCATATTTGCCGCCTCATGTCCAATAATTTTTGTGGATGTTAAATCTTTTATTATTTCGACTTTGTCCTCCCCCAAAGCCTTGTTTCCGAGGTGATACCTGACCCCTCTGGCAGAATTCTTGGTTATAATACAATTTAATGACGGACCATTCCAAGGAGCTATAGTTGAAACTACGTTGGTTCGACCCTGTCCGATTAAAAACCTCTCTCTTTCTAAAATTAACCTTGTCCCGACACCCTTATTTCTATATTGTTGTGAGACGGTCGTGTCGATGATGAACGCCGTATCACTAATAACTGACGGCATCATTTGGGTCACACCAATTAGATTTTTTCTCAACCAACAACCATAAACCCATAGATGCGTAAATATTGGATAAACAGCATACTGTATCGCCTCACTATCTTTAATATTCACAACTAATTTTACGAATTTTCCAAAATCTCCTTGACTTACCAAACCAAATTTAAGCTCAGATTTATCTATCATTTATAAAAACCCCGATTAAATCGGGACAATAACTTGAGACTAACCAGCCTCTATAAATAAGTCAATTAACATCAACTTAACTTTGAGCATGTATGTTTGTTATTATACCAACCCAAGTCAAGAATTGCAAACTATAGGATGGGGAGTGAGACTAGTGACCGATGAAGTATAATTGGGGAAATGTTTAAAAATTATCTAGCCACTAAAATCGACATAGAAACTATAGAAGAAGGTTTAAAAACCGTTTGGAAACCGGAACTTAACTTCGTTTTTCGCCAAAAGATACTTATTTCTTCTACTGTAGTTGTCTCGTATGACAGTAAATATGTTTATTTATGGATACCCGTTCGTAATAAACGGGGCAAATATTTTCTTCGCAAAATTCCCCATAGTTTATCCATACCATCAAAGTATCACTATGCTTGGTACGCAGGGTTATGGAAAAAAATAGAAGAATCTCTCCCCTCCTCAATCAGAAAAGCTTCTCGATTTGTTACACCCCGGATCGGTGGAGGCTTGTTAACACCATTTGTCACTCTCCAGAAATCATTCGAGATGACAGCTAACCCCTATACGACCAGAGAATCGTATCTAGCCACCATTATCCATGAATTTGGACACATTTATTGGTCTCAACATAAACTTTGGTGGTATTCAAACAAGGAAGAAAACTTGAATTATCTTAAAATGGCAAGTCAACTCTTTCAAGAGAATGTAACTATAACTCTACCTATGTCTGTTTCTTTACCGTCGCCTGCAAACATGGGTGAATTATATGCTTTTTGCGCAGAATACTCATCCAGCCGTATCTTTTGGCCTGATCATCAAAAAATTCTAGATCTTTATATTAGAAACAAACTCAAGAATCTAATCAGGTTGGAAAAGAAAAAGAATCTTAATCGGGAAGATTCTACTATCGAACTCAACAAAAACCCCCACAACTCTGCCTTTACATTTGGCAAAATCATCCTCACCCGTCACCCTAAACTTTGGCCCACCATATTAACCCGACGTTTATCATTAATTGATTAATTTGGTTTTGGTGGTGGTTTGGGTGTCAATATTGGGAAACAGGGTTGTGGAGGTAATGGTGGTATTCCCGGACCGCATAAAGGCATACAAATAGGTGGTATAAGACCCTTGACTTTATAGTCCTTACCAATAGTTACTTCAATAATTTCTGCTTCTTTTAATGCCATTTTTAATCACCTCCTTTAATGTCCAAGTGGAATCGTGGAACTAATACTACCACTTGCTAACATTGCTTGAATAATTGGCCGAAGTGACTCATCATAGTAAGGTTTTCCTTCCTCATCCACTCTCCACACTCCCTTGGCCCATTCTCCGGTATAAGGATTATGGGTACACCGCGGGTAAGGTGCAGAGAGATATTCTCCTCTTCCCTGATTGACTCCTTCGGATAAAGGCCGACAGTCAAAGCACACATATCTGTATTCACAATCTCTACAGACTAATACATTATCCTTGGTACTTTTCCATACAACTTCTAGTTTCTGGCCGGTTACGACTTCTTGTAGTAAACTATCTTGGACATTTCCAACCACTAAATTTCTGGAAAAGATGCAAGGAAGAACATCACCGGTATCAGTAATCGTAATTTTGCCCAACAAACAGCTATGCCCAGAAAGATACCGTGACAAAGTGTCTTTGTCCACCGTAAAACTAGGCGCGGTCATTAATCCGTACTGCACAACCGCTTCTTTGGAGGGTGCCAGGGTCAGGTTATCTCCTCTCCCTTTTGGTCTTAGAACGTCCGGTGATCGGTGACTAAAGCCCATTTCTTCCACAAAAGCCTGAGTTCCGCCCACAGTTTGCTCATTAGGTCTCATCAAAACCGTCTCTACCCGAGTGGGAACTCCTGCTTCCTTTAGCATGCGAAGGGAAGCAACTGTTTTTTGGTAGCTACCAGGGGTATTGGTTATCCCATCGTGTACCCTTTCATCTTTGGAATACAAAGACACTGCCACATTTATACCTAAGTTTTTAATTCTAGCCACCTTGTCTTTGGTAAGCAAGGTAGCATTGGTAAAAACCTCAATAAATTCATATCCTGTTTTCTTGGCGTATTCAGCCAAATCAAGCACACTCTCACCGTGTTCACCTTTGAACAGAAACGGCTCCCCGCCAATAAACTGCCCCTTTCTGCAACCCAAGGAATAAGCATCACTAATCAACGTCTCCCACTTCTCAACACTCAGCTTCTTTCTCTTAGCTCCTTTATCCAAAGATTGCCCTAGAGGGATATAACCACCGGCAGGAATACTCTTGGCCTTCCTGTGTGATGGAGGCATACTATCCGCATAGCAATGAGCGCAACTTTCGTTGCAATCGTCAGAAACGACCTCAAACCACACAAACTGCAGTTCTGGTTTTTGAATTAACTCTGGCAATAGATTCTTTTGCGGCAACTTCTCACGCGTCGCCAGACCCAGATCTTCCAACTTAGTCCAAAAACCGTCCTCATCTTCCGCCAGCCCAGTTAGGACTTGGCGTGCTGTTTCGTTTATGGAGAAAACCCTGCTGGTGTTCAGATCGTAAATCGCCCCTCTTAAAGCTCCCTCCACAAATAATACTCCACTAGCAAGACAATAATCACCATTAGAAAGGCCCTCTTTTATTCCCGGTACTACACTTTCAACCATAAAAAAAGCGGCCGTGACCGCTTAATACTTTTCGGCAGAGAAATAATCTGATTATCTCTCATATATTTTTATACTATATCATCTATTGTCAACAAAAATCTAAATTAAAAAAGCCCTTAATTGACTTAGAGTATACCAATCCAAGTCAAGGATTGCAAACTATAGGATGATAAGAGAGATTAACTTTTGGCCTGATTTGTCCATGGATAAGGAAACTTTCTGACTTACCGTCACCTTTAGCCAATTGGATTTCTGGGGACGTTCGTCTTTAATCTCCCAGACTGCAACTTGGGAAAGATCCGAAAAATACATTTCTTTGCCTCCGTCTATGGTTACCGTTAACGATCCGATGTCATATTTTACTATCTGACCTTTTAAAATCTGGCCTTTTTCCTCTCCTTTTTTAAGCACAATAGGAGCGGGATTGGCTGATTTATTGGCCGCTATATACTTTTGTCCGGCGGCAAATACCCCTACCAACAAAATTACTACGCCTGATATGAACAATACCCCTTTCATATTTTTTATTTTACCACTATAATTAATGTATGTCTGCACTGCCCAAAATTGGATTGGATATTGGTTCTACCTCGATCAAGCTAGCTGAGTTGGCGCCATCAGGCAAGAAATGGAAACTTCTGACCATGGCTTCCATGCCATCCCCCAAAAACTGGATGAGTAATATCAAGGATAATTCTGCTGAAATTACATCTTCGATCATCAAATTGACCAAAGAAGCGGGGGTACACACCAGACGGGTGGTGGTGGCATTGCCCGAAGAGCAAGTGTCCTCACATATTATCGAGTTGCCTTCCATGGAAGATGCTGAAGTAGAGCAGGCCTTGCAATGGCAAGTGGAGCAATATATTCCCATGCCTCTGGATCAAGCAGTCTGGAGCTTTCAGGTCGTCCGCCGCGACACTGTGGGCAACAGCGGAATAGAAGTATTGGTCGCAGCTGTGGCTAAAAATATTGTGGAATTTTACCGGTCCGTCACTGAAAGCGCCGGACTGGAAGTATTGGCTTTGGAGACTGAACTGATGTCTACTGCCCGGTCGGTATTACCCAGCTCTTCACAATTGGCTTTGGTCGTGGACATAGGCTCAAATAGTACGGATATGGGGCTGGTTCAAAATGGAAATTTATTATATACCCGGGCAATTCCTACGGCCAGTATGGCTTTTAACCGGGCCATAGAAACGGGTCTTGGCTTAGAATCAAATCAGGCCGAAGAGTATAAAAATACATATGGCTTTTCCACCAATCATCTGGAAGGAAAATTGGTAGAAGTCATGAGCCCGGTTTTGAATATGATTATCGAGGAAATAAAAAAGACTATTGATTTTTATTCTACCAAGCACCGGGGTGAGACAGTAAAGTTTATTACACTTTCTGGTGGGGCGGCTGCCCTACCGGATATCGTGGGTTTAATTTCAGCCAAGCTCGGTATAGAGGTAAACATGGCTAATCCATTTACAAACGTGCTATTAGATGAATCGCAAAAAAAGTCTATTGGGATCACAGGGCCATTTTATTCAGTAGCCCTGGGTCTTTCCATGCGTGAGATATGATAAATTTTTTACCCAAATCAGATAAATTTACCACCCCACTTGATGGTATCAAGCATCTAACTTACGCCATTACTACGCTGGTAATAGTAATCTTTGTTATTTGCGTGAGTATAATATTGGGGATAAGAGCCTATCAAAATATAAAACAGCAGGAACTTACTAAGCAAATTGATAATTTAACATCCGAAATAAATAAATTAAGTACTAAGGAGGCTAAAATCCGCCAAATTGATCTAAGACTTAAGGCTATTGACAAATTTATAGACACTAGAGCCAAATCTTCATCACAATTGAAATCAATAAATTTAATGAATGGTGTAATAGCTATTAGCGACTGGAATTTTGCATCTGGAAAAGTAGGAGTTGTCTCATCTAGTAGTGCTGATTTACAAACATATGTACAGGCACTAAGACTACAGTTTGTAAATTTACATTTAGACACAACAGAACAGAAAGGAGACCTATGGAAATCGGTATTGACACTCAAATAAATAAAATAAAACTATATTTGTGGCTTTTGTACCCAGTATTATCGGCCATAATATTATTTGTCTCACTTAATTTCTTGGTGGGAAATTCCGATAAACTGGTAGACAAGCGTATACAGGAAAATGTACAGTTGAAATCCCATCTAGAAACTAAGCTGGGTATATTGACATCGGCGAATGACGAAATGCTGACAGAAAAACTAAAATCTCTGGCCGAATCTATGCCACTAGAAAAAGAAATTTGGGTTGTCATGTCCGGGCTAAGGTCACAGGGTAATTTAATATCTTTTAGAAATTCTGGCAATCGGTCTATTATTGTGGAATATGGAGTGGAAGATAGCGTGGCTTTACAAAGTTTGCTGGAAAGGATAGATGAGCTAAAACCTCTAATGTCAGTATCCGGGGTATCTTTTGTCCCTAAAAGAGCAAGTCTGGAAATAATCGTTGCTAATCTAGCAAAGTGATTTGGACTGAAGGTAGATTGTGATTGGCGCAATAGCATGTACATAGACTCCGCAGAGCGTTGATGATTGATCCTCCACGGCCAATAACTCTTCCCGCATCTCCGGGGTTTACTTTTAGCTTTATCAAGCTATTGGTTACTTCTACTTCCAACTCATCGGGAAAAGACAATAGGGGTTTTAAACAAAAAATTATAAAGTCTTCCATAGTTTATTGACCCTATCGCTTATTTGAGCTCCTTGCCCAATCCAATATTTCAATCTTGCCTGATCTAAAGTCAATTTATTTTCCTGAGGATGAAAATGACCCAAGACTTCTACTGGGCTACCTGTCAGCTTGGATTTTCCCTCAACGACACTAATCCGGTAATGAATATTTCCTTTTTTTCCAGTTGGACTTAATTTAATTCTTAGCATGCTACTCATTATATACCACTTCACTTTGATTTTCTATTACTATAATGCCTATCCGTAGCTTTCATATCAAAAATCAAAGTTTCGTTTGGTATTATGCCAATATGAAAGCGAAGGGGCATATCAGTCTGGAAATAGTTTGGCTAGGGCCGCTACGGCGGCCTCGGTTTCCGCTTTTTGTTTGCTTGGTCCCTGACCTATACCAGCTTGACTGTTGTTTATCAGTGCTTCTATGACAAATTCTTTTGCATGATCAGGTCCCTGGGCCAAAATTGTATGATAAATTGGAGTTCCGTAGCCTGCGGATTGAGATCTTTCCTGAAGAAGACTTTTGGGATCTTTGAGATCACCGTCGGCCAATATTTCTGCATCAGGAAATATTTCTAATAAATATTTTTGACAAGCCATCAAACCTTCTTCTAGAAATAGCGCTCCCAAAACGGCCTCAAAAGTATTGGCCAATAATCCCACATTTGTTCTGCCACCGGTATCTTCCTCCCCCCGGCTGAGCTTGAGTTTTTTATCTAATCTTAAAGTCTTAGCTTTGATGGCCAATGTAGATGTCTGTACCAGATTTGATCTTCTAGATGTGAGCTCTCCTTCGGGAGAAGTGGGGAAAAGCTTGTACAACCTATCGGAAATTATGACAGATAATACCGAGTCGCCCAAAAATTCTAACCGCTCATTTGATTCTAACCCCGGATGCTCGTTGCAATAGGACTTGTGAATTAGAGCTTGCTCTGAGTATTTTATATTATTCATCGGTTTCAATGATCGGATCAAATGCTTCCAGCAATTCCCCGACAGTACTGATAGTATTTTCCCAACCTTCCGGAGCAGTCAGGTCTAGGGATTCTTGGAGTTTTGACAATAATTCTTGAGCATTTCCCATATCTGACAGAATAATATCAGTGGTTACACTATCTGGTTCACGTTGCCATTCGTTGGCCAAAAATTGGATGATAGCTGTTCTTTTTTGCATAATTTTGGTTATATTTCCCAAAACTCCATTTATAAAGCTAGAGCTGTGATCGGATCCAAACTCGTGGGCTAGCTCTACTGACTCATCTATAATAACCCGGACAGGGGCTGTCTTGTCAATCACCAATTCCCAAGTGGCCAGGCGTAATATCGCCAGATCAACCGGATTGATCCGGGAAAGTGGCCACTGCGGCGCAGATCTGACAATTACAGGATCAATTATTACCAAATCTTTCCAAATATGGCGGACCAAGTTACCAGGGTTCTTTCTAAAGCCAGCGATAAACAAAGCTTGCATCAGCTTGATGCGCTTGATATGTCTGGGATCTGATGCCGTTTTCATTTATTTCTTGCCCTTGTATTGACCACAATATTTACAAGCCCGGTGAGGGTAGGTCAATTGATGGCATTCCGGACACGAAATCAGAGTAGGTAGCTTTAATTTAATGGTGGCCCGTCTTTTACCTTGGCGGGCTGTGGACCAACGTCTTTTAGTCAGCGGTGTCATGTGGACATTGTAACTAAAAATTAATATTTTCTCAAGGACTAGTCTTTACCCACTCCTTTACCTCACCCCTACCCCCTCTCCTTAGTAAGGAGAGGGGTAATAAGTGATATTATTGTGTTTGGATTTTTGGTAATCTGGCTGTTCCAAAATTTAATGATCTTTATACCTCCTGCAGAAAGATAACTTTCTCGATATTCGTCGTATAATTTGGCTGATTTTGTTTGATGTACTGATCCGAGTAGCTCAATCGCAATTTTTAATTTAGGACAATAAAAATCGATTACAAACCCGCTGACACTATATTGGCGTCTAAATTTGACACCTATTTTATTATTTCTTAATAATTGCCATAGTATTTTTTCGGCTGGTGTTGAATTCTGGCGTAATTCTCTACGTCGGTCTTTTAATGCACGTTTGTTATAAATAAGGGTCATGATTTGGTTTCCCTCTCCTTGCTAAGGAGAGGGATTAAGGGTGAGGTTTGAAAGAGTTTTACGGACAAGTGGTAATATGGCAAAATCTTTGTAAGTAGCAATTTTTAGTTGAGATCGTCCATGCTGGTTGGTGCCATAAATATTTCCGGCTCCGCGAATCTCAAAATCTATTTGCGCTAGATTTGTACCAATCTGGGTACGTTCCATAGCTTTGAGCCTTTCTGTATCTTGCGGCGAAAACAACAGACAATAGCCTTGTTGGCCGGCACGTCCCACCCGGCCCCGTAATTGGTGCAAGGCAGACAGTCCAAAACGGTAAGCGTCTTCAACAACCATAATACTGGCGTCCGGAATATCGATTCCCACCTCGACTACAGGCGTTGCGACTAATATATCAATTTGTTTATTTCTAAATTTATTTATAATTTCATCTTTTTCTTTGGCTTTCATCCGCCCATGCAATAATCCGAGTTTTAATTTATCAAATGATTTTTTGAGAGATTCAAATTCTACATTGACTGCTCTAATTGCTCCCAAGGATTCACTTTCATCGATTAATGAACATACCCAAAAAACCTGAGTATTCTGTTTTTTAATCCATTCAATAGCCAAAAGCCTTTTTTCTTCGGGTACTACCCAAGTCTTAATTAGTTTGCGCCCGGTGGGCATTTCGGTTAATACCGATAAATCCAAATCACCATATAATACTAAAGCTAATGTTCTGGGAATAGGGGTTGCGGTCATGGTCAAGACATGAGGAGTGCCGCCCTTGTGTTGCAAGAGCGTCCTTTGGGCCACTCCAAATTTGTGTTGTTCGTCGATAATCACCAGGCCCACATCCTCATGATTTTTTGATAACAACGCTTGAGTACCCACAATTATATTTCCTGCAATCTTGGTCTGCGAAGTCATCAATCCTATTTCAATATCAAAATTTGCAAAAAGATTTCTTAGTGTATCAAAATGTTGCTGGGCGAGTATTTGCGTAGGTGCCATAAAGAGAGTTTTGTAACCATTTTGCCAAGATGCCAGACACGCAATTGCAGCAACGACAGTCTTGCCACTACCCACATCTCCCTCTAGAAGCCTATTCATCGCCACCGGTTTTTCCAAATCGGCCAAGATTTCATTGATGGCAGTATGTTGCGATGTTGTCAATTTAAATGGCAATGAATCAATAAATTTTGTTATTTGTGATTTGTCTATTTGAATTTTGTGTGCCACTCCCCTATTTTGCCAATCTTGCCGTCTTCGCCGGCTTTCAGTTTCCAATTTTAGCAACTCATCAAAAGCCAAACGTTTTCTATAGATTTCCACATCTAGTTCTTCGGGAAAATGCACTTTTTTCAAACTCAAATTAAATTCTGGAAAGTTCAATCCGCTTGGCAAAAGATCTTCAAATTTGTTGGTATTTAAAATATCGTTTATTTTATTTCGCAGCCACTTGGATGTCAGACCCGCCGTCTCAGGATAAACTGGGAAGATTTTTCCAGCGCTTTCTGGATCTCCTATTTCCGGGCTTATTAACACTAATTTTCTGGCGTACCAATCAACCTTGCCATAAAGAGAAACTTTACTTCCTATCCTAAGACTACGGACTAAATAGCTTTGGTTAAACCAAATGACCGGGATTTTTCCAGTTTCATCTGATACTTCAGCCTTTTGAATTATTTTTCCGCTCTTGGTGTATTCATTTTTGATACTTTCTGCTTTGACGATGACGGTCACAGTTTCTCCAGCTTGAAGTTTTCCCGTTTTACTAATTATTCTCCGGTCTTCATATCTAAATGGCAAGTGATGCAACAAATCAAAAACGGTTCTAATTTCCAGTTTTTCAAGTTTTGAAGCTAACATTGGCCCAATTCCTGATAGAGATTGTATATCGTCCGAAAGTTTCATAATTTATTGTATCACCCCCTACCCCAGCCAATAAGCAAATAAGCAAATCTACAAATGGCAAATAAATTTATTAATGCTAGAATTTAATAATGAACAAATATGTAGGTACGGATAAAGACATACACATACGAATTCATAAATTTGTAGTAAATTGCTTTATTAATATCGTAAGAAATATACCCAAAACTACGGAGAATATTCCAATAATCAGGCAAGTCTCAGCATCTTTGACTTCCATGGGTGCAAATGATCAAGAAGCCGATGCTGCAGAATCAAATAGAGATTTTATTGCTAAATATACGATTGTAAAAAAAGAGACAAAAGAAACTAAATATTGGTTAACGATTATTAGAGATACTGGAATATTAGCTGGCGATCAAATTGATCCCTATATAAAAGAATCTCAAGAAATTCTCTTAATCATCTGTAAAATAATTCAAAACTCAAAAAGTTAGCATTTGCTTATTAGGTTATTTGCTTATTATAAATAAAGAAGGTATGGCAAGAAGGTCCCAGCAATCAAGGCCAAGGATGCAATAATGATAATGGCTGAGAGAATTTTCTTCTTTTTCTTGGAATTCATATCATAAATGATATACTTAAATATAATGCGAATCAAGTACTTCAATAAATCCAAGTTAATTTTATATGCGGCGGTAGGTTCGCTTGTGTTTTTGATTATTGGAATATTATTCTTGGTGTTTGTTTTGGCCTATGTGGCCCGGGATCTGCCAAGCCCCGACCGGGTAGTCCGCCGGGAAGGCTTTGCTACAAAAATATTTGATAGAAAAGGAATATTGCTTTACGATTTGTTTGATAACGAGAGACGGACGCCAGTCAAATTGGAAGACGTTCCCATGAGTCTGCGGCAGGCAACGATTGCCATTGAAGACAAAAACTTTTATACCCACGCAGGTGTTGACCCTCTGACACCATTTAGAATAATATGGAATCTAGCCGTCAAACGGCGGTTGGTGGGCGGATCAGGCCTGACTCAACAATTGGTCAAAACGGTCATTCTTTCATCTGAGCGGACATTAACGCGTAAAGTCAAAGAATTTATATTAGCTCTGCAAATAGAGCAGAAATATACCAAAGACCAAATTTTATTGATGTATCTAAACGAAGTCCCTTATGGCGGGACAGCTTATGGCATAGAATCAGCCTCACAAACTTATTTTGGTAAATCAGCGCGTGAACTTTCATTGCCTGAATCGGTTATCCTGGCTGGACTTCCCCAATCGCCATCCAGCTATTCTCCATATTCTGGCAAATTGTATATCAACCGTAGTTTCCAAGTACTAAAACGAATGCGCGAAGATGGCTATATCACAAGTATTCAGGAGACAGAAATCAGGACGCAGATTGACAGAATTACTTTCTCTACACAAAGTGGAATACTCAAGGCTCCACATTTTGTATTTTATGTCAAGCAAAAATTAATTGAACGTTATGGAGAAAAAGCAGTAGAACAGGGAGGTTTAAGAGTAACTACAACCTTGGATTATGCACTTCAGGAATTGGCCCAAAAAACAGTCAAGGATGAAATTACCGCGGTCAAAAACCTGAAAATCAGCAATGGCGCGGTGGTCGTAATTGATCCAGCTACTGGTCAGATATTGTCGATGGTCGGATCAAAAGACTGGTCAGATCCTAATTATGATGGCAAATATAATGTGACATTGGCTTCCCGCCAGCCGGGTAGTACTCTCAAACCCGTGGTTTATCTGGCGGGTTTGCGCAAAGGTTTTACTGCCTCGACCATGATTATGGATACCAAAACTTCTTTTCCCGGAGGTGATAAACCGGAATATGTACCGGAAAATTATGATGGTAAATTCAGAGGCCCAATTTTAGTCCGCGAGGCTCTCGGAAATTCCATTAATATTCCGGCTGTAAAAATGCTGTCCTGGGTGGGAATTAAAGATATGATGTCCACAGCCTTCGATTTGGGAATTACTACCTTAGAGCCGACGGCAGAAAACCTAAAACGCGTCGGTCTATCAGTTGCTTTGGGTGGCGGGGAGGTTCGTCCGCTGGAAATTATTTCGGCTTACAGCGCCTTCGCCAACGGTGGAATCAGACGTGATCCAATGGCCATTCTCAAAGTGACAGACAGTAATAATCGGGTCCTGGAAGAGTGGCGTCCTGATTCCGGAAAACGAGTAATGTCCACAGGGGAGGTATTTATTATTTCTTCGATATTATCTGATCCCAAATCCCGCGATATTACTTTTGGCCCCAGAAGCTTGATAAATGTTGAGGGGAAAACTATTTCTGTCAAGACCGGAACAACCAATGATAAGCGGGACAACTGGACTATTGGCTGGACACCCTCAGTCATTGTCGGAGTCTGGGTTGGAAACAACGACAATTCTTCGATGCGTGAAGTGGCTTCGGGTATTACCGGAGCCGCTCCAATTTGGCGTAAAGTTATCTTAGCCGCTCTCAAAGAAAAACTAGACGAACCTCTATCGCCTCCTGATGATATCGTGCAAATTGATGTCGATAAAATTTCCGGATATGCAGCACATGATGGGTTTGAATCAAAAAAAGAATATTTTATTAAAGGTACGGAGCCCACAGGAGATGACCCGATACATAAAAATGTCAGAAATTGTAACGGAGATCTCAAAGAGGTGTTATTTTTGAGAGAATTAGATCCATTTGAAAAAGATGGTAAAAATTTGTGGCAGACCGGAATTGACGAGTGGCTGGTGGGTCAAGCTGATCCGAAGTATCATCCCGAAAATATCCAGTCTTGTGGTAATCAAGTCTGGATTACCATGCAGTCCCCTCCTGATAAATCCCGGGTTGATTCCAACGATGTGGAAATCCGTTTTGATATTTCATCACCAAGTCCGGTAAAAAAAGCTGAAGTATCGGTGGACGGAGTTCTCAAGCAAACATTAACTTCAGAGCCTTGGAAAGTAACGGTCAATGTGGCCAATGCGCCATATCACAAAATAGATGTGGTGGTGACAGATGAAGCTGGAAACGTGGGCTCAAGATTTGTGGAAATTGGGGTCAATCAAGATTTTTCCAAGCTCTAGTTGACACAGCGGACTATAATTTAGGCAGTGACAGAAGAATGTTCTGAAAGGTGTCTTGGTCTTAGTAAACGTGAGTACAACATCGCAGTGAAAGCGGCGAAAGAAATGCCATTGATGAGGATACTTACGGTATTAAGTGTTTTGGAAATCGCCAATCGACAGGATCATTATGTATTTGTTACAAAAGCCCGCATGTTTATCAATACAAGTGTAAGGTGCGCGAGATGTATTCTAAATATGGAACAGAGAAGATAATTTAGTACGTATCAAGACAAGATCGCTGGACGATAATTGTCTTTGAGAATCATGATAGGTAATGCGTAAGGTTAATTTGTCCCCATATTTTTCTATAAATTCAATGTTTTTGATGAGAGGACTAGTGGATTTTATCTTGGCAATCAATTTATCATAATTTTCTGTCAGATTTATATTTATGTCTTCGATGATGGGTGAAAATTTAGATATGGGAGTATATTTTTTAATAGTAGTTGCAGATTGCAATAATTTCGCAAGGTTAATCTCATAGGATAAACAATAATTATTATTTACGATGTTAATTTCGGTTTTTACTCCGAGTTGCTGATATAAAGTTTCAATAATTCCTTTTAGTCTGGAAAAATCCATATTTGTAGTAGACAGAATCAAATGTAATTCTTCTTGTGGGAGATAAACATTTGCAATTTCGAAGAAATTTAACTCGGTTACCCGGCCTAAATTTTCGGAAATTATTTTGAGATGAGAGTTTGTCAGGTTTGTTCTTAGATATGTCCATTCGGAAGACAGCGGATTTTTAAGCTTTAGTCCCGTGTCTTTATCTACTAGAGAATAAGTATAGGTTTCGGTAAATCCCCAATGACAAAGAGCGGACTTTATTTTTGATTCCCAGAAAAATATTTTATCATAGGATAGATCGGGTAATTTTCCGGCCATTAATACTGATGGTAAATTATGATATCCATAAATTCTGGCAACTTCCTCAAGCAAGTCTTCCGGAATATCGATGTCCAATTTTCGCCACCAAGGTATTTTAACTTCTGTCCCGTTTATTTCAAAACCTAGTGAAGTTAATATTTTTACAATCTCAGCGTGCTTAATTTCAACACCCAGGTCAATTTTACCTAATTTAATAGTTTTAACCGACTCTTTTGTATTTAATATATCCAATACCGGACTTGTTGTACCTCCAAACATTTTTATTCCCCGTTCTAGAGTTGGTAAAACGTTTTCTACTGCCAAACCTTTTTCAAATAACACCGCAGCTGTGGTGCGGTGGGCCAAAGACATGGAAGTTTTACGGATATGAGTAGATTCATAAACCTGAACAAACAACAACACGTTTTTGCTATTTTCATCTACTGCCGAGTTTTGTCCTCCCATAATTCCGCACAAATCAATAAGTCTATTTTCTCCATCCTCAATAACTATATCCCCACCTGACAAAATATGTTTTTTACCGTCTAGGGTGACTAACGATTCTCCTTTTTTACTTTCGCGCAAAATCATCTTGTGACCCACTATTTTGTCATAATCAAAAGTGTGGACTGGTTGGCCCATTTCCAGCATCAAATAATTACTGATATCAATTACATTATTTAAACTTCTCAGTCCACACAACTCCAAACGATCTTTAATTATTTTTGGTGACTCCCTTACTTTGATATTCTTGATAAGCACCGCCGAAAATCTACTGCACAAAGTTTTATCAACTTTAACATTTAGATAACCGACTTTATCCAAAGTCGCAATTTTTAATTTATAGTTTATAATTTTTAATTTAGCTGAGTAACCAAATCTTGGCAAAATTGCTACACATTCCCTGGCAATTCCACCCACAGACATCATGTCTACTCTGTTAGTCGTAACTTCAATATCATAAACATAATCGTTGCCTTTCTTGTGAAGTCTATCAACCGATGGGCCACACAAAGACAATGCTTCCTGTATTTGTTTTGGCGTGGCATCGGTCTCTATAAATTCTCTAAGCCAACTATCTGGTATCAATATTTGCATATTAAAATTGATTTAAGAAACGGATGTCGTTGCCATATAACAGACGTAGATCATCTATTTTAACCCCGGATTTCATCATGTATGTCCGTTCGACACCCCAACCAAAAGCAAAGCCAGTATATTTAGTAGTATCAATCTTGCCAGCTTTGAGAACATTGGGATGAACCATGCCGGCTCCACCTAATTCCAGCCAGCCCTCTTTGCATAACTTACAGCCCTTACCCAAACAAATATCGCAAGTGACATCAACTTCGAATGATGGTTCTGTAAATTGAAAGTGATTAGGTCTTAGTCTGGATATACGCTTGGGTCCAAAGAATTGCTTTACAAAATGATCAATCGTTCCTTTAAGATGTGTAATATTAATTGCTTCATCAATAACTAATCCTTCAAACTGATGAAACATTACGGTGTGTGAAACATCAGACTGACGCCTGTAGCATTTGCCGATATTTATCATGCGTATAGGTGGATTTTTTATCCGTTCCATTTCCCGGACTTGGCCATTACTGGTGTGTGGAGTCAAAACCAATTTTCCCATTTTTTTGTTTTCGGGTGCATCAACAAAAAAAGTTTCCCAATCATCCCGGGCCGGGTGCGTTTTTGGCATATTGAGCGCTTCAAAAGCATACCAATCCCAATCAACTTCTGGGTAACGGACACGGACAAATCCGATTTTTTCAAAAATACTGCTTATTTCTTCAATGGCGTGAGTCACTGGGTGCAGGTGTCCAATGGGTGGCATCTTGCCAGGCAATGTCTCATCGACACTAATTTTCTCAGGTTGCCTCGTGTTTAAAAGTGCGTTCTCAATAGCAATTTTGGCTTCGTTGAACACTCGGCCCACTTCCGGGTCTCTTATCTCATGAGCAATTTGCGCCAGCTGACCATTCTTTCCCAAATAATGCAATCTCAATCTTTTTAGTTCTTCGCCATCTTTGGCGCCCATTATCATTGCCAGCGCCTCATTCTTGATATTTATCAATTTGTCTTTCATATAATAGATTATAAAACGAAAGACGATTTATTTCTGGGGAAATTCAAAACCGGCTTTTTTGACAATGGCTGCAAAGACACTTGGTTGTTTGACTACCAAATCTGCCATTATTTTGCGGTCAACCTCAATTTTTTCTTTTTTCAGTCCGCCCACAAATTTGGAATAAGACAGACCCATGTTGTGGAGAGCAGCATTGATGCGGACGATCCAGATGGAGCGCAAATCACGCCGGCGCAGTCTCCTGCCGTTGAATGCATATTGCCCGGCGTGCAAAACAGCTTCAGAAGCCACTTTGTAAAGCCTATTTTTGGTCATCCGATAGCCCTTGGCCAGAGCCAATACTTTTTTGTGTCTTGCTAGTCTGTTGTTTTTTACTCGCATATTTATTTACCCATTACCTTTCTAATTTTTCTCGATATTGTCATTCCCAGCTCGCGGATTACTCTGTGACGTCTGAGTTGCGAAGCCGATTTGTTGCTTCGCAGATGCCGACCAAAAGACGAGCGGTGCAAAACCTTACCATTTTTGGTAATTTTTAACCTTTTGATTATTGATTTTCTAGTCTTTATTTTCGGCATAAACCTCCTATATACTGTTTACCCACCCATTTGGGTAACTGGTCAATCTTAGAAACTTCAGACAGAGCACTAACGGCTCTTTGCCAGACTGTTTCGGCAAATTCTTTGTGAGTCAGCTGCCTACCCACAAATTTGACAGTAATCCGGACCTTATCGCCATCACCCAAAAACTCACGGGCTCGGTTCATCCGGGTCTCAAAATCACCACTGGCCATAAATGGCGTCAGCCGGACTTCTTTCAGATCTGACCGCTTTTGGGTTGATTTGGCCTGGCGCTCTTTTCTGGCCAATTGATATTTAAATTTGGTATACTCAATCAGTTTTGCTACCGGAGGCTTGGCCTGCGGGGCAACTTCTACCAAATCGGTATTCAGTTTTTTGGCCTCAGACAATGCTTCTTCTTTGGACAAGACCCCGAGCTGTGTACCATCTTCACGCAAAACCCGCAATTCTTTTGCTTGAATTTGATTGTTAATGCGGTAAAAAACAGTACTCACTTGTAAAGTATTATATCAACATTAACTTTTAAACACAACCACATGAGATTTGAGAAACTCTGTATCAAATGTTTCTAGAAAACCCAACCTACCAAGCAACGCGGGTACTCTATCAGAGTTCAAAAATGAGATTGGTACAGATAGCTCACTGTCTCCCAGTCTGGCTTTAATTCTTTTCTTGTAAATATATACGGTCTCTGATCCACCCACTCCATTTGTATTGTCTTTCCAGCAGTCACGAACCAGTGATATGTTTAGGCTTTCGGCCATATATTTAGGAAGAGTTGTCATGTCAGCACCAGTGTCGACTATTAACCAAGCAACGATCCAAGAATTGTGAGATGAATTGTAAAAAGATACTTTCGCGGTTGGTGTATATATTTGGCCAAAAAAAGACTTTCCATCCTTTTCAAAATCAAAGCTTACATCCATAATGTCAAAAGTCCTTTTTGGGGAATATACGCTATTTCCGGAATAGCGTGGGGATACTTTATCTGAGCGTCTCTTAGAATTTTAGCGGCACCTTCCCCCGTTTTTGCGGTAAAGGATTTTCCAGCCACCAAAATCACATGTTTGCCGCGGTAATACGGATTTCCAAAAAAATGATGCATGGTTAACTTTTTTATTGCCATGACTATATATTAACACGATTGGCAATCTCTTGAAGAATGTGGTTTGTAAAATTGTTGACATCTACATTTTCGGAAATTTTATTACCTCTCTTTCGCACAGACACAGTTCCCGCTTCTACTTCTTTATCCCCCATGACCAAAATATAAGGAACTTTTTGCATCTCGGCGTCACGAACTCTTGCGGACAGAGGTTCGTTTTTGTCATTGAGCTCGGCGCGGATATTGGCCGATTTGAGCGAATTTAGGACGGATTGGGCGTATAGGACAAATTTGTCGGATATGGGAAGGATGATAACTTGAACTGGGACCAGCCAAAGTGGAAAGGCCCCGGCATAGTGTTCGATCAAAATTCCAAAAAATCTTTCCATTGATCCAAAAACAACCCGGTGTATCATAACACAATGTTCCTCTTTTCCTTGACTGTTAATATAGGTGACGTCAAATCCCCGCCCCATTCGTTTCAAATACTCGGCCACTTTGTCTCTGGACTTAAATTTGTGCTGGAAAGTCTTTAATTTCCAAAATTCATCAATATCTGCTTCGGTTGACTCGGCTTTTGTCGGTTGGTTAAAGTCAAATTGCACCGTTCCCAGCTGCCATTCCCGGCCGATGGAATCTTTGATTTTCATATCTATTTTTGGACCGTAAAAAACGCCCTCTCCCTCGTCAATTTTATAATCCAACTTTTCCTCTTTTGCTGCTTGTTTCAGCGATTCTTCGGCAAAATTCCACATCTCAATCGTACCCAAGTATTTCTCCGGCCTGGTGGCGATATAGGCCTGGTAGTCGGTAAATCCGAAGATCCCATACACATATTTCATCAGCTGTAAAACTCCTCTGACTTCGCTGATAACTTGTTCGGGAGTACAGAAAATATGGGAATCATCTTGAGTAAAACCCCGAACTCGAGTCATTCCATGCAAGACTCCAGCTCTTTCATATCGGTATACTGTTCCTAATTCTCCAATACGCATTGGTAGCTCGCGGTAGCTTCGTGGTCGGCTTTTATAAATCTGAATATGATTTGGACAATTCATTGGTTTTAGAACCTCATCAACTTGGTAATCGGGGGCACTTTCTCCTTCGATATATTCATGTAACATGACTGGAAACATCGAGTTGATATATTTCGATAGATGCCGGCTTTTGACAAACATATCCATACTGGCGATATGCGGAGTAAATACAAGCTGATAACCTCGCTTATAGTGTTCCTTGCGCCAAAAGTCTTCAATAATATTCCTGACAATTGAGAGCTTTGGATGCCACAATATCAGCCCTGCACCAGTAAGTGGGTTTGTTGAAAACAAATCTAATTCTTGACCAAGTTTGCGGTGGTCTCTTTTTTTGGCCTCTTCAAGCATATTTAGATAGTTATCCAATTCTTTTTGTGCCGGCCAACAGGTGCCGTAGATGCGCGTCAGCATTTTGTTTTTCTCGTCGCCTCGCCAATAAGCCCCGGCTGTGGACATTAATTTGAAATATTTCAATTCTTCAGAGGGATGTTCGCAGTGTCCTCCGCGGCAGAGATCAGTGAAATCACCGGATTTATAGAGTGTCAGTCCGGCATCCCTGTATTGAGTAGCCATTTCGATTTTATAGACATTTTTTGCAAACCTTTTCTCGACATCAGATAATTCCACATCTATTTTTTCAAATCCTTGCCAGTCCTTGACCAGCTCATGCATTTTGGCCTCAATAGCCAGTAGATCCGCATCTGAAATTTTTAAATTGTCAAAATCATAATAGAAGCCGTTTTCAATTGAAGGTCCAAAGGTCGGCAGTGCCTCTGGATATAAATCCAGCACGGCTGCTGCCAAAAGGTGGGCACAGGAGTGTCTTAAATTATCTAAGTTCATATTACTAAATGTTTGAGATAGTCAACATCCTTTTTGCGGGGCCCCTCACCATCCCCCGGAACTTCCAAAATAATGGGGATATTAGCCAATCTTGTGTCATTTACAAATTCTTTGAGCGCTTCTTTGCCAATCTTACCTTTACCCAGATTCTCATGCCGGTCTACATGAGACCCAAAATCAGTTTTGGAATCATTGACATGAATGGCTGCCAGATATTTGAGTCCGACTTCTTTTGTAAACAGATCCAAGGCTTTTTCCAGGGGGATGCCCGCGGCAAAAGCATGCTGGGTATCTAAGCAGACACCGATTTTTGGCTTGTCCCCTATGCGGTCAATAATCTCACGCAATTGGGCAAAACTATCCCCCACCATCCCAGCTTGCCCGGCCATATTTTCCATTATTAGTCTGGTACCTCTGGGACTGCTGTCCAAAATATAATTAATGGCTGTGACAATTTGAGTAATTTTAGATTTAAACCCTGCCCCTTTGTGACTGCCAATATGAAAAATAGTTCCCACCGCCTCGATTTCCCGGGCTAATTGCTGATAAAAGATTAGTGAATCGATACTTGCTTTGACATACTCAGAATCTGCGGACGCCAGATTGAGCAAATATACACCATGGAAAAAATGCGGACCAATACCCTTATTTAGTTTCTTGGACTTATATTTATCCAAAACATCTGTTTTAAATGGTGAAGTCCGCAGAGACCTAGGGGAACTGGCGAAAGTCATCAGACAATTGCCACCTATGTCAGCAATCCTATCGATACATTTATCAAATCCTGAGGCTATGCTAACATGCGCTCCTAGATACATACTCCCTATTATACTATATAATTGAGTTAAGGGCACTTAGCTCAGGTCCGCAGCTACGTGCGGACTCCGTGCGAAGCCACGGAGAGTAGAGCGGGGACGACTAGCTCAGTGGTAGAGCGGTCCGATGACATCGGACAGGTCGTTGGTTCAATCCCAACGTCGTCCACCATGTGTTTCGTATACATACTTCGAAGCTTAAAAAACAACCGTTACTATATTGGATCGACTAACGATATAAATAGACGATTAGTCGAGCACAACTCCGGAAAGTCCAGATATGACAAGATCAATTCTCCGTATGAATTAATATTCAATCAAGAATATTCGGCTCCATTGTTAGCCCGTCGAACGGAATTATGGCTTAAGAAGCAAAAGAGTAGAATTTTAATTAATCGAATAGTTCGGGAAGGTAAGATAAACAAAATATTGTCCGTGTGAAACCACGGGGTCCGCAGCAAGTACGGACTCCGTGCGTAGCCACGGAGGTGCGAAGCCTCCAGTGCCCACCTTATCCCGTAGATGTTACCATGTATCTCTCGGAAGAGAGCGTAAACTTGGTTCCGGACTTTTGCGCCTGGTTCCAGTAGAAACCTTTGCGTTTGTTGGCACGGTTATTACTGGCGGCTAGCCATTGTCTAGATTCAGTGACCTTCATTCTCAAGTTTTTGATCAGCGATCTTAGAGTCTCAAAAAAATTACGGTGATAAATACCAGGATTGACGACCGATTGCATGGTGGCCAATTGGACCTCTTTTCCCAGATCACCTACTGATCTGGCCATCAACTTAATTTCTTCCTGTATTGATATAATTTGCTGTTTGACCTGAGCTTCCGCCTGGATAAAGATGGTTCGTTCCTGTGTCAAGCGGTTTTCAAACCTCTTTTCCGCTTTTTTCTCACCTTGCTGTTCAGCCTGTTCCAAGTCAGCCAGAGAAAATTGCTGGCCAGCCTTGAGGTCTCCACTACTCTTCAGACCAAACATTTGAGGAATATCCTCAGTCACCGCCTTTTGGATTTGTATTTTGGCCTCTGAAGCAGTGTCTTGGGAAAGTCCACGCAAAGCCTCAAGAAAACTGTCAGGTGCCCGATTTATCCGCTTTGTGGTTTGCATATATGGCCGTATTATACCAAATTCATCAAAAAGTCAAGCGTACTTTTCCGATCTTTAAGCTTATTATCAATTCGCACAGATTCTAATGTAAACTCCATTTTCAAATCTCTACGAGCTTGGGAAATAGCGTCAGCCTTGAGTGTCTTGGCAGATATTTGCTCGGTGGTGAGACCCAGCTTGGTAAAATTTTCGATTAAGGAACCAAGCCTATGGTTGGCTTCTTCTTCGACCAATATTTCCGGGACTACAGCCGTAATGTCTTTATCCAACCAATCCAGACGTTTTTCTTTTTCAGTTTTTTTCAAAACCATTAAATAGTTTTTTGGTAAGCTGATTACTGGTGCCTCGCAGATAATCATCAAAAATTCCCAATCTTGATTAAGCTCAGCTTTTTGGAGTTTTATTTTAGGCTGTAATATCGGCTTTAGTGAGAATTTTTTTATGACCTTGGCATACGCACCAGGAAGAAGTTTTTCGACAGCCTTACCATAAACTTCATTTTTATTGAGCCGGGCTTCCACGTCTTTGCGTGGGGCTTTGCCTTTTCTAAATCCAGGAAGCTCGGCCTCCAAAACAGCATGCTCCACTAAATGTTCATATTCATGGGCAATATCTTTCCAAAAAACAGTCAGAATTAATTCGATATTACCATTGTCCAGGCGCTTCATCACTTGGTTAGGATAGCAGTTCCTAATATTAGGTCTCCAATAGCCAGCTTATTGACTACATCCATGCCGGAAATTACTTTGCCAAAATAAGTATATTCATTGTTTAAAAATGCAGAATCCTTCTTGGTAATAAAAAATTGAGAATCATTGCTAAATTCTTTGGGAAAAGATTTGCGGGCCACCCCCACACTACCCACTACAAATGGCTCATTTGAGACTTCAGTAGGCAGATCTGATTTACCACCCGTTCCGTTTCCGAGGGGGTCACAGCCCTGAACCACCCAATCTTCCACCCGGTGCCAGGTTAAATTGGTGCAAAAGCCACTATTAAATTTTGCCAAATAATTGGCGACCGTTTTGGGAGCCAGATCGGGCCGGAGCTCAATTACAAATTCACCCTTTGAAGTATTAATCCTTACTTGTGGCTTAAAATTAGTATTCATCATATTTGCGGCAGGTGATGCCGGACTTTGGGCTTCTTGACCCATTTTACCATTTGGCAAATTTTTATCGCCAATCTTTTTGTAGACAAACACTCCGGCCACAATAATCAACAAAACTACAGCTATGCCCGATATTAAGTATCTATTTTGTTCAGTCATTGGCACATAATACACAATTATTACTCCAAAGGCAAGGATATGGCTTTGTCAAAGATTGGCAGGCTTAGGTTTTGATCATCTACAACGAATTCGGTTATTTGCTTATTAAGCTCCGACAGTGGGTATTTGTTTATTGGTATGGGAGTGGCTGCGGGACTAAACTTTCCTGCCCCTTCAGGATTTATAATCGAGGCGGATTTAAATGCTGGGAGTCTCAGGACAAACCAGCCCAGGACCAAAATAAATATTCCGGCCGGAATAGATATCCAGATAGAGCTAAGGCCGTGGGGTAACTTCATACAAGAGTAAAGATGCACTGACTAGTGCGTCTTTAGAGTCTCTTAAATAACTAAAAAGACTTTCAATTCCCCAATAATTTTCTTGCCAGTTGGTCAATTTACTTTCCACCTCCTGGCGTTTACTACGGGCTAACTGTAATTTTTGCTCATAGAGCTTGGAATTGGTTTTATTTATTCCGTCTGGATATTTAAATGTTTCAAGCCGATCTTGCAAACTAGCCAATTTGTGACTAGAAATCAAAACTCGGGCAGCCGAAGTAAGCTTGGTAATTCTGTCTAATTTATCTTCCCAAACTTTGGATATTTTATTGATATCCGGGACGGTGTCTGCCGCTATTACATCTTTTTCCCAAGATTCCAGTTCAATCACAACCTGATTAATATCGGGGGTCAACACGCTGTTTAGGCTTTGCAAATAATCTATCATTAGTTTATTTCTACGAATTAGAACATCTTGAGTCTTGGCAATTGCTTCTTGGCGGGTGGCACCAGTATTGTATTGGGAAAACTGATTTCTGGCCAAAATATATTGGTCATAAGACCCCTTATAATTTCCAAATGTGGCTAATGTCAAAAGAAGTATTGATAACATAGTATTGACAATCATTATACATGTTGTTTAATAGATATATGGCATTAACTACCCAAGATTTAAAACAAATCAAGTCTATAGTCGAAGACGTTGTCGATTTGAAGCTTGAGGAAAAACTTGAAGAAAAACTTGAAGAAAAACTGAATGATAAACTTAGATTGTTACCAACACGTGATGAGTTTTTTACGAAGATGGATGAAGTAATGGGAGAATTAAAAGATATGCGGGAAGAGCAAACAATGCTTTCGTATCGGGTTTCAACCCACTCAGATGAAATTTCAGCATTACAAGATCTTCATCCAAAAAATAATCACGCCTTTGCAAATTGATTTTTCTTAAAAAAACTTAAAACTCGTATTCCTTGTCAATTTTAAGCACTACGAATTTTATACCTTTTGGTTCTAATACTTTTGGTGGTACAGAATGGGCAGATCCAAATGATTTTAAGATACCATCGTGCACCGGGAAACAAACTTTTGGTTTTAGTTCAAGCGCGTAATCAATCGCTACCGATAGTTTCAACCACGGTCCTGCTACTGGTAAGGCCAGTATTTCTACTTGTTTCCCCGGATTTGTAAAAGCATCTCCGGGATAAAATAGCCTGTTTGCAATAAAATAACCCGTGTTTTTGGTGGGAGGTAAAGACGAATGCATCAGAGCGTGGTCTGTTCCAAAGCCTTCGATTAACACTCCATTGGCATCAAAATTCTGGCCGTCCTCAACTATCGTAAAAATAATATTTTCTTTTGTCAATAATTCCCCAACACTGTTGTTAGTTATTACTTTTGCCTGTGGATTATTTTTCAGTAATACTTTCAGCGAATCAAGATGCAGATGATCTGAATGTTCATGGGTGATGAGGACATAATCAATGTTTTTAATTTCGCTTTGTTGGGTTGAATAATTCCCAGGATCAGTCAAAATCCTGATCCCGTTTTGTTCAATCAACATACAACAATGTCCAAATTTGGTAATTTTCATATGTGCCCCCGAGAGGAGTTGAACCTCTACGACCTTGCGATCACTGGCTCCTAAAGCCAGCGTGTCTGCCATTCCACCACGAGGGCGCTACCGATATTTATATTTTATCATTTTAAACGTCTTTTCTAGTTGAATTTTTAATTCTTCTTTACCTTTACCACCTTTTAGGAATAATTCTCTTTGCCTAGCGTCAGTTGAATTAGTATACGATTCGTAATAAATTAGTTTCAGAGGAAGACGATTTTTAGTTGCGGTTACAAATCCACGATTGTGTTTTGTCAGCCGTGCTTTTAAATCAGGAGTAAAACCCGTATAAAGTTTTCCGTCCATTTCACTGTGGAGAATATAGACGTAATACACATTATTAGTTTAGCACATGTCACTTATCGCGCTTAGCGCGATAATAACTTCTGTGAGAATCACCCCGCTAAGCGGGGTATTGAACCCGCTAAGCGGGTCAAAAAAGCGCCGGCTCCTGCCCGATGCCGACGCTTTAAAATTTTGCAGTCTCAAAATTAATCAAAACCACAAAACCTGTATTTATTGTACTATAGGTTTTCCTTTTTTGCAAGTATGAATATACTGGGGCCAAAATAGAGCCTGCCCAAGCCTGATTGGAGTATTTTTTCGAGCCAAAGCGATTTTACCGGTAAGCCTCGAAAATTGGAAACAGATAATATATTTTGGATTGAAAAACCGTTTCTGATTAATGTTTTTTGAAAGGTTAACGGATGATGGTTTACAAATGGAATACTCCCCTGTCTAATATTTACCATCCGTCTTCGGTCCAGGGGAATCGGAAGAATCGGCTTTCCGGAAAGCCAACTCACAATTCTCGATTTCAAATTTAGGGAGCTGGCGAACTCAATAACAGCCAATCCATTGGGTTTTAAAATCCGGTGAACTTCGACCAGTGTGGAATTGATATCCGGAAGATGATGCATGACCCGGATCAAGACTGCCAAATCAATTGACAAATCTTTGAGCCTAGTCTTAACGGCGGATCCCGCCAAAATTTCAATCTTTGTGTCTTTTAGTAGCTTTCTGGCTATAACACGCTGTTTATTGGATGGTTCAACCAAAATAGCGTGATGTGAATATTCGGCAATTAATTTGGAAAGCCGGCCAAATCCCCCGCCAATATCTACAGACGTATTAAAGTGATGATTTTTCAAAAGCGCCTTAATAGCCAAAACTTCACACTGATGCTCGTAACTTCTATTTTTCCAGTAGTCCTGATAGGAAAAATCAGGATCGTCATAAAAATGTCCCATATTATTCGATATCAGCTAAAAACTGATTTACCCCGCGGGCCCATGAACCTTGGGAGGGCGGAGTGTATTTAGCCATGATTTCTTCGGGAGTATTTAGCCCCCGGTCCAGATAATTGCGTTTCAAGCCCCTGGCCACCGTATCCAGGCCATCCGGATATGAATCAAATCTGGTGACTAGATCGCCATAAATGCCATATCCCCAACAATTATATGAATCTTTGGGTATTTTTTTGCACAAATTTGATTCCTGCTGGGCAATAGCAACCAAAAGACGCCAATCCAAGCCATATTTATCCGAAACAGTGACTATTTCTTCAGCGTGAGGTAAAAGCGGAGATTTATAGCGTTTGAGATAATTTGCCACAATCAAACCCCGGCCATCGGCAATGCTAAACTGGAAATTCCAGACCGGAAAGTCATTCACTTTGGATGCAAGTATTTGAGTATTGGCAGATAGTACTCTGACAGGATCAGATACTGAAGATGGCATAGACCACAATAATATAAATGCAGCTAGCATCGTCAACGGTGCGATTGAAACATATCCCGCAATCCACCAAAGATTTGATTTCATGTCTGTCTATTTTAACAAACATTTATATTATGTGTCGGGAGCGGGACTCGAACCCGCATGAACTTGCGCTCGAGGGCTCTTAAGGCCCTTGCGTATACCATTTCGCCACCCCGACAAGCTGAGCTTGTCATGTGTCACGCTTAGCGTGACGACTCAGTGGACGGCTAGGGATTCGAACCCCAGACCCCCGCTGTGTAAAAGCGGTGCTCTAACCAGCTGAGCTAGCCGTCCATGGTGCCCCCGAGAGGACTCGAACCTCCACAGGTTTTACCCCATATGCACCTCAAGCATACGCGTATACCAATTTCGCCACAGGGGCACGGTGGGCCTGAGAGGACTCGAACCTCCACCCCTTGCGGGATACGCTTCTGAAGCGTACGTGTATACCAATTTCACCACAAGCCCGACTTGGCAATTTGCGATTGGCAATCTGCCTTCGGCTATTATAAAATAAACTAGTTCCAATTGCTAAGTGCTAATTGCAATTAGCTAACTGGCCGAGATAGCCAAGATGGTCAAGGCGCTTGTCTGAAGAACAAGTAATAAAGGTTCGAGTCCTTTTCTCGGCACCTATTAGCTTTTAGCAAATAGCTATTAGCAATTAGATGTATAAATTTGAAAATTTGAGTGTTTGGCAAGAAGCTATTAAACTTGCTGAGCAATGTTATGGTCTGGCCAGGCAGTTACCTGCTTACGAAAGAAGCGGGTTATGCGACCAGTTGCGAAGGGCTGTAACATCTATTTCAATTAATATTGCTGAAGGATCTGGCTCAGAAAGCGATAAAGAGTTTTCAAGATTTTTACATATTGCCAGGAAATCGCTGTTTGAAACGATCGCAATTTTAAAATTAATTGAGAAAATCTATCCAAATATTGTTCAAATGCGGTATTATGAACAATGTGATTTAGTTGGAAAGTTATTAAATGGCTTAATAAACAAGCTGTCTAATAGCTAATTGCCAAATGCTCATTGCCAATTTGCGGCTATGGTTCAGTGGTAGAATTTTTCCTTGCCAAGGAAAGGATGCGGGTTCGATTCCCGCTAGCCGCTCCCAATTTATCGGGGACTAATTCATCGGTAGAATGCTCGGTTTGGGACCGAGATGCACAGGGTTCAATTCCCTGGTCCCCGACCATGAGCACTGCTGGGATTAATTTAGAATCAATATCGCAAAATTTAAAACTGTGGCAAATGAAACCCAGGCTAAATATGGCCAGAGTAAGACAGACGCCAGCTTGTGTATTTTCCAAAAGATCTTAATTAAAACTAAAATTGTTATCCAAAGAATAATTATGGTAATTAAACCAAGAATTGGGCTTTTTAGACCAAAAAACACAATTGACCACAGAGTGTTTAAGACCAAGTGTAATTTAAATAAAGCTACACCTCTTTTCCCCTTTGACCAAATTAAATAGAGTGAAACACCCATCATTAAATACAAGATTGTCCAGACTGGTCCAAATATCCAGTTGGGCGGGCTAAAGGAAGGTTTGTTTAGTGTGGCGTACCAAGTGGGAATAGCCGAAAAAGTAAACAGGCTACCTACTAGCCCAGCTAGTTGGGGAAGAAGTATGGAAATAAATAATTTCATGGTTTCGTGTGATGAATAGTACCGTCCGGATGATGAGCGGGGCTATAAATAGTGTAGAAGTATAAGCTATCGGTGGCTGAAATATTAACAATATTATGCTGGGCACCAGCAGGGACAACCACAGCTACACCATCTTTTAATTCATACTCTTGGCCATCAATCACGCATTTCCCAATCCCCTTTTCAAATCTAAAGAATTGATCGTTGTCCGCATGGATCTCCATACCAATTTCTTCCAGAGGCTTAAGCGTCATTAAAACGAGCTGGCTATGAGGTCCGGTATAAATTACTTTACGAAAATTGTCATTTTCCAAAACTAACTCTTCAATATTCCCTACAAAACCTATCATGAGTATATTGTATCACCCCTTCGTCCCCTCTTAATCTAAGAGGGGAAATTATTTGAGGATGTAGTAAAATATATCTATTGCGGGTGTAATTCAATGGTAGAATACGAGTTTTCCAAACTCGGTACGGGAGTCCGATTCTCCTCACCCGCTCAAAATTGCCATTAAATATTCTGCAATTTTGAGCGAGGTTCGACCGCCAAAGGCGAGTCGACCCGCTCCGATTATGTATTTTGTATATATACTTCAAAGTTTAAGAGATAAAAGAACTTATGTCGGATATTCAAATGATTTTGAAAGACGTTTTAGGGAACACAATCTTGGACAATCAAAATCTACAAAACACCGCACTCCATTTATATTGCTTTTCAAAGAGCAATATGAGGATATAAAATCTGCAAAAGCTCGTGAATTATGGTGGAAAAGTGGAATTGGTAGAAAGAAATTAAAAGAATTCTTTATTAAGCAGGAGGAAGCTGGACAGGCTTCTCATCTGATTCGACCGGTCCCCAGTCTATAGATCCCGAGGTATTTGGAATTATCATGTTCTCTAGCGTACAACCTTTTGGTACTGGTACTTGACCAAAATATTTCCTCCAATCCGAAATTTCAGTAGCCATCTTTGAAAAATTGTAATATTTTTCAGAATACTCATCCCGTCTTTGGCGCTCGTCACTCACAAATCCCGGCTTGATATTCAATGGTTTATCCAGAGAATTCTGAATTTGCCGAGCATCATCACGATAGCCTTCATACATTTTCCATTGGTATATACCAGCCTCCTGAATATACCAAGGTTCTATGAGTTTATAGTCCCAGCTGTCAATATAATTTTTTTGGAGAATGAGCCAATTTGTTTCTTGGGGGATATATGACTCTATTCCATATAAATACTTAGCATAAAACCCCCTAACTTCTTCTGTGGTATATTTTCCATCATTTTTAAAAGCATCTGCCATTTTGAGAAAGGCATTTTTGTAGTCAATGAGGACAGGATTGACATATAGACAACGCAATTCAAACAATCTGTTTCCTTCCACAGCCAACGAGTGCAATTTGTACAGATAATATCCCCCATTAGCGATGAGAAATAAGACTGGGACCAAAAATACTTTGATGAGCTTTTTCATTTAATTATTCTTTTTATCCAGCAGTGCTTGATACCTCTGTTTTGATTCATAGTGCCGGATACCAATTATCCTGACTAAGGGATTTAATATCTTCTGCGATCTTTTTGAATAGGTTTCAAAAAATTCAGGTACCCTGAGCGGCTCATACATATAGTCCAAATAACTAAACCAATGAAATTTCCACCTCGCGTTCCTGAGCGCATACTTATAATCAATCCTGGAATACCAATTATCAGTAGTATCTTTTTTTCTGGGAGGTGGGGACGGGTCGATTTTCTCCAAAATCAAAAATCTGAGATTTTCGTAGCGGAGCTTAATTTCCCGGGTCAATAATTTCTTTACAATAAATTCCACATGGGAAACTTTTGCCCGGACCCACTCATTCAAATTTACCCATTCCCCTTCCATTACTTGATTATATCCCCACCAGTGGAAAGATGGCCAATATTATTACTTGTAAAACAATTAATACGGCTACCAATACTAATAATATTATAGATCCCCAAAATACTCCCTTGATTACTCTCCAAGGGGACACTTCCTCAGAGAAAAATTGCCCTAGTCGTGGGATTTTGGGAAAGGGAATAAATATTTCCACTTTCATAATATCTATTTTATCAATTCACCCGCGGGTGGCCACTGGATTTTCCTCCTTGACAACAAGCGCCTGTTGTAATATTATTACAACAGTTATTTATCGTTAGGAAATAATATGATTTTTGGTGAATATTTTAGACAAAAAAGGGTTGAAGCTGGATTTACGCTTAGGAAGTTTTGCGAAATGTACCAATTTGATCCGGGTAATATAAGCAGACTCGAAAGAAACATTCTATCCCCCACTCTCGACGAGGAAAAACTCGCCGGTTATGCTATAGCATTGAAAATCAAACGTGATAGTGAAGAATGGGTCACTTTCTTTGATCTGGCGAATATGGCAAAAGGAAAAATTCCTATGGATATAATGAGCAATTCAAACATGATGACAATGCTTCCGGCATTTTATAGAACTGCCCGAGGAAAGAAGCTGAGTAAAGACAAAATTAAGCAACTGGTGGAACTACTAAACAACTCCAGTCAAGAGTAAAAATGCAAAACCCAAATATAAAGTATGAGGAAGTAAAACAAGCGGCGTCTGAGTTTCTAAAAAAATATCACAGTAAGCAACTTCCCGTTCCAATTGAAGATATTGTTGAACAGCAGATGAAAATTGCAATAGTCGTAGTTCCTGGAATCAAATCGTTTTTAGGCGTGGATGCTTTTATCAGTTCAGCATTTGATCAAATAACCGTTGATGCTCATTGCTTCTCAAGATTTCCGGAAAGGACTAGATTTTCCATTGCCCATGAAATTGGTCACCTGATTCTGCATAAGAATCTATATGAACAATATGGTCCGAAAAACATTGAAGACTACATGGTATTCCACGATAAAATAGATGACGAGGTTTATAAATTTATTGAAATTCAAGCACAAACCTTCGCAGGATTAGTGCTAGTTCCTACTGAATCACTACTAGATGAATTGAAAAAGAGATTGGGTAGAGTACCGTCATTGGAATCTGTCGAAATATTGGCTCCATTTATCCAAGATTTACCAGAATTATTTCAAGTATCTGACGCAGTAATTTTAAAAAGACTCCAAAGAGAAAAACTTGTAAAACCATTAACATATTAATTATTGCCTATTTCGTAAAAAACCAAATTCCCCGCGCGCGGCCACTGGATTTCCCAATATCCCCATTTGCAAGTCTCTAGATTTCCAAAGGGGGTCCTCTTTCAAAACAAATAAATCAGGCATTCGTTAAAACCTTATCAATTTCCTGCATGATCTTAATTGTTTTTGTTTGTGAGGCAACGATTTGCTGGTAATGAAGTATGTCTTGATATGAGATTGTTAAACTTTTACGATCTTTGAGCCACTTTTGAGCGGGTTGATAACCACCAATATAGAAATCAAAAACCTCACGATCGATACGATCGAAATATTGAGTAGCGTTGATATAGACTTTTCCGTCTTTGTACTCTTGTTTTTCTATTTCATTAGTTCCGACCATGGGAAAAGTGGTGGTAAGGTCACCTAATTCTTGCTCATCTAGTAAATGTAACCTTCGTAATTGACCACCAAGTTTAACTAGGTTCCAGAACGATTTTGTATCTTGAGCTGATGGGATACGAGGGAAGTCAGATTTAAGAAAATCTTTGTATTTTTCTCTGTAATTCGGTGAGTGAAGCATAACATAGACATAATCAAAAATGTTTTCTGGAGTAATTCTATCTTTATCTTCTACTTTAGCAAGTAAATGCGCCACTAATTTCTCATTGAGATTTGATGATTTATCTCCCGATAATCTAGATTGTTTGAAATCAGAATATGTATAGAGTGGTAAAACTGAGGTTGAATCACCTGCATTGTCCAAGACATGAAAGTCGTTAATCGTATTTGTTATGAACACGTACCCTAGACTAGCTTGGCGGTGAATTTTTGAGACAATTAACCCAAGATTGTCCTTACCCAAGAAGTGTTGCATTACATCTTTGCGTGAACGTTCGATGTAGTAGTCGGTGTAATAGATATAGCGGTTATCGAAAGGACGATATAAGATGGGTTGGATATTGTTCTCATAAAATCCCCTAGCAATGGCTTTTGAGTATTGGAATTTGTCACTTTGTTTGACGACAGATGGTAATTTAGGATCAAGCGGGTCACTCATACAAAAACTAAAAATACGACCATACAGCGTGTCTCTTTTGGTATCAATCACAAAACTGTCGCGAGACGTGACAATGCCAACATTATTCACAGGAAATAATTCGTTTAGTTTAATTCCTTTTTCGTATTCATTCTGAATGTTTTCGTTTTTATTAACAAAGAGATAACTTGGTTCGCGGAGGTTGATTTTATCCCATTTAATACTTGAGAGCGAATTGGTATTCAACCAGTCAAACTTGGTTTTGCGACTACCATATAAATCAGCGCGATAAACCGTAGAAAGCTTGTTTTTGGTAGATTTATTCTTAATACCTACCATGATTGAAACCCCTTGTTGAATATCAAAAACGTTTTTGTCAGGAGAGCCATCTGGCGAAACTTCTTTTTTCTTAGCATTGCCATGTAAATCAAGAATATATAAAGTAGAGAAAGTATTGACTAGTTGCCAGCGCATACCACGAAAGGTGGGATTGTCGAGATAGCCGTGATTGGTAATCATAGCAACTATACCTTCACCGGTTTTGCCTATCAGATCTGAGGCAAAGGCGATAAATTTGACATAGTCATCATTGATCCACTTTGGATTTCGCTCTTGCAATTTAACCTTACCTCCGGGTTCAAACTTGTACTTAGCTACTAATTTCATAGCATATTCACCTTTGTTAAAACTTTCGCCGCTATAAGGAGGGTTACCCATTACGACCATAATGGGCGTATTATGTTTGATCCGACTAGCTTCTTCAGATTCTTTGGTGATCGCACCAACCAAACCAATGTCAAAAAGACTGGGATTTGTTTTGATACCCTCCTCGAGCGAATTGGTGAGATAGACTCCCAAGCGTTGCTTAAAATCATTGATACCCGTTTCTTTGAGAGTGAGGGCAAGTTTGAGATGAGCTATTGTGTATGGTGCCATCATCAGTTCAAAACCATTGAGACGTGGAAGTAGTTCAGTTTCAACGTAACTAGGCCACATCCCTTTTTGATTTTGGAATTGTGCGAAAATAAATTTGATAATTTCATTTAAAAAAGTCGCAGTACCAACCGCAGGATCGAGAATTTGTACACATGGGATTTTTACTTTACACTTTGTTCCCTGGATTTCTTTTATTCTTTCTGTCTTGGTTGTATCAGCAATACCCTCGATTAAACCGAACTCATTTTTTAAGACCTCATCTACTGCGCGGATAATAAACTGTACTACTGGTACGGGAGTGTAATAGGCACCCATTTGTTTCTTGAGTCCTGGATCGTACTCAAACAAAAAATCTTCATAAAAATGAATAATGGGATCTTTATCAACTACCTCACCAAAAAGGTTATATTTTCTCTTCATAATGCCCGGAATATCTGAAACAGAAAAGACTGCACATAATTCGTCGGCGATATATTTTAGTCTAATGTCAAAGTTAACGCCAGCAATATGGTCAAAAAAATCTCTTAGGAATGGATTGGAAGCGGGAACAAGATCACGTGCTTCAGCGCGAGAAAAATTGTCAGGAGTTTCATCGTAATACCTGGCTACAAACAAACCATAGACAAGAGTTTGGGCATACATGTCAGCGAATTTGTCTACTTTTAGATCATGCACTAAAAGTTCCTTCATCACATCGTAAATACGAAATAGTTCTTGATTTTTTACATCTTTTTCACCACTCAGGAATCTTTCTACATTTTCTCGAATACGAGAGGCTTTACCGCCCATAATTTTGGCTAATTTTTCTGCACTCCGAAGTGTCTCGGGTTTACCACTTAAAAATGCTTTAATTTCGTGTTCTAGAGAGGAAAAACTTGGTTCATTGCTCTGTACGACGCCATATTTTATTTCAGCGATTTTGATACTTTGGTATTTATCGCCGTTCCTAAAAAATCTAAATTCAAGATAGTTAGTGAGGATAAGATTGGGATAGCCAAGATACCGTTTAAGTTGCTCGGATTTTTCTATTTGGTCAAGATCTACATCCAAATTCTTGGTTTCGGTGTAGCCAAGAATCAAATCCTTATTACTCTTGTTGAGAAAAACAAAATCAGGTGCGCCATGAACTGATCGTGCAGGTTCGTTGACTGCATTGATAGTTTCGTCAAGTGATTCAATAAGCGTCTTGAGGGCGGGGCGATACGTGTGTTCTAAGGCATTACCCGTTGATAACTCAGTTTGAATAGATAAGATGTAATCATAAATATAATTCATTATTAAATTTTATCACCATTAGATAATCTTAACTTCTAGGTATACCTATCTGGGAGCTAACAATGTTGGAAATAACACCAATTGCAACATCCTTACTTAGATCTAAAACGGCTCTAATTAGTTTTGACGATTTACTCCATTTAGTCGGTTCTGCCTTATATTGTTCTAGGGCGGGTTTAATTTCAGCCATCTGATCTTCGGTGAGTTTTTCCTCTAGTTCATGTTCTATTAACTTAACACTTTGGTCAATTGTTAATCTGACCTCTTGGTCTTGAGTTTGACTTTGATTACTATTTTGAATCGGTGAAGCAACTGCACTAGCATTAACATGTGGACCAGATTTGGGCATGTCTTTATAAACTAAGTAATTCGGGTCAGAAAGATCGAAGTCTTGCGACATCCTTTGTAATGCACTCATAAGTTGTGCGCGAAAAGAACCAAAATTAACAAAGTCTCGTGGACCTAATTTTGTTGGTTTTATAATAAATCTTGAGTATTGACTATGACCCTTGTCGATTAATTGTTGCAATACGTCGTTTACTGATTCCCACATCGCATTATCCATAGTATTTCCCACCTCTCCCAGAGAGCCTTGATACTTACCAATTAGCTCATAGTAAAATTTTTCCTCTTCACTAGAAATGTGCTTTGACGAAGTAAACAGTCCTCCTATTTGAGGATTAAATATGTCATTGTCGTATGGATCCATAATTTCTTAATCCTAATTGTACAAGCCAAGGGGAGAGTTAACAAGGTCGCGGTCATGCGGTTGGCATACGATAGTCATTCATGGTCATTTGTGGTCATAGATTGTAATTAGTCAATATCTGATATATACTATTAATTAAGGATTGGGGTGTCCCCAGTCGGCAAGAGGTCCCGCAAGGGACTTTTTGCATTTTAGGGAAATATTTTTAAACCATATCCTTCCGTCTTGCCAATATTACTTTTGTATAATTTACTCTCAATGATCTGGAATGGAATATACGGTTCTTGAGAATTAAGGACATGTCTGGCAATCGGATAGGCGCACAGGTCAGAAATCTGCAAGCCAACATTATTATCCCTCTTTGTCATCATCGCAAAATCGGCAATTCGATGTTTGAATCGGGTTGAATTTACATGATATGTTCCCCGATCGACAATGCTATTGTAATGTGACAACAATTGCCGGTCTTCTTTCTTCCCTCGCTTTTCGATGACAATTGAGACTGTCGAATCAATTGAGTAATTGTCAGTACAAAACACAAGCCTTTCGAGGACATAAGATAGACAAATAGTGTATGGATTACTGGCAGTTTTCCCATATTTTTCGATATGTTTCTTCTTATCAATTGCTACAGCTATAATAGTAAAATTAGCATCGGATACAATAGCATTGAGACGCTCATAAAACCGTTTCTTTAAATCAAGATCGAAGAGTATTTGGAAAGCTCCATCGCATTTTCTAATATCCCTCGAGTGGAAAATTACAGCGGTCGTTTTGAAAAACTCCTGTTTTAATACATTTATTTTTTTAGCAATGTCGTTATAATCTTTAGATTCAAAAAGACATCCGGCCAAAAGAAATATAGGGAAGTTGTCATCGATGAAACTTAAACCATGATCACCTGTTTCGTCCAAGAAAAAGCAATATTTTCCATTTGGTTTCATATTAGAATAATTGTACAAGCCAAGGAGGGAATTAACAACGGGAGTATGGACACGGGTGGGCATACAATAGTCATGCAGTTGTCATACGATGGGCATACAAGATAATTTTCAATTTTCAATTTACAATTTTCAATCAATTTTCAATTTTCCAATTTCCAAAGCTTTTTAGCTGAAGCTGTAATTCTTGTTATATTTTTTGACCAATTCAAGCTGGAGCCTGTTAGACTCTTTGGCTGCTTCTTTAACAATTTTCCTTTTCTCAACCGATGGATAATCAAAAAAGCTCTTGGCTTTTGTAGGCTTTTTACCTAGTATTTTAAGTAATATATTCATATTTTAACCTCATTAGTTGTCAAGAAATCCTTTACAACTGAATTTTGCTGAAGTTCACCCTCCTCAAAGACGTTCTTAATATGTTGACTGATATTTTGTTTGGTCGTATGAAAAAGATCTGCCAAAGCGTTTTGGGTCAGCCAAACAGTTTCATTTTCAAACCTGACATCAATTTTTGTTTCGCCAGTTTCTGATTTGTAGATAATTATTTGTGATTTAGGTTGTGAGTTTTTCACTAGATAATTGTACAAGCCAAGGGGGGATTTAACAATGTGGGAGGTAGAATATGGTCATACAGTAGTCATACAATGGTCATTGATTGTTTGGTGTTATATTTTCAATATATAGTGAGTGGATCTGCCTTTACCATGACGCTTAATAAGTCCCAAATCAATTAGTTTTTGAAAATCCTGAGTGCGCGTGGCTTTAGCCCTCTTTGTGAGCTTGGCATAAAACCTATCAGCAACAAAACCGTTTAATTTTATATATTCAAGAATTTTGTGGTGATGCGCCTCGAGACGAGTATCTGGTGAATTTCCAGATTTGGGTAAGAGCTTTTGGACGCGCAACAGCTCATCAATCAGACCCCCGGTAAAATATTCAAGCCAGGAAGTAAAATCAATTGACCTTTCTAATTCATTGTAATCTCCATACTCTCCTACCGTCTGAAAATATTTAGTAACATTTTGATTATAGTAATTTTCAAAGCTAAAAAGATTAAAAGTATTTAGACCCATCTTTGCAAGCATAACTTTTGTAGCTAAGCGGGTTGTTCTGCCATTACCATCCATAAATGGATGGATAATTACCATTTGTTTGTGAAAGATACCAGCTAGGATTAGAGGATTAATTACTTGTTTATTTTGCCGGACAAAAGCAATAAGGTCAGAAACAAGACCTTCAACTTTATCTGCGTCCGGGGGTAGATATACTACATTTCCTGTTCTCGGATCATTGACCACGACCGATTTTCGACGTATTTTGCCAATATCAAAAGTGGGAAGTAAACCATCAACCACTTGCTTATGAATATTCAAGATTAATTCTAGAGACATTTCCAATTGATCCGACAAAAGTAAATGGTGTAATCTCTCGAGAGCACTATTGTAGTTTAAGACTTCTTTTTCGCTATCGCGGATATTAACTGGATTTGATTTTAATATCTTCTTGACCTCAGTCAGTGGCAAGGGATTCCCTTCGATGCTGGTCGATGCATAAGCTGATACTGCGCGAGCCACAGACTCAAATTCAACTAATACTATTTTTGGAAATTTACGGTCATTCAAATCTCTAATAAGGCTATTTATTCGGGTAATATTAGCTAATAGATGAGCTGAGATAGAGTATTTTGGTGCAAACATATATAGTCAAATAATAGGCGTTTAATAGGCGATTGTCAATACTAGAGGTTTTGGTCCATAAAGCAGCTCCTCTATTATCTATTGTTACCGCCGGTCCTGAATAATTTACCGCCGGCCCCACAAACAAATTTCCATTACTCCGTTCTGGTCCAAGAAGAGAAAACATAATAACTATTGCATTCTCTATCCGCCGAGTTCTATTCTTTTCCTTGCTCCATGGCCAAGCCATTACCGTTAAACTCCCGTCACTTGCAGGACATAATCTGTACTCCACTCCATTCATGTCTCGTCCTGTCAATTTTAATGCGCCCTTCTCTGTATCATTCAACCTTACAATCTTTATTTTTTTAAACCCCTTTTGTTCCATAGCTCTTTGCAATGAACGCTCCATCGGCCAGATTATATCCTAGATTTTAATCAATAAGTTGGTGTACAATTGGACTATGAGCAAGATTAGATTGGAGAATAATTCAAAGAAGTCTATCTAGTTGACTTTTGATTACCGACTCAGAATCATCACCAAAGGTGACAAGAAGCTTATCACCATTTTGTATTTCCAAGTCAAGCGCCGATTCTTTTTTGTCTCCGTTGAGATAAAATCTTAATGTTCCCTTGCTCCCAGTGCAAAAAGTCTGCTTAGTACCTGTAACCAAGCAATTCTTGGTTAGTTTGAATGGTAATGTGGAAAAAAAATCGTCCCAAGTCACCCCTGATTTTTTGATTATAATCTTGTTTGGATTTGATGCTTCAATATACACATCAGGTGAGAGATTGTGATACATCGCAGCTGTAAAAATACGCAATGTCCCATTGGTAAAAATGGCAAACGAGGCTTGTTTGTTTATACCTTCCAAAGATGTCTTTAAATACGCTGGATTAATACGAATGATTTTGTCGTCGCCGGCAGTTGGAATACCCCGGCCATCTCTATTGCTGGTCGTGACATAGAGCATTTTGTCTGGACCGGCAATTACATCACGGAGACGGCCCAGCTCGTGGTCTAAATGAATATTTATTTTGGCAGTATTTCCTGATAATTTGGCTTCATATAACGCTTGACCACGCAGACCGGCAAAATATACCGATCCATCCAGATATGCCGCCCCACCCGGTGCCCAGGTATCGGATCCACTATGAACAATGGGAGAAACAAAACCATCTTTCGTCTCATCACCTTTAACAATTGGCCAGCCATAGTTTTTACCACTCTCAATCAAATTTAATTCATCAGTAGCGGTCTCACCATGTTCGGTTTCCCAGAGCCTCCCCCTGTCATCCCAGGCAATACCTTGAGGATTGCGATGGCCGTAAGAATAAACTTCCACTTTTCCCTCATCTGTGATCCTCAGAATTTTACCCGCCAACGAATTTATATCTTGGGCCAGGGATGGTTCTTGAGCATCACCTGTCGTGATATACAGATTTTTATCTGGTCCAAATTTTATTCTACCTCCGTCATGGAACAAAGCCCCCGGAATTTTATTAACAATAATTTTTTCATCAGTCAATGAATTTTGTTGCAGAGTGTAACGGGCAACTCTGTTTAGAGACTTATTTCCTTGATTTTCATAAGTATAATACAAATAAACAAAATTGTTTTTCTCAAAATCCGGATGGATAGTAACACCATGAAGTCCGCCTTCACCTTGAATTTTTTGTACAACATTTAGAGTCAGAAGGGGCTTGGATAAGAGATTGCCATCTTTGGTAACGAACCGCACGCGTCCAGGCCGCTCTGTGACAAGCATGCTACCGTCTGGTAAAAACACCATTGACCAGGGAACTTCCAAACCTTTGGCAATTACTGACATTCCCGGCACATCTTTAATTATTTCTCTCTTGGAATAAGTTTTGTATAAAAAAATACCAATAAAAAATATTGGGATAAATATTATGGTTAAAATCACTATAACTTTCTTCATAATAGTAGCAATAAGCTAATCTAGCTCTAATTGTTTGATATTTTGCAATGCCGGACCAGCAATACCCTGAAGACTTCCATACACTCCGGATACTCCGGACATCAGTTTTTGGACTTGGGTTTCCCGTAATTTCCAGGATCTTTCCATCGCCATTCTCTCTCTGGTTATTTGTTCCTGCATTTCTTTGTATGTTTCAAGCATCATTTCTACATTCTGGGAAAACTCATGACCGGTAACATAGCTATATAATAAAGCTGATTTTTCTTTTTGATTTGACAGGGTGGCACGTTCCCTGGCTGTATCCAAGAGACTTTTGCGAAGTAACATAGCCAGAGCCGGAGCCATTTTGGAAGTGGTTATCCAAATTCCCTCGACAAAGCCTATTCCGGATTTGGCCGTTTCGGGAACAACATCGGAAACAATTGCCGGTATATTGGCCTTGGCTGATCTTAAATCTTCTTTGAGTTTGCCAATCCAAGAGTCAGACCAAGTCTTAGTCCTTTTTATTTCCCATAAAATAACACCACAATCCGATCCCAACGGACTTTTGACGGTGTGAGAAATATCAGCTCCCAAGACACCTTTGGCCACGGGAGTAATCTGATCCATGGGAAACAACGATTTGAGAGTACTTTCCAAATCTAGCTCTAATATTTCCCCTTGTAATTGCTGCGAACCCTGAGTGGCTTTGCGCTGGGCATCCTCTAGTGATTTCTTCAAATCATTAATCATCTTATCTTTTTCCAAATCTTTTAATCTCTGAGATTCGGCTATCTCTTCAGCAGTCTTTAATCTGATAGTATTGCGTTCAAGGTCAAGTTGTCTTTGCATAACAAGCTCGATATTCCGGTTTTTCTCTTCCAATTCATTGGCTTTTTTCCGAAGATCCAATTCTATTTTTTGGTATTTGAGGCGTTCTGTTGCTACAATAGATTCAGACAGCGCCTCGCTGATTTCTATGACCGTACCGCAATTTTTACAAGTGATATTCGCTGCCATATCTAGCTGGTGGGTTTCTGCTCCACCACCCCAAGTATATCCTATTTCCAAAACCCAAGCAGTAGTTTATCAAAATAATAGTTTTGATTATTTGATATTTGAATCCGCAACAATAAATTTAATCCCAAACTGGAATAAGCCTAGAAAATTTAAAGATGTGATAGAAGGTGAGAAATGCAAATTTGGGACAAATGGCGGATTTTATAACAAACAAAATAAACCCATTGGCTTGGTGATAGCGAATAATAAGATACTGAATTCCGGTCAAAACAACCGTTTATTCAATGGGTTTTTGTCAGACCAAGGAATTAGCTACGATAATCCAATAATGGCCAAATGGGCTGTTCAGACTGGTCCCATGCTCTGGGATAATAATCGTCCAATCAAAATTAATACTTCAAATGACAAATCGGCAAGAAGAGGCGTGGCAATCTTATCAACAGATAATAAATTATATTTTGCCATTTTTTATAATCCCCTGGCCGAAGTCTTGGGGCCATATCTCAATGATATGCCACAAATACTTGAGAAATTAGGTCAATTAGAGCAATTAGAAATTAGTTTAGCTATCAACCTGGATGGTGGTGGCGCCTCGGCATTCTATGACGGCCAGACATTTCTGGAAGAATCTGACCCCGTGGGCACAATCCTCTGTGCCAAATAGTGTAAAATTGCACTTGAGCGCCTATAGCTTAACGGATAAAGCAACGGTCTTCGAAACCGTTGATGAGGGTCCAATTCCTTCTAGGCGCACAGAGATTTGACTGATTCCAATCCATAGACAATTTTGTGTTTATATTTTTTCAACGATTTGATGTGCGACTTGATAATTTGCGGTGTGACCAGATCAGTTTTAGTCAGCACAATTATTTGAGGCTTTTCATTTTTTAGTTCTTTGATTATCGTCTGATAATCTTTATTAATATCTTGCGTATCACAGGAAATACAATGAAAAAGCATGCTGACTTTCTCGATATGCTTTAGAAACTTGATACCAAGGCCGCGACCAAGAGAAGCTCCCTCAATAAGTCCCGGAATATCGGCAATTATTTGGCCGTTAATTACACCTAAATTTGGCTCGAGAGTAGTAAATGGATATGCGCCCACCTGGGCTTTGGCATTGGTCAGGGCGTTGAGGAGTGTGCTTTTGCCCGCATTTGGCAAGCCAATAAGACCGTATTTGGCTATTAGTTTAAGATTTATGTGAGCGTCAATAGACTCGCCAGGCATGCCTGCTTGGGCCCGGAAATTACCTCCCTTGCCTCCAAGTCCCCCTTTGCAAATCAATTTTTCCTCTCCCACTTTGTCAAATTCAATATCATTGATTGATGTACCGACAGGGACAGTCAAATATAGATTTTTGCCACTTTTACCAGTCGCGTCATTGTCACCACCACGAGTACCATCTTCGGCTTTCAATTCAACTATACCCACATATTGATTGAGGGCTGACAAATCAGATGTGGCCGCGACATAGACATCACCCCCGCGCCCACCGTCACCAGCAACGTGAGCGCTCTTAAAGGCCTTGACAGGGGCATACTTCCCTGTTCCCCCGTGCCCGGCAGTTATCTTAATTCTAATTTCATCTACCAACATTAGAGCATTATAGCTTTTATTTTATTTCCAGAAGCTGGATGATGTATCATATTAACATGGATGGCATTACACAAAATTCCAGTGAGCAGGAGTTGATAAGGAGAATATTTGATTGGGAAGCTGGGATATTCAGGTCAAGAAAATTATGACAAAGTCAAAATTGTCAAATCAGACATTTGTAGTATTGGAAGCCTTGCACAATAATTTGTAAATTGGGGTGGTGTACGGGAATCGAACCCGCTGATTCTGCCTTCACAGGGCAGCGCCTAAACCGTTCGGCATACACCACCATAATTAGGCTTCTATTTTACACCAACCGGATAGAGTTTATCCAAATATTCGCGCAACATGCGGGTAGTGCTGAATTGATTGATGACCATGTCGCGGGCGTTTTCCATATGTTCTTGCCACAACTTTGGATTTTCATAATACATAGGAATAATATTCTGCTCCAGGATATCCAATATGTTTTTGTCTAGGTGATCATTATCCAACAACCAACCAATTTTATATAATTCGGCCTCATCCACCCAGCCATCCCGGGTAGAGCAAGGTAAAGTTCCATTTAATGCCGCTTTCATTCCGCTGGTACCACAAGCTTCAAAACCAATAATCGGGGTATTTAACCAGACATCGCAGCCAGACACCATCTGTTTTGCTATCTCAAGATTATAATTAGGAATATAAACAGCCATATGACCAATTTTTGTTTTAATTAAATCCAGGAGAGTCTGCAAGAGTTCTTTTCCCCGGATATCACTTTCGTGCGGCTCACCTGAAAAAATAATTTTCACCGGCAAGCGCAGAAGACGGTCTAGATTTTCTAAAATAGCTAAAGGCCGTTTGTATTCTACAAATCTTCTGGCCCAACCCAAGACTAATGTTTTGGGATCCCAACCAAAATCTTTTATTAACTTTTGTTTTTGCCTTTGGTGGCCGGGAATTAAGTTTTCTCCAACCAGATCCCAAGATTTGATATGGATACCATTAGTAACTGCGGTCATGGGATGATCGGTCCAGATATCAGCGGCTTTTTTAGCATGCAGTTTACTGACAGCATTAATTTTTTCTGACATCCGCAATGAAAGCATGGTCATGGAAAAGGCCGAAGATTCCTGAACCAGTCCCAGCTTTACCACCTCGGCAACCGGGACGCCCAATTCTTGAGCATATCCTGTCAGCATCAGGGCGACTAAATCATTACTGTAAATTTCCCGGCCGGCAGCGACCAAAGTGTGGTTGGTAAAAATAATTTTCTTTCTGGCAATAGAAATGGCTTCATCAAATCCAATTTGCCGCTCCTGCATTTCGTGGCGGATTAGTTCCAGGGCCAAAAAAGCCGAATGGCCTTCATTGAGATGATAAGCAATGGGGTGAATTCCCAGCGCTTCTAACGCCCTTAATCCCCCAATGCCCAAAATTATTTCTTGTTTTAAACGGGTTTCTTTGTCTGCCACATATAATTTGTGAGTAATAGGCGGAGAGCTCAATAAATAAACCGGAATTGATCCAACCAGATGTTTAAATACTTGAACCTTTATTTTTTTATCCTGAATGGGAACTTCAACCTGATGTATGGGATCAGGTTTGACCGGATTATTAAAATCATAAAACAGACCGACGGCCACAATATCTAATTTTTGGTCAGCTGCTTCACGCAGATAATCACCCGCCAGAATCCCTAAGCCTCCGGCATAAATTGGCAAAGAAAAATCAAGTGCATATTCGGCGCAAAAATAGGCAATCGGCCGCGTCATAAGTGCCTTCTCCTCTGCTCAGGCTGACCGGAACGGACAAGATGATATTTGGCGCGGTATTTTTGCAGCATATTTTCAATCTTTTCATTGCCGATCTTGATGCGCAACATATCCACTGCATGGACAGCATCATAAATATCCAGTTTGTGAACCAGCTTAAACGCCGCATCCCGCCAGAGAATCGCCGCTTCATATTCGCCATTTTTGACAGCCCGGCTTTCCTGGTCACTCATGATTTTGATGAAAGCCTGAAATTCTTCACCGGAAGCCCGGTCCAAAAACGGAATCTGAACATGTGATTTTTGATCGATAGCTAACTGACGGACTTTGTTATTTCTCTGCCATTCAAAAGCCAATTCCACTATTTGCTGATAATAATCTCGGGTTTGTGAATTATTTAAAATCTGCACCAGCAGATAGGCTCCGTTTTCAATCATTTCCAGACTCCACCAGGGCTTGGCAGAAGCCCAAAAATAGTGATCACTCGCGGAGGCAATGTCCATTTCTGGTTGTCTGGAGGCGGGAACTGACTTGTTTACTAAATCAAACAACTTCCACTGCAGGGTATGGATGGGATTTCCGGGATCTTTCCATGAAGCAAACTGGACCCCCTGCTCGATATCCTGCTCACTACTGGCCCAGGTGGAAACGACGGGCGTGACATCCGAAATCATAGGATATTTATCCAGAAGTCCGGATAGCGTGACTAAATTAAATTCAGGTGTATCAAAAATCTCAAACAATAATTTTTCCAGTCCCGGACGGTGATGGCCAAAAGTTTCTCCGTCCATGCCGGTCAGGACAAAATTTGGCTTAGTCAACTCACAAGACATGGCCTCTTGTAAAGATTTGGTATTTCTAAAAACCGAGCTCATAATCAGATTACTCAATCTCCTTTCCCGGAAAAAGACTTTTAGTTTATGATCTTTTATCTGATAAAGACCGTTATTATCAGGAATATGCCGGCCCCCATCAAAGGCAACTTCATCCAATAGAATCCAGGAATAACCCAAGTTTTCCAAGACAGGAATAAGTTTCGGATGATAAGCCATTTCCGGCGGGAAAAATCCCCGAAGCTTTAGATTGTCACCTAAGTAAAACTTCAGAGTCTGTTCGTTGGTTTGGATTTGTCTGATAATATCAACTTCATTTAAAAAAGGCAGAAGCGCATGGTATTTGGCCGAGCCGGTAAATTCAATCCTGCCCGATTCAGCCATTTTTCGCAAATCTGCTATCAAATCGTGATAATGATATTTATCAAATAATTCCAGAAGAGCTCCGGTGACATTAAGGGTTATCCGGCAAGAAGAAGAGTTCTGAATGCCTTTGACCAGAGGTCGGTAAGATTGATTGACAACGGCCTCCAGGATATCCGGCTGTTGACTGGCTGGTTGGTAAATATGTAAAAAGTTGGCCCAATTCATGATTGGTGTTTGAAATCCATTGCCCGCTGATACAATTCTAAATATTTTTTGGCAGATTTGTCCCAGGAAAAGTCCTGTTCCATGGCGCGTTTGACAATCCGCATCCAGACATTTTTATTTTTATAAGTTTCCAAGGCTCTAATTACTGCAGTCAGGAAACTCATTGCCGAATATGTCCTGAATGAAAAACCGGTACCGATATTTAAAGTCGGATCATAATCCACCACCGAATCTGCCAGTCCTCCTGTCGCCCGGACAATGGGCACACCACCGTAACGCAAGGCTTCCAAAGCCACAATCCCCCCCGGTTCATAGCGGCTGGGTATGAGAATCATATCCGCTCCGGCAAAAATTTTACGCGGTAATGACGGGTCAAATAACAAATGGGTCCCAACCATCCCCGGATAAGCTTTTTCCAGATTGACAAACAGATCCCGGTAACGGTCATCTCCTCCACCACAAACGACCAGTTGGATTTGTGATTCCGTCAGCAAAAAATCAATCGTTTCTTTCACTAAATCCATACCTTTTTGGTCGTCTAGACGGCCAACTATTCCCAAGATCGGAAATCTGGAATCGACTTTTAGATTGAATTCTTTTTGGAGAGCTATCTTATTTTCGCGGCGGGGATTAAGGTTGGAAGAGCTAAAATTGGCAGAGATGATATTGTCAGTTTTGGGATTGAAATCCTGATAATTCAAGCCATTGAGGACGCCATACATTTTTCCGCGCAGTTCCCTAAAAAGGTTATACAATTTGGGTGCGTATTCTTTGGTAAGCAGTTCGTGTGAGTAAGTTTGAGATACAGTATTTATCAAATCCGCGTGGATAATACCCCGCTTGAGAGCATTTTGTTTGAGAAGCTGATCTGAGAAAAATGAAGCCAAAGGTCCCTTGCCATCGTCATAATCCAATTCGGAAGCATGATCGAAATCAAAAAGACCCTGATATAAATTATGAATGGAAAATAATGTTGCAATATTTTTTAATTTCGGATCTTCGGCATACAAAAACTTCAAATAATTTATTAAGTACCCGGTGTGCCAATCGTTGGCGTGAATGACATCGGGAACAAAGTCCCCTTGCTTGACAAACTCCAGAGCGGACCTGCTCAATAAGCCAAAACGGATATGATCATCGGAATAATTGTAGACATTGGCCCGTTTTTCATAATATTCCATATTTTCCAGAAAGTAGATATGCGGATCGCCCTTGTTTGCTTTTTTGAGAGTCTTGACATTACAAACCAAATCACCGGGATTTGAAGAATCGGATTTCTCACCTGTCGGAACCTGCAGGCCGGTAATGACATTGGCAGACCGCAAAAGCGAGCTGTCGATAATGCCGTATTTGGGTGTAAATACCCGCACATCCACGCCCAATTTATACAAAGCCCGGGGTAAAAACAAAGATACCTGAGCCAGACCGCCTACGTTGGAAAAAGGAGCCACCTCAGCTGTGACAAATAATATTTTTAGAGTTTTTGCACCCATACAATATATGTTAACATATAATATATGTCACTAGTAGTTGTGGGTATGGGCGGATCTCACCTGGCGGCAGATCTCTTAAGAATTCTCAAGCCGGAGCTGGATATTATTGTCCACCGCGATTATGGTTTGCCCCCAAACATAAAAAACCGCCTGATTATTTTGAGTTCATACTCGGGAAATACCGAAGAAGTTTTGGATGCTTATGATAAAGCCGCCGGATTAAACCGGGCGGTCATCACGATCGGTGGAAAGCTTCTAGAAAAAGCCAAACAAGATAATACTCCCTTTATTCTCTTACCTGTCGGTCTCCAACCTCGTGACGCCATTCATCATAGTCTTAAAGCTTTGTATCAATTTTTGGGTGAAGATCTAAATATCGATGATTTAACTCCAACTAGTTTTGACGACCAAGGCCAAAAACTTGCAGCAGAAATTAAAGATAGAATTCCCCTTATTTACACCTCAACCAAGTACCAAGCCCTGGGCTATATCTGGAAGATAAAATTTAATGAGACAGGTAAAATCCCAGCCTTTAATAGTGTCCTACCCGAAGCGGATCACAATGAAATTAATAGTTTTGCCAAATTTAAAAATTTTTATGCCTTATTTGTTCCCAGTAAAGACGATCACCCAAAAATAATAAAAAGAATGGAAGTAACGGCCAAGCTTTATAACGAAATTGGCATACCAACTAAATTTATTGAGTTAACAGGGTCCGATACTCTTCACAAAATCTTTAACTTTCTGGCTTTGGCTAATGCTACAGCTCTTGCTACTGCCAAAATCTATGGCCTAGATCCCGTAGCTGTGCCCATGATCGAGAATCTCAAAAAGCAGTTATGAAAAAGGTAATTTGTTTTGATTTAGATGGGACGCTGACTGAGAGCAAGACTGTTATTACCTCTGAAATGGCTGATCTATTGGCCCAGCTCCAGAAAATCAAAAAAGTAGCTGTTGTTGGAGGTGCTTCATTTAAGCAGTTTCAAAAGCAATTCATAAATCATCTTAAAAGTTTTGATAATTTGTATATATTACCGACTTCAGGGGCGAGCTTTTATAAATTTGAAAATAATAGCTGGCAAGCGGTATATCAACTATTGTTAACTCCAAATGAAAAAAAACAAATTTTTGAAGCCTTCGAAAAAACTTTTGTAGATATTCATTATCAAAATCCGGTCAAAACTTATGGTGAAATTATTGAAGACCGCGAATGCGAAGTAGTCTTTTCGACTTTGGGACAAAAAGCCCCGCTTGCCCAGCGGTTAGCTTTAAAATATGACAGGCGCCCTGAAATAATAAATTCATTAAAAAAATATTTATCTAAGTTCAAAATTTCAATGTCCGGGGTCAACTCTATTGATGTGACAAGAATTGGTATAGATAAAGGTTATGCTATAGAACAGATAGAAAAATATTTCAAACTATCAAAAGAAGAAATTGTATTTGTAGGCGATGCTATATTTGAGGGAAGAAATGATTTTGCGGTAGTTAGAACTGGAATCGATACTGTTAAAGTCTCTGGTCCCGCTGAAACCAAGAAATTTATAAAATCTCTCCTAACCAAAAAGGACGCCTAACGTCTTATTTATGGGTTTAAATGGGGGTCCCCTTTCAAAGTTATCCACAAACTTATAGGTCTAGACAATTACAATAAGTATGTGTATAATGCGTCGTTATGAGCGTAAGAGAAACACCATTGATAATAGAAGGTAGTCTCGATTGGACCAATTGGGCGATAAGTTCAACCAAAAGCTCTTATTGTTTGGGAGTGAAAATATTGGCGAAAACAGCCGATATTGTAGCTGTTCCTATGTTTTAGCACATGGGACAATACTTCAGGAATAATGCTGAAAATTCTAAAAGTAAAAATAAGGAGGCTTCTGATATGGCTTATTTATTGCAAGAACTTAGGATTGCATCCTCAATGATAGTGGTGTTACTTGGAGTGGGTCTGGGAAATCAACAACTTTCTGCTGTAGCTACAGGATTTTTATTAGGGGGTGTGATTGATTTGGCAGGGACCAGAGCAGTCAATCGCGCCGCCTTAAAGCGTTTAAAGGGGTCAGGCTAGGTTATATTTAGACCAATCCTGGGAAGAAGTCGGTTTTGATGTGTTTGACACCCATGCTCTTGAGTAAATTCTCTGTGGCTGTCACCATATTGTGAGGACCGGAAATATACCAGGTACGGTCTTTAAAATCAGAAACATTATCTAAAATCGTTTGCGGGCTTAGATGTCCGACTTCGGAAGTATTTATATAAATAGTTTTGACACTTTCCAAGATGTCTTTATATACAATATCTTGCGAAGTCTTGTTGATATATATGAGAATAATATCCCGTGTTTGCTTGGTATCAATCAAATATTTAATCATACTGCGGTAAGGGGTAATGCCAATGCCTCCGGCGACAAAGACCAATTTTGTTTTGGGATCTTTTGGTAAGATAAAATCTCCAGCCAACTGGGAGGCGACAATTGGACCGTTCAACTCTAACAATGTTTTTTTGAAACTGCTGGGTGAATCATAATATTTGACACCGATTCTAATATTATCTTCTGTTGGTGAAGAAGCCAGAGTCAGATATCTTCTGCTCCCTCGGGAGTCAGGTTTAATTTGTGGTAATGTCCACTCCAGATATTGGCCCGGAATAAAATTTAACTTTTGTTTAGTCTCAAATATAAAGTCATAAATATCGGGTGCAACCTGGATTTTTTCTTTAAGTATTAAGATTAGTTTAACTTTACTATTTACTAAATAAGCAAATATATTACCGATAATAAGGGCTATTTCAGGTGTAATTGACGGTATACTAATAAGTATAGCTACTATTATTCCATAAATATATTGCATAATTTTGGCCGTAGGTGAAGTCAAGGGTTCCGTGAACATTACAAACGCAAAAAATAAAAGTGGTGAATTAAAGATAAGTCCTCTTAATGAATCGCCTCTTAAAAACGGTATAAATAATGCCATACCCAAGAATGTAATCAACATTTCCGGTCTTCTTAGTTTGTAAATTATGAATACACCACCTAAAAATATAATTGGAATTGTGACGGGAGTAGCAAACCACCAGCTGGCGGATCCGGTAATAAGTAAGGAAATCGCCACAGGGTTAAATATATGCTTTTTATTAATCGCCAAGAGATATTTGGAGGCGTTTGTAATAACAGCGCCTAAGAATAAATATATAAAATTGTCTGGTGGAATAATCAAAGCTAATATTAAAGCTGAAATGTAGGCGGATTCCAGATTGGTCGGAGCTTTTAGAATTTTGGAAAATATCAAATTTGTAAGCCAGCCAACCGTCAGCAAAAATACCAATGATAGTCCAAAAGCAATAGGAGGCTGTAAAAAGAACCCAAAGATACAAAGTACCGTCAAGAAATACAGCATCAGGCGGTACATGGTGATCTTGTCCAAATAATTATCAACCAATTTCATGCTAAAATTAAGTTTAACATGAGTCATCCGGCAATTTCCAAGTTTGTGGCCAGTCTGAGCTGTGGAAAAACGGCAAGTAATGAGGCGGTAGTACCCTCTCATGACGCAGTAGCCAGATTGGCCCGGATTTATGAATTAGCTAGGAACGCTATTGACTACAGAGCCGAGCATTTGGTTCGCCGGGCAGCGATCGAGCGGATTTTACGCCGGCAGATAATATTTACCAAAGACAGTGACAAACTCGCCAACCTCTTGTTACAAGAAATTCATTGGGCAGCCTATATCAGTGAGTCGGATTGGCAAACTGCCAACCGGAAAATATTATCTGAAATTTTAAAATCGTATTTGGATGTCTGGGATGAACCAGAAGTAAATCAGGATTGGTTGGTGGGCTTGATTTCTGCACATATCGAAGATGCACTCAGCCCAAACAAAGATTATTCCGAGTTTACCAATTTGGCCTTTAATGTATTGAGATCGAGAGTAGAAATAGAAGATCCCAATATTGATTTGTTGTTATTTGTGGCCATTGACCGGGTTTATTCCCAAGCTGATGAGGCGCAGGTGGCTTATCATCTCTACCGGCTAGACCGAAAGCAAATGGGGGAGAAACCCATGACGGAGATTTTGAAAGCCTCGTATCAAGCCTACAATCTGGCCAACCAGCAAAAAGGCCTAAATATCTTAAGTGCTTATGTCCGAAAACAAATGGGTCCCATGATTCTACTTCGCGATTTATATTTTAGTAATCCCGAGGAGTTTCCAAAAATTATTGAAAATGCCGATCTCTTTGATGTAGCTGCCCAAAAAGTCTTGGCCGATCAACTGAAACTGGTCAGAAAACGCATGAATACCGCCACCTTTCGAAGTTTGCTGTATGTATTTTTGACCAAAATGATTTTGGTCCTGCTTTTGGAAATTCCCTTGGAAAAAATGCTCCGGGCTGGGGGAACAAATTATGTTAGTCTCGGCATAAATGTAGTGGTTCCAATCGTAGTCATGTGGCTGATTGTGGCAAATATTCATCTGCCGTCCCGTAAGAGTCAAGGCAGACTATTGGATCGCGCTCGGCAAATAGTCTTTGATTTTGATGCAGAAAGTAGCCACTGGGAAAAGATATTTTCGTTGTCCCGACCTTTTTCAATTGCAAAGTTTGCCATCTTTTATTTCTTTTATGCCTTGCTTTTCTGGTTAGTATTTTATGCTATCTATTGGGTATTACATTATTTTGGCTTTACCATCATCAGCATCGTGGTCTTTATGTTTTTCCTGTCTGTTGTCACTTTCTTTGCCTACCGTATCCGTCAGCTGGCTCTGACCTATTCCTATTCGCCAAAGGGTGAATCAGGATCGGTGGGCTGGGATATTGTCACTCTGCCGATTGTGGTTGTGGGTGATCTGGTCAGCCGCGGAATATCGCAATTAAATTTCTTTATCTTAATATTTGACTTTATTTTGGAGGCACCGTTTAAAGTAATTCTGACTTTCATGGATAGCTGGGGAAGATTTTTGTCCTCAAAACGGGACGAGATCGTGGGTTGACGGTAAAATATATATTTCCTGTTTGTAATTTGTGGTATCGACAGCAACAAGCTTACCAAAGCCTTTGGCTACAGACTGGATATCCCGGCAATAAAAACAATTTTCGCGGCCGGACTGGCATTTGAATGAATTAGTCTCCCTGGCTTTAACAATAATTTCACCTTTCCAGACGAGTAATCTGGTTGTTTCGTTGATGTCTGGTAAGGGAAAATCGGTTAATGAGTTGTCCCGGTCGATATACCAGTAGCTGGTCCTGATATTAAAAGATTTGAGAATACCGCAAGCTAAAACCGCATAAATTGGTAGTTGTAGGGAATCGGCTTTTTCATCATTTTTACCGGTCTTAAAATCTATGACATGATAAAAGTCACCGTTTTTTTCAATCCAGTCTAATTTCCCGGTCAAAATCAAATTATTTCCCAGATCAACTTTGGGAAATGTGGGCAATTTGATCATTTCAGCTTCGCGGAAATGTCTATTGGCCCAAAATCGTTCCAGCATTTCCACTCCCCTGTTTTTAAACTCTGGTTCGACTCCGCTCACCATAAACCCTCCCTTTTCGCCTTCTATACTTTTCCATAAATACTCATAGATATCAAATAGCCGGTCTTTGTTCCATTGGACTGCTGGCAACTTTACGATTTGGTCAATTGCTTCGTGAACAACCTGACCGAGAGCTATTGATGGATTGATAATTTGAATTTTTAAGCCACTAGATGCGCGATAAACACTCTTGTAATAATAAAGCTGGGGACATTTGTCAAAATCAGACAGGGTTGAAGGGGAAATAAAAACAGCATTGGGATTATAAGCCATATGTGGGCTCGGTGGGATTCGAACCCACGACCGTCTCGTTAAGAGCGAGCTGCTCTACCAACTGAGCTACGAACCCGTGTGCCCCCGGCAGGAATCGAACCTGCATCTAACCCTTAGAAGAGGCTTACTCTATCCATTGAGCTACGAGGGCAATATATCCTATTTTACACCAATCAGATATAATTAGCCTATATTGCGGGATCAGCTAATGGTAGGCTAGCAGACTTTGAATCTGTTTATCTTGGTCCGAATCCAAGTCCCGCAGCAGCGCACCAGTCGGTGCACCGCTGACGCCCTAAAACACAAAAGTCTTTATATTATGAAATTCTATTATGTTTACATCTTAAGTAGTGTTAATGATGATTTCATCTATGTTGGATTTACACATGATTTAAGAAAAAGATTAAAAGAACACAATAATAAAGAGAATTTATCAACAAAGCATTACGCGCCTTTTGATTTAATTCACTATGAAGCATATCGAGATGAAAAAGATGCCAAAAGGAGAGAGGGTTATTTCAAAACAACTAAAGGCAAAACTACCTTAAAAATAATGCTTGTAGAATATTTTAAAGAAAAGAAATAAGATGATGTACCGACCGGTGCGTCACACAAAAATTTTACTTGTCCTTAAATTACAATGAAAAGTAATAAATATATACAAGATGGCAATAAGAAGATTGAATTACTATTCATAGTAGTACTATCAACCTTTATTTATATTAGCGTATCTATTTATTATTTAGCTTTTAAACAAACTAGTAGTAACTATAGTTTTACACAAAAATATAATTCCTATTTTGGTCTCGAAGATTGGAATCTTACTAAACATGTGTCCGTCGATTTGGATAGTGATGATATAAAGGATATGGTCACCTTCACAAACTGTGCATTTCTATCCTCTGTGTCTGAAGATAAAGTTCCAAGAGAAAAGCAATGTAGGGAACCTGAAATGTCGATTATAGGTTTTTCAGATGGAGATGTATCGGTTGGTCAAAATCTGATCTCAGCAAAACCATTTAGATATAATTGGCTTAGGAAATCATATTTAGTTCAAACTCAAAGTAATGTTTGGAAATTTTACGACATAAATGGCTTACAAGTCAGAACATATGAACTAGGGAAAGGTCAATTGTTCAATGAAATAAATCCCACAATATTAGACAAGATTGATGTATTTGTATATCAAATTAGTCATTTTGGGATTGTGTTATTTCTAGCTTCAACTTCAAAATAATCATTTACATTTTTTGTAAACCGCAGCACACATAAAACGAGTCTAAGAATAGAGTAATAAAACTTGAATTAATTATCTTCCGGAAAGGGGGGCAGGAATTCTTCACCGCCTGTAGGTTTGGAAGAGGTGGATTTGAGCCATTCGATATAGTCACAACCCGTGGCTTTTTTGGCTTCGCGGTCCCAACCGGAAGTACTGCACTTTTTCATCTTTTTCCCCGCAGCGGTCGTATATAAAACCAAAGGTTCACTGCACTTGGGACATTTTTCATCCAAAGGTTCACTTGTTCCATTAATCCATTCAATATAATCACAGCCTGTGGCTTTCTTGGCAGCTGCGTCCCAACCGGAAGTACTGCATTTCTTCATTTTCTTCCCAAAGCGGGTAGTTTGTAAAACCAGGGCTTCTCCACACTTGGGACATTTCTCGTCTAGAGTAACAGGCTCCGGTACCAGCCATTTGACATAATCACAGCCTTCGTTCTTGTGAGTTTCCGCATTCCAGCTACCTTTGGTACAGCGTTGCAATTTTTTCCCAGTAGCGGTTTCTGTAATCTCTCCTAGAGGAGCTTGGCATTTTGGACACAAGTCTAACATGGCTCAATGATATATAATCTAGAAATAATGTCAACTATTAAATTCTTAGGCGCATCCGGAACTGTGACAGGATCATGCTACTTAATCACGAGTGACTCGGGAACCCGGATCATGATTGACTGCGGGATGTTTCAGGGATCTAGAGAGATTAGTAAACTAAATTACGAACCAATAGACATAGATCTATCTAAACTGGATGGAATAATACTTACGCATGCTCACTTGGATCATTCTGGTAGACTACCAATACTAATAAAAAATGGTTATAAAGGACCTATTTATGCGACAGAAGCAACCATTGATCTGACTAATTTAGTTCTTTTGGATACTGCTAAAATTGCCAAAGAGAACCGAGACAGAACACCGCTTTATAGTGAAATTGATGCTGAATTTACAATCCAAGCTATGGTGCCGGTCGAATACCGTAAAGAATTTAAAATTAAGGAATTTAGTATTACTTTGCATGATGCCGGTCACATTATCGGATCGGCAATCGTAGAAATAACTATCGGGGGAAAAAGGGTTGTCTTTAGTGGGGATTTGGGGAATTCACCGGAAGACCTCCTACGGCCTACTGAAACCATAGCTTTAGCTAACACGGTAGTTATGGAGGCCACCTATGGTGACAGAACTCATTCTTCACAAGACATTAAACAAATTCTGACTCATGAAATAAATGAAGTCGAAAAAACGGGTGGCACATTGTTAATCCCCGCCTTTTCCATTGAGCGGACTCAGGAACTTTTGCATATTTTGGATCATTTGAAAAGAAATAAGAGCATCTTGTCCGATACATTGGTCTATTTGGATAGTCCAATGGCGATCAAGGCTACTCAAATATATAAAAAGTATCGTGGTTTGTTTAGCGAAGAATTACGCGGACACGGAAAAGAAGACGATCCTTTTGATTTTCCCAACTTACATTTAGTCCAACATGCCAATGACAGCCGTAAAATATGGGAAACAACCGGGGCAAAAGTTATTATTGCCGGCAGTGGCATGCTCAATGGCGGAAGAATAGTCAGGCATTTGCAAAATTATTTACCCATACCTACCACCCGCCTGTTATTTGTTGGTTTTCAAGCACAGGATACATTAGGTGCCAGGTTAATCTCAGCTCCCAAAATTATAAAAATCCACAGGAAATCAATTGAAGTCCGGGCCGCAGTCAATAAGTGCTCATCGTTGTCCGCTCATGCCGATCAACCTAAACTTTTACATTGGCTAAATGCCATGTCCGGAGTAAAGCAAATATTTTTAATTCATGCTGAAGATAAATCGCGGGAAATGTTTGCCAATATGATAAATGGCGCAGTCTTGCCCAAACTTCATGATGTACGAAATCTTTTTTGATTTAGAAGTCAAGCATTGGTTTGATGAGGGCGGGATTACAGAACTTTCCTCTTTGGGCGTTTCTATTGTATGTGTGTATGTCCGGCCGGAAGAAAAGATGTATTCTTTCTTTGAAAAAGACTTTGATCAAATGTGGCAATATTTCAGACGGGCTGACCGCATTGTCGGTTTTAATACCTTAAAGTTCGATATTCCTGTTCTTGCTCCATATGCTCCCCCAGATTTTTCTAAATTAAATCACTTTGATATATACGATGAAATCAAAAAGTCTAATGACGGCTTTGCCTCTTCGCTCAATTCTATTGCTAAAGGCTGCTTGGGTAAAGCCAAAAACGATAGCGGCGAAAATGCGACTGATTACTGGTCCAAGGGTGATTCCGAAAGCCTGAGGTTATTGGAAATGTATTGCCGGATGGATGTCGAGCTTACCCGTGATGTTTATGACTATATTATGACCAACAAGTCGGTAAAATACACTGACCGCTGGAACACCTTTCGTGAATTCCCCCTAGACTTCTCCTATCCCAGCAATTGCTCCTCAATCTCCCAACCCAGTTTATTTTAACCTTAAAAGGCGTGGCCTTTTTGATATAGTATGTAATATGCCTGCCAAAAATTCCAGAAAAGAATTTAGAGAAAATACTTTCTATCATATTTATAATAGAGGCGTAGAGAAGCGAAGCATATTTGTAGATGAGATGGATTATGCTGTATTTATGTCCTATCTTACAAATTATCTTCTACCAAAGGATGAAGATTTTCTTCGAGATCAGTTTTCCAATCCAACCTCATCACCAAAAGAAAAATCAGAGGCTCTGCGACTTATAAAACTTAACAACTTTCATGATTCAATTTCATTAATTGCATATTGCCTAATGACCAACCACTTTCATTTGCTAGTAAAGCAGATTCCAGACTGGGGAATTGATAATTTTATGAATTCACTAATGACACGATATACTATGTATTTTAATCGTAAATATAGGCGGGTTGGCCATTTATTTCAAGGTAATTATAAAGCAGTGCCAGTAGAAACTGAAGAACAACTATTACATTTAACCAGATACATTCACCAAAATCCAGCTTCAAAGGGCGTGGCCTTTCAAAGTTATCCACATTCCTCTTATCTGGATTTTATCGCTAATAAACCACACGACTGGATCCAGCCTGGAATAGTATTATCATATTTTTCAAAAAGAAAAGGGAGTTCATATCCTGAATTCGTAGGAGATAAAAATACATTTGATTCATACCCATATATCAGTGGTTTAACCCTAACTGAATCAGACTAGATCAAAAAGGCGTGGCCTTTTGAGGCTACAATTGGCATTGGGAGATTGTAGGATAGCCTTTTACTTTCTCGTAACTGTATAAGTAGATTGATAATACAGGAAAGCAACCGGCGCTTCCTCAAGCAAAAATTTCTGAAAGTCTTGATATATTTTTTTTCTGACTTCCTGATCTAGAGTTTTGCGTCCATCCTCCAGCAGTTTATCTATCCGCTTATTATCCAGACGGGTATTATTCGTTCCTTGGGTAGAATGCCAGAGATTATATTGATCAGGATCAGCCGGAGTCACTTGAGTCAGAATTGCAGCTGTAAAATCTTCGGGAATACTGTTTACAATATCGATATTGACCTTTACTCCAGCCCTTTCCCAATCCTGCTTTATTGTTTCAGCTATCTCACTATATACCGGCAAAGTAGATAAATTTAAAACATCCAGCTTACTTTCTTGCTTGGAGATTAATTGCAATGCTTTTGATAAGTCAAAATCATATGGCTTGACATCTCCATTATAAGCCCAACTTTTGGGACTAATTGGTCCTACTGCCCGATTGGACCATCTACTCTTATCTATGGCATAAGAAAGCGCTTGACGCATGTTTTTATCGAGTTTTGTGGTATTAAAAAACACACCAAGATACCGGTCAGCATGAACTTTTTTAGAAATATTAATATGAGGCCACTTCTCAATCTCGTTTAATACACCAATATCCTCGAGAATATCTACCAAGCCCAGTTTAAATGCCATTTTGGCCAGATTTTCGGAAGGATAGAATCTAAATATTATTCCTGGATCTAATACTAATTCTTCCAAAAGAAGACCGTTTCGTTTGATAGCTGTTACTTTGTATTCACCCCACCCCAAGAGGCCCTTTTTAAATATTGGGCGGGCCAGTGATATTGGGAGCGCTGCATATGGTTCGGCCAAGATTATTTTCAAGGTGTGATCATTTGGAAATTCAAATTGGGCATCTCTAAATTTGTAATCCAGATCCCGGCTGACAATACTACTCCCATCCTGCCATTTTATTTCCGGGTCTAAATCAAATACATATATCTTTCCACCATCGGTTGCTTCCCAACTTTTGGCTAAATATGCCACAGCCGATCCCGTATCATCCACCCTGGTCAGGCCACCACTTATATATTTTTGGATAGACAATGGTATATTCGCCAGTGAGTATCTCCCCACCACTGCTATCCGAAGGCTTGGTCTAAATTTAGGAAATATCCTGTATACCTTTGGGAAAATGGCAAATAATGCAGCTCCAATGATCATACCCACCACTACCAACTGATAATACTTGCCAAGAAAAGCAAATAACAACCGGGAATAAAATCTAATTTTGCGTAACATTAGGATAAAAACTGGCTTGCTATGGATATGGCCACAAACACAATAGAAAGTATTATCGTGGCTCTAAAGAGCATCTTTTCCATACCGCGCCTGGCATGATAAGAAGAGGGGCCTACGCTTCTACCCAATCCTGTTCCTTTAGCCTGCATGAGAACCGCAGATGCCAATAGTAGACCAATGACAATTTGCCCAAGCGGAATCCAAGTTTTCATAAACTTATTATATAAGATTAATCCTGAAACAACCAATATAAAAAGTGAAAAGTAAAAGTAAGTGTAAGAGTAGCGACGACAAATGACATGAAAGCCGTGAAATGAATAGCTGGAACAATCAAAAAACCGAAATTTAATCCAGTAAAATCAAACGGCCGGATTTGCAGATTGGAAATCAGCCTGGTGGCTAAAAATAAAGTCACTAAGTTTGATACCCAGCGGAACATACCTAAAGTAATCAGGTTTATAGGCAGAAGCAAGAGATTAATTATTGGGCGGACAAATAAATTTACACCAGCTATTACTAAAGCGGCCAGCAATAAGGTCTGGTATCCTCCTACATATACAATAATCCCAGAAAGTATTTGACTGGCCAGAAAAATTCCTAGCAAATTAATCGAGATGGTTCTAAAAAACAGGCGGATCATACTCTAATTGTCGCACTTCTGTGCTTATGATGCAAACGCCTCGAGAACCGGTGGGCTTCATCACGCAATCTTTGCAGTAATTGTAAGCCCGGATTAGTCCTATCTAGCTTGATTTGGTTTCCAGATACATCAAAAATAATTTCTTCTTGCTTGGCCAATCCAAAGGTCGGAATATCCCAATTGACTATCGACAATTGCGGTTTACCACCATCCAAAATTATTAAATCGGGTTTGGGCCAATCAATTCGCTTTAATCTTCTCTCCAGCATTTCCTTCAACATCATAACGTCGTTAGGCGTGTCAATAATTTTTATTGTAAAATGCCGATATTCGTGAGGAGTGATTTGTCCGTCGATGGCGACAGTCATGGCTCCTGTTGCAGAAGTACCCGACAAATTTGAAATGTCAAACATTTCGATGCGGTGAAGATTGTTTCCTAATACTTTTAGATTTTCCAAAGCTTCTTGCCTTTTATCGTCTACTAAGTTGGGATTAACTATATATTCATCTGCCATAACAGGTTTTAGCAATAAATATTCCAAATTTTTTAGTTTGTCTCTGAAGATGCCTGCTTTTTCAAAGTTATGAGCTTTTGATGCGATTTTCATAGCTAAAACTAATTCAGCTTTTACTTTTGAAAACTCTCCCTTTAAGAGTTTTTTTAACTTGGTTATATTCTTTCGGTATTGGATAGGATCAGGATCACACAAACCTAAATGAGTATAAAAACAAGGAAGCTCTGGATGGCGTGACGTACAATATGGAGCCACATGTCTCAGTTGCCTTAATATGCTTCTGGCGATATATCCACTTAAAAAAGGCCCAGCAACAGAATATTTTTGAATATGATTAACTACTGGTTTGGGATATTTGTCGTGGGTTATGTGAATATAATAAGGGGACTTATCATCCTTGGATGCTATATTATATTTTGGTTTAAATTTTTTAATTAATTTTGATTCCAGAAGTAGGGCTTCGATCTCTGAATTGACTTCGATATAAACAATCGTAAATATCTGTAACACTAGGTTTGCCGTTTTGGGGCCTAACCTAATCGGAGGCTGAAAATATGACTTTACTCTATTTTTTAAATTTTTAGCTTTGCCTACATAGAGAATATTTTTATTTTTGTCTTTGTAAATATACACTCCAGGTACGGCTGGCAATAAAACCCACTGTGAGTATAACAAATGCTGTGAGACTGGCGATACTGACATGCCAAAGTAAATAAGTAACTGACTTTATATTATAAACTTTGGAAATGCCTGATGCTGTGACTCCAATACTTTTTTCGGAAAAATCTATTTGCCAATTTGGTTTTATTTTGATCGGAATTTCAATTTTTCCAAAGGCCGGAATAATATCAATCCGGTTGCCCGCTAATGGTTCAAGAAGTATGTTTTGGCTTTGGATTTCAAACATTGTTCCATAGACCGCAAAACCGTTGGGATTGTCGATGTCTAAATAAGCGGTGCCCCCTACGGGAAACCAAATTTGTTGGGGCAAGACCAATTTTACCTCCAGTGGAACACCGGGATAATCTTTGTAAATTCCCAAGCCTACTTTGTAGGATGTGAGGGACACAGGGGTGATATACGACATTTCACCAGTCAACACATTGGCTATACCCCGGGCTTTAATCAATAATTTTTGATTTGGTTCTTGATTATAATAGGCAATCCAATTTCCGTCGGCATCGATTTGTACGTTATTTGGTCTCGGTTCGACAGTGTCGTAAAATATCCGCTGGTAACCGGTATCAGCCGGCAGAGCAATAGTTCCGGGACCGGTCAGAGAATATTCAAGATCAAATTTATAGGTCTGAAAGTCGCCGAAAGCAGCCACTACTCCATACTGCGCATTCGTAAACACCATCACTTCGCCATTATTGCTTTCGGGATTAGGGCTGGCAAACGCCAATTTGCCAAAATTTTTTGGAATAATTACACTGAGACGATATTCATCAACAATATTTATGTTAGCCAATTTTGGAAAACTCACTTCCCAAACTTGGCCATTGTGCACAGCAGGTTTGCCTAAGTAACTTAAATAAAATTGATATGATTTATCTATTCCTGCTACTGGACTGTTAAAATATGCCGTGATTTTATTTCCAATATTCAGCTTCATAGGACCCCCAGCATCCCATGCCTTCAAATTTGTAGGGTTGTCAGCAGTAATTTCCATCTCATACTTACTGGCATATTGATATGCCGTCTTATTGGTCAGGGTAATTTTCTGCTCCACGGTCGGTACACCTTCTTTGTCAAATCGGTAAGTCACATCCAAATTGACATTAAACTCTTTCTCGGCATACGCTCGAATCGGAAGTACAAGAATAAATAATAAACCCATCAATATTTTTCGCATCTTTTCTATTTTAATTCATTTTCTTTACATCCCACCTCGGAGGTGGGATACTTAAATATTGTCCCGTATAGGATTCCTTGGATTTAGAAATTTGTGCGGGAGTTCCAAAGGCTACGAGATAGCCGCCGAAATCCCCGCCTTCGGGACCCAGATCTATAATCCAATCAGAATTCTTGAGGACATCGAGATTGTGTTCGATGATGACGACTGTGTTTCCTGAGTCAGTCAATCTTCTTAACACAATTAATAGTTTTTCCAAGTCTGCAAAGTGTAAACCTGTCGTTGGTTCATCTAGAATATAAAATGTTTTTCCTGTGGCCCTTTTTGACAATTCAGCTGATAATTTGACCCGCTGGGCTTCACCTCCAGATAAAGTCGGTGCTTGTTGTCCAAGTCTGATATATCCCAGACCCACATCTACCAAAGTTTGCAATTTTTCGCGGGCCGGAGGTAAAAATCTAAAGAATTCCAAGGCCTCATTTACGGTCATGCACAACACCTCATATATATTTTTACCCTTATAAATTACATCTAAGGTTTCGGAATTGTAGCGTTTTCCAACACAGACTTCACAATTGACATAAACATCGGGTAAAAATTGCATCTCAATTTTGATCTGCCCCTCTCCCTGACAGGCTTCACACCGACCGCCTTTGACATTGAAAGAAAATCGGCTAATTCCATATCCTCTGATTTTGGCTTCGGGAATTAGAGCAAACAAATCCCTGATATGGGTAAATAGTCCTGTATATGTCGCCGGATTGGATCTGGGTGTCCGGCCTATGGGTGACTGATCCACTAAAACCACTTTATTAATATTTTCTAGGCCAAGTATTTCTTTGTAAGCACCGGGTTTTTCTTTATGTTCGGGATTGTAATGGCGGGCCATCGCGTGATAAAGGACATCTGTCAGTAAAGTAGATTTTCCGGAACCGGATACCCCGCTAATGGTAATCAATTTACCCAAAGGAAACTTGACATTAATATTTTTGAGATTATTTTGTGATACGCCATTTATTTCAAGGTAATTATTGATTATTGATGATTGATGATTATTTATTATATTAATTTTTTTCTTTCCTGATAAATATTTACCTGTTAGGGAATTTGGATCTTTCATAACTTGTTCAGGAGTACCCTGGGCAATTATTTTGCCACCCATTTCACCGGCTCCAGGACCAAAATCCACCAGCCAATCAGACTGTTTCATCATGTCTGCGTCATGCTCGACCACGATGACCGAATTGCCCAAATCGCGTAACCGCTTAAGAGTATCAATGAGCTTTTGATTATCCCGCTGATGCAAACCAATCGATGGCTCGTCCAAGACATATAATACTCCGGATAATCCGGAGCCAATTTGTGAAGCCAGTCTGATGCGCTGGGCTTCACCACCAGATAAAGTAGTAGCAGCTCTATCGAGGGTCAGATAACCCAAGCCCACTGACGCCAAAAAACTTAAGCGGTCTCCTATTTCTTTTAATATTGGTTTTGATATTGTTTTTTCTCTTTCGCTTAAGTTACTTAAGTAACTTAAGATACTTAAGTTACTCAGAATAGGCTCACGGATTACATCAACAATGGTCCGATGGTTGATGGTAACACCCAAAGCTTCAGGTTTCAGGCGTTTGCCAAGACAGCCGGGACATATTTCCCGGCGCATATACTTTTCGATTTCTGTGCGCACAAAATCGGATTGAGTTTCGCGATACCGGCGCTCAAGATTGGCTATAAACCCTTCAAAAGTAAGACTTCCGTATAACAACAAATCTTTCTCTTTCTTTGTCAATTGTCCAATGGGAGTTTTTAAAGGAATCCCCAATGAACTAATTTTCTTGGCAAACCAGCCATCATAGACAAATGTATTGGCATAGGGTAGAATTCCACCTTCAGAGATTGTCAGTCTGGGATTGAGAATTACTTCGGGATCGATTTTTTGTTGGACACCCAGACCCGCACAGGTTGGACAAGCTCCGTGGGGAGAATTAAAAGAAAATAATCTCGGTTCAATTTCAGGTAGTGATATATTACATACCGGACAAGCAAATTTCTCTGAATACAAATGGTCTGTGATATCTTTGGGTTTATCCGGAAAATCAAATGTTTTGTCCTTCACACAACCCACTACACACAACCCATCCGATAATTTTAGGGCCGCTTCTACTGCTTCAAATAACCTGGATTTAATATCAGTCTTTTTGTCAAATATCAGCTTATCGATTACTACATCTACTTTATGTTTATTATTTTTCAAAATAAACAAGTCCTCGTCCAGACTAATAATTTTGCCATCCAAGCGGACTTTGGAATATCCTTTTTGCCGTAGTGATGAGAATAATTCTGTAAATTCTCCCTTACGGTCACGAATTACGGGTGACATCACAAAAAACTTAACATTTTTACTAGTGCTTAGTGCCTGATTTACTAATTCTAAAATTAAATCCGTAATTTGCTGGGCTGACAGATGGGCAATCTCATGACCGCATTTGGGGCAATGCGGATGGCCGATTCTGGCAAATAATAATCTCAAATAGTCATATATTTCTGTGACAGTTCCGACAGTAGATCTGGGGTTGTGACTGGTTGATTTCTGATCTATCGAAATTGCCGGAGACAGACCGGTAATCTGATCCACCTCGGGCTTGTCCATAATTCCCAAAAATTGTCTGGCATAACTTGATAAACTCTCTACATACCGTCTCTGACCCTCGGCATAGATAGTATCAAAGGCCATTGAACTTTTTCCACTACCTGATAAACCAGTAAAAACCACGAGTTTATTCTTAGGAATTTCCAAATCTACATTTTTGAGATTATGCTCTCGAGCCCCTTTAATTACAATTTTGTCATGCATAATCCCCTATTGTATCAATTTCTTCGAGTTTTGTTCAAGCTTGACTTTGGATAAGTTGGTGGTAATATGGCGATATGACTTTAGAAGTAACTAGCAAAGCTCCTGGTTATATAGATGGTAAATTAGTTAAATATCCAGTAATTGTAGAGGCTGGAAAAACAGTTGCTCTTGTTGATTTACCCAATAATCGTTACGCTACGACTCTCATTCTTGTTGGCCAGGCTAAAGGAGGATATATAAAAGGGAATGGTGTATATCCAAGACGTGACTGGAAAGTACAACCTGGTCAATCCTCACAATTAGGAGTTTTTACTGTTAAAGGAAGTTAAGAATAAGAACGGATTAGTTTGATGCGGTCGCGGATGCGGGCAGCAAGCTCGAATTCGAGGGATTTGGCAGCAGTGTTCATCTGGCGGGACATGAGTTTAATAAGTTTCATACGATCCTCGGGTACTAGTTGATTAACTTTACTCATATCCACATCGCTGGCGTCGAGAATGTTTTTGGACTTTAAGATTTGCTTGGGATCCAGAGCAATTACCGGCTCCTCGATGTGTTCGACCATCTTTTCGCGAATAGGTTTAGAAATCGATTGAGGAGTTATATTATATTTGTGATTATATTTCAATTGAAACTCACGACGTCTGGAAACTTCATCGATAGCATTTCTCATGGAGTCGGTAATTTTGTCGGCATACATAATGACGGCTCCGTCCTCGTGACGGGAGGCCCTCCCCATGGTCTGAATTAAACTCGTTCTTGATCTCAGGAAACCCTCTTTATCTGCATCCAAAATTGCGACCAATGAGACTTCAGGTAAATCCAGGCCCTCTCGTAGCAAATTTATTCCCACGACTACATCATATTTGCCACTCCGCAAATCATCTAAAATATCTAATCTTTCTAATGTATCAAGATCAGAATGTAAATAATGAACTTTAAATTCCTGTTCCTGCAAGTAATTGGCCAAATCTTCAGCCATTTTTTTTGTCAGTGTTGTCACCAGTACCCTTTGATGTTTTGAAGTTAGAAGCTTGATGTTGGATATCAAATCTTCGATTTGATTGGAAGTTGGACGTATTGACACCTTGGGATCAACTAATCCCGTGGGCCTGACCAATTGTTCGACTATTTTGTTCTCAGATATTGATATTTCCCATTCGTTGGGAGTGGCCGAGACATAGACAGTTTGGCCGACTCTACGCATAAATTCATCAAATTTTAATGGGCGGTTGTCCAAAGCTGACGGCAGGCGAAACCCATAATCAATCAGAGTTTGCTTTCTGGATCTATCGCCATTATACATTCCCCGGATCTGAGGAATCGTAATATGCGATTCGTCAATAATGGTCAAATAATCCTTCCTAAAATAATCCAGAAGTGAAAAAGGCGCATCACCGGGCTTTCTACCATCAAAATATCTGGAATAATTCTCAATACCGTTGACATATCCTAATTCAGCAATCATTTCCAAATCATATGTAACTCTTTGTCTAATCCTATGTTCCTCTAATATTTTAGCTTGTGCTTTGAGTACTGAGCACTGAGCACTGAGGTCTTCACGAATCAGTTCAAAAGATACTTTAAAATTGTCTTTATTTGCTTGAAAATGCTTGGCGGGGTATAAAACAAAATTTTTAATTTTTAATTTATAATTTTTAATTTCACCGGAAATTGGATTTAATAAAACAATTTCTTGAATATTATCTCCCGAAAACATTAATCTTACAGCATCATCTTGATACGCAGGGTAAATATCTAATATATCCCCTCGAATTCTATATGTACCTCTGACAAAATGATAATCATTTCTAGAATATTGCAGATCATTGAGACGCAGTAACAATGCTTTGCGCGGAAAAATAGAGCCTATTTTTAATTCCAATATTGACTTGGCATATTCAATCGGCGAGCCAAGGTTATAAATACAGGAGACAGAGGCGACAATAATGACATCATTGCGGGTCATGAGATTGGTGGTGGCAGCCAGTCTTAATTTATCTATCTCTTCATTTATATCTGTTTCTTTCTCTATATAAGTATCGCTCTGAGGAATATATGCCTCCGGTTGATAATAATCATAATAAGATACAAAATAAGATACAGCGTTGTCCGGAAAGTAATCGCGAAACTCCTGATATAGTTGGGCTGCCAGTGTTTTGTTGTGAGAAATAATCAGTGTCGGTTTCTGAACTTTTTCAATCACATTGGCCATGGTAAATGTTTTGCCCGAGCCGGTCACGCCCATGAGAACAGAATTTTTAACATTGGAAGTTAGATGTTGGACCAACTTCTCAATGGCTTGTGGCTGATCACCAGTGGGTTTATATGATGATTTTAGTTTGAACATATTGGTTGTTGACATTCGGTAATTGTTTGGCTATATTATAGATATGCCTGTCGTATTGTACAAGAGACAAAGAGAGATATTGGAGTTTATTACCCAATATATCCAATTGCACGGATATTCTCCAACCTTGGGTGAAATTGCCAAATGTCTGGGAGTCAGTTCTCTCGCCACAGTTCATGAGCACCTCCAATCATTGATTGCCAAAGGCGTAATCAAAAAAAAGACCGGTTCTTCGCGTAGCATAGACATTGCCGATGCCCACATGGCCAGCCTGACCAATACTCCGGCTTCGCTAGAACTCCCAATCTTGGGTTTTATTGCAGCTGGTTCTCCTATCCAACCCCATACTGATCCCAACGCTACCCTGAATATCCCAGGCACCATGGTCTCAGGTAAAAAACGCTCTTTTGTCCTCCAAGTCAAAGGAGATTCTATGATCGAAGCCGGAATTCTCAATTCCGATTATGTGGTAGTTGAGCAATGTGAAACGGCAGTCAATGGTGAAGTGGTGGTGGCCATGCTGGAAAATGGTTTTGCTACTCTCAAGCGATTTTTCAAAGAAGCTACCAGAATCAGATTAGAACCTGCCAACTCTGCCATGTCCCCCATCTTTGCCACCAATGTCAAAATCCAAGGAAGAGTGGTGGGAATTATTAGAAAGTACGCTAACTAAGACGTGCTGAATCTTGATTCTGTTCTTCTTCTATTAAGGCACAACCATCAGAAGCTGCTTGAAGAGATTTAAGTATAACTCCGAACATTAAGGCCGTTAATCGAGTTCTTTTTGGTTCCTCGAATCGGCTAGAAAATCTAATTATACCCTTAATGGTGCTACCTAGGCCTCCCAAAAGATACTTCAACCCTTCAAGGTTCTCCTCATTAGGTAAAGAGCCTTCACCTTTGATTACTAGTTTGAATTCTATGTCCCCTTCCTTATACTCAACTTGCATAATGGGGCATCTTAACATATGGATATTGATTATGCAACTTATAGTATTTTCCACCCTTGGGGTGGAAAGTTAGGAGGATTTGGGAGCTTTAAAATCTTTTATAAAATGGAGGGCGACCGGGATGATGGAGGCTGCAACTATAAAAATTATTATTAATTCATAATGGGTTTTGACGAAGGGTATATTTCCCAGGAAAAAACCCAAAGATGTCAGACCTACACCCCAAAGTAATCCACCTACTAGATTATAAATCATAAAACTTTTATATGGCATTTGGACAGCACCGGCCACAATTGGCGCAAAGGTCCGGACAAATGGGACAAAACGTGCCAAGACTATAGTTTTGCTACCATGTTTATCATAAAACATTCGTGCTTCCTCAAGATGGTGTTTCTTAAAAAGCAGCGAGTCTTCTCTGGAAAATATCTTTGATCCAATCTTGTGGCCAAACCAATAACCGACATTATCGCCGAGAACAGCAGCAGTAAAAGCTACAAGTAACAGAGTAACAAAGTCAATCAAACCCGAAGCAGATAATAGTCCAGCGGTAAACAATAAACTGTCCCCCGGTAAAAAAAAGCCAAAAAATAAACCTGATTCTGCAAACACTATCAAGAAGATTGCCAAAAGTGCAAAGGGGCCAGCCCAAGTCAGGAGGTATAATGAATCAATCATGGGAATATTATACGCTGTGGCCACTCCAATAGGCAACCTGGAAGATACAACCCTGAGATCGATTCGAATCCTCTTTGAATCCAAAGTAATAGCCTGTGAAGATACACGTCATACTGGTAACCTACTCAAGATGCTCGAAGATCGATACTCAGGAATTTTCAATTTTCAATTTTCAATTTTTAAACCCAAGAAATATATATCTATCCGTGACTTTAATGAAGCCCAAATCATAGATAAAATAATATTTGAATTGCAGACAAATGATGTTGCCTTAGTGTCTGATGCGGGTACACCGCTAATATCCGATCCAGGATTTAAATTGGTCAGAAGATGTAAAGAATTAAATATTCAGGTTATACCAATTCCGGGTGCTAACGCTGCTATCACAGCACTATCTGCATCTGGATTACCTACAAATAAATTTACGTTCTTAGGATTTTTAAGTAAGAAATGGGAAATCCGAGAGGAAGAAACCACAATCATTTACGAATCTCCGATGCGGATTGAAAAGACAATTCAATTAATTAAAGACCGATATCCTGGTGCTCAAATAGTCCTAGCCCATGAATTGACCAAGATACACGAGAAGATTTGGAATTTGGGATTTGAGGATTGGAAATTGCAAATTCCCCATAAAGGGGAATTTGTCATTTTAGTCTACCGGCCAGCAGATTCCTCCCAATCATATCGTTTGGCAAATTGATATGTAATAGCGACAAGATCGTAGGCGCCACATCAGCCAATATTCCTTGAGGAAGCTGTGTCGCTAATCTAAAATCTTCTCCAATAATAATCAGGGGAACCGGATTGGCATTGTGCTCGGTATCAATCTCCCCTGTGACCCTATTTATCATTTCTTCGGCATTGCCATGATCGGCCGTTATCATCAATATTCCACCTACTGCAAGTACTGCTGGCCACAATTTGCCAATACAATTATCGATAGTCTCACAGCCAACAATAGTGGCATCTATATTGCCCGTGTGACCGACCATGTCCGCATTGGCATAGTTCACTATAATTAGGTCATAAATTCTGGAATTGATTCTTTCGATCAATTTATCTGTCAAATCTGCCGCGGACATTTCCGGCTTCTTATCGTAGGTTGGTACCTTGGGAGAAGGCACGATTAAGTGATCCTCTTTGGGGAAAGGGTCATCGCGTAAACCATTAAAATAATAGGTGACAAAACGTTCTTTTTCACTTTCAGAAGCCCGGAGTTGGCGTAGACCTGCCTGGGAAATCACCCGGCCCAAAGGATTGTCCACCGGCTGGGGTGGGTAAGCAATGACCACCGGTAACCCTTTTTCGTATTCAGTCATTGTTACAAAATACAAATCTTCAAGTTGTTCGCCACGGTCGAATGGTTTTTGCCGCGACGAGACTTCTGATTCATCCGCCAGATGTTTGGCAGTATATTTGACAGCGTAAGGATCAAAGCTGGATTTGTCTCCGGTTTTTTCAAAATCCGGAGCCGTAAAAGCCCGGGTTAACTCTCTGGGTCTATCTATTCTGAAATTATAAAATATCACCGCATCCTGTGACTGAATCCGGCTGTCTGTTACTAAAATGGTAGGTTCTATAAATTCATCTGTTTTCCCCAACTGATATGACTGAGCTATAGCTGTATCTATATCCGGGGCATGGAGACCCTTTTCCTGGGTCAAGCAAAAATATGCTTTGGCAACCCGGTCCCAGCGGAAATCCCTATCCATAGCAAAATACCGTCCCATGACACTGGCTATTTGTCCCATACCTTCTTTTTTTATTACTTCCTTTAATTGATTAAAGTATGTCATGGAGGCATTAGGTGGAGAATCCCGACCATCTGTAAATGCGTGTATAAATACACGGGTAAAGGCTTGCTCTTTACACATTCGGAGTAGGGCAAACAAATGTGACAAGTCAGAGTGTACACCGCCGCCTCCGACCAAACCCATAATATGCAGCTTGGAATTATTCTTCTTTGCATGGGTTATTGCGGAAATCAGATTGGGATTTTGAAAAAAAGTACCGTCAGCTATTGACATATTAATCCGAGGTAAATCCTGATAGACGATCCGTCCGGCTCCCAAGTTGAGATGTCCGGTCTCAGTATTTCCGGGTTCTCTTTTTGGTAAACCTACCGATTCGCCGTGAGCTATCAATTGGGTGCGTACAAATGACGACCACAAAGATTGCATATTCGGAGTTTTGGCCCTCGTCACGGCATTACCATTTCCCGGAGGAGCGATTCCCCAGCCATCTAGAATCGCAAGAACAATGGGTTTATTGGTCATAACTCTGTTTCTATTGCCATCAACCTATTATATTTAGCCACGCGTTCACCCCGGGCCGGAGCCCCAAACTTGACATAATCGGCGCCTACTCCAATGGCAAAATCGGCAATAAATGTATCGTTAGTTTCCCCGGACCTGTGAGAAACTATTATCTTCCACCCAGCTCCGCGTGACAGGTCTATGACCTCGATGGTTTCAGAAACTGTACCTATTTGATTAGGTTTCACAAGAATAGCGTTACATGATTTTTCTGAAATGGCCTGACGAACCTTTTCCGGATTGGTCACCAATAGATCATCCCCCACAATCGTGGTCGAGCCGCCTAATTCTGCGGTAACCTGAGCCCAACCCTTCCAGTCATCTTCAGAAAGCGGATCCTCCATCAGTCTCAGGTGATATTGAGCGTTTAGATCCCGTAAATAATCTATAAATTCACCCGTTTCCATAGGACTACTTCTATCTTTAATTACATAACGGCCATCTTTGTAAAATGAGTTTGGGGCCAAATCCAAACCTAATTCAACATCGATGTTGGGTTTACGATTAGATTGGATGATTGATTCGTTGAGAATTTCCAGCGCGTCTAGATTGGTAAACAGGTTTGGAGCAAATCCTCCTTCGTCTCCCACACTATGAACTGCCCCACGTCTAGCCAATAGCTTTTTGAGATTTTGATAAATTACTGCCCCTGTTTCTAAGGCCTTAGTGAAAGTACTTAAATGATTCGGAATTACCCAGAACTCCTGAAAGTCCAGATTACCAGCTCCATGCTTGCCCCCATTTATCATATTAAACAAGGGAGTGGGCATAAAAAATGTTTGATTATTTTTGGCTATAAGACTTATATATTTGTATAAGGATTGACGGGATGATGCCGCCATGGCTTTGGTAAACGCAATTGATACTGCCAAAATCGCATTGGCCCCCAAATTTGTCTTGTTTGCCGTTCCATCTAATGAGATCAATCTATGATCCAAATCAGCCACACTGTCTAATGTCTGTCCAACTAAATTTGAGGTAATGGTTTGATTGATGTTTGCTACGGCCTTCTGCACACCTTGGCCTAAATACCAATTTTGGTCACCGTCGCGTAGCTCATGTGCTTCGTAAGTACCAATCGATGCTCCTGAGGGGACGGAAGATACTCCCACCGCTCCATCATCCAACATGACCACAGCTTCAACTGTCGGGGTAGCCCGGGAATCTAATATCTCCCTAGCATATAGTTTACTTATTTTTGCCATATTTTATTAATTTGCTTTCGCAATCAGCCACAATTTGTCGGGTTCTGTCTATGGCATCGGGATTAACCGAGATACTAGTAATTCCCCAATGGACTAGTTTTTCTACTAATTCTGGATATTGGGATGGTGCCTGACCGCAAATTCCACAAGCTATTCCCCGCTTGAGACAGGCCTTAATCACTCTTTCCAAGGCCCATAGGACTGCCGGGTTACGCTCATCAAATTGACTGGCCACTTCTTCATTGTCGCGGTCGGTTCCCAAAATAAGCATTGTTAGGTCATTGCTGCCAATTGACACTCCATCAATACCCACATCAATAAATTCATCGATCAAAATGACATTAGCCGGAATTTCTACCATCATATAAAGCTTGAATGTTGCGCTGCGGTATAAACCACTAGTCGCAACCAATTTTTTGACCTCAGACATTTCTTGGGGATTTGAGACAAATGGAATCATTAAATTAAGATTTTTGTACCCCATTTGATTTCTGACTTTTTTAATCGCTTCTAATTCCAAATCAAAAACGTCAGGATTTTTAATATATCGAAATGCTCCTCGAAAACCCAACATGGGATTCGATTCTTCGGGTTCGTAGACTTTACCCCCTTTTAGACTGCGATACTCATTGGTCTTAAAATCCGATGCCCGGTAAATTATCGGTCTGTTTCCAAAGGCTTTACAAAATATTTCTAAATCATGTGCTAATTTGTTTATATATTCATGTGCTTTTCCGTCAGCAATCATCTTTTTGGGATGAACACCGATTTCAGCCATCATAAATTCAGCGCGAAGCAGACCCACGCCATCTACGTGGTTTTTGGCAATCTCTTCGGCTCTTTCGGGCTCGGCAAGATTCACATAAACTTTGGTAGCAGTTTTGATATTTTGAAGTTTGATGTTGGAAGCTGGTGTTTGAAGTTGGACAGGAGATATTTTGATAGAACCTTTGAAGATTTCACCAGTTGAACCGTTTAAGGTAACTATCATGCCGTCTTTAAGAACTTTTGTGGCCGTACTCGTACCTACGATACAAGGCACTCCCAATTCACGGGAGACAATCGCTGCGTGCGAAGTCAATCCTCCCCGATTGGTAATAATTCCGGCAGCTCTCCGCATAGCCGGAACAAAATCCGGGGTAGTCATATCGGTGACCATAATATCGCCTTTTTTGACCTTGGCCAACAGCTTAACATTGGGAATAATTTTTACCGGTCCCGATATTAATCCCGGTGATGCAGGTGCACCTTTTAATATTGGTTCTCGGTGTTCAGTATTCGGTAATTCGGTAATTATTTTATTGGATAAGGTCGTTATTGGGCGGGCTTGTGTAATATATAACTTGCCTTTTTCCAGTGCCCATTCGATATCCTGGGGGAAAAAATAATGGGCATGAATAATCTTTCCAATTTCCGCCAATTGCAAAATATATTTATCGGCAATTTTTTGCAGTTCTTGCTTTCTGACTGGGACTTTGGACTCTACTACTTCTTTACCTCCGCGGGTTTCCATAATTACCTGACGGGCTATATTTTTGCTTATAATTTCTTTTTTTGACTTACTGACTTCATAATGATCCGGTGTAACCACGCCCTGGACAATATAATCTCCTAAACCATAGACTGCCTCAATTACCAATTTGTCTTTGTCCTGAGAAATCGGATCAACTGTAAACATTACGCCAGACGCTTCGGACTGAATCATTTTTTGGACCGGCACAGCGATACCCACTTTGAAATGATCAAATTTCTTTTGTTCCCGGTAAAATATCGCCCGTTCTCCAAAGAGTGAAGCCCAGGCGTCCCGGACCCTTATTATGACATTGGCATCACCACACACATTTAAATATGACTCTTGCTGGCCGGCAAATGATGCTCCGGGTAAATCTTCAGCTGTAGCTGATGATCTGATTGCCACATATGCACGGCTTCCCAGCTTTGCATAATTTTTCATTATTTCCAATCCTATGGCGTGTGGTATTTCATTATTCAAAATCAGCTTCTGAACTTTCTGCGAGGCGGTATTTAGCTGATGCGGATCAGCCACATTGCAGCCTGAGAGAATCTGATGAATTTTGGGACGTAATTTATTGACATCTAAAAAAGCGAAATAAGCAGAAGACAAGATTACAAAACCAGGAGGAACCGGTATTTTTGCTTGCGTCAATTCACCCAAATTGGCTCCTTTGCCACCAGCAATACCAATATCTTCTTTGGATAAATCTTTAAACCATTTTATATATCTGGGCAGGGACATAAGTCAATTATGGGTTTTTATAAGCCAAATTTCAAGTGCCGCTTTCAGATCATAGGGCGATGCTGAAGTTTTATTTTTATAATCTATTTCTAGAAAATCATTGAGCCACTCACGATTTTTGGAATTATGAGCTTTGGTAATAAGACCTGCAAATATTTGTTCCACGGCAGCAACCTGAAGAGCCAAATGAAAACTTTTAACACTGGGCTTATTCCAAAAAGCAAATAAATATTTGGGCATTTCAAAATTCTTGTTTTCTGCTTTGGCGGTAACTGCTTTATGTTCCCAAATCACCAGATTAATAGGGTTTTTCGACTCAATATATTCAATTATGGCCTTCTTTTCATTAGAAGGTCTTCTGGAATATAAATTTTCGATATATATATGTTGACTTTCACCAAACAATGAAATTGCATTTAGTTTAGTCAGAAGATCGTTCAAAACTAAATTATCTCCGTCTAATATATCTCCCGGATTTTTGGTCCGTAAATCCAAAAAACACTCTCTTGAGGCTACCTGATTTTCACCGTGAATTATTAGCATAATTTGTACGGGCGGGGTCCTCCCGCCCTATATCCTCAATAATATCATTTACGGGGGCGCGAGAACCGCGCCCCTACTAAAAACCGAGGCGCGAGAACCGCGCCCCTACTAAAAACCGATGGGTTTCACGGGGCGCGAGAACCGCGCCCCTACATAGGGAACAAATATATTTTCTTTTTCTTTATCCCAATTTCTAGGATTACTTTTTATATAATTTCTAATTTTTATCAATTCTGTTGTATTTCTAATAATCCTCTCGTAATAATTTCTTTGAAATATTGGTATAACCTGACCTTGCCCGTACAAATTATTTATTTCTTTTGTTGATGTGTATTTAAAATATGCAATAATTTTACCCAATGGCATTGTAGGGGCGGGGTTCTCCCGCCCCTCGCCCCTACACGGTTTAATCTGTAAAATCCCATGAAAATGGTTCGGCATCACTACAAATATATCCGGGTTTACCTCTGAAAATCTCTCATTTAATCCCAACCAGTTTTTTGATAATACATTTTTTAAATTATCATCAAATATACATTCCATCTTTTTTGAACAAATAGTGACGAAATACCATCCGGAGTTTGAATAATTATAGTTTTGCAAACGAATTGTGTGTCTTCTATGAATCATACGATTTTTTCGTAAGAGTTTTATACAATTCATCGATCCTGTCATGATAATGTCTAAATGTTCTGTGTTTGTGATTACGGTGGGGAACCAACGCTCCTGAAAAATTTTTGGGAATATGCATCAATTCATGAATCAAAATTTTTTCCTGTTCATCTGGTGATTGCTTATCAAATTTCTCGGCTATCACTTCTATACAATAATGCGCCTCAATATTCAGACCCATCTGCCAGATTTTTGGCAGGCTCCAAATGCGGGCATAGGCTCGTCCGGTGGAACCGGTACTTCTAAAGCATATTAAATTCTTGTAATTTATATGCAGAAGGGCAAGTTCTTTGGACAAAAAATCAATTCTTTTTTTGATATCCGGAGCCAATTGTAATTCCATGGTCTTATGATCTCACAAGCTCATCACCAATAGCAACCGGGAAATCAGCATTAATAACCACCGTTTCCCCCTTGCGGCCGCGGTCTACACTAACATGCTCTATTTTGATTATTTTGATTATATTGATTATTGAATCCTGATTCTTGATTATTATTTTATCTTTGAGGTGTAAATCTGCCGTCAAATCCACAGCCATCAACCCCGAAGTGGCATAGTATGCAATCACTGTCCCGATCTTGTAACCTACCACAAATCTATTGTATCACCTGTTGCAATATTGTTTTCTTGAATAAATCCAGCGTTTACTTCTAATACTTTATCGATAGGTATTGGCGGATATAAAGTCGTGGGATTTGAGATATTCTGAGAAAGATAAACGATTCTTTGATCTTTTATCCAAATAAAATCAAGGTTAAATTTCATGTCAAGCATCCAAAATGCATATCTGTCAGGCTTATCAAAAATAAACAGCATGCCGGTATCAATATCCAATCGCTCTCTCCCGGACAGACCACGTTCTCTGTCTGCTTCAGTCTTCACTATCTCTATCTCTATCACTTTCTCTTTTATTTTTAGTTTGTTGATAATTTTTGGTTTTTCAAATTTCAAAAATATTTTTAATCTTTCCCAAAAGCCTTCATTCGATTTAAATGTTTTTGAGCTAAAAGACTGTTGTTCTATAGAACCCACGATAGTGATATTGGCCAACAGGGGACTTCCGCTGACTTTTGGTAGAGCCTCTATTTCTCTATAACCTGATTTTGGCTGACCCGACCTGTCCAAGAGTGAAAACTGTTCATAATCCCCTGTTCCAGCCATCAAGACAAATGGAGTAATGGCTACTATGTTTGATTTATTCCATCTGGCAAATGCCCTGGGCCAAAAACTTGATTTCCATTTTGTCCCCGTTTCGGTAATAAAGATGGGTTTTTGTGTATTCAAAAAATCCATTTCGTACTTAAAACTTAATATTCCATACCTATTATTGGTATACGGCCCTGCCATAAATCCGGGATTAGGATAGGCATGTACCGAAAGTCCGTCTACTGCCGACAACCATTTGGGCTGACTTATATTCATCTGTCGCAAAAATTCAAAAGCATCCATGGAAGTCTTGGAATTGGGAGCGGACATATCCAATCCTCCCGAAAGCAGAAAAAAGTCCTGACTGCGACCTTTAAAAATTCTGTTTGCATCAAGAATTATATTGACATACTCAATGGGTGAGACTATTCCTCCCCATTCATTGGCATGGTTAGGTTCATTAAATAGAATTATATAGCGGTTTTTAGTGGGCCAGGGCATGTCAGACAGGAAATTGGCAAAATCTACCAAATCAAATGCCGTAGGGGCTACCCATCCGGTACCGCTGGGATAAGTGGCCACTCTAATAATGGGAATTATTTTTTCGGTTTTGGCCGCCAAGAAAAACCTGATCCATTTTTCGCGGTTCCGATCATTACTTCTCATCGGGATAGTCACATAGCCCCATTGGCCACCATTACTATTTACCAATTTTGCCGCCTCATGTATTTCGGGAGTATCCAATATATGAACACCAAATCTGTTGTTTGGGACAGCCAGCGGATCAAAAACGGCATTCACATTAGTAAATGAAAATAAAAATACAACAGCTAATGTAAAAATCCTTTTTAATGTCAAAAATCTTTCTTCAAATAAATAATGAGTGTTGGAAAATTAGATGATATTGGGTGACTCGACGGGGAGTCGGACCCCGGTTGCGAGGATGAAAACCTCGCGTCCTAGCCGTTAGACGATCGAGCCAATATTGATAATTTTACCAGAAACTGGAGATTGGGGTATAATTATATAGTTTCGGGGCGGTAGCTCAGCGGTAGAGTAGTGGCCTTTTAAGCCATTTGTCCTGGGTTCGAATCCCAGTCGCCCCACTTATCTCCCCTCAATAATTTGGAAAGCAATTGATGAATCGGGATAATCGATAGTTCCCAAACGAGTAATACCTGCGGGCAGAGATTTGTCTATTTCTAATTCTGGCTGGCCATTGGCAACAATAAGCAAAGTTTTTTTGCCAGTTTCTCCATCGTTCCAGATGGTGCGCCAAGCTCTTTCACTGGGAAATAGTAAAAAGATATTATCAAATTGATTACCATAGACGTTGGAATAGGGCTGGACTACCGGCGTAGGTTGCATTTGTTGAAAAAGGTTTGGATCAAATTTGGTGTTAAACAAATAAGCCATAAGCAATGTATCCTGCTTGCCGTCGATAATAATTCGGTCATATTTATTTTGGTTTTCTGTGGCGATTTTTATTGCCTGATCAAAACCATATTGAAAAGGCTGCGCACTTTCCCATCTGTAAATACTAAAATAATAACTAAAAGTAAAGATAGCGGAAACTCCGAGTAAAAGTATATAAACTTGAAAGATAAATTTGGAATTTTGGAAAATTTTGTGCATACCCATTGAAATAAGATAGAGCAAGGCGGGCAACATGATAAAAAGCCTGGCTGCATGGGGATTGTCGGTACGGGTCAGAGCACCGGGAATAGCGCCAAACAAAAACCAGAATATCAGCCAATATGTTTTGTTTTTAAAAGCCAGATAAATGCCGATGCCCAACGGAATTATTTCGACTAGATACAACATACCGATATTTTCTCTAGATGGGGAATGACGAAGCTCGTGATCGCCCTTGATAAACAAAAATTCTGTAGAAAAAGCTGAAGCATAATTTTTGATAAAAGTATTCCACCAAAAAGTGGCCTTGTTGTAAATAATTTTGTCTATTAACCGCGGCGACAGGCCCACACCTGTCGCACCCGATGCTCTTTGTTGGGTTTGACGCAGGACATTGACTTCGGCAGCTGTAATTGGGTCAGTAAAAATAGACAATTCTCTAAATCTCTGACCGGATTTTCCAAAGATGCCATCAACAATAACCAAATAAGCAAATAAGCAAATTACAAATCCGGAAATTAATATAGTTTTAATATTTAAAGTCTTGAATCTTTGATAATTAGTAATTATTAAAATGAATACAAATACCGGAACAAATAATTTAGCCGTACTGTAGGCCCACATGGACAAGCCAAACATCAGAGCTGATATAATATATTTTTTTCTAAAAAAACATGTCAGTCCCAAAAGAAAATATAATGACATGACTATTGACTCCACGGCTTGACGGCTGTATTGAATGTGCCAGATAGAGATAGAGATAGAGAGGAGAGATAGAGTAGTTAACAAAACGTTTTTGCTTGAAAAATACATCAATAAACCAAATGTAATTATGCCCAAGATGCCAAATAAAACTGGTAAACTACGAACGGATAAAGCCGATAAACCAAAGACTTTGACCACAGGAACCATAGAATAAATTAAAATTGGCGTACGATATTCGGCTAGGGAATGCGGAAACAAGGGTAATTTATTGCCAAAATAGTCTTTACCTGTTTTCAAAAGCGAATAGGCTTGATAACCTGTGTCTTGCTCGTCCCAATGGAGACCATTTGGAAGTTTATCAAAGCTCCAAATACGTAATAATACGCCGAGACTAATTACTAATATTAATTTGAGCCACCTGGCGCGCAGATTGTTTTCGGACATAGTACATTTTGGCCCGACGGGTTACTCCGGTCTTTTTGACTTCGATTTTAGTTATCCAAGGCGAGTTTACCGGAAAAATGCGCTCAACACCAATATTGTCTGAAGCAATTTTTCGTACCGTAAATGTCTTATTTTCAATCGTTCTCCCGCGGATAGCTAAAACCATACCCTCAAAAACTTGAATTCTCTCTTTCTCTCCTTCTTGGATCCGCAAATGCAAGCGGACAATATCGCCCACATGAATATTTTTATCTTTTATCTTTAGAGAAATCGCCATAGCCTAGTCATTTTAACAGAAGATCTATGGCTTTAACAAGACTGTCATTCCAATTAAGTCCATACGGCAAAGGTATCGTTTTGGTTTCAAATACTAACTCTACCGAAGTTTTCCCTTTATTTTCGGAAAGAAAAGTATTTAAAGATACTAGTTTTGACTGTGGCAGACCTTTGGGAATATAAATTACTTTTGCTTGAGAAGGTGGTGTTTTTGGGATATCCCCATCAAATATTTTGGCAGAATCAGCAATAATGGTAATGGTTTGATCCGATTCATCTTCCTCCTGTTTTGATTCCACCCGGCCGCTGATTAAAACCAAATTGTCTGGTTTCCAGCAATCAGCACTTGATGCATAAACCTTGGGAAACACCACCACTTCAACACTCTTTCCTGAATCAACGATTTTGGCAAAACACATTTGCTGATTGTTGGACTTGGTCACCACATTACGGCAAGTTTCCACAATACCTCCTATTGTGACCCGCTGTCCATTCAGATTTTCTGAATACAATTGTGATAGCCGGTGAGTGACGGACTCCCCCATAAGTGCCAACTTCTCTGAGTGGGGATGCTCTGTCAGATAAAATCCCAAGAGTTCTTTTTCCATCGCTAGTTTTTGTGACTTTTCAAATTCCGCAATTTGGGGAAGTAAATCAGTTTTTATATTATCTTTTTCATCCTCACTAAATAACGAGGATTGTCCACTGGATTTTAATTTGGCGATACTGGTTCCCATCTCCCTAATTCTATCTAATGCGGAAAGCATCGCCGACCTTCTGCCAAATTGATCCAAAGCTCCGGCTTTAATCAGGCTCTCCAAAATCTTTTTGTTTACTTTCCCTGAATCTACTCTTAGGCAAAAATCCGTCAGTGACTTAAACTCTGCGGTGGCGCGTGATTGCAAGATAAGGTTCACTGCCACCTCGCCTACATTTTTGATAGCTGAAAGCCCAAAGCGGATAGATGTTCCGTCTATTGAAAATTTGGTATCCGATTTATTTATATCCGGCGGCAAAACAGGGATTTTCATCCGATGGCATTCTTCCACCGCTTCTACAATCTTTTCGGTATCTCCAAATTCGGCGGTCAAAAGTGCCGTCATATACTCTACTGGATAATTGGCCTTCAAATATGCGGTCTGATAAGAAACCATCCCGTAGGAAGCAGCGTGGGCTTTGTTGAATCCATAGCCCTGAAACGGCACAAATAAGTCCCAAAGTTTCTCGGATTCGACTTTGCTCATCCCTGAATGCTTTTGGCATCCCTCTACAAATATTTCGTGCTGCTTGGCCATTTCTTCCGGAATCTTTTTGCCTATAGCTTTTCTAAACTTGTCTACCGAATTCCAATCGTATCCTGCGATTTCTAGAGCTGTAAACAAGACATCATCCTGATAGACTAATATGCCATAAGACTTATCCAGATATTTTTCCATTTTGGGATGCGTGTAGGTAATCTTTGATTTTTTGTTTTTTCGAGCAATATATTCTGGAATATTGGCCATGGGGCCGGGTCTGAAAAGCGCTACCATAATCATCAGATCTTCAACACGCGTAGGTTTAAGCTCTTTGAGCCACTTGGTCATCCCGGATCCTCCTAGTTGAAACGTACCCATTGTTTCTCCGCGAGTCAGCATAGCAAAAGTTTTTTTATCGTCAATTGGTATCTTTAATAAATCAATTTTAATGTCATGCCTTTTCTCAATCAGGTCACGAGCCGCGCCCAAGATAGCTAAATTTCTAATGCCCAAGATATCGATTTTTACCAGTCCCACTCCTCCATATTCATCCGCAATGGAGTGCATTTCGTATTGGGTAATGATCTTGGTTCCTTTTGGTTCTAATTGCAGGGGAGTAAAATCTGTCATCAGACTAGGAGAAATTACGACTCCGGCCGCATGCACCGAGACATGCCTCGCATTACCTTCAATTTCACGGGCCAGATCAATAATTTGCTTTACCGCAACCTCTGTATCATACATTGTCTTAAGTTCCATAGATTCAATGAGGGCACGGTCAATAGTCATGGGAAATCCCTGTGCACCCAAGGGAATGACTTTGGCTATTCTGTCTCCCAATGAGTAAGGTTGACCTAAGACACGAGTGACATCGCGGACAGCAGCCCTGGCCAACATCTTACCAAAAGTACAAATCTGGGCTACTTTATCTTTACCGTATTTTTCGGTAATATGTGCCATTAGTTCTTCTCGCCGGTCGTCGGCAATATCCAAATCTATATCCGGGGAACTGGGACGGAAAGGGTTTAGAAAACGTTCGAAGGGTAGAGCATATCTAATCGGGTCAACCGTCGTGATCCCTATTGCGTAAGAGACGACCGATCCTGCGGCGGAACCTCGAGTATTAATAATTATTCCCCGGCTGGTACACCAATTGGCCAAGTCAGCCAATATCAAAAAATAAGGAGCGTAGCCCTTGGAACAAATGACTTCAAGTTCATAATCCAAGCGTTTTATAATTTCATCGGTAATTTTTGGGTATCGAGTACTAATATTCTCATGAGCAAGACCTTTTAGGACTTCGGGGGCTGTTTTTCCCTGCGGAAGCTCAATTTGTGGATAGAAAGATTTACCCAATTCAAGAGAAAGGTCACATTTTTCTGCTATTTTTAAAGTGTTATTGATACTGTCAGGAAAATCGGAAAAGATTTTACGCATTTCATCTTCGTTTCGCAAATAAAAAGTTGGAGCATCGATATAACGAATGCGCTCGGTGTCTGAAACGTTTTTGCCTGTAGAAATGCACACCAATGCGTCCTGAGCGCTCGCGTCAGTCGGCGTTATATAATGGATGTCGTTGGTCGCCACCAAGGCAATCCCCAATTCCCGGCTTAGTTTAACAATTCCATCTATCCACAAATCTTCTTCTTTTTGAGCTTTATGGAGTTTGTCTAAAATACGTGACTGATTTTTGGCATTGTCAAAATAATCTTTGTAAAAGTGTCTCTGTATTTCTAAATAATATCGATCTCCGAAAATTTCGGCAAACCAAGATGTAATTTTTTTGGCCGAATCATAATTACCATTGATCAGGGCTTCGGCTATTTCGCCCTTTGGACAGGCCGATGTTACTATTAGTCCTTCGCCATAAACACGCAATAATTCTCTGCTAAATCTAGGCTTATAATAAAAACCTTCGACTTGGGCAATGGTCGATAACTTCATCAAATTTTTGTAACCTGTATAATTCTGAGCCAGAAGTAACAAGTGGTTGTTTTCTTGACGGCCGTTTTTTTGTTTATGATCCTCAATGCAAGTATAAGCCTCAAAACCAATGAGTGGTTTTACTCCTTCTTTCTTACATTCTTTATAAAATTCAATCGCCCCATACATTGAGCCGTGATCGGTAATAGCTACGCTTGGCATTTCCATTTCCTTGACACTTCTGACTAGCTTTTTTATTTTAGACAGACCATCCAGAAGCGAATATTCCGTGTGGCAATGTAGGTGAACAAATTTAGCAGCCATATTTTAAAGCAATAGCTAGTTAATCTTTTTTACAATAAATGCTAGCCATTTGGTTTTTGGAAAATCCTTTCGCCTTTCATAAAGAACTTTAAAACCTATATTTACTAATATTTCCTTAAATTCGCCAGATTGATAATAAGTAAATAGTCTTTGCGTTTCTGTTTCAACCTTTTCACCCTGACCTTCTTTTAACGAAATAAAACCTACTCCTCCTTGTTTCAATACACTTCTGATTTTATTTAGAGCATCATTTATTCTATCTTTAGGAATGTGCAGTAAGATGGCCGAAGCCCAAAATCCATCAAAGGTGTTTTTTGGAAATTTCAAATTATAAACACTCATCTTAAGAAATTTTGCATTGGGGAGCATCGATCTTGCATTGGTCAGTAGACCTTCTGAAATGTCCGTTCCTGTATATTCGTAACCCATCGAAATCAATTCTCGAGCATCTCTACCTCCACCACTTCCAATCTCTAGGACATTACCTTGTGGTAAAAATTCTTTAAATTTATCAAATAACTCTCCCCAAAATCGATCAGAATTGTGACCCCCTGACCACTCATCGGCATGTTTGTCATAATACTCGATTGTTTTCTTTTCTTCGTCTCTTAAATCCATGGCCTAATCATCTCACAATTTACTAAATTTTTCTTTATCAATGCCCATTTGATTGATAATATTTTTGAGAGTGCCCGGAGCGACTTCAAAATGATGAGGAACGACGCAAGTCTTTTGGGTTTTGAAGTTCCACCATATTTCGTGAGAACCCGTCGTCCGTCTATAGGCAAAACCAGCTTTTTTTATCTTTTTAACAACATCAGAGTATCGTAATGGCTTCATTTAGAAAGCCGGAGCGAGAATTGACAAGTCAAACCTAAACTTGGTATCTGACTTGTTTTGACGCTTTAGCTTCAAAGGAATCTTTTTGTCCTCTTGCTCATATATTTCAATTAGTCCCTTCGCGACATCGGTTACCGTATCTACAGCATTTTCCAACGAATGACCCTGGGCGTAGCAGTCGGACCACAGCGAACACTTAGCAATATAATAATTACCTTCTTTTTTTATCTCAATTGGCAATTCGTACTCGTTTACAACTGTAGTCTTTTTCATAAGTCTATAATCTCACTAATTATTTTTTGTGTCAATGGGACATCAATGTCACCTAATTCTTTTTTTATTTGACCAATCAAAGCGCCGATGGCTTGGGTTTTACCGGTTTTTATGGATTGGACAATTTGATTATTTGAAGTAATGACTCTTGCCGCTATTTCGCGTATCCTTACTTCATCTGAGAATAACGTTTTCTTTAGGATACTTAAATTATTTAGGTTTTCTAGGGGACAATTTATGACCGCACTAGCAACCAATATCGGATCGTGGGATTTGGTTAATTGGATAAATTTGTCAAATTTGGGTGAAGAAGCAACGAGAATTATGGCATTTGATTCAGAAATACCTAGTTTAATTAATTGAAGTCTTTTTTGTGCTGGGAGAACCGGTAATTCAGTCCGCCATACCTCAATTTGCGATTGTGTAAATTCAAACGGTGGGATATCCGGCTCGGGAAAATATCGATAATCATTGGCTTCTTCTTTTATTCTTTGACTGAATGTTTCTCCAGTACTCTCTTTAAACCCCCTTGTCTCTTGAATAGGATTAGCACCTGAATCCAATAAACGTGATTGGCGCATGATCTCAAAATCCACGGCCTTTTTTACAAATCTAAACGAGTTGACATTTTTAATCTCGACTTTGTAGTTTGGAAAAATTCCATCTTTGCTGACACTGATATTTGCCTCCAAACGCATAGATCCTTTTTCCATATCAGCCCTGCTTATTTCCAATGTCCTGACAATTTGTTGTAATTCTTTCAAAAATAAATCACTATCATTACTGTCTTTAAAATCCGCTTCGGTGACTACTTCAACAAGTGGTACACCGGAGCGGTTAAAATCGATCCAAGTTTCTGATCCATGATGAATCAGCTTTCCAGTATCTTCCTCCATATGTACTCGTCTAATCTTGTGACCCAATAGATTTCCATCCTCACAAAAAGGCTGGTCATACTGACTAATCTGATAACCCTTTGGCAAATCGGGATAAAAATAGTTTTTCCGGTCAAATTTTGATTTAAGATTTATCTGACAGCCCAGTGCCAATCCCAGTTTGATACACCACTCTATCGCTTTGGCATTTGGTACCGGTAATGCCCCTGGAAGGCCTAGACAGACCGGACAGACTTGGGTATTTGGGGCTTTGCCAAAATGATCGGCCGGGCACCCACAAAACATCTTGGAATTCGTCGACAGTTCTATATGAATTTCAAATCCCAGTACAGTTGTCCAAATCATAAGTTTTGATATTCAATGGCTGTGGTTAACACTTTATCTTCTGCCTTTTGTGGACCAATAATCTGTAAACCTATTGGCAATCCGTCTACTTTCCCACAAGGTATACTTATTCCCGTTAAACCCGCAAGACTGCTAGCTTCCACTAAAATATCCTCCATCTCACCAAACATTGAATGGTTTAGACTAGAACCTACTGACAGAGCGGGTCCCGGAGAAGTCGGTCCAATAATCAAGTCAACCTTGGAAAAAGCTTGTTCAAAATCTTTGATAATCAAGTTTCTGACCTTCTGGGCTTTACTATAATATTGTTCATAATAACCCGCCGACAATACATAGGTACCTAGCATAATTCTCCTTTTTGCTTCGGTTCCAAAAGCCGATCGGCCGCGGCCATATCTGATTCCGTCATAACGGGCAAGATTAGAAGACACTTCTGCTCTCTGAACAATTGTGTAAACTCCGACTGAATATTTTGGGTCCATAAGAGATATCTCAATTACTTCATGTCCCATTTGTTTAAATTTGGCTGCAGTATCTAAAATTAATTTCTTCACATCGTCTCGCATTTCTTTAAGCAAATACTCTTTTGCTAATCCTATCTTTAATATTCGATTGGGATTTGGGATTTGGGATTTGGGATTTGGGATTGTAGTGGCATCATATTTATCTTGACCTTTAATTACATCGTAAATTATTTTAGCATCGATAGCATTTTTGGTAATTGGACCCGGTGAATCGGTAGAACTGGCCATGGCAATGACTCCATAACGACTAACTCTGCCGTAAGTGGGTTTAAATCCGGTCACACCGCACCAGGCTGCGGGTTGTCTGATACTGCCGGCCGTTTCACTGCCGATGGCTGCACTACACATATCAGCTGCTACAGCTGCAGCTGACCCACCCGAAGAACCACCGGGGAGTTTTGTCAGATCGTGTGGATTTTTGGTCGGACCAAAATCCGATGTTTCGGTAGAGGATCCATGTGCCCAAGCATCCATATTTGTCTTTCCGATGATTATCGCTCCAGCCTCTTTTAGTTTACGTATCACGGTCGCATCATACAATGGCATATATCCTTCCAATAGTTTTGAAGATGCTGTAGTAGGCATACCGATTGTCGAAAAATTATCTTTGACAGCAATTGGAATTCCCCCAAGCGGTAAATTTGTATCAGCATTATCTGCTTCTTCTAATGCCTTTTGATTAACATACAAAAAGGCATGTATGTCGCGGTCTAGTTTAGCAATTTGATCAAGACACGCTTGCACTAATTCCCGGCTGGTAAACTTTCTACTACGCAGACCGTCGCGGGCGTCAACTATTGTTAATTTATTCAACATTGAAAATAGCTTTTACTTTAAAGTAATCTCCGATATTCAGCATTCTATCTTTATCGATTGTGTCAGCCCGCATTACATTTTTAAGTCTTGTAACTTGTGATATCGAATCGACGTTAGTTGTATCCAGCTCATTTATTACATCAACAACTTTGATCGTTTCTTCGAATTGCGAAGTTAATTTCTTTGACTCTTCGTCGGACACAGACAAATTTGCCAGCTTGGCCACATGTTTTACATCCATTCCTCAAGTTTAGCACAAAAATTAACTCATTGATTCCAGGGCTTTGATGCGGTCGGAGAGAGGCGGATGAGTATTGAACATGCTGGCAAACCAGCCACGGGCATCGGAAGATAGATTTTTCAATGGATTGACAATATATAGATGGGCTGTGGCTTTGTTGGCGGCCTCAAGGGGTTCTTTGTCTGCCCCCAGTTTCTTGAGGGCCGAAATTAATCCCGATGGCTGACGGGTCAGCTTGACAGAACTTGCATCAGCCAGAAACTCACGCCGACGGGAAATAGCTAGCTGAATAATCTGAGCGACAATCGGCGAAAGTATGGCAAAGAGAAAACCCACAACGATGAATATTGCTCCACTTCCTCTATCTCTATCTCTATCTCCACTCCCAAACCAGCTAGCCCGTATTAACCAATCCCCAAGTAATGTTATCAATCCCACTAATATTGTGACAATAGACATCAGCCTGGTGTCATAATTGGCCACATGGGACAATTCGTGCCCAACCACTCCTTCCAATTCTGTACGGTTAAGCTGAGTTAATAATCCAGTTGTGGCGCAAATTGCCGCATGTTGGGGATCACGACCAGTCGCAAAAGCGTTCATGGCCGTATCATCAATGACATAGAGCTTTGGCATCGGGATTCTGGCTGCCATGCTCAAATTTTCAGCAACAGTATAAAACATAAAATCCCGCTTTTTATCGGCGGGTCTGGCTCCGGAAATCCCCAAGACAATTTTGTCACTCCAATAATATGATGCAAAACTCATGATTCCAGATACAACTAGTCCTATACCCAAAAATTCCAATCCCGTAGATTCATATCCATAAAAAGCGGTCATTCCCCGGGCTATAAAATAAGACGCTCCGAGAACGAAAATTACAAAGCCCGCTATAACTAGCCAACTTTTTTGTTTGTTAGTTTCTACTGATTCAAAGACATTGATCATAGAGAAACTTTCGGAGTTTTTAACTCAGAATCTGAAACTTTTAGAAAATCGGAATTTTCAGGCATCTCTAGACCTTTTTCGGATTTGAATCCAAACGCATTGGCTATCACATTGCTTGGGAATGTCGAGACTTTGATATTGTAATCAGCCGTCAGATCAATCATGGTTCTCCTAGAATACATGACTTTGTCAGATGTATCGCGTAACTCTGCCATCAGACCGGTAATAACATCTGCCCCTTTCATCTGGGGATTACTCTCCATGATTACTTGCAATTTTGGAAGAATTTCTGCCACCTTAGCCGATGGATCAGACATTTTTCTGGCGTCAGCCAACATCTTCAAAATACCTTTTTCGTGGGCTAAATAAGCTTTGGCCGATGTTTCCAAATTTGGAATTAATTCAGATTGACGTTTGAGCTGATTGCCGATTTCCTGAACTGAAGCTCCAATTTGAGTTTTGTTGGCTACTAAGCCATTATAGACACCAACGACATACAAAACTACTAACACTAACCCTACTAATAATAGTATTGGTAAACTCATATAGATAACTTCACCTCCTCATACAGCCTTTCGGCTTCAGAAATTCCTGAAAGCCAAAAGCCTTTATCTGTTATATCAATTCCCAGAGCTAAAAACAATGCTTTTGGTGAATCGGACGATCCCTGGGACAAAAACCATTTAACTTTTTCTATAAATTTGGGATCCTGTTTAACTTTATTTTGCAATGCTTTTGAAATAAGTAATCCCGAAGAGTATGAATATACATAAAAGAAATTTCTAAAATGGGACCAATAGACCCACCAATTTTGTGATCCCTCATTTTGCTGCACGAAATCACCCATATAACTGGCCATGTGTTTTTGGAATATTTCTCCAATTTCTTCTTTTGCTAAATAACTTTTTTTGCGGAAAGTTTCATGCAGCTCTTGTTCAAACTTGTAGGCGGCTACCTGCCTGAAGATAGTGGAAATATCATCATCCAGCTTTTTCACAATTAGAGATTTATCTTTTGGTAAACTCTGCAAAACAAAATCTTCCATAAAAGTGCTGGCTACTTCGGCAGTGGACAGTGGTGATCCAAAATTGAGAGTGTACTTTTGTGATTTCATAAGTTCATTATTTATGCCGTGTCCTGCCTCGTGAGCAAGAGTCAGGACATCGCGCAAATTATTGGTGTGATTGAGTAAGATATACGTAGGCTGGGTAAGTCTTTCGATGGCGCAAAATGCCCCACCGCGTTTTCCCAATTTTGGATAGACATCTATCTGACCATCGTTCACAAATCCCATAAATATTTTCTGAAATTGTGGATCCAAATTGGCAAATACTTCGGATATTAATTTTACCGAATCTTCATAATCATAATGCGCTTCAATCTTGCCAATAGGTGCGTTACGGTCCCAATAATTAAGTTTTGGCATCCCTAATAATTTGGCTTTTGTTTCATAAAACTTGTGAGCCAGGGAAAATTTTGAACTGACGGCCTCAATCATAGCATCGACAACCTCTGAATCTATATCATCAGCCAAATGGCGCATCAGATCGGGCCTGGCAACCCCGCGCAAATTATCATTGACTTTTTTGTCATACAAAATCGCATTTAATTCGTGTTCGGCGATTTTTGCATTTTTTCCAAGCATTTCATTTATAGCTTCGCCCGCAGTTTGCCTAATCTGACTATCGGCAGATTGCAAATCAGAAATAAATTCCTCCAGTGTCCTCCCGTTAATTTTTTCTTCAGACAAAAATTGAGAAGTCATACGCACCCAAGCTGAGTGAGCCGGATTATTTTTCAAATTTAATATTTTTTCCTCAGGGTCTGACAGAACATATTTGCCACTAGCAAAAAGATGTTCCAAAAAATGCTTGAAATCAATCAGACTATTACTATCCAGAAATATTTTTTGCTGCAATTCTGAAATTTTTGATAACTTCAATAAAAAAAACTGGTTTTGGTTGTAGAGCTTGACTGAAAATTCCTCCAATTTGTTATTTTGGGCTTTTATGGCCGGATCGGATTGATCCTGTGATTCACGAAGCCCCCAGTAATAACCCAGATCGCCGGTGGTGCCATAATTCTTTTGCAAATCATCAAATTCCAAGATTGCCTCTAACAAAACATTCGCATCACTAAGATAATCTTCTCTGGATTTCCACTTCGTGCCGAAAGCCAAGTTCTTTTCCTGCACGGTCTTTAATTGGTCCTCAGATGTATCCAATAACCCAAAATTCCAAGCCGTTTGCATATTATGGCAACTGAAGTACGCCTTCCAACCCGATTGGTAAATCTTTGTAATCATCAAGTTTCAGGTCCACGACCCAATCAAGGTTAACCAGTAATTTTGGGAAGCTGGCCATGCCAAAGACTTTTTTCCCGATACTTGGAAAGTCAACGGGCAGAGAAACCGGATTGGCAAATTTAGCGACATCTTCCGGTTTGATCTGAGCTCTAAATACAATAGATTGTGTATCCAAGATTAAAAATGCGTTTGCAGATGGGGTAATATTCATATTAACTTTGCATACTCCATCGTCGAGAACTAATCCAGAAACCGGCGAAACCAGATCAACCTGATCGAGCTTGTATTTAGCTTGCTCCACGTCTCTAACCGATGCATCCAGATCAGCTTGTAATACCACCTTTTGGCCTTTACCAGATTCAAAACTTACCCGGACCAATTTGTTGTCTGCTAATTTTTGGTCTAATTCTAATTGTAATAGTTGCCGATCAAGCGAGGCCAGGACTTCGCCCTTATTTACATTGTCCCCAATGATTTTATTCAAAGAAACTAGTTTTCCCGAAAAGGCAAACCTAACTTCCACCGTCCTGCCCCAAATTGTCCCCGGAAACTTATTTGCCATAATTTTATTATACACAAATTCTTAATTTAGCAAACCCATAATTACATTAGGATACAAATTATTCAGAGTTCTCGCTTTTGATATTTCTATCCATTCCGGATTATACCAATCATCAGGGGTAATTTTCTCGTTACCCGATGAATCAAGTTTTGGTTCTCCATCTTCAACTTCACATTCAAAATAATATTCGGAGGTCCCATGTTCATGTATGTACGGATGTTGTTTACTTAATTTTTTGACCTTGAGTGAAACCTCCTCCCATATTTCTCTGGTCATCGCCTGCTCTGGCGTTTCACCGGCTTCAATATGGCCTCCAGGAAATACCCAGTATTCTTTTCCATCTTTTTTTCGATGCATCAACAGTATCTTGTTGTCTCTAATAATTACTGCCCTACATGAAGTAAATTTCTGATTCATTTCAGTTTATTGGAGATCTTCCACTCACCTTTTAATCTCTTTTGCGTCATGCTTATATTTTCAGCCACGGGTAATTTTTCCGGCATGGTTCCGCCCAATTCCTTAATGGTTTTCCGGACTTTACGGCCTACGTCAAAATGGGTTTGATTTGCCATTGCTTCACCTTGAATCATCTCTCTTTTTAATTTGGCATCGGTTTGGGTGGCCCGGAATAAATTAGCGGCCAGTTCTTCACTCCCCATATAATCTAAAATCTTTTGGGCCTTCTTTAATTTCTTTTGCTTGTGAATTTGCTTCATATCCATACCCCCATACAATCCCATATAGCCATAGTTGGTAAAAGTCGCGTAGTTTTCAACACCAGCCCGGCTGGCTGTTTCTGATAAATGCTTCTGGTCTTCCATCAATTTATCTTGAACTTCCTGTCTTCTCGTCTGAATCGCAAAGTATGTTTGGCCAAGGGCTACAATTTCTTTCGAGGGATCGGCATTTTGCATAATCAAATAGCATGCGTATCGTGAAAGATGTGTGTTTGAAATTTTTCGTGATGCAGTCTTTGGTAGTCTGATCATATCGTCGGTGTCAACGAAATGATCATCTATAAATTGCCCGGCGTTACCACATGATTCTTTAGCTTTTTTTATCACAGCTTCAAAATTACGATAGTTTTGGTAGTCGAGAGTCTTCGCCATCTCACGAGCCGACCAATACTCACTTCCATAATCATTTATTTTCTTAATCTGTTCAAATATCTTTGCTGGCAGATCCATGACCTTTATTATATATCACCGTTTCCAGGATTTGGTCGTCATAATCTTCTTGTTCATAGCTTAAGTATACTGTAAAATAAACAAATTGGGATCGTAGCGTCCCGATGTACATCGGGAGTTAGCGCAGCTTATGATAGGTTTTGTATACATACTTCGGAGTCTTAGAACAAATAAATTTTATATTGGCAGTACCAACGATCTAAATAGGAGATTAATTCAACATCAGTCGGGTGAATCAAAATACACCAAAGATACTGGTCCATACAAATTGGAATTTAGTCAAGAATACGAAAATCTACTAGAAGCCAGAAAAGTAGAACGCTGGTTAAAAGCACAAAAAAGTGCAAAATTATTAGTAACAATTATAGAAAATAAGAAGATAATGAAAAAATTCTAAATTTAGGATAAAATGTTCTAGTTGGGATCGTAGCGCAGTTGGTTAGCGCGGCGCCTTGTCAAGGCGTAGGTCACGGGTTCGAATCCCGTCGGTCCCGCAAACTTATAACCCACCTTTTTGATGATTCTCGAGATATCCAATATCTTTAATAAAAGGTATAATTAAGGTATAATTAATGATATGGAAAGTTTAAACGATTGGATCCAAAGATCTGGCGCAGAAGTTTTAATTGATAGTAAAGAAATTTCGGCACCACATGTGGTTGGGTTTGTTTTAAGACTACTCAAAACACAACCAAATTTTTTTGTTTACAGAGATCTGTCAGACTGGCCACAACCAAGAAAAAGCTGGAACACTTTTGGTCAAACTATGACAGGAAAGAAACTGACAGTTAGCATATCAAGCGAGATTCGGAGCAATCATATTGAAATTCTTGTCAGAGATGGCGACCTACGTCCAGGAGCACCAACACATGATGGCGAATTTGGCTACAGAGTAGATATTTTGGCTGGAGAGGCAACAGAATCCTATAAAAAAACCGTTGGATTTGTAACGAGCAGTCCTTCGTTCGTTTTCGACAATCTTGATACGGAAGTCATAATTTCGGACAATTGGTCTGAAACAATAACAGGAGCAGAAGAGATAATGCGTTTACTTTCTAATGCCACATTTTCCACTTCTAGACAAATAACTAAATCCTGATCGAATGGTTCATTGGATAGTCAACTAAAAACAAAAACTTCAAAAATGTGATATATTTGCCCCCATCTGCTCTAGGAAGGAGAATAAATAAAATGAAAGACTATCTGAAAAAACTAAAATTCAATCTCAACGAGCAAACAATGAGTATGGTTTTGGGCGGAGTGGTGGTCCTGTTGGTAGGCGGACTGTTGTTCAACTATTTGAAAACCGCCAAATCACCGGTTGTAAACGAGCAGGCCAATGTGACCTCCAGTGCCACTGAAGCCGCTGGTTTGACCGCCGAAACCCAAGCTCCTGTCGTAGCCGGAGAATATATCGTCAAGGTAGGCGATTCCTTGTGGAAAATTGCCACTGAGCAAACTGGCTCCGGTTACAATTGGGTCAAGCTCTACGAGCTAAACAAGAAATTGGTAGGCCAAAATCCAAATCTCATTTACCCAGGGACTAAATTAGTATTAAAATAGAATATGCCCCCTTCCCCCGCCTGCCAAGCCTGAGCGAGTGGGATTAGTACAGTGGTAGTATATCTGCTTCCCAAGCAGAAGATGCGAGTCCGATTCTCGTATCCCACTCAGTCTGGCAATGGCGGGCAGGCAAGGGGGGTCGCCGGTTCAAATCCGGTCCACCGCTCCAATTGGGAAATCGCGGTACTCGCTTCCTATTTCTAATATCCATCAAAAAACATATATAATGGCCATATATGCTGGATTTGTTGTTGAAATTTTGTTTGGGCGTTATTTTCCTTTTACTGTCCACCCAGACATTCGTTAAATTAGCCAAAAATATTTCTTCCGCTTTTCGGATTAGCCCGCTAATTATTGGCACCACTCTTGTGGCCTTGGGTACATCATTGCCGGAGCTTTCGGTTTCATTGATTGCTTTAATAAAAAACGATACCGGTTTAGCAATGGGCAATATCGTCGGCTCAAATATCGTCAATGTTCTTATGGTTCTGCCTGTCGGTATCGTTATTGGAAAACTGCGTATCGGCACAACCAAGACACAAAGAAACGCTCTTTTGCTTCTTGGCGTAACCGGAGTTTTTGTATTCCTGCAATTTACAGCCTTTCCGCCTTTGCTATCCGGATTATTCCTCCTAACGTCTGCGCTGGTAGTTACCGTGTTAGAGTACCAGTGGGCAATTTTTGGCAGGGGTCATGAGGATTTGGCAAGATTTCATAACAATAAAAAGAGCCGGTTCACATTCGGAGGTTTTGTATCGCTTACACTTTCATTAATCGGTATCATTGTGGGAGGAGTTTTACTTGTCTCTTCGGTTGAGGGTATATCAATAATCACGGGCTACTCGACTACTGTTCTTGGTTTGTCATTGACCGCGATGGCTACTTCGTTGCCCGAGCTTTTAACCACTATATTTAGTCAGGAAGAAGAACAGGAAAAAATTACCGTCGGCAATATTATCGGCAGTAACATTTATAATCTTCTGTTTATTGGCGGTCTGGTAACCATTTTTTCTCCTGTAATTAGCATGCCTATCGGAGACTGGGGATGGTTGATGGCGACGACAATTTGTTTCGTTTTTATTTTACGACACTACAGTGGAAAAGTGGTGCCGAAGCGGGTTGGAGTATTTTTGTTAGTACTATCGCTTATTTATCTGTTCACTTTGCCCCGCTTGTAAAATACCCAACCCAAGAAAATAATTAATCCTACGACACTGATAATTTTTACAAACGACTCGATACTGACAAATCCACTTGATAAGTTGCCATACGCCGCCACCCCGGTATAGCCTATGTACAAGAAAATAAAACTGCGGATGAAATATCCGATAAATGTAGATTGGATATACGTCCGCATATTTAACTTGATGAATCCGCAGACAACCGACACCAGCGATGTAGGCATGATGGGAAGCGCGCGTACGACCAAAAGAACGACATCATCTCTCCAAGTGCCATTGAAGTGTTTACCAATGCTTTCTATTTCGCTGTGAGAGATGCCGATAAACTTTCCAAAGCGGGTCAAAATCAGATCTTCTGCTTTATCTGCCACCACATAATAGAGCCAACTGGCCATAGTCTTTCCGGCAGATGCAGCCAGGGCCAACCAAAATAAATAGAAAAGCGTTTGGTTTTGCGTTTGAGCAAGCGTTCCGGCGGTGGTCATAACCAGCGGTGATGGAATCGGCGCAATGACCTCTTCCATAAACGAGCCGATAAAAGCAAACACGTCCAGGGGCATGGTATGTGCGAGGTTTTTGATCAGACTTATGATTTGTTCCATAATATTACCTTGCGTATTTCTGATGATACCAGAAGTATTGACGAAAGGGCTAGAACGAGTGCTAATTGAATAAGTGACACTTGGGTGATTTTAAAGATGCCTGAAAGCAGGGGAATATAAATAAGAAGCGGCTGCAAAATAAGCGGACCGAAAAATGCAAGAAGAAAAATTCTGTCGGTAAATATCTTTTTCTGCCAAAACGAGTTGTTCCTCACCCAGACGTCAAGAAGGATAAGCTGTTGGACGAGGATGATGGTAGTAAAAGCCATTGCCCTGGCCAATTCCAGTGACCCAAGTTTTTGCCCAAACCAAAAGGCAACGAGTGTTGTAACCGTTGTCAATACACTCACCTCCAAAAACCAGGCACCATCGAGCGAACTAAAAATATTTTTATCGGTTCTTGGTCTTCGCTTCATAATACCGTCGTGTTTTGGTGTTACCGCCAAGGCAATTGCCGGCAATCCGTCGGTGACAAAGTTGATATACAAAAGCTGTAGAGGAGTCAAAATAAGCGGCCAACCCAAAAGCATACCCACCACCACCGCGATAACTTCTCCGAGATTGCACCCAACCAAATATTTTACGGCCGATTTGATATTATCAAAAATCGTCCGGCCTTCTTCAACTGCCGTCACCAGTGTTGCATAGTTATCATCGGTAATTATCATATCGGCGGCTTCCTTGGCCACATCTGTGCCCGTGATCCCCATAGCCACACCAACATTGGCTTGTTTGAGAGCCAGGGCGTCATTCACGCCGTCGCCGGTCACGGCCACGATATGGCCCATTTTTTGTAAAAGCTGCACGATGCGCAGCTTTTGGTCGGGAGTAGTCCGGGCAAAGATGCGAATATTGTTTAGTCGACCGAGGGCTTCTTCGTCAGAAAGCTGGGCAAACTGACTACCGGTAATAAT
>Ga0082335_1000405_pt1 | contig 111293 bp, 97 predicted proteins | sample Subgrocontami58m_FD_72375 | JGI IMG/M metagenome (GOLD analysis project Ga0082335, IMG submission 72375) | Subsurface groundwater microbial communities from S. Glens Falls, New York, USA - GMW37 contaminated, 5.8 m (SPADES assembly) (version 2) ... | reverse complement strand
ACCTTCCCCATAAATTCGGCTGGAAAACGATCAAGGGCAGCCGAAGCTGCCCTTGATCGAAGCCAATGCTGCTTACACCGGCAGGTGGAACCCGATTAAAACTCCGCCCACTCGCCGTTGCCATCCCTGCCGTTGGCAATCTTGCGCAGCGCAGGTTTCTCGGCCGCCCTGGCCACAGCGGCTCTGGCCGCCGCTTTCCTCGCCGGGAACTTGCTCACGCTCGCCACCGGCCTCTCGGCCTTGGCCATCAGCGCCGGCGTGTCCATGGTGTCCTGCCCCAGCTTGAACACCGCCACCGTCGCCTCGAGATTCTGCGCCTGCTCCTCCAAAGATTCGGCCGCCGCCGCCGCTTCTTCGACCAAGGCCGCGTTCTGCTGCGTCACCTCGTCCATTTGCGTGATCGCCTGGTTCACCTGCTCGATGCCCGAGCTCTGCTCCTGGCTCGCTGCCGTGATCTCGCTCATGATGTCGGTCACCCGCTTCACCGAGGCCACGATCTCCTGCATCGTCTTGCCGGCTTCGTCCACCAGCTTGGTGCCCGCGCCCACCTTGTCCACCGAGTCGCCGATCAGCCCCTTGATTTCCTTCGCCGCCGCCGCACTGCGCTGCGCCAGGCTGCGCACCTCGCTCGCCACCACCGCGAAGCCGCGCCCCTGCTCGCCCGCGCGCGCCGCTTCCACCGCGGCGTTCAGCGCCAGGATGTTGGTCTGGAACGCGATGCCGTCGATCACGCTGATGATGTCCACGATTTTCTTCGACGAATCGTTGATCGAGGACATCGTGCCCACCACCTCGCTCACCACCGAGCCGCCCTTGACCGCCACTTCCGAGGCGCTCACCGCCAGTTGATTGGCCTGTTTCGCGTTCTCGGCGTTCTGCTTTACCGTCGAGGTCAGCTCTTCCATCGAGGAGGCGGTCTCTTCGAGCGAAGATGCCTGCTCCTCTGTCCTTTGCGACAGGTCGGCATTGCCGCTCGCGATCTGCTTGGTCCCGCTGCCGATCGCCTCGGCGCCCGAGCGCACCTCGCCGACGATCTTCTTCAAGCTCTCGTTCATGTCCTTCAGGGCCCGTAGCAGCATGCCGGTCTCGTCCTTGGTTTTCACCTCGATCGCACTGGTCAGATCCCCGGCGGCCACACGCTGCGCCACGTCCACTGCTTGCGCTAACGGACGCGTGATCGAGCGGATGATCCAAACCGCGAAACCAAGGCCGAACAGCAAGCCCAGAACGATCGTTGAGATCACGATAATGCGGGCGGTACCATAGGCGTCGATAGAAGTCTGATGCTCGTTTCTTGCCGATTTCAGGATAAACTCAAGCAGAACATTCGCACTCGCATTCGCGGCGGTATAGGCCGGATTCAGTTTCTTCAGCAAAATTTCGTTCGCCTTGAGGAAATCGCCTGCCAGCAACGCCTCGCGGGCTGGCATCAGCCCCTCGGAGACGTATTTGGCACGGGAATCGGTATATTTGTTTGCCAGCACTTTTTCTTCCGGGGATAGTCCATGCTTTTGGTACTCCTGCCAAGCCGCAGAGATTTCGTCGCGGTTCTTGACGATCACATCGGTATGCATGGTCAGCGGATGATCGTGCATTTTTGAAAGCGGATTGTCCGGGTTGTGCTGCAGGCCTAACATGACCTGACCACGATTCTCGTTCATCAACATCATGACCTTGCCTATGGTTCCGGTCGGTTCAAGCCGGTTCTGGTAGGACGACTGCAGTGCCGCATTGCTTTCCCCCGTAACACGCAGGGCGATAACCCCAATCAAAATCAGCGTCCCGAGCAACACCGACACCAACCACACGAGCCTTGCACCGATTTTCATATTGCCGATTGAAAACATGGTGTTTCTCCTTTTTTCCTACGCGAGCCGGCAGACTTCTGCATCGGCGAGTTCCAGTGTTCAGTGCAGCGCATCCATGAGTGCCATGTCGCTGCCGGTCATCAGCTTCTCGATGTCGACCAGGATCAGCATGCGCTCGTCCACCGTGCCCAGACCGGTGATGTACTTCATGTCGAAGGAGGAGGAGAAATCCGGCGCCGGACGGATCTGCTCGGCGGCGAGTTGAATCACGTCGGAGACGCCGTCCACCACCATGCCCACCACCCGCCCGGCCACGCTGAGGACGATCACCACCGTCAACTCGTTGTATTGCGCCTCGCCGAGGTTGAACTTGATCCTCATGTCCACGATCGGCACGATGATGCCGCGCAGGTTGACCACGCCCTTGATGAACGCGGGCGCGTTCGCGATCGTGGTCACCTGCTCGTAGCTGCGGATCTCCTGCACCTTCAGGATCTCGATGCCGTATTCTTCCCGGCCGAGGGTGAACGACAGGTATTCGTTGTTCTCGACCGGTGCCGCGGATCGCGGCTGCAGATCCATACGGCTGGATGCCGTTTGCGTCATGGCTTGCCTCCTTGAGTAGACCTCAATAGTCACGATTGGCGTCAATCGAGGCACTCTGGTGCCCGGGAACGTTGACTTACCCAAGACTACGGCATGGAAGGCAGGAATTCGTGTGCGAATTTGTATAGCTTTCGTATGGCTTGTGTAACGACAAGGACTTGATTTCTAACGGTAGAAATCCAGATGTCGCAGTATTAACCGCATTGAAACAATGCGCTGCGGCCGGGACGCCACACTTGCGTTGCGCGGCCCGCAGACGGAGGAAAGGGGCCTAATTCCAGCCGGTGGGGCTGAAAAGATAGCCTTTGGCGCGAACGGTCTTGATGCGGTGGGGATTGCTGGTGTCGTCGCCCAGCCGCTTGCGCAGACGGGAAATACGCATGTCGATGGAGCGGTCGAAGCCGCCGTACTCGAGGCCGCGCATATGCATCATGATGGTGTCGCGCGAGAGCACTTCGCCGGCGTGGCTTGCAAGCTGCCATAACAGGTCGAACTCGGCGGTGGTGAACTGGATTTCCTCGGTTCCGAGGAACACCGAGCGCGTGGAGCGGTCGATCCGAAACTGACCGAAGCGGTATTCAGCGCCCGTCTCGCCGGAATCCGGTTCCGCCGCGTCAGCACGGCGCAGCAATGCCATGATATGCGCCAGCACGACGGCCGGTTGCGCCGGCTTGGGCAGGTAATCGTCGGCACCAAGTTCGAGCCCGAGCACATGATCGATATCGCCGATGCGCCCGGTAACCATGATGATGGGGCCCTTGTAGAGCGCTCTTACGTCCCGGCAGATTTCGAAACCGTCCTTGCCCGGCAGATTGCAGTCGAGCACGACTGCGTCCGGCTGCGTCGCAATGATCCGATCGACCGCGGCGTCGCCCCGCTTTTCGTGCTCGACCGTTAGTCCCTTACCCTGAAGATACGCGGAGAGGATCAGCGCAGTGACCTCGTCGTCCTCGATCAGCAGTATCTTTCGTTCAACGACTTGTGACATATGTCGTGTATAGGGCTTGGGATGGTCCAATTGTAGTGGCAACACATCCCAGCAATGCGTCGAAGTGACTGCTTTTATGGGCTCTTTTCCACGCATGGCCGATTTTCCGGATTTCAGGTGCGCCCTGGCGGTGTTCGCGAGCTTGGTCTGCCGGCTGACCCAGTGACGGCATGACGTGCCGCGCCGGCGGCCAGCCGGGCGGCTGATTCATTCGACGACGCGCAGCGGCTCCTTGCCTTGCTCCTTGCTGCCGTGTCCGGCCCAGCGCTTGAACAGCTTGTGCTCGATGCCGACCTGGTCCAGCGCTTTGCCGATGCTCTGGTGGATGATATCCATGATCGTTGCGGGCTTGTGATAGAAAGCGGGCATCGGCGGCAGGATCACCGCGCCGCAGTCGGCCGCCCGCGCCATGAGATCGAGGTGTCCTTTGTGCAAGGGCGTCTCGCGCACCATGAGCACCAGCGGCCTGCGCTCCTTCAGCGTCACGTCGGCGGCGCGCACGATCAGATTGTAGTTGAATGAATTGGCGATGGCCGAGAGCGTTTTCACCGAGCACGGCGCGACGATCATGCCGCGCGTGCGGAACGAGCCGCTGGCAACGGTCGCGCCGACATCCTTGTTCTTGTAGACCACATTCGCCAGGCCTTTGACGTAGTCGAGGTCAAAATCGGTTTCAATGGCGAGGTTCAGGCCGGCGGCTTCGCTCAGGATCAGGTGCGTTTCCTGTCCCAGTGTCTGCAGCGCGCGCAGCATTTCGACGCCGTAGATCACGCCTGACGCGCCGGTGATTGCCACCACTAATGGCAGGCTCATTGCTTCGCTCCCCTCGTCGTTATCCAGCATGTCCTCAGGCGGCCAGCGCCGGTCGATGCGTCTCGACCGACTCGATGACCGGAAATCCCGCCGCTTCCAGCGCGGACACCACTTCGCGTACGTCAGCCGCATGGAAACGGATGATGACCTTCTTCTTCAGGTCGCCCGCATCGGCATGGCGCTCCTGCCGACCGATGGGATAAAGCGCCTGCAACACCGCTCCGGCGCCCTCGACCGCGTCGGCGACCCGGCCGAGCACGCCGGGACCGAGTTCCAACGGCGCCAGCGTCACGCCGCTGCGCCGCTCCCACGCGCCCAGACAATGCGCCGCGAGCTGGAAAATCTCGTTGGCCGAGATCACACCCACGACCTGCCCGCCATCGACGACCGGAAACTGGGCGACACCCAGCTCCCGGCCTCGCAGCAGGCACTGCTCCATCGTCTCTTCGGCGGCGACCGTGGCGGGGTTGCGTACCATGATGTCCCTCACCTTGAGACGGGTGACGAAGAAATTGAACTCGTCCGGATTTTGCGTGCGCAGGACGAACTGTCCCATGCGCAGCAGGTTGGCCCGTGTCACCAGACCGCGCAGCTTGCCATCATCCACTACCGGCAGCGCGTGCAGGTTGTTTTCGCTGAGCAGGCGCTTGGCCTCGGATACGAGCATGTCGCTCGGAATGGTCATCGGGTTGGCCTGCATCCAATTGCGCACGATCATCGCCGCTGCTCCTTCGCTGCAGATATCCGTGCAAGTCCGCCGGCCGGGGTGCGGCCGCCGGTCGGTGCCGCATCGAACGTCTGAGCGGAAGCACAGAGCAACCAGCGGCACAGTACGCTCATCTCACGCCACCGCCAGCGTCGGCGCCTTTGCCGTTTTGTACAGCCGCAGAAACTCGTCCACGGCGACACGCGCGAACTCCGGCGTATACAGGTGCAGATCGACTTCCCTCATCCGGCTGCGGTCAGCGAGCTTTTCCTTCAGGCGCGCGACGAAGGCCGCGTCGGCGGCGGGATCGTAGATGGGACGGCCCTCCTGGTCCAGCGACGACCAGCCGCGGAGCGGAATCAGGAAGGTCCACGGTCCCCTGGCGCGGTTCAGCCGTTCTGCGATCACGTCCGCAGCCTGACGCAGTTCGTCGGCGGTGGTGCGGACCTGCACGCGCAGGGCGTCCTGCACGTACTGCACCCGGTCCCTGGTCTGCGCCAGCATGTCGGCGCGTCCGCCGTAGGACAGGATGTCGAGGCCGCAGGGCGCCAGCACCATGGGGATGCCGGTCTCGACCGCCGCCAGCAGCCGGTCCGGCCCGGGGTCGCGGTTGCCCTTGAACAGGTGTTCCATGACGCCGCCAATGCAGATATCCAGCACGCCGTGGAAGGCGCCGTCGCGAATCATCTCCTCCATCGCGCGGTCGCCCTTGCCTTGCGCGTGGCAGACGATGGGGGTGAAACCCGCCGCCTCCAGCATGCCCATGGCCGTCTGCACGGCCATCTCGCCAAAGCCGAACGAGGAGATGGCGACGCAGGGCCTGTCGAACGTGATGTTCGGCCCTTGAGTCATCTCGACCATGCCGCAGATGGCGCCGACCGCGTTGATGATCTGCGCCTTCAGCAGCGGGTTCATCTTCACGATGTCGAGAACGGTGTGATGCATGGTGATGTCGCGCGTGCCGACGTACTTGTCGATGTAAGCCGGGTGTGCCGCCATCGGCGAGGCCATCAGTTTTGGCATGCCGAAGGGCAGCTGCTTCATGACAGAGGTCGCCACCAGTGTCGCGGTACCGCCGCCGATGCCGATGATGCCGTGCACGCGGCCTTGTGCGACCAGTTCGTGGACGATCGCCGCGGCGCCCCTGATCTGGTTGTTGGTCGCGGCATCCCGGTCGCAGCGGTACTTCTCGCGTACCACATCGATCGACAGCCCGCCGCGCGCGGCGACCTCCTCGGTGCGGATATCGCCAGGGAAAGGCGGCGGCTCCTCCATGCTGAAATCGAGCAGGATGACCTCGTGGCCACGGCCGGCAATGAGTTGCTTGACGAAGACGATGTCTTCGCCGCGCGTGTCCAGATTGCAGACGATGACGATGCCCTTCTTGCCGCTCATTTCGTGGCTATCCCTTTCGGCCCTACGCCGCCCCCTCGTATCACTTGCCGCCGGCGGTCTTTTTCACCTCGGGGCGCGTCAGACGATCGATCATGCCGGCCACCGGGCTGACTCCCTTGAATCCGTATTGGTTCCAGCGATCGGACACCTTCTGCAGCACCGCGCGGTCCATGAAAATCTCCTTCGGCTTGTTGGTCCACTCGTAAGGCGTGCAGGCGTCGAGGATGACGCGGCTGGTGATGTCGCGCGCGTCCATCGGCGTGGCCGGATTGAGCGGGGTCGAGCGGCCCCGGTCGATGATCTGCGTGCATCGCTTCGGGTCGAAGCGGGTGGCAAGCGCCCACCAGATGCGGTCCCAGTCGTCGGCGGCGATGTCGTGGTCGACCGTGATCACGCCCTTGACGCCGTAATGCCCGGTAGTGCTCGCGATCACCGCGTTGCCGACGTGGTTCGAGTGTCCCGGATACATCTGCTTCACCGACACCACCACCCAGAAGCGCCCGCAGGCTTCGGGCGGCGTGTAGACGCTCTGGATACCGGGAACCTTCATCGTTTCCAGGTCGTACCACAGCGTGGCCGTGCGATTGAGCGACTGGATCATGTGGATGTCGTTGATCGGCTTGCCCACGGTGGTGGCCCACATGATCGGCTTCGTGCGGTGGAGGATGCGCTTGATGCGCAGCACCGGCTTGGGATAGTCCTTGCCCTTGTTGCCCGAGTAGTAGCCGGTGTATTCGCCGAACGGCCCCTCCTCCATCAGCTCGTTCGGGTCGATATAGCCTTCGGCGATGATTTCGGCGCTAGCCGGCAGGGTGAGTCCGGTCAGATCGGACTTGAACACCTGCACCGGGCGCCCGCGCAGCGAGCCGGCGATATCGTATTCGTCCACGTTGGCGCTGACCATGGTCGAGGAGGCGAGGAACAGCACCGGGTCGCAACCGACCACATAAGCCGCAGGCATCAGTTCGCCGCGCTCCGCGTATTTCTTCATGTGCATGTCGCCGTGCTTGCCCTTGATGATCTGCGAGCCGAGGATGTCCTTGCCCAGCACCTGCGAGCGGTAGGTGCCGAGATTGGTCCAGCCGGTGTCCGGGTCCCGCGTCACCAGGAAGCCGGAGGTGACGAAGAAGGGCCCGCCGTCATCCGGGTAAAACCACGGCGACGGAAATTTTCTGATATCGACGGCGTCGCCTTCGATGATGTTCTCCAGCACCGGCGGCTTGTCGACGAAAATCGGCTTGATCATTTTCTGGGTGGTCAGTTGCATCCACTTCTTCGACAACTGGCTCATCGACAGCGACGGATCCTGCTCGAGCGAGATCGCCATCCGCTGCGGCGTCGTAAACGCGCTGGTAAACACCGGAATATCGTAGTCCTTCACATTCTCGAACATCAGCGCCGGGCCCCGCTGCTCCTCGTTCACGTTCGCGACATGACTCAACTCGAACTTCCAGTCCACTTCGGACTTGATGCGGTGCAGCTGGCCGTTGGCTTCCAGCGCCGCAATGTAGCTGCGCAGATCGTCGATGAGTTTCACTTTGTTGGGTGCGTTCATGCTGGCTCCGTTCGCTAGAAGTTATGGTTGAAATCGATTGCTAGGAAACTTTCTTCCCGGTCATCAGGCTGGACAGGATGTAATCCATGGCCGAGCCGCCCGGACCGGCGCCGGCGCGCTGGCTTTTTTGGCTCCAGACCGTCTCCGGCCGCGCCTGCAGGATGAATATATTGCCGCCCGCCGGCAGATCCTTGTCCACCGCCCACTCGATGTCCATCGGCCGGCCATAGTGTTTCTCGATCTGCTTGCCCATCCAGGCCAGTTCCGTGATCTCGTCGTCGATCAGCGACTGCACCTTCTGCCGCTCGAACGGCACTTCGATGGCCCGCGCTGTTTGCGTCTTCGGATCGACCGTGTAGCAGATCTGCTTCTGCGAAATCGTCCGGTCGATGATGTCCAGCGTAATCTTGTTCACCACGAAATGGTCCGGCGTCACCTCGCCCGAAACCACCGATTCGCCGAAACCGAAGTTGGAATCGATGACGATGACCGAGCGATCGCCGTTGGCCGGATGGATGGTGAACATCACCCCGGCAGTGTAGGAATTCGCCATTTTCTGCACGCCGACGCTGATGGCCACCTGGTCGCCGCCGTAGCCTTTGTTGGCGCGGTAGGCGAGCGCCCGCCCGGTGTACAGGCTGGAAATGCAGCGGCGCATGTGCTGCAGCACATCCTCGACGCCGCGAATCCACAGATAGGTGTCCTGCTGCCCGGCAAAACTCGCGCCGGGAAGATCCTCGGCCGTCGCGCTGGAGCGCACCGCCACCGGGACCGCCGGCATGCAACAGCGCAGCGCCAGCTTGCGGTAGCACTCGGCGACCAGGTCTTCGATTTCGATGGAAAATGGCTGGGCCTCGATCACCGCGCGGATCTGCATGCTGATCTGCTCCAGCGCATCGATGTCCTGTGCGTCGACGCCGGCGAGCAGCGATACAACCTCGCGGTCGATCCCCGCCTCGGCCATGAAGCGGCGGTAGCCCTCGGTGGTAAGCGCGAAACCGGGGGGCACACGCACCCCGGCGTTGATCAATTCGCCCAGAGAGGAGCACTTGCCCCCGACCAGGGGCACCGAATCCTTGCGGCACTCCTCGAACCAGCAAACAATAGGCAAACCCGGCAGACCCGTTTTCATCGGATCTGCCGGCGTCCGCTCCATCACGCCCGCCGCACTGACCATTTGCGCCGCTCAGCGTGTGATGGTGATCGCGCCGGTCGAACCGTCAACGCGGAGCATCATGCCGGTCTTGATGATTTTGGTCGCATGCCCGGTACCGACCACCGCCGGCATGCCGTACTCGCGGCAGACGATCGCGGCGTGGCTCATCACGCCGCCGACGTCGGTAACGCAGGCGCCGATCTTGGCAAAGGCCGGCGCCCAGGACGGCGAGGTCGTCGGCGCCACCAGGATTTCTCCCTCCAGCAACTGGCCGACCTCGCTCACCGTCTTGCACACGCGCGCCTTGCCTTCAATGATGCCGGGGCTGCCGGCAAAACCTTTCAGCTCGGTGATGGTGTTCGGATCCTTGACTTCCTGCACCGACGCCCAATCCGCCAGCGACTTGTTGGTCACGCCCCAGAGCACGATGGTGAAGGGCTCCTGGATCACTTCCGGCGCGGTGCCGATCGCGGGCGGCGGGCTCCATTCCTTGAATTTCTGCATCACGCCCTTGCGCCAGACGATTTCCTTCGGCCAGGTCTTGGTGCCGCGCGGCGTGACGCCCGTCGCCCAGGCGGTGACGATGTCCCACAGCGCCGACTTGATCTCGTCACGGCGCAGCAGCCAGATGTCGTCGACGTCCTCGATCACGCCGTGCTCCTGCATGATCACCGCGACCTCGCGCATCTTGTTCCAGAACACCGAGTGGAACCAGTGCTCGACGTAGAACAGGTGGTTTTCCACGTACGGGAACACCGTCTTGGCGCAGCCGAGCAGTTCATCGAACTGTTTTCGATCCTCTTCCTTCTCGATCAGATCGCGATATTCGGCGGTGATGCGGTCGCGCTCGGCGCGCACCTTTTCGGTCGGCCGGTCGATGGATAACCCCTTCTTGACTTTGCCGATGTAGGTGGCGATGCCGGAGAGCGGCACGTTCATCTGGTCGTTCCACGAGCGGTCGTGGTGGAACCAGCCGGTGCCGGTGGAAATGTTGAACCATGGGTCGCGCGCCAGGGTCAGCGAAGTGAGCCACTCCACCCCCTTCGGCAGTTTCTTCAGTGCCGCCTCGACCTCGGTCCATTCCTGGCTGAACGTGACCACCGAGTCCACGCCCAGCTCGACCGCCTTCCTCGCCAGCTTCTTCAGTTCCTCGTCGGGCTGATACATGATCACGTCGATGCCGGAGATCATTTGCGTCACGCGCTGCGCCGGAATGCTCGGGAACAGCTTCTGCACGAAGTCGAGGAAGAAGACATAGGCCGCGTAGCCGAGGTTGAGGAACTCGAAGTGGTACTGCCAGCACTTGATGCCGAGGTTGATCAGGTCATCGTAGTTCTTCAGCAGGTGGTAGCCCTTGGACTCGCCGATGGCATCGGTCACTACCGCAATGTCCTCCATGTCCGCGAGGCGCGGGATCTGCAGCGCCTCGAGTTCACGGATCGTGGCCTCCATCTTTATTTTCCATTTGGCTTCGAGCGCATCCCAGTTCTTGTAGTAGAAGCCGGCGCGCTCCATGAAGTTCGGCACGCGGCGGCCGATCTCCGCGGGGTCCTTGACCGGCACCGGCGAGATGTACGGATAGCCGTTGATCATGCGGTGGTCGACGCCGCGCACCGGCGGCACCATGAATATGCGGTTGTTGAACTGGGACAGCGCCAGAAACCAGGCTTCGTCCCAGATGGTATCGAAGGGATACAGCGGCTCGGGATAGTGCAGCCCGTCGTAAAACCAGAACGTGTCCTTTTCGTATTGATTGCGCACCGGGTCATCGGTGACGAACTGGTACTGATACGGATACATCCGTTCCCAGCCTTCGGTACCGGGAATCGTTTTGGCCGTGACGTCGTGCGGAACTGGAAATTTCATCTGCTGCCTCCTCTCGTATTCGTGGATACCCCAGGAAATTGCCCGGGCGTACTTTGCGCCCGTCTGTGGGAGCAACTCTTCGCAAGGCCTATGCCAGCCGTTGTTTGCGCAACGCAGCAAAACTGCCGGCCCAAGCACGGTGAATTCGCCTGGGATCAGCCAGCGGCGGGCCGACGCGCGGTTTGATGCACATGCGTGAAATCGTCGCGTGCACCGGCATCGGCGTGGCTGCCGGCGAGGACTGCGCTGTTCCGGCGCTGGTTCTTTTCGTGATTTTTGCGGCAGTCAATTCGGGAAAATTGATCATTTAGTGAATCGACGTGAAACTGCGCGAGCAGTGAAATACAAGGCCTAAGTGGTTTTTTTTTGATCCAGGTCAAAGCCAAGCGCACCACGAAAGCACTCAATCGTTCTTTGGAGGAGGGCTCGGCCATGGTCAAGCTCCGTAGCGTCACACGCGCAGACAGCGACGACCTGCGCGCGCGTGTGCATTTTTGTGCAGAGACCGGTCAGATCTGGCTGCACGAGCACCGCATGCTTCTGGTTCACGCCGAGGCGCAGGCCTCGCTGCGCAAGGAACTCATCGATACCCTGGGGATGGACCGCGCCCAGGGGCTGCTCACGCGCATGGGCTACGCCTCGGGAGTGCGCGACGCCGAACTTGCACGCATCCGCGCGCAGGACTCGAGCGACATCGACGCCTTCATGACCGGCCCGCAGTTGCACACGCTGGAGGGCATCGTCCGGGTAACGCCGATCAAGCTGGAACTGGATCGCGTCGCCGGCAAATTCTACGGCGAGTTCCTCTGGGAAAACTCCTGGGAGGGCCAGTGGCACCGGCACTACTACGGCACTCATACCGACCCGGTGTGCTGGACCCAGATCGGTTACGCCTGCGGCTACACCTCGGCCTTCATGGGCCGGCCCATCCTATACAAGGAAGTCGAATGCGTCGGCATGGGTCACAATAACTGCCGCATCGTCGGCAAGCCCATCGAGGAGTGGGACGATGCCGGCGAGTACAAGCATTTCCTCAACCGCGAATCGATCGCCGACCAGCTCTTCGATCTGCAGACCCAGGTGGTGCAGTTGCGCTCCAGCATCGGCGAGAAGGAGAAACTGCCGGCGGACATGGTGGGGGTATCGCCCGGCTTTCGCGCTGCCTGCGAATTGCTCAAACAGGCGGCCGACAGCCGGATTGCCGTGCTGCTGCTCGGCGAAACGGGCGTCGGCAAGGAATTGTTCGCGCGCTCCCTGCACGACATGGGACCGCGCCGCGATGCGCCGTTTGTCGCCATCAACTGCGCCGCCATCCCGCACGATCTGGTGGAATCGGAGTTGTTCGGCGTCGAAAAAGGCGCCTACACCGGCGCGCTCGTCTCGCGCCCGGGCCGCTTCGAGCGGGCCGACGGCGGCACGCTGTTTCTCGATGAGATCGGCGATCTGCCTCTTTCGGCCCAGAGCAAGTTGCTGCGCGTGCTGCAGGAAGGCGAACTCGAGCGCCTGGGCGACCAGAAGACGCGCAGGATCAACGTGCGGCTGGTGGCGGCGACCAATGCCGATCTGCAGCAACTGATCAAGGAACGCAAGCTGCGCTCGGACCTGTACTACCGGCTCAACGCCTATCAGATCGAGATCCCGCCCCTGAGGGAACGCAAGGAGGATATATCGCCGCTGGCCAAGGGCTTCCTCGCGAAGTATTCGGTCATTCACGCGAAGAAGCTGCGCGGATTTACCGACAAGGCGAAGCGGGCGCTGCTCACCTACGATTGGCCGGGCAACATCCGCGAGTTGCAGAACATGATCGAGCGCGGCGTGATCCTGGCGCCGAGCGGAACCCGCATCGAGGTCAACCACCTGTTCTCTTCCTGCGCGGAGGAGCATGCCCGGGAGTTCGGCCTGGACACCAGGGGCGATCTCGGCGTCAATCGCGCGGAGAGCAGCAAGAGCCTGAGCGAAGCTGTGTTCAACGGCGTGCTGACGCTGGAACAGGTCGAGACGATGCTGCTCGAAACCGCCGTTGACAAAGCGCACGGCAATCTCTCATCCGCGGCGCGGATGCTCGGCCTGACGCGCCCGCAGCTCGCCTACCGTCTGAAGCGCCTGCACGAGAGCGGACAAGGCGGGGCGGACATCAATTTGGCGCCTGCGGCCGATCCGCCGAGCGCACAAGCCTGATGCCCGGCGGGCTGCGCGCGCGGGTACAAAACTATCTGCGCGAACACCACGTCATGACCTTGGCCAGCCACGGCGATGAAGGGGTCTGGGCGGCAGCGGTCTTCTACGCAAACGACGGGTTCGCGATTTACTTCCTCTCCTCGCCAACAAGCCGGCACTGCCGCAACCTGGCCGGGAACCCGCGCGCGTCGGCTGCGGTACAGGAAGACTACGCGGACTGGAGAGAAATCAAGGGCGTGCAGATGGAAGGCATTGCGTCCGTTCTTGCCGGCGAAGAGGAAGCAGAGGCACGTCGCCTTTATGGCGCAAAGTTTCCTATCGTCGGGAAACTGGAGCAGGCGCCGGCTTCGATCGTTGCGGCCCTGGCGAAAGTGCGCTGGTACAAACTCGTCCCCGAACGACTTTACTTCATCGACAATTCAGCAGGCTTTGGCCACCGCGACGAAATCGATTTGCACCAACCCAGCTCGTAGCGCGGCGCCGTGGCCGATCAGGATCAGGCGCATCAGAACAGGGTGAAGCGTTCGATGTGACGGCGCGAATCGGATGCCATGCAGCCGTCGACGTCGTGCTGCGCCAATATGCGGTCGAGCGCCGCCTCGAATCGAAGCGGATCGGCGACGCCTTCGTAGATTTCCATCCACGTCGTCGGGTCATCGTCACGCCGCAGCAACCTGCCCTGTATGCCCGTGTCCTGGCCGAGCGCCGCCTGCACGGCGTCGACCACTGCGCGTACCCGCGCCGCTGCGGACGGCGTGACACGGTAATAGATGTAGTAATTCAGCAGCATCTGAAGTTTCTCCCATTGGACTGCGGGGCGCCCGACGACCTCGGCAGGCTGGTGGTCCTGCTCCGGCATAAGCTGCGCGATCACCCATGCGAGGCGAGCCGGCGAATTATGCCGCAAGACGCGTCCGTTGCGCTGCATTGTGTGACGGAAGATACTTCGGCTCGTGCGATTGAATATCCTATCCTCTACGACGTGCCGGGCGTACACGGCGGCCATCTTCGACTTCGAAGGCACGCTGGTCGATTTCCAATGGCAGCTCAAGCCGGCCGAAGACGAATTGCGCCATGCGTTCGCCGCCTTTGGGTTCGAAGGCGACGAGTTCGCCAACGGCAATTACGCCAGCATGTGGAATGCCGCCGCCGACCGGCTCGCGCCGCAGGGGCGCATGGCCGAGCTGCGTCAGGCGTTATGTCCGATCTATGACCGCTGGGATTTGGATGCCCTCACCAGATGGGCGCCGCGACCCGGGGCGGCAGAGTTGCTCCGCCGGCTCGTGGCCGGGGGCTCGCGCGTGGGAATGGTAAGCAACATCGGGCGCCGGACACTGACCGAAGCATTGACCCGTTTCGACTTCGCCCGCTGGCTGTCCCCGGTGGTAACCCGCGACGAGGTGACCTGCATGAAACCACGAGCCGAGGGCATATTGCGCGTGCTCTCGGACTGGCAGCTGGCGGCCGGCGACGTGCTCTTCATTGGCGACAGTCGGACTGACGTGTTCGGCGCGCGCGCCGCCGGCATGCCGGTGGCCATCATCCGGGGAGGAGAGTGTGACGAAGCGGCCTTCTCCGACGCGCCGCCCGATCACATGATTTCGCGGCTGAACGAGCTGGCCGGCCCTAGCGCCGGGACTTGAGAGCGGCAATCGCAAGCTGTTGTCCGATGGTGCCTCACGTGGCTACCTCGCGTCGTTTCCCCGCCTTCAGTGCATTGCGCGATGTCGCCCAGCGGGCGACCCAATTTCGAACATTGCGACTGGCTAGATGCTTGATTCAGTCAACCGACCTTTGCCAGATCTCGCTGATTTGCGCCGACAGCGTCATCGGGTCGAAGGGCTTCGCAATGACGTCGATCGCGCCGAGACTCTTGTAATGCAGGATTTCGCCGGCCTGAACCTTGGCGGTCATGAAGATCGCCGGCGTCTGCGCCGTCTGCGGGATCAGCCGCAGCGCCTTGAGCGTCGCCGGCCCGTCCATCTCCGGCATCATTACGTCGAGCAGTATCAGGTCTGCATTCGCAGCCGGCGCCGCCTCGAGCGCCTGTTTGCCCGAACCGCAGGCGATCACGGTAAACCCGCCTACTGCTTCGAGTACGGTAATCGCGATGGTCCGGATGCTGGCGTCGTCCTCGACGTAAAGTATGCGTTTTAGCTCGCTGGACATCGCCGCCCCCTCCCCTTATGCCACAGTCTTCACGGCTTCCTGGATGACCTCGATCAGGCGCTGCTCCGAGGTTTGCGACTTCACCAGGAATGCGTATGGCAGAATCGCGTTGCCATGGTCCGCGTCCTGAGCCGAGAATATCACGACGCGAACAGGCGGCACGAGCCCGTTGATCAGCGGCAGCAGTTCCCAACCCGATCCGTCAGGCAGCCCCAGGTCGAGCAGCACCAGGTCGAATTTCTCGCGATCGAGCCTCGCGCGCGCCTCCGCCACCGATCCTGCCGCTTCAAAATCCGCAATGCCCCGCGCAATCGTGGCCACGACATTGCGCACGTCAGCATCATCCTCGACATGCAGAATTCGCGGGCGTGCTACTGCGCGCTGAACAGACTGCAGGTCTGCAAACAGGCGTTTTTCGTCGATCGGCTTGCTCAACCAATCGACTACGCGAAAATACCCGCTGCCGGTCTCCAGCTTCCCTTCTTCCCCATCCGCGCAGAGCGCGATCACGGGCAAACCGGCGGTTGCCGGGTTGGCGCGCACCTCGCGCATCAACGCGAGCGCATCCTGGTCGGAAAGCTTGAGATCGAGCGTCATGGCGATGTAACGCCGCTCGCGCAGCAACGATCCTACCTCGGCCGCGCTTCGGCAAATGTCCGAGTCATAGCCGGCTTTGTCCGCCATGATCTGCAGTCGCCTGCCCGCCTCGGCGTCGCCCTCGCAAACAAGCAGCCGCGCGCGCACCAAAGGCGCGGCAGACGGCGCGGCCGCTTCGCGCCATTGCGGGAGGTAGAAATAAAACGTACTGCCCTTGCCGGCTTCGGTGTCAAAACCGATCTCCCCGCCGAGCCCTTCGATAATCGCCCTGGAAATGGACAGACCCAGGCCGGTGCCGCCTTTCTGCCGCATGTCGGAGGAATCTTCCTGCGAAAATTTCTGAAAGATCCGCTTGCGGAACGTCTCCGAAATACCCGGACCGTGATCGATGACGTCGACGCGAATTCGCCCGCCGTGTCCGCTGACGGCGATATCCACGCTGCTTTGTGCCGGGGAAAATTTGCACGCATTCGAAATCAGGTTGGTCAGTACCTGCGCCAGACGGTCGCCGTCGGCGTGCACTTTCGTGCCGGGCCGGGGCGAAACAATCTGCAACTGCACGCTATGCTGCGACGCAAAGCCTGCGTTCGCCCTGACCGTCTGCTCGATCAATTCCATGAGGTCGAGCACCTGCAGCTGGAACGCCATCTTGCCCGACTCGATTTTCTCCATGTCGAGGATGTCGTTGATCAAGCGGATCAGCCGCTCGCAGTTGTCTTTGGCAATATCGATGAAGCTGCGGACTTTATCGCTCAGGGGGCCGGCCACGCCGCCGGCCAGAATTCCCAGGGAGCCGCGGATCGAGGTGAGCGGCGTGCGCAACTCGTGGCTCACGGTCGAGACGAATTCGCTTTTCATCCGGTCCAGACGTTTGAGCTCGGTGATATCGGTCAAAAGCGAATAGAAACCCTCAACCTCGCCGAGCGCACCGCGTCGCGGGATGTAGGTCACGTCGAACTCAATTACTCCGCCGTCACGCGTCGTCTGACTGCGCTGAAACTGCACCTTCTCGCCCGCGAGGGCGCGCTGTGCATAGGGCTGCAGGACGCGATAGACCTCCTCCCCATAGAGCTGCCGCAACGGCCGCCCGATCAGGTCCTCGGGACGTGCGCCTACAAATGTCGCCAGGGCCTTGTTGCAGAACAAGAGAATTTCGTTGCTGTCGGCGTAGCCGATAAATGCCGGAACGGAATCCGTGATCAGCCGCAGCTCCCCTTCGCTTGCGCGCAGCGCCTGTTCCGCCTGCTTGATTTCGGACACGTCGTGCGCGACGCCGACGACGCGCACGGCCTGGCCGCCGGCGTCGTGCGCGACGTACCCGCGCGCCGACACCCAGACGACGGTCCCGTCGGTGCGCGTGACGCGGTACTCGTCCTTGTAGGGTTCCCCGGTCCGGACGGCGCGTTCCAGAGTGCGGAGGAAATGGACCAGATCCTCCGGATGAACCATATCCTGGAGCCCCACATAGCCGTCGCGCGGCGCGGGACCTAACAGGCGCAAGGGATTCTCCGGCCAGACGAACTCGTCGGCCGTGACATCCCAATCCCACCTCACCATGCCCGCCCCCTCCAGGGCCAGATGAAGCTGCAAGTCTTGTTCTTCCGCCTTCAGCTCCATGAGCTTGCGCTGGGTCACGTCCTGATTGATGCCGGTGATGCGCAACGCAGCGCCACTGCCGTCGCGCCGCACCACCCTGCCGCGGCTGCGGATCCATGTCCAATTACCATCCATGCGCCTGACGCGGTGCTCCTCGTGGTAATCGGCCGTGACTCCGATCAGCGCGCCCTTGATCGTCGACTGCACCCGGCCGACGTCGTCAGGATGGACCAGTGCGAGCAGCGCTGCGGGCGTCACCGTGGTCTCCCGCGCTTCGGCTCCCAATATCTGCGGCCAGCCCGCGCTGAGATAAATCTCGTTGCGCGGCAAATCCCAATCCCATGCGGCGCTGTTCGATCCTTCGAGCGCAAAAGCGAGCCGCTCCCGCGCGTTTGCAAGATCGCTCTCGGCGCGCCGGCGGTCGCGCTCGTAGCGATTGATGACGAAGACGGTCCAGATCAGCAACGCCACCGCGATCGCGCCGCTCCACAATGCGAGCGTCAACAGCTGCCTGACCAGGTTCTCTACCCGCTCCCCGCCCTCCCTCATCATCTGTCGCTCGCGCTCGCCGATCGCATCGACAATGTATTGCACCTCGCGTCCGGCCTCGGCGCTGCGCTCGCTGAGCAATAGCGTCGTGCCGGTGCCGCCGGAACCGTGTTTCAGCATCGCCTCGGCAAGCACGTCGAAACGAGTCCGTGCTGTGCGCTTGAGTTGATCCAGCCGATCTTTCTGATCCGGCGCCAGGAGCACACCGCGCAGATTCTCGATCTCCCTGAAGACACGCGAGCTCAACTCAGTGAATTCGCCCTGATCGGCAGCATCCCCGGTGAGCTGATAGCGGAACTGGACTGATTCCGCGTGTTCGATATCGCGGCGTACCAGCTCCAGATTTCCCCTGACTTGCAGCAGCCTCCGGACTTCCTGTCCGGCCTTGAAAAACTCGCCGACGCCGTAAAAGCCAAATGCACCGAGCACGAGCAGAATGCCCAGGCCGAGGGAAAGGGCGAACGTGACTTTGGTGCTGAACGAGAAGCGCAGGAATGCGGGCAAGGTCGGGCTCCTAGCGCTCAACAGCCGCCTGCCTGAGTGCGGCGAGCAGTGCCGAACCCGGTTCTTGCTCCTCCGGGCCGGGCAGCCGGCCGGTCTCCACGAACCGGGCCAGAAACAACTCGAGCTCGCGCGCTGCCAGGCTCGCGCCCGGGAGGCCGAAAGTCGCTCCCGCTCCGCTGATGCCGTGCGCCATCCGGGCAAGCTCCGTGAGCTTCGATAACGGCATTTCGGCGGCGACGAGGCGTCGCCAGAGGTCTTCCATCTGCGCCACCGTACCCGGCAGCTGGTCGGCGTAGTCGGCGCACAGCTTGGCGATCGTGTGCCCCAGTTTGTCGTCGTTCACGGATCGTCCTTCAATCGAAATCGCCGCGATGACGCATCATCCCGGATGTCTTGCCTATGCGGGCCACGGGTCCTGGTTTGCCCCGGCCGTCGGTCCTCCCTCGGACAGCCCGAGCACGACGTTGACGGCCTTGACCAGTACATCGATCTCGAATGGCTTGGTGATATAGCCATCGGCACCGCCCGCGAGCCCTTTGAGCACCGCTTCCCGTGTCGCTTTCGCGGTGAGCATCACAACGGGCAAGGTCTTCAGGGCCGGATGCTGACGAATCTTGAGCAGCACCTCGAAACCGTCAACATCCGGCAGCACAACATCGAGCAGCACCAGGTCGGGACGCGGCCCCCGGCGAAAATAGGCGATGATTTCGTCCCGGTTCTTCGCGGTTTGCACATTGAACCCTTCGTTCGCCAGAATATGCGTCAGCAAAGTTGCCAAGCGTGGTTCATCTTCGACCACCAGCACCGAGAGCATCCGCGTCTCCTCCGGCTTTGCCCTGGCGCTGGCCCGGCGCGCGATGCGAACGAAGTAGCCTTGCTGCTGCAATAACAGCGTAGTAGCGGCGGTTTCCTTTTTCGCCTTGGCGGTCGCCGCCAGGGAAGGCTTGACAGGTCCTCTGGCTTGGAAGAAATCGACGAAATCGAGCGAGCCGGCCTGGTCCTTGCCGATTTCAATCAATCCGTTCTGCAACAGCTTGCTCAGTATGCTCACCACAGCGTCTTTCCCCACGGCTCGGGCGCGTGCCGCAGTCTCCCCAACGGTCGACTTTCCGTCGATCAGCACCAGCACTTCGAGTGCCGACGGCGCCAGGGACGTCGCCGATCCGCGAAGTTCATTCTGCCCTTTGGCCGTCAGCGCGAATACATCATCGTCGATGATCACGCGGCGGTGCTTGTCAGACATTGTCTGTCTCCTATCCAGATTTCTCGATGCCGAATGGCGGCGATTCTACTATTGCGAATCCGAACCCGGGTTTCGCGGTTTGCGCTGCATCAGGCAGCGCTCGACAGTTTCGAGCAACCGCTCGCTCTGGAACGGTTTGATGAGGTCGCCGGCCGCTCCCAGTTGTTCCGCCTCCATCGGCGTCTTCGTGTCCATGTGGGAGGAAGCAAGAACCACCGGGATCGATGCCGTTTCCTCCTATGCGCGCAGCAGACTGCGAAACGTCGATGATGGGAATGCGCGGCCTGTATCCGTTGTCCATGCGCTCGTTTGGTACGCTGTCTTGAGCCGAAGGCTCGCTGGTCGCCAGCGTCCGTACTTTGCGCGCGGTGACTGGCGGCGTCAAGCAGGTCGGTTTTGGAGAAACCCGAATACGGGCCAACCGGGCTTGACGTGCATTCGCCAAGCCGGCGGCCACACCAGCTGCGCAGATAGGCGCCGCGTGGTCTTTCGCGGCAGGCGTTTTCGCCCTACTCGTCGTTCACCGGCGTGGTGGCCACGATAAAGGTAAGATCGGTAAGTCCCTGGTTGTAGATCGCGTGCTCCACGCCGGGCGGAATGTAGATGACGTCGTGCTTGCGCACGACCTGGCGCTTGCCGTCCATTTCCATCACCCCTTCTCCATCGAGCACGTGGTACACCTGTTCCTGGACTTTGTGCGTATGCGGAGCCACGTAGGCCATGGGCTGGTAGTAGGAAATGCGATAGTCGATCAGGCTCGAGCCCGCCGTCTCCGGGCGCACCAAGGCCTTTGAAAGCGCGCGGCCGAAATGGCCGGGAAACTCCTGCCACGGCACTTCGACCACGTTGCGGATCAGCGCCGCCGGCCTTTGTTTGCTTTTCATTTCAGTTCCCTCGCTTGGATAATGCGCCTGCCTGCATGAGCCACGGGACCGGCGCGAAATGCAGCCGATGCCTGCTACTTCCCGGGAATGTACTTCGCCCCGAATATCGGCTCCTTGTGCGGAATCGGCGGCAGCGCCCAAGCCCCGGTCCCGGGCGGCCGGATGTCGGCATCGACATGCACGTCGATCAGGCAAGGCTTGCCGAGCGCGACCGCGTGGGCCAGCGCGCCCTTGAAGTCCTCGGATTTCGTGACCGTGAATCCCTCGACGCCAGCGGCGCGCGCCCAGGCGGCGAAGTCCGGGTTATAAGGCTTGCGCTCGGGCCCCTGGTCTTGATAAAAACCGGTTCCGATTTCCCGTCCGTCGAAGTACGCGTACTGGAGGTCGCGGATCGCTGCCCAGGAAAAATTGTTCCACACCACCCAGATTGCAGGGATGTCGTACTCGACAGCGGTGCAAAGAACGTGAGGCACCATGGTGAATCCGCCGTCGCCGCAAATCGAAACGCAGGGCCGGTCCGGCGCGGCGAGTTTGGCGCCCAGAATCGAACTCGGGCCGAAGCCCATGCCGGAATAGCCCCAGGTGTTGAGCATGGTCTGCGGCCGGCGCGCGCTCCAGAACTGCATGAACCAGTTGTGATGGATGCCGGAGTCGAGCGAAATGATGGCGTCCTCGGGCAGCACCGCGCGGCAGTCGGCGACGACGCGCTCGGGCCGCAGGGGCGAGGCATGAATCTCGAAATTGGGCTTGATGTAGGCTTCCCATTCGGCGCGCCACTTGGCGATGTCGGCTTGCCACGCTTTCAGCCTTCCAGCCTTGTCCACCTTGCGCCGCGACAGCTCGCCCAGCAGCTGAACGAGGAAGATGCGCGCATCCGCGAGCACGCCCAGATCCGGGGCGTAGTTGCGCCCGATCTCGGCGTGATCGACGTCGACGTGTATGAGCTTGGCCTGCGGAAAGTTCCAGGAATAGCCCGGCATCCAGGACGAGGAGGAGCGGTCGTCGAAACGCGCGCCCAGCGTCAGCACCAGGTCGGTGTGGCGGCCGGCCTGGTTCGCCGGGTACGCGCCATTCCTGCCGATGAACCCGAGCGAGAGCGGGTCGGTCATGTCCAGGCAGCCCATGCCGTTGGGCGAGCTGATCACCGGGATCTGCAGCGCGTGCGCAAATTCGGTCAGTTCCTTGCTTCCCTCGGACAGCGTCATCCCGTGGCCGATGAAAATCACCGGGCGCTGCGCCTGCAGCACCAGGTCCAGCGTCTTTTGGACGTCCTCGGGCGAGCCGCCGCTGCGGCGCAGTTGGAAACCGTGCCATTCCGGCTCCAGCGCTACGTCGGCCTCCTCCTGAAACAGGTTGAACGGTATGTCCACGTTGACCGGACCGGGCCGCCCGCTGGTCATGGTGGTCACCGCCTGGCGCAGCGCCAGCGGCAGCATGTCCACCCGGGTCGGCTGAAAACTGCGCTTCACCACCGGGCGGATTACGTTCGGGAAATCCGCCTGGTTGTGCCGGTTGAGTTCCTGGAACGGGCCGCGGTTGAACTGCGAGGTCGGCACGTTCGCAGTGATCGCGAGGAGCGCGGAGGAATCCGTCTGCGCGACGGCCATCGCCATGATCAGATTGGCCGAGCCCGGACCGGTCGAGGTCAGAGTTGCGACCGGCTGATGCTTCACCCGGAAATACCCGTCCGCCATATGGCCTGCAACCTGCTCGTGGCGCGGCGAGACCAGCTTGATCCTGTCGCGCACCTCATACAGTCCGTCGAGCAAGCCGATGTTGCCGTGGCCGCAGATGCCGAAGACGTACGGGATTTTTTCTTTTACCAGGAACTCCGAGATGAGGGTTGCACCCTTCATTTTTGGCATAATGCTTTGACCTTCCGAAAGTTATGGATCCACACCCCCATGCGCTTGCCGCAAAGCGAGCCCTGCGGCAGGCACCCGAGCGCAGACCGGCCCGGGGAGCGCGCAAAGGGGGTATTTATAAGTCTTCACATAGTCGCATGTCAACCGACATGGTAAGATAAATTTCGTTTTCTTCCCGCCCTGAGGATTTCAGACAGCGGATGGACCTGCCCGGTCGGCAAGACAGTTCCCAACCCCAGGAGGCATGGCTGCCATGTCGATGAAGCTCTGGTATTCCCCCGCATCGCCTTTTGTGCGCAAAGTGCTGGTATTCGCGCACGAAGCAGGCCTGGCGGACTCGATCGCGTTAGTCCCCGCGGACGTGTGGGCGCCGGAGACCCCCGTTACCAAGGACAATCCCCTGGGAAAAGTACCGGCCCTGCTTACACCGGACGGCATCTTTCCCGGGTCCTACCTCTGCTGTGAATATCTCGATACGCTGCACGCCGGGGTTCGCCTGATTCCGTCCGATCCGGGCGAGCGCTGGCCCGCGCTGCAACTGCACGCATTCGCCGATGGCATCATCGAAGCCGCGGTCGCCACGGTCATCGAGCAACTGCGCCGGCCGAAAGAGTTCGTCTATCAGGGCATGCTCGAGCGGCAAAGCGCCAGGATCGATCGCACGCTCGACCGGATCGCGACGATGGCACTGCCGCAGACGGCCGACATCGCGACCATCACCCTGGGCTGCGCCCTGGGCTATCTCGACTTCCGCATGCCGCAGCTACACTGGCGCGACGGGCGCGACGTATTGAAGCTATGGTACGAGCCGTTTTCCGCGCGCAAGTCGATGCAGGCGACGGTGCCGCACACCTGATTCCAGTTCAGATCAGCAGGCCGCCGCCGTCGCGTAACCGATACCGGAACTGCCGCCGATGACCAACACGTTTTTTCCGCTCAGCGTAGCCAAATGTACCTCCGTGGTAATTGATGGTTGTTGCGACCCGGCCCGAAGCCGACGCCCGACATGGATGCCGGTCCGATACAGAAATTCATTTGATCCGGCCTAACTGCCACGCGGTGCCGAACCCCGCCCGGCGAACGATCTCGCCTTTTCTAAATGGGCTTTCATTGTTTTCCCCGCTTGCCGGGCTTGGCGTCCCCGATCAGCTCCAGCAAGGCGTCCAGGCCCATGGTGTAGGAGCGCAGGCCGAAGCCGGCGATCACGCCGCGAGCGGTCTCCGCGGTGACCGATTTAAGCCCGCGCTGGTCGATATTGCTGATATGGACTTCCACGTAGGGGAAGCGCATCGAGCGCAGGCAATCGCGCAGCGCGTAGCCGGCGTGGATGAATCCGGCTGGATTCATCAGCAGGCCGTCGATGCCATCGTCCGCCGCGCGGTAAACCCGGCCGATCGCTTCGCCCTCTACATGGGTATAGAAGATTTCAAGCTCGAAACCGCGTTCGCGCGCGTGGCGCTGCAGCATCTGGTCGAGTTCGGCCGCCGTGGTGGTGCCGTAGATCTCCGGCTCGCGCTTGCCCAGATAGGCCATGTTGGCGCCTTGCACCAGAAGTATCCTGGTCATTTCAATTCACCTTTTCCGGATTATGGAGAGCGCTGCTTATATTTCATATTGCAAAATATAATACCACGATGTCATATTTGTTCATTCCGACCTGGAGTATAGCCCCCTGAGGCCGGACCAAGGCCGTGTTGCGCAATGTCATTGATTGAAATATGATCGCCGCAACGCGGTTCGGATAGGTTCGGATTGGACGGCATTTGCGTTGCAGCCGGGCGATAGATCAAGTTGCGCGTTTTCGAGGAGGAGGAGGAGGAGACCGCCAGAAATCAGACCGTATTGCGCGAGTGACCGCAAGCGTCACGCGCAGCGAGTCTTTGCGGTGAGCGTGGGCGGTCGGCCGCAATACCGGCCGATTGTTCTTGATAGGCTACCGAACTGCGTTCGTTAGCCTATTTTTTTTAAGCCCCCGGGACCGCTTCCAGCGCCTGTCACTTGCGCTGAGAGAAGTAGAGCCTGGCTCCCACGGCATACATCGCCCCGAATACCACCAAAGCTGCTGCGCTCACAGCAAACAAACTGCCGAGCCCAAGAGCGAATACGCGCGTCGCGAGCGTGCACCCTGCCGCAATGATCAGAATTCGCACAGTGACGCACAGCAGCGGCCACAGCATGCGTCCGGTTCCCTGAAAAGAAAAGTACAAAGCCATCCCCAGGCCGAGGAAGGCATAGCTCGGACCGGCGACATGAAAATATTGCGTGGAAATCGCGAGCACAGCGGCATCCTGCGTGAACATGCCGGCCCACAGCCAGGGAGCGACGGTCACCACCGCGCCGATGGCGCCGCAAACGGCTGCGGCGAATAGTCCGCCGGTCCAGGCAATCTCGCGCGCCCGCGCGAACTGACCGGCGCCGACATTGGTGCCGACCATGGCGACGAGCGTGGCTCCCAGGCCGAACACAATGGGTATCTGCAGGTACTCGAGGCGCGCGCCAATGCCATATCCCGCAAGAGCCGCCGCCCCATGGATGCCGACGAAGCCGGTGGTCACGGCGACCGCGGTATTGATCAGCGCCGCATGCACGCAGGCCGGCACTCCGACTTTCAGAATCTCGGCAAAGTATCGCCACGCGGGACGACACGGCTGCAGCGTAACCAGCGTCGAGCCGCGCACGATGCGCCAGCCGAGGATGGTGCAGCCGGCGAAATAATAGGCAAGCAGCGCCAGCGCCGCGCCGCGCAAGCCCAGGCCCGGCACCGGCCCGGCGCCGAAAATGAGCAAAGGCGACACCGCGATCATGATGAGCGCGCCCGTCACCATGATCACGGCGGGCGTGCGCATATCGCCGCTGCCGCGCAACACGCTCGCCAGGCTGTTCGCCAACCATACGAACACCGCTCCCCCGAACACGATGTTCGAATATTCGAGCGCGTTGGCGAGGCTCGCATCCTGCCCTCCCAGCAGCTGGTACAAGCCCGGGCCCAACACCAGCGCCACGATAGTGAAGCTCGCGCCCAGCGCCAGCGCTATCAGCACGGCGTGCCAAGCGAGCGCATTGGCATCGGTTTGGCGGCGGCCGCCGAGGGCCCTGGCGATGGCGGAGGAGATGCCCCCGCCCATCGCCCCGGCGGACATCATCTGCATCAGCATCACGATCGGGAACACGAGCGTGACACCGGCCAGCGCATCCGTACCCAGGCGCCCGACGAAATAGGTCTCGGCAACATTGATGCCCGCCTGCGCGCAGACCAAAGCGACGTTGGGCACCGACAGGCGCAGCAGCGTTGCCAGGATCGGTCCGCTAAGCAGCTGCGTTCGCGCGTCAGCTGGCGATGCGCGACGGGCAGTGCGATTTGGCGGGCGTAGCATGAGCGGCATTATTGCAGAGATGCCGCGAAAGGCATGCATCCGCACTAGTGTCCCGAATCGTTAGTTCGTTGAACAAATACCTGGCAAGGCAATACCGGCTGAAACAGAAAAGCGGCGAAATCGGCGCCAGACAAGGCGCAAAGCGCAGCAAGGTTGGACACCTTGCGAGCATTTGCAACGCCGTATGGCGTCGATTCTCGGCGTCTTTTCTTCAGCGAATTAGCGATTCGGGACACTAGCGTATGCAGCGGCATCGCGATTCAGCGCCGGCGCAGGAAATGACGGACAATTGCGTTGTTGCCGCGCCCGCCGCGCGGTCATCGGCCGATTTTTTGTTCAGGAGAACTGCATGAGCAACCACGTGTACAAGCACATCGAACTCACCGGATCATCGACCAAGAATATCGAGGACGCCGTCAGCGGCGCCATCGCCAAGGCAGCGTTGTCCCTGCGCAACATCCACTGGTTCGAGGTGGTGGAAACGCGCGGCCACGTCGAAAACGGAAAAGTGGCGCACTGGCAGGTGACCATCAAGGTGGGCTTCACCCTGGAAGACTGACAGGGTGTTGAAAAAGTGACCTCGCCCCCTGGTTAATGAGCCCCCGCGCGATGGCGTTCAGTTCTCCATCCCGGCCACGGCTTCGGGATTGTCGGTGCGGCTGGTGAGCCAGATGCCCGCGAAGATCATCGCCATGCCGGCGACATGGAACAGGTGCAGGCGCTCGCCCAGAAAGGCAATCGCGAGCAGACTTGCGAACACCGGCATCAGATGCATGAACATGCCGGCCTGGTTCGGGCCGACGCGCGCGACTGCGTTATTCCAGAAGATGTACCCCACCACCGACGGGAACACGCCGACATAGGCAAGACCGGCCACCGCACCCGCGGTCCAGGTGATATGCAGACCCTGGGCGAGCGACCACAGGTACACCGGCAGCATCGCCACCACGCCGACGATCGCGTTCGCACCGAGGAGTGCTAGCGGGTGCAGGTCCGGCGGCCGCCAGCGCAGGCAGACCGTGTACAGCGCCCACAGCAGCATCGATGCGAAAATCCACAGGTCGCCGACATTGAGCGACAGCGACAGGATCACCATCGGGTCGCCGCGGCCGACGATCACCAGCACGCCGGTCAGCGAGATGGCGACGCCAGCCCACTGTGAGGCGCGCAGCCGCTGTCCGAGGAACGCCCAGGAGATGGCGATGATGATCACCGGCACGAACGAATTGAGGATGGAACCGCTCACCGCGGTGGTGTACTTGAGGCCGGTGTACGAGGCCAGATTGCAGAACGTCGTGCCAAGCACGCCGAGCGCGAGCATGATCCGCCACGACCGGCGCATTGCCGGCCAGCCGCGCACGAGGTGCGGCCAGGCGAACGGTAGCAGCAGAACGCTCGCGCTCACCCAGCGCCAGAACGCAAGCGAGTACGAAGGCACGTCATCGCGCAACGCGCGCCCGGCGATCCAGTTCAGCGCCCAGAACAGGATCGTGGCGGTGAGCAGCAAATAGGGCGAAACACGGTCTAGGGCGGCGGGCTGGCGCAAACTGGGGAGCGGCGGAAAAGGAAGTCGCCATTATAGGCCGGGGTCCGCGGCAGGCCGGTCCCGGAATATCCCTGGTTCGAACGGCGCGCCGAATATCTGTTACGATTCGCGTCGCAAGCAGCGCAGGCGGCAACCCCGTTCGCGTGGCAGAACCCTCCGGACGGCGCGGGCTACCCGCCTGGCGTCGAGCCGGTCCGAGCGACCAGGCGCGAGACACGATCGAGCGCGGGAGTAACGCGATGAACCATTTGCCGAGCCGCCGCAACAATGGCGGGTTCCCCTTCCCAGGGCGGGCGCAGCGCGCGCCGTGGGGCCAGTCATGACCCGGCACGAGCCTCTGCGTCTGCATGTGCCGGAGCCCACGGGGCGCCCCGGCCGCCACACCGATTTTTCCTACCTGCGCGTGTCGCCCGCCGGCGCAGTGCGGCGCCCGCCGGTGGACACCCTGCCCGTCGACACCAGCGACCTTGCCTACGTCCTGGTGCGTGTGCTCGACGACGACGGCCGCGCCGTCGGGCCCTGGGCGATCGAGACCGATCCGCAGTTGCTGCGCCGCGGCCTGCGCGCAATGATGAAGACGCGCATCTTCGACGCGCGCATGCTGATGGCGCAGCGGCAAAAGAAGATGTCGTTCTATATGCAGTGCCTGGGCGAAGAGGCGATCGCCATCGCGCATGCTCTGGCGCTGGCCCCCGGCGACATGTGCTTTCCGACCTACCGCCAGCAGGGCCTGCTGCTCGCGCGCGACGACGTGGACATGGTCGAAATGATCTGCCAGTTGCTGTCCAATGAGCGCGATCCGATGAAGGGCCGGCAACTGCCGGTGATGTATTCGTACAAGCGCGCCGGCTTCTTCAGCATCAGCGGCAACCTCGCGACGCAGTTCATCCAGGCGGTGGGCTGGGGCATGGCCGCGGCGATCAAGGGCGACACCCGCATCGCGTCGGGCTGGATCGGCGACGGCGCCACTGCAGAGGCCGACTTCCACACCGCACTGACCTTCGCCCATGTGTACCGCGCGCCGGTCATCCTCAATGTGGTCAACAACCAGTGGGCGATCTCGACGTTCCAGGCCATTGCCGGCGGCGAGGCCACCACCTTCGCGGCGCGCGGCGTGGGCTGCGGCATCGCGTCGCTGCGCGTCGACGGCAACGACTTTCTCGCGGTCCATGCGGCATCGCAGTGGGCCGCCGAGCGCGCGCGCAGCAACCTCGGGCCGACGCTGATCGAATGGGTGACCTACCGTGCCGGGCCGCACTCCACCTCGGACGATCCATCCAAGTACCGTCCCGCCGACGACTGGGCGCAGTATCCGCTCGGCGACCCGATCGCGCGGCTGAAGCAACATCTGATCGCGATCGGCGCGTGGTCCGTGCAGGAACACGAGGATGCGCAAAAGGAATTGGAGGCGCAGGTGGCCGCGGCGCAGAAGGAAGCCGAGCGCTACGGCACGCTGGCCGACGGCCACATGCGCAGCGCCGCCGAGATGTTCGAGGACGTCTACAAGGACATGCCCGAGCATCTGCGCCGCCAGCGTCAACAGCTTGGCGTCTGAGTATGGACGTCAACACAGGAAGCGACGAGACGAGCATGAGCGCGCGCAGGACACCGATGACCATGATCCAGGCGCTGCGCTCGGCGATGGACGTGATGCTCGAACGCGACCCCAACGTCGTCGTGTACGGCCAGGACGTGGGCTACTTCGGCGGCGTGTTCCGCTGCACCGAAGGCCTGCAGGCGAAGTACGGCAAATCACGCGTATTCGACGCACCGATCTCCGAAGGCGGCATCGTCGGCACCGCCGTCGGCATGGGCGCCTACGGCCTGCGCGCGGTGGTGGAAATCCAGTTTGCCGACTACTTTTATCCGGCGTCCGACCAGATCGTCTCCGAAGCGGCGCGCTTGCGCTACCGCTCGGCGGGCGACTTCACCGCGCCGATCACCATCCGCATGCCCTGCGGCGGCGGCATCTACGGCGGGCAGACGCACAGCCAGAGCCCGGAGGCGCTGTTCACGCATGTCTGCGGGCTGCGCACGGTGATGCCATCCAACCCCTACGACGCCAAGGGCCTCCTGATCGCCGCGATTGAGTGCGACGACCCGGTGATCTTTCTCGAACCCAAACGGCTCTACAACGGCCCGTTCGACGGCCATCACGACAAGCCGCTGGTGCCATGGTCCAAGCACCCGCTGGGCGTAGTGCCCGAAGGTCACTACACAGTGCCGCTGGAATCGGCCGCGGTGTTCCGCCCCGGCAGCGAGCTGACGGTGCTCACCTACGGCACGATGGTGTTCGTGTCGGAGGCGGCGGCGCTGGAGACCGGCATCGACGCCGAGATCATCGACCTGCGCAGCCTCTGGCCGCTCGACCTCGATACGCTCGTCGACTCGGTCAGAAAGACCGGCCGCTGCGTCGTCGTGCACGAGGCCACGCGCACCTGCGGCTTCGGCGCCGAACTGACGGCGCTGGTGCAGGAGCACTGCTTCTATCACCTCGAAGCGCCGATCGAACGCGTGGCCGGCTGGGACACGCCCTACCCGCATGCGCAGGAGTGGGACTACTTTCCGGGGCCTGCGCGCGTCGCCGCCGCGTTCAGGCGCGCGTTGGAGAAAACATGAACAGACCCCGGGTTTGCGGCGACGCCGCTGCACTGCCCCCAAGGGAGGCGTGATGGCCGTTCATGTGATCAAGACGCCGGACATCGGCGAGGGCATTGCCGAGGTTGAACTGGTCGCATGGCATGTGCAGCCCGGCGACGCCGTGACCAAGGACCAGATCCTGGCCGACGTGATGACCGACAAGGCGACGGTGGAGATACCGTCGCCCGTGGCGGGCAAGGTACTGGCGCTCGGCGGGGAGATCGGGCAGGTGATGGCGGTAGGCAGCGACTTGATCCGCATCGAAGTGGAGGGTGCGGGCAACGCGGAGGCGCCGCCTGCCGCGACTGCAACACAAGCTACACCAGCGGCGGCGCCCGCAGCTGGAGTGACGCGGGCGGCACTATCCGCGACGCCCGCGCCCGCTGTGGCAACCCCACCGCCACCGCCGCCGCACGAAATCGTTCCTGCGTCCGCCGCGCAGGCAACGCGTCAAGCCGGCGACAGGCCCATCGCCTCCCCCGCGGTGCGCCGCCGCGCCTGGGACCTGGGTATCGAATTGCAGTTCGTGCGCGGCAGCGGCACGGCGGGCCGCGTCACGCACGAAGATCTCGACGCGTACGCGGCGCGCCGCCCGGGCACGGGCGCATCGAACTCCGCCGCGCGCTACGCCGAACGGCATGAAGAAGAGGCCATCCCCGTCATCGGCCTGCGCCGCAAAATCGCGCAGAAGATGCAGGAGGCCAAGCGCCGCATCCCCCACTTTACCTATGTGGAAGAGATCGACGTCACCGAGCTGGAGGCGCTGCGCGCGCAACTGAACGCGAAGTGGCTCGCCGAGCGCGGGCGCATCACCCTGCTGCCGCTGCTCGCGCGCGCGATCGTGCTGGCGGTGCGCGAATTTCCGCAGGTCAACGCGCGCTACGACGACGACAACGGCATCCTCACGCGCTACAGCGCGGTGCACATCGGCATCGCCACGCAGACCGACGCCGGTTTGATGGTGCCGGTACTGCGCCATGCCGAGGCGCGCGACCTGTGGTCCAGCGCCGCGGAGATCGCGCGTCTGGCCGAGGCCGCGCGCACGGCCAAGGCGGCGCGCGAGGAACTCAGCGGTTCGACCATCACCATCACCAGCCTGGGCGCGCTCGGCGGCATCGTCACGACTCCGGTGATCAACCACCCCGAAGTGGCCATCGTCGGCGTCAACCGCATGGTCGAACGCCCGATGATCCGGGGCGGCGCGGTGGTGCCGCGGCTGATGATGAACCTGTCTTCATCGTTCGATCACCGCGTGGTCGACGGCGCCGTTGCGGCCGGATTCGTGCAGGCGCTGCGCCGCCTGCTCGAATGCCCGGCGACCCTGTTCGTGGAGTAGCCGATGGAGACGCGCTCGACCCATTTGCTCGTCGTCGGCGGCGGCCCCGGCGGCTATGTCGCGGCAATCCGGGCCACGCAACTGGGCATCGCCACCATGCTGGTCGAAGGCGACCAGCTCGGCGGTACCTGCCTCAACATCGGCTGCATTCCGTCCAAGGCACTGATCCACGCCGCCGGGGAATTTGAAAAAGCCTGCCACTATGCGCAGGACTCGTCCCACGGGGACTCTCTTCGGTCGCCGCTCGGCATCCACGTCGAATCGCCGCGCATCGACCTGGCGCAGACGCTGCGCTGGAAGGACGGCATTGTCAGCCGACTCACCGGCGGCGTCGCCGCGCTGCTGAAGAAAAACGGCGTGCAGGTCGTCAGCGGCTGGGCCCGCATCATCGACGGCAAGACGGCGGAAGTCACGACCGGCACGGGCCAGGAGCCGTTGCGCATCGTCTGCGAACACCTGTTGCTCGCCCCGGGCTCGCAGGCGGTGGCGCTGCCGGCGCTACCCTTCGGCGGGCGCGTCATCTCGTCGACCGAGGCGCTTGCGCCGCCAGCGCTGCCGCAGCGTCTGCTCGTCGTCGGCGCCGGCTACATCGGGCTGGAACTCGGCACTGCGTATCGCAAGCTGGGCGCCGAAGTGACGGTGGTCGAGGCAATGGACCGCGTGCTCCCGGCTTACGACGAAGACCTGGTCAAGCCCGTGGCCGCTTCACTGCGACGGCTCGGCGTGCAACTGCATCTGGCGTGCACCGTGCAGGGCTTGAATGCGAGCGGCGACGCGGTGCGCATCCGCAACGCGCAAGGCGAAGAGTCCGTGCTGCCGGCCGATCAGGTGCTGGTCGCGGTCGGGCGGCGGCCGCGCACCGACGGCTGGGGGCTGGAGACCTTGATGCTCGATATGAACGGCCGCGCCGTGCGCATCGATGACCAATGCCGCACGTCAATGCGCAATGTCTGGGCGATCGGCGACGTGACCGGCGAGCCGATGCTGGCGCACCGCGCGATGGCGCAGGGCGAGATGGTGGCCGAGATCGTCGCCGGCCGGCGCCGGCGCTTCACGCCTGCCGCGATCCCCGCCGTGTGCTTCACCGACCCCGAACTGGTCGTCGTCGGCCGCACGCCGCTCGCGGCTGCGCAAGCCGGGCTGGACTGCATCAGCGCGATGTTCCCGTTTGCCGCCAACGGACGCGCGCTGACGCTCGAAGCCAGCGACGGTTTCGTGCGCGTCGTCGCGCGCCGCGACAACCACCTGATCGTCGGCTGGCAGGCGGTGGGCCGCGGCGTGTCGGAGCTGAGCACCGCATTCAGCCACTCGATCGAAATGGGCGAGCGGCTCGAAGACGCGGCAGGCACGATCCACGCCCACCCGACGCTCGGCGAAGCGGCGCAGGAGGCGGCGCTGCGCGCGCTCGGGCACGCACTGCATATTTAGTAATGGATAAGATCTCACGGCCGATAAAGAATCGGTTTAACGCGAATTGCTATCGCGGACGGACAACGTTTTTAACCGGTCGGAAACAGATGAGATTTACCCATGCAAGGCCTCGATCGCCTTCGGATTCGATGCAACTATCTTGAGCAGCGCCCTGGCGGGCCCCGTGGGCTGCGTGCGGTGCTGCTCCCAGTTCTGCAATGTGCGCAGGTTCACGCCAATCAGCTTCGCGAACTGGCTCTGACTGATTTTAGCTGCCTCGCGGATGGTGCGCACATCCGGCTCGGGCAGCTCGGTTGTCCTTGCGCCACGCACGGTCTTGCCCGCCATATGGCGCTTCATTTCGCGCACGCCTTTGACCAGTTGTTCGAAATGCTGCTTATCCACTGTCGATATCCTTCATCAATTGTGCCAGCGTCTTGATTTGCTTTCGCGTCAGGTCAGCTTGCGCACTCTTGACGTAAGCGTAAATCAGGTAGATGTGTTCCTTCGGCACATGCCGGTAGTAGATCACCCGCGCGCCGCCTCGCTTGCCGCGGCCTTTTACCGCCCAGCGCAGTTTGCGCAAACCGGAACCGCCTGGAATAACGTCGCCTGCGTCCGGCGTGGCGAGTAAGAAATTTTGCAGACCACGCAAGTCTTCGTCGCTCCAATGCTCAGCACGAAAAGCGATGAAAGGCGTGAGCTCGACAAAGACCATGTCTCGAACTATACGCGGCACGCGTATAGGTTGCAACCATGAGCAAAATTTTGGGCGTTTGGGGCGATTGGTGGGAAAGTTGACAACGCTGACCGTTAGCACCGCTAACAGTTTAAAGCCAAGGAACCGGCGACCAGGCGCCCACGCGTACGGCTCCCGGGCAGACACGTGCCAGCGTATCTCCCCGGCCCCGGCCGGCGCGATTCCTGTTCCACGCCTGCTCGGACGCCATCGGTTTCATGCAGAAAAGAAAGCTGGGAGAAGTGCCCAGCTTCGTAAATGAATGGCGCGCCTGGCAGGATTCGAACTCACCACCCCTTGCTTCGCGTACCGGCAGCCGGCAATTTTATTGTGGCCATTGCGCTGGCGCGGTAAGCGCCGTGCCGCCCCCGCCGGTTCCGGCTCCGACCCCGGGGCGCCGCAGCATCAGATCTCGATTTGCGTGACGACTTCGAATATTGTGTAGCGATATCAGTGTCGTGGCCCCGGCACCAAACCTCGCGCACACTGCACGCCGCCGCGCGGCCGCGTTCCGTGCCGATCTGTTTCCCCAATGTTCCTCAAGTTTTCGCACATCCAGCCGAAGAGAAATGAACCGGCCGCCTGGTTGCGGCCGGTCGTGACACGGTCGGCCGCGGGGCAGCGCAGTCCGGGCCGGATTCGGATTTTCTTTTGGCAGCCTGAGGTGGCCGCCAATTTGTCGGGGGGCATTCATGAATCCAGCCAGCAGGCACGCCGCGGCAGCGTTCGCCCTGCTTTGCTGCGGCTATGCTTGCGCCGCGCCGTACCCGACGGAAGGCCAGTTGCGCACGGCGATCGAAAACGCCGCGAAGCTGGTGAAGGCGGAAGGCCTGGATCTGGAAATGTTCGACGCGCAGAAGGTCGGCGTGACGCAGCCCCTGCTCGGGGCAAGACTGAACCTCGGCAACGGCGCCTGCCAGGTTTTCTACAATGCAAAACCGGAAGACGGGCTGACCCAGTATTTCGAAACCATTGCCGCAAACGACCTGCCCCTGCTGCTGACCGCGATGGCAATGCACGAGGCAGCGCATTGCATCGAGCAGCGCGAAGCCTTTGTCCACAAGCGCTTCGACAAAATATTGCCGCCAGGATTCAGGCGCGAAAGCGCGACGGTTCAAGGCTATCTGTCGACGGTGAAAAGCGGCGCGTTGAATACATGGGGCGAAGCCCTGGCGGACATCGCCTCTCTGCTCTACCTGAAACAGGCAGCGCCGGACCGATGGGTGGAATTGGCGCAGAGCGTGGCCGGAATGCGCCGCGACCTCGCGCGCAAGTGGCCCGCGCACGACACGTCGCCCTGGCTGTACAAGATGATCGCCGCCGACGCGGACACGAATGCGAGCGTGAACCAGAGTCTGTTCGACACTGCATTCCAACTGCGCCGGCAATACCGCCCGGGCGGGTAAGAATCCTTCCGGGAAACCGGCGATCAGGCCGGTGGCGATCGGGACTGTTGCCGCAAGTACTCCTTGCGTTTCATGTCGAGATACTCGCCCTGTTCCATTTCATGCAGCTGAAGCGGATAGCGCTCATTGGCCGCAAACCACTCGCGCAGGCGCTTTTCCAGTCGCTCCCGCGGCGGTGCGGACACGGCCCCGAGAAAGGCCTCGATCGCGAGGTAATAACGCATGGTATTTCGTTCCACCAGGCCCCGTATTCCGCCGATGTGCAGGGGCTGGCCGTCGGGCCGTGTGCCGACGACCGCAAACCCGACCTTGCGCCGTCCGATTGTGGCGAGATAGGCCTGCAGGGCAAGCCGTCCCACCAGGCCATAGGTATACGAATACGAAAAGTGGATGAATGTCCGCCCGGCTTCCAGGGGAACTGCCTCGAGCACGATGCGGAAGTCGCGCGTGCCGAATGGCCCCACGTCCGCGCCCAGCCCCACCTGCAGATAGTCCGGCGATTGGGCGGACACGCGATAGGCAAAGTCCACGCGGTAGGCCTTCTCCAGCGGCTCGTCGTACTTCTTGCCAATGCTTACATTGAGGACAACCCCCTGGCTGCCCGACGAGGCGCGGCAGTACTTGGTATTGATGTGGAGAATCAGAATGTCGCACCAACCGCCCGGATTGTTCAGCCCGGCGCGCACCGCCGCAAACGGGTAATCGATGCGCGCGTAAATGTCGCCGGTCACGCGATCCGGGGTCTCGCCGGAGTCCAAATACAGCGGCCGCTGGAACTGATTGCGGTTGAGCCGATTCTGCAGACCATCGTACTTGGCGCGCAGCGATGCGGCTGAATTTGCGTCCACATCGCCGGCATGGGCAATGCGCGCGCCTATGCCTGGCAGGGCGATTGCAAGAAACAGCGCCGCTGCCCAGGCTTTTTTCATTCCAACGGAGGGGCCGATTCGGGCGTCCCCTGGCGCATCGCTTCAGGCAATGTCATTTGTTGCAATGTGCCTCCGCCTCCCGGAAATCTGCCGCATCCCGCCTGCGCAGATGCCGTCGGGCATTGGACACCTTCCGGCGGCAGTGTTCTGTACGTTGGCGCACAGAATAGCCAGTCAGGGTGTTACTAAAATCACTGCACGCGAGGATGAGCCTTTGCTCCGCCCGGAAAGCACCATCGGCAACGCCGGCGTGCACGGCGCATGTCGCCAGTACCGTACAAAAAGGAGTCCATTCGATGCGAGCCGCCAAGCAATCGTCCAGTGCAAACCATCTGCTTGCTGCAGTGCCCCGGATAGTCTATCAGCGCATGCTGACCGGCCTCGTGCCGGTCGAACTGACTTATGGGCAGGTGCTGTATGAGCCCGAGGGGCCGATTCGCGATGTCTACTTTCCCATCAACTGCCTCGTTTCCCTGCTGACGGCAGTCGACAAGAGGCGGACTCTGGAAGTCGGCATGGTCGGTAACGAAGGCATGGTCGGCATGCCCATGGCGCTGGGGATCGGAATCTCGGCCGTTCGCTCGCTCGTGCAGGGCAGCGGAACCGCAATGCGCATGACAGCCGCGCGTTTTCGCGCCGAATTCAAGAACAATCTGCCGTTGCAACGGGCACTATTTCGCTACAACCATCTATTGATGGCCCAAATTTCACAAACTGCAGCATGCAACCGCTTTCACGAGGCGGAGCCGCGCCTTGCGCGTTGGCTGCTGATGACCGGCGACCGCTTGCACGCGGACGAATTTCTCCTTACGCAGGAATTTCTGTCGCACATGCTGGGCGTGCGCCGCGAAGGCGTCACCAGGGCTGCCGGCGCTTTGCACCGAAAAAAACTAATCGATTACAGCCGGGGCAAGATCACAATTCTGGACCGCAAAGGTGTTGAAGCGGCCGCCTGCACCTGCTACCGAATCGTCAAAGACCTGCAAGACAAGGCGCATGTATAGCGCCTGAAACAGAAGCTATCCGCGCCTGGTCGTTGTTTTGGTCGTCGCTCCAGTTGCCGCCGTCATGCGCAAGTAGCGATGGCCTCGATTCAATCGAAAGTTGCCACCGCCCATACCGCAAATTTTGCGAAGCGCTTTTGTCCGATGCCCGTCGCGCCTTGTTCCAGGTACAGGGCCCAGGCCCAGTCAGGCTCGAACAGGCTGGTGCTAGACGACCAGTAAATATCCTGCACCTCGGCGAACGGATGCCCTGAGGGCAAGGCCGGGCGGTGGGCGGCGCAATCCACCAGCGCTTCCAGTTCGTTGATGGTCGGCAGCCGCCAGGCGCTGCCCGCGCCTTCGTGATTGAGCTCGGCCACCGCTGCCAGTGCCTCGCGCCAGACCACCGGTTGCGCTGTGAGCTTCGCGCCGCGGCGCCAGAGCAGGCGGGTGAGACGATCCAGTACGCCGGCGGGAACAATTTCGAAGCGCGGTTCAGGCCACGGTGCGCCGTAACGCAATTCGCCGTCCTGACCGGAGCCGGGGCATGCAATGACTTTGCCGGCGGCGTCGTAGCACAGGCATTGGCCCGTGCGCGGGACAACGCCCAGACCTTCACCGCGTACCGGCCACAGCATGAAGGATTGATCCTTGCCGCCGTAAAACATGCGCGCGCCATCGAGCGCCACGTACCAGGCGTGCGCCGGGCTGATGGCCGCCGTCGTCGCGGTCCAGTACCAGCCGTTGAACACGTCGACGAACGGGTGTGCTTCAGGCAGGGCAGGCAATTTGGTTTGCAGACTGAGCAAACTGCGCAATTCACGGCGATTGGGCATGCGCCAATCGCGCCGGCCGAAACGCCGTTCGCGGTTCATCACCGCGACGAAATCCAGTGCTTCCTGCCATGTGAGCGGAAATTCCGCCAGATTGGCGCTGCGACACCAGATCAGACCGGTCAGTCGATCCACGACCTCGTCGTTGCGCAACTCGAAGCGCGGTTCCGGCCACGGCGTGCCGACGGCAAACGCAGCGTCCTGACCGGAGCCTGCGCACGCGACCTCGCGTCCATCGTCGGCATGGCAAGTGCGTTGGCCGGTATTTAGATAGTGCTGAGAGCTTGAATTCATCCGGCTATTGAAGTGGGCTGGTGCGCTGGTACCTGTTGCCACGACACGATTCGTGCCCGGATGCAACGGTTCAGACAGCCTGTATTGCTCCCGCTGATGAATGTTCCTCAGGCAGCGGTTCCGATCAGTGCCCCGATACCTGCAGTGACACCCATGGCCAAGGCACTCCAGAATGTGATGCGCAATATTCCCCGTGTCACATTCGCGCTGCCGATATGGGCAGCCAATCCTCCCAGAAACGCGAGAAACAGAAGCGAAGCTGCGGAAACGACGAGAATGAGGTTCGACTCCGGGACAAATGCAACGAGCACAAGCGGCATGGCGGCCCCGGCCGCGAAACTGGCGGCAGAAGCCAGCGCAGCCTGTAGCGGTCGCGCCCTTAGCGTCCCGGAGATGCCGAGTTCATCACGCGCGTGCGCACCAAGCGCATCATGCGCCATGAGCTTCTCGGCGACTTGCTTCGCAAGAGCAGCATCAAGGCCGCGGCCGACATAAATCGCCGTCAATTCCCGCAGTTCGCCGCCAAAGTCCTCCTTGAGTTCGGCGCGCTCTTGCTCGAGTGTGGCCTTTTCAGTATCTGCCTGCGAATGAACGGAGACGTATTCTCCAGTCGCCATCGACATGGCGCCCGCAACCAGACCTGCGATCCCTGCGATCAGTATGCTGCTGTGGGTTGCATGTGAAGCGGCTACGCCGAGCACGAGGCTCGACGTGGATACGATTCCGTCGTTCGCTCCCAATACCGCCGCGCGCAGCCAGCCGATGCTTTTCAGCCGGTGCATCTCCCTTCGTCCTATAGTCCTTTGCACAGTCTCGTTCCAATGTGGGCCAAGTGAAAATCAGCACCGGCTCCGCCCTGACCTTGCAGCGAATGCCCGGGACAGGTGCAAGCGCCCGATCGGATTCGTTGTTGGAGCCAACTCGTGCGTCGCGTTTGCCATTTTGTTACACCAAATCCAGCCGAAAACCGCTCGAGTTTAGCCCTGCGGACTTTCGCCCATATGCTGGCAGTACTTCTCAAGATTCTCAGGCAGATCGCCCGGGCAAACGCCGCACCGCTTGTTGCCGGGTACCGCGTAATCCATGAATTTCGGATAGGGCAAGTTCAGGTTTGCCATAATGTTCCTGAACTCCTCCAAGGTCCGTTGTTCCCCGAGCCGGGGATTGCGTTTCCTTTCCTGCGCTATCGAGGAAACGTGCCGCCCTTTGTAGTCGTGCGCCGGGTACACGAGAACATCATCGGGCAAGGGAAACAACTTTTCCCTGACGCTCTTGTACAAAGCGCCGGCATCGCCGTTCTGGAAGTCGGTACGGCCACAGCCGTCGATGAGGAGCGCGTCTCCGGTAAACACCCTGTCGGCAGACAGATACGCGAAATGCCCGTCGGTGTGGCCTGGCGTGTGCAATGGCTGCAGTACAATGCTACCCACCTGAAACGATTTGCCTTCTTCAATGCCGAGGTCGGCGCACGGCAGCCGGTCGTACGCCGGCGCGGCAACTTTGCTTCCTGCCTTCATCTTCAGTTCCAGCCCCGCGCTGATGTGGTCTGCGTGGATATGGGTTTCCAGGGTGTAGGCCAAGGTGAGCCCAAGCCGGTTGACTGCTGCCAGATCGCGTTCCGTTGCGACGATGACCGGGTCAATCAATACGGCCTGGCCGGTTTCCTCGCACCCGAGCAGATAGGTGTAGGTGCTCGATAACGGCTCAAACAACTGGCGGAATATCATCAATACACCTGGTTCGAATCAGTGCGAGCCTGTGGTTCAGGTGCGGCGCCCGATCAGGGAGAAGAATTCCTCCCGGGTCGCGAGCGAATCGCGAAATTCGCCGAGGACGGATGAAGTCACCATGGTCGAGTTCTGCTTCTCCACGCCGCGCATCATCATGCACAGGTGGCGCGCTTCGATGATCACGCCCACGCCCCTGGCGTTGACCGATTTCATCACCACGCTGGAAATCTGTTCGGTCAGGCGCTCCTGCAATTGCAGCCGCCGTGCGTACATGTCCACCAGACGGGCGAGCTTGCTCACGCCGAATACGGTGCCGCTTGGAATGTAACCGATATGGCAGCGGCCAAAGAACGGCAGCATGTGATGCTCGCACATGCTGTAGACCTCGATGTCCTTGACGATAACCATGCTGCTGGTCGCCTGGGTGAAACAAGCCCCGTTGATCAACTGCCTGGTATCGGTGCGATAGCCCGATGTGAGGAATTCGAGCGCCTTCGCTACCCGCTTCGGCGTATCGATCAGGCCTTCGCGTGTCGGGTCCTCGCCGATCTCGGTCAACAATTCGCGCACCAGACGCGCGATCTTTTCCTCGTTCAATGCCATGGCGGCTATCCTTTCGCAACAACGCAATGCCGGTACTGCCTGGACGGAATCAACCCGGACTCAGCCGGCTTTGCGCCTGCGCGGCTGCGCCTTGCGGCTCTTGCCGGCCTTGGCCAAGGCGATGGCAACCGCCTGCTTGATCGCTTTTTTCTTTGTCGGCGGATGGCTGGCGCCTATCGACCCGTCCTTCTTCCAGTCATCTACCAGTGTCTTGATGTTGCTGCTGACGACAGACTGGCTGGATCCTTTTCTGAGGGGCATGACTTTCCTCCTGTCTGCAGAATCAATTGGCCGCGCTTTTCACGAACCGCGGCCCGCCAACAAAATGTTGCTCTCCCCCAGCGCAATGTTCTGTTCGCTAGCTTACACAAGGCGGGCGACATCACCGCTTTGACGCGGCCGGCGTCACGCGCCAGATGACATTGCCGACATCGTCGGCGACGAGCAGAGCGCCCGCCCGGTCCACCGCCACGCCTACGGGCCGGCCGAGAGCATCGCCTTCGGCATCGACAAAACCGGTAAGTACGTCCGCGGGAGCACCGACCGGGCGTCCGTCGGCAAACGCTACGAATATGACTTTGTAGCCGCTGCGCGGTTTGCGATTCCACGAGCCGTGCTGGCCGATGAACGCCCCGCCGGCATAGCGCTGCGGCAAGAGGCTACCGCGATAGAACGCGAGCCCAAGTGAGGCGGTATGCGCGCCGAGCGCATAGTCAGGCGCAATGGCGCGAGCGACGAGATCGGGACGCTGGGACTCGACCCGTGCATCGACGTGCTGGCCGTAATAGCTGTAGGGCCAGCCATAGAAAGCGCCATCCTGCACCGAGGTCATGAAGTCGGGAACCAGGTCGCTGCCCAGCTCGTCGCGTTCGTTGACCGTGGTCCAGAGCGCGCCGCTCTGCGGCTGCCAATCGAGGCCGTTCGGATTGCGCAGACCGGAGGCGAACACCCGTGCGCTGCGGGTTGCGGGATCGACCTCCAGGATGGCAGCGCGATCGACCTCGTTGTGCATGCCGTTCTCGCCCACATTGCTGTTCGAGCCTACCGTCACGTACAGGCGCGAACCGTCTCGGCTGGCAATGACATTTTTGGTCCAGTGATGATTGATCGTGCCTGCGGGCAGATCGACGACTTTTGCGCCGGGCGCGGTGATCTGCGTAGCGCCCGCCTTGTAGGGAAAGCGCATGATCGAATCGGTGTTGGCAACATAGAGATCGCTGCCGACGAGCGTCATGCCGAAGGGCGAATTGAGGCCGCTCAGGAGGACCGTTCGCGTCTCCGCGATGCCGTCCCCATCCGCGTCGCGCAGCAGCGTGATGCGGTTGGCGCTGGGCGCTCCGCCGCCCGCGCGTTTCATCACCAGCCTTGCCACCCAGCCCTTGATGCCGCGCGCGTCGTCCGGCCGGGGCGGGCTGTTGCTCTCGGCAACGAGCACATCGCCGTTGGGAAGGACATAGAGCCAGCGGGGGTGATCCAGGCCCATCGCGTAGGCACTCACCGCAAGCCCTGCCGCAGCCAGCGGCGTTGCCCCGACTGGCCAGCCCTTGGCCGGGGCGATGTGCACCGTCGGTATCAGCGTCGGACGCGGCGCCGGCAAGGCCGGCCGTGGGCCGACCCCGGCGTTCTCCGGCAAAGTGGCCACATCGCCACAGCCGGCGAGATTCAGCATCAGAAAACCGGCCAACAAGGAGAATGCGATGGGCTTTTGCATAGTGACTGGAAGTTCGCGCAACGCTTACGGGAACGAATAGCGCAGAAACAAATGGCTGCTGCCGCGCCGCAGGTCGATCAGGGTCCCCCACAGCGCATGGTCCGGCGCGAACGCCATTCCCATGACCAGGCTGAGCCGCCGGTCGCCGGTATCGCGGCCGGCAATCTGGGGCGCAAGCGTCAGGAACTGTTCGTCGAGAAGGCGCTCCGCATAGAAGTCGCCCAGCAATCGCGGCCCTCCCTCGACCAGGATCAGCTTGCCTGGGCTCACCCGGCACACCTCGTCGAGGATGGCGCGCGCCGGAATCGTGCTCGCGCGAGGACCTGGAATCGCGCTCGCGCGATAGCCTGAAATCGCGCGGATCTCGACCGAATCGGGAACCCTTTGCCTGAGTACACGTTTCGCACCCGCGCTCGTCGTAACGATCAACGCCGGCACCTTGCCGGATGTGAACACAGGCAAGCTTAGATCGATCCCGCCGCTGCCGCTGACGATTACATGCAACGGTGCGCTGCTCTTGCCCAGCGCTTCGCCGAGTTGCCGATACTCGTCCGCGAGCGCGGGAAAAATGGCTTCGGCCGTCCAGATGTGCCGGCGGTCTACGCCGAGCGTGCCGGAGCCGATGATCACCACGTCGGCAATGGCGCGCAACAGGCCCATCACCATGCGATCCTGGGCGCTGAATCCGCTGATGTCCCCGCCGCTGGCGTGCCCCTTCGCACTGAGCGAGACGACGCCGTCCAGCGTGCTCACAAAATTGCTGTAGACATGCGGATGCGAGCGCGGCAGCGGCATGCGCAGACGTCCATAAAGGCGCGCCAGCTTCGGCGGCAAGGGGAGCAGCTTGCCGCGCTTCGTTTCGAACAGCGTCTTGAGCGGCGCGAGAGTGGCAGGACCGGGCCGGGGCATTGTGTCAATTGCCTGCATCCGTAAAGCGGTGCTCAGGCGGCCTTGCCGCGGCTGGCCTGCGCGGCGCGCAGCTTGACCTCGAGCTGATGCAAGGCGCTGCGCAATCCCTCTTCGATGACCGGATGATAGAACGGCATCTGCAGCATCTGCGCGACCGTCAACTCGTTCTGCAGCGCCCAGGAAAGCAGATGTGCCAAGTGCTCGGCGGCAGGCGCCAGCATTTCCGCGCCGAGGAAGCGGCCGCTGGCGCGATCTGCGTAGACATTCAGCAAGCCCTTGTTCCTGAGAAGGATGCGCGCGCGGCCCTGGTCCTCGAAGCTCACTTGTCCGGTGGCGAAGGCACCCGGCTTCAGCGCACGGAATCCGCCCCCGACGATGCCAATTTGCGGATCGGTAAATACAACGCCGATGGGTGCGCGCCGCAGGCCGGGCTTCAACTGTTTGCCCAGCGCGAAGCGTGCGGCGTTCCCGCCTGCAATGTGCCCCTCGTCGGCGGCCTCGTGCAGGAGCGGGATAAAGTTGCTGGCGTCGCCCGCAATGAATATCGGGCTCGCGCCGTCTGCGCTCACGGTCCGGGTGGTCGCTGGATCGAACGACGGCACGCCTTTGGCGTCGAGCTTGAGCGTGGTCCGGTCGAGGCCGATGTCTTTCACATTGGGCGCGCGGCCGGTGGCGGCGAGGACGTAATCGAAGTACTCGATCGCCGACTCGCCGTTGGGCCCGGTGCGACCGATTGCGACTCTGTCGCCATGACGCCGCATATGCGCAATTTCCGCGTCTGGATCCAGCTTGAATTCCTGGTTGAAGGTCGCGACAGCGTAGGCGCGGATCTCCGGATCGCTGATGGGGCCGACGCGGCCGCCACGGCCGAGCACCGCCACATGAACACCCAGACGGTGCAGTGCCTGGCCCAGTTCCAGGCCGATGATCCCGGTGCCGATCACGGCCACGGCTTTGGGCAGATCGTGCCAGCCGAACACGTCGTCGTTGATGATCAGGCGGTCGCCCAAATCCTTGAACGCATCCGGGTAGGCGGCGCGCGCGCCGGTTGCGATGACGATGCTCTTGCTCATGACCTGGGTATGGTCTGCGACCGCCAGCGTATGGTTGTTCACGAAACGTGCATGGCCGCGAATACGGTCCGCCGCGGGGATGTCTTCCACGTCGCGCAGCACGCCACCGACAAAGCGGTCGCGCTCGCGCCTTACCCGGTCCATGACTTCGCGCCCATCGACGCGGACAAGGCCATCGACATGGATGCCAAAGCCCGGCGCCTTGCCGATGGCATGGGCGGCCTCGGCGGCGGCAATCAGGAGCTTGCTCGGCATGCAGCCGACGCGCGCGCAGGTGGTGCCATAGTCGCCGCCTTCGACGATCACGGTGTTTGCTCCTGCGGCTTTTGCTGCGCTGTACGCGGTGAGGCCTGCCGTGCCGGCACCGATTACCGCAACGTCAACGTTCAATGTCTTCATCACTTGCCCTCGCATTGAGGAGTACGCACCAGTCTCATTGCACTCGTCTAGGCCGCCTTGCGTGCTTTGAAATGTGCTTCCAGATCGTCCGCATTGCCGATGAGCTTCCCGCCGATGAAAATTTGCGGCCAGGTGCCGCCGCCGGATACCGCGCGCAGCGTGCTCGTGGTGATGTGCCTGCCGAGGCTGATTTCGTCGTAGCGATAACCCTTGGATTCGAGCAGCGCCTTGGCGCGCGCGCAATGCGGGCAGCCGGGCTTGGCGAAAATCACCACGGGCTCGGGCGCGACCGCCTTCGGATTGATGTACTTGAGCATGGTGTCGGCATCGGAAACTTCGAACGGATCGCCCTCCTTTTCCGGCTCGATGAACATCTTCTCGATCACACCATTCCTGACCAGCATGGAATAGCGCCAGGAGCGTTTGCCGAAGCCGATGCTGGATTTGTCCACCAGCAGGCCCATGCCGGCGGCGAAATCGCCGTTGCCGTCGGGAAGCAAAGTGATGTTCTCGGCTTCCTGGCTCTGCTTCCATTCGTTCATGACAAAGGCGTCGTTGACCGCCAGGCAGACGATTTCGTCCACACCGTTCGCCTTGAACACCCCGGCGAGCTCGTTATAGCGCGGCAGATGCGTGCTTGAGCAGGTCGGCGTGTAGGCGCCGGGCAGACAGAACACGACCACGGTCCTCCCCTTGAACACCGCGTCGGTGGTCACGTCCTTCCATTGATTGTCGGCGCGTGTCTTGAACGTCACGCTGGGTACGGATTTGCCTTCGAGGCTATTGGGGCTGGGCAGCATGGTCATTCCTTTTGCAGTTAGTCGGTGATCGGACAAACTTCGCGCGCCACGGCCATTTGCTGTGGTCCTGCCGGGCAGTAAAGGCGGGATCGGCGCTACCGCGTCTGTCCAGCAGTAAATAGGACAGTCGCTCGATTTCGATCCAAACCTTTGCGCGCAGAAGGTGAAGCTGTTGCAAAGCTATTCGCTTTACGCGCAATGCTCTGTTCGGTAGCGTACACAACAATGCACGGCGGAAGCGTATCCTGCACCCGCAGAGCTGCGCCGCCGGCACGCCGGACTGCGACAGGTTCTCCTGCGCTGGCGGGGTCAATGGCTCGGGTTGAGCCTGTGCCTAAGCTCGATCACAGTCGATGCCTTATGGCGTCGTGGTTGTGGTTGTGGTCGTGCTGTTGTCGCCGGAGTTGGCGATCGCCGCGGCGACTGCAACGAGTGCCACAGCGGCGGCGACCATCCCTGCGGTAATCCCACCGGCCGCCGCGCTCGACGCGCCAGCTGCGCCGCCGGCGCCGGATCCGCCAGCACCACCGGCGCCACTGGCGGACTGACTCGCGGGGGCGGGCGCGGTTTGAGCGGACGCCGATAAGGGCATCGAGAACGCGGCCAACACGATTGAACCGAGCAATAGCTTGCGCATGACAATACTCCTGGTTGAGGTTGAAGAAACAACTTGAGGTCTGAACCGCCTCGTGTGCCAGACCATCCGCCAGCCGTTCCGCCAATCGAGGCGAGGCTCAGGCCGCTGGCGCAGGACTCGGCACGGCCGCGGCCTCGGATGGCGCCAGATTGCCGCCCTCATCCTCCCAGGTGCGGAGCTCTTCCTTGTGCTGCTGCTTCTCCAGTTGGCGGGTGTGGCGGCCGATAGCGTAAGCCGCGGCCGCGCCTCCGGCGATCGCCAGCGAAAGAACAAAGAGTTTTCTGATAATCATGGTTTCCTCAATTGAATGGAATTACGCCGTTTTCGCGGGACACCGGCAGCGAGCCTTCGAAAACCGGCAGTCGCGCTTCCCCGCGGCACGGCGTTCCAGGGTTGTCCATTGCGGCTGATCGCCCGGTGAAGTTCGCTCAAGTGTGATGGCGCCCATCGAGCTCTCCTCATGCCGCTCCAGCGGCGGCCATTGCGCACCTTACCTTGGCGCCCCGTTTCGGCTTGCATAGTTGCGGCCTGCCCGCTCTCTTACATCGTAGGCGCCGAAGACCTCGCGCCCCGGGCGCGTTTCCGGCAGCACGTAGACGATTCCCTTGGTCCCGGTAAACGCCGGGCTTACCACCGTGTCAAAAAACTTCGCCGGCACATTGATGCAGCCGAAGGAAATGCGGTTATCCAGAGGCGTCGGCGTAGCCAAACGTTGCAGGCGACGCTCCTCGGGTTTGGCAGTGACTACCCGGTGCAGAGATACGGCCGCGTCGTAGTCCAACCACACGACATCCTCGCCGCGCGCATTCATGCCCAGCGCAGCCACGAAACGGCCCGCGGGGGTAGTGCGGGTATCCGGCGGCATGTCGGCGTACTCCCGGTCGCCGATACCCGGAACCGTGTCATCGCCGCGCGCCAAGCCGAGCAGCGCTGGAGCCGCCCCCTGGATGCGCCCGCCGGAATCGAACACGAAAATCCTGGCGTCGATCTTGTCGACGATCACGAACGGCAGGCCCAGGTTGTCGGCCGAATCGACGATCCAATCCGCTATCTGACGAGCTGCGCGGGAGGCACGCTCCCGGCCGAAGTCGGCGCCATGCTCGCTTGCAGCAGACGGCGCCTCTGTGGCGGATTGAGCCGGCGCATCCTGCGGCGCGATCGATGGGGCGCTTGCGGTGCGCAGGTAGGAGCTTGTTTCCCTTGCGTCGACCCACTGTGGAATCAGGACAAGCGCCAGCGCGGCCATGCCGACGCACAGCTTGAATGCGATTGCATTCGGAAGGAACCTGCGGCTTTGCCGCCACAGGTCGCGCTGCGCCGCCGCAGTGCGTGTCCTCGTCTCTTTTGTTTTCGTGGTCATCCCCATCCTTATGCGTTGCATACGCGGGCCGATCGGGCACCTGCCGATGCGGCCCCCCCATGCTGAGGAGCCGATCGGCAGGGCATAAACCGCCAGGCATTGCTCGATCCTGGCGCCAGGCTAGTGCAGGCAATTCCTGCGATCCTAGTTGCGGTCCCGTCTGGCGGGGCGGGTATCCGCGGGCGCAGGAGTGACTGCGCTATCGGACGAAGACGACATGGCAGGCGCGGCGGCAGGCGCGGGTTGCGCCGGCGCTTGCGCCACCTGGTCTTTCAGTGCCAGCCGGATAAAGCCGTTGCCGCCCGGGGCACCCGGGTCCGCGACGCCCTCGCCGCCGGCGCCGCCGCCACCGCCCGCACCCAGGTCACCGGGCTTTGCCCCGGTTTTCATTTTTCCGTCCTCGACTGCGCTGTCGCCGTTTCCGCCGTTTCCAAAGCCGGCACCACCACCGCCGCCGCCGGCGACTTTATGCCGCAGCCTGCTTCCGGCGAGATCGGTTCCGCCTTTTCCGGGCTCTCCGGCAGCGGCAACCATCGTCAACCTGCCGCCGTCCTGGCCGTTCGCATCGATCCCCACGCGACCGCCGCGGCCGCCGTAGCTTTGGCCGCCCACTGCCCGGCCGCCGCTGCCGTCAGCCTGCGGGTCGGATTGGCCGTAAGTGCGCCCGGCCGAGGCGACGTTATAGCTGTGCGGATAGGTTCCGTTCCAGGATTCCGCGCCGGAGAAGCCCGCGACGGTCTGACCCGAATACGCCTCCGCCAGGCTGGTCGGCGCGCCATCTCCGCCGTTCACGCCATTGGGTGCGCCACCTTGGCCGCCCGCGCCGATGGTCAGCCGATAAACGCCGGGTTGCAGGTAACGCACACTGGTGTTCGGAACGGCGCCGGCGCCACCGCCGCCACCGCCGACGCCCTCGACGCCGCCGCCGCCCCCGCCGCCGCCGCCGGAGAGCGTAACTTCATAGTTGCCCTCGATGATTTGCGAGCTGGTCAGGTCCGGCAGCCCGCCAGGCCAGGACTGCTTCGGAACCACGGTGATGAAACACTGCTGATTTACCGCTTCCGGTGAGGGATTGACGATGGTAAACACGTTGCGGCGGCTATCGTAGTTGGTGATCCCGCAGCGCGAGTCCGTCGTGTTCTGCGCAAAAGCGGGAATGGCCGCGGCGCAGGCCAGGAACATCACAGACAATTTTGCCGTTTTCATTTTCATACAGACCTCCATAAGAAATCATTTAAGAAGAACCCCGATTCGCATTTCCGTCAGGCCAAAACGCTTCTTGACCGAAGTTCACCGATACCCGGAAATGCGTCTGGACCACGCTTGGTATTGGTATGACTGCAATGTAAGGAATCCGGTCCGGATCCACTATGAGAAGACGCCTGATACGATTGTCGGAGGCTTTCCTACGGTCATTTCTTACAGCGATTTCCGTCAGTGATTTCGGCGCGTACGATATCCGCAGAATCCCCTCATGCTTGTCTGAGAATCCGCTGCAATATGAATTTTGCAACGACTGATACAGGGGACATGAGGGGGACGCATCCCCTCATTTCGAAATAAACTCTAAGAGGCCATTTCAGAATTAACGAAATGGCTCCTGACTTAGGGGAGTATGAGGGGAGGTATCCCCTCATTTTGTAATAAGCTCTAAGTTGGTTCCCCGCTGTTCGGGAGGGGAAGCCCTTCGATAATTTCGCCCAGACGATCCAGGCCTTGCGCCTTGTCGACGAAAAAATCCGCTCCGAGGGCGATGGTCTGCTTGCGGAAATGCGCATCGGCGAAATTGGTGAATACGATTATCCAAGGTCTGGAATTGCCATTGCCGCGTACTTCTCTCAACACATGAAATCCCGTTCCCTGTCTGAGCTCAAGATCCAGGATGACCACATCGCAGGGCAATTCACGCAGCTTTGCAATCGCCGCCGCCGCCGAATCTGCATAGTCCACGATCTTCGCCCGGCTTGCGGCGAGTTTTTCGATCACCCGCTCGCGCATAAACGCTTCATCTTCGACCAGGAATACCTGCAGGGGCCGCTGTGCCTGAACGTTTTTCTTGAGCGGCACAGTGTCACCCAGATGATGCTCGGATGGCGCCACCGAGGACGCCGGTGTGGGGATCCGGTTCGAATCGATGTGTGAGTTCATTACCTTTCACATTGGCATTGTGCTGAAGCAGTGTATTGATGCCGCCATTCCGTCTATATAAGACTAAGCATGAAATTATCGTAGGTGTTTGTCCTACAGCCGCGTGGGAGGCGTTTGACCTGTGTCAAGACCTGCAGCATTGCCAGGAAGATACTTGCTTGCAGTTTTTCGCATTGCTGCCGCACGTCTTTGGAGAGCGTATGCTGGATGGGACGGACAGACGGCAATCAGTGAGCTTGTCGTACCAGGGAGGGTATCTTGAAATATCACAGATGTTTGGGGCTGCCGGTCTTCGCGCTTGCTCTGGTCTTGTATGGGTGCACCGGGCTGCCGTCGCGTGCGGTATCCGGAAATGCGGAACCTCCCGCGTGGAATTCGCTGGAAGTAATGACGATGGACACTGAAATCGTGTCGGCCGATCCTGCGGGCCAAAACGCCCCGGGCAGCGAACACGCTTCGGCGTCTGCGATCGCGGCACTGCGTTCAAGTTCATAGCATCGGCACCGAGACCGGGGCCGATCGCGGCACCACCCAAGCCGGGCCTGGGTGGTGCTCGCGCTGCAATCCGCTATCGGGTTTGCGTGCCTATTACTTCGATTTCAACCCGACGATCGGGTTGCAGGCATGCGATGACTTTCTTGGTCGCCGGGCCTTTGCACTCGCCGGGCTTGGTGACCGGTTGCGATTCGCCCTTGCCGTCGGTCAAGATGCGGTTGGCGGGCACGCCTTTGCTCACCAGATAGGATTTCACCGATTCCGCGCGCCGCAGGGAAAGCTTGCGGTTGTACGCGTCCGAACCAAAGCGGTCCGCATGGCCAATGTCGATGATCGAGTCGATGTCGATCATCTTGAGTTTTTCGACCAGATCGTCGAGCTCGCGTCTGCCTTCGGGCCTGAGCACCGACTTGTCGAAGTCAAACAGGGTATCGGCTTTCAGCGTCACTTTCTGGTGCACGGGTGTAACCGCGCGCGGCGCCGGTGCCGGCGCAGGCGCGGATGCCGGCGGAGGTGGCGGCGGCACGACAGCCGCTATGGGAGTGGGCCGCGTGCAGGCTTGCGCCACATCCGGGTCGCATGCGCAAATCGCCATTGCCGGAGTCCAATAGCCTGTATGCCAGCATAAGTTGAACCCGCTTTTGACGATTTCCCCGCTCGCGTCCTTCACATAGGCGGAGGAATCGGTGTTTTGCGCGGTCACATGCGGCGCCGCGGCAGACAACGCGATCGCCGTCGCCATCAGCAGCCCGTTTGGGACGATCAGTTTTTTGTTCATTTGCCTCTCCTTGAGTTGTGTCTGATTACCAGCGGCGCACGTCGGCCTACTTCTTCTTCTGGACTTCGTGGCCGATTATGGCGCCCGCCGCGGCGCCGCCCAGCGTGCCCGCGGTACTGCCACCGGTGAGCGCGCTTCCGGCCACGCCACCAACGGCCGCACCAACGGCCGCGCCCTTTTCCGCCGGCGTCATGGACGCGCATCCGCCCAGGCCGCCAACCAGCAAAACCGCAACTGCAAACTTCACTGTGTGCTTCATGATGATCTCCTTAATGTTGAACCCTCTTGCGGGCGAAAACGGCGCGGCAAGCCTGCCCCGCCGCGCGGACTTCAGCGCATTACCCGGCCGACCAGAAAGCCGAACGCCAGCGCCATGCCAAGGTAGGTCAGGGGCTTCGCACGCACCTGCTCGCTGCCCTGGTTCATCAGTTCCCGGCGTGTCTGCTCCAGTCTGCCGGCAGCCTCGCCTAGCCATCCCGCGGCCGGCGCGGCGGCGACGGCGACCTTGTCCACGCCGCGATGAGCGCCCGCGGCCAGCGTGTTGACAACGGTATCGGCCGCTTTGTCGATGGCGCGGTGTGCTGCCAACGCCCCTTTTTCGATGCTGCTGGTGTCCGAATCGCTGTTGTTCCCCTTGGCCGTCGCGGAGGAATGTGCTGTCGTTTTCATATGGGAGGCTCCTGTCAGTTTGATGTAGGGTCGAATTTGCGCCGCAATTGCAAGCTGCCGTCGTGCCCGGGACGGGCGCACCTCACGCGGGCACTATCGATGGCGACAATCAGATTGTCGGCATAGCTTCGATGCTGCGTGTAGCGGTGAATATGCATGTTGTCTATGCCGATAGCGCCACGGCAATGCGCGCTTGGCTGGCGCCGCCGGCTACGGGCAGGTACCTGCCGGCAGCCCGCCCGTTCGGGCGGTAAACGGCGCTTGCTGCCGCTGCCGTGCTCGCTGTTCCGGCGAGGCGGCCAAGCTCGGTCTTCATCCCGCGGTAGCATTCGCACGCCCGCGCTTCCAGCCTTGGCCGGTCGATCACGACGATCCTGCCGCGCGCGTTTTGAATCAGTCCGGCGGCTTGCAGCACGCATACCTCCTTGGAGATCGTTTCCCGGCGCACGCCGAGCATCAGCGCGATCGATTCCTGCGTAAGACACAATTCGTCCGAAGGCGAGCGGTCAACGCTGGATAGGAGCCAGCGGCAGAATTGCTGATGGATGGAATGATGCCGATGGCATGCTATGGTCTGCGATATCTGCGTGAACAGCGCCTCCGTATAGCGCAGCAGCAGATTTTGCATGGCGCCGGACCGGTTGAACTGCTCCAGCAGCAGTTGCCCGTTCAGCCGGTAAGCGTAGCCGGCGCGGCGCACGACCACACGATGCGGCGATTTTGCGGCGCCGAGGAAGAGCGGGACGCCGACGATTCCTTCGGCGCCGACGAAGGCGATTTCGTCGGATGCGCCGTCTTCCATCACGGAAAGCACGGACACCACCGAAGTGGTCGGAAAATAGACGTGCACCAGCTTGCTGTCCGCCTCGTAAAGGACATCGCCGAACGCCAGCGGCAGCGGCTCGAGACGCGAACGCAAGCCCTCGCATCCGGCCTGGAGCAACGAGGCAAGAAGATGGTTATGCTCGAAACTGTTCAGAGTGCGCATGTGCTCCCTCTCATCGGTTGGTCAGTTGAACTTCGGTCATCTGGAGCTCATCTTGACCGACGGCCGCAATCGCATGTATCAGCCAAGCACCGTTTCACCTGTAGGACAAAATGGCACGCCGGCGGATCGGCGCCTTGTGCATGCCGGCGCGCCGGCCGACCCGCAATGCGAATCCAGGCCGTGCGCGAACCGCGGAAATCGAAATCGGAGGGTGGGAAATCGGGCCAAGCGCCGGCGCCGCGGACGGGAAGCGCGCACTAGCGGTGAACCATCCGCCACGGCGCATTCAATCGAAATTCAACAGCCTAATTCAACAGCCTGCTAGTTGATCAGTTCGTTCTTGATCGCGTAATAGGTCAGGTCGGCGTTGGTTTTCATACCGGTCTTGTCGAGGATCCGGCTGCGGTAGGTGCTGACGGTCTTGACCGACAGAAACAGCTCTTCGGCGATCTTCGAGACGCCTTGGCCTTTTGCGAGTTTGCAGAAAATCTGGAATTCCCGTTGCGACAGCTTGCTGTGCACGGGCTGGTCTTGATCCTTGATCGACAGTCCGTCGGCGAGCAATTGCGCGACCGTCTGGCTGATGTACTTGCGTCCAGCGGCAACCGTGCGGATGGCAGCCACGAGCTGGGTCGCGGCGGCCTCCTTGCTGACGTATCCTGCCGCGCCGGCACGCAGCAAATTGACCGCATACAGGTTCTCGGCAAACGCCGAAAGTATCAGTACCGGAAGCTCCGGGCGGGCGCGCTTCAGGCTTCTTAGAGTATCCACCCCGCTGCGTCCCGGCATCGAAATGTCCAGCACAACCAGGTCCAGTTCCCCCGTACGGACGAACTCGAGCACTTCCGCGCCATTGGATGCTTCGCCGACCACGGTCATATCTTCGTGGCCTGCGATGAACTGGCGGATGCCGGCACGAACCACTGCATGGTCGTCGGCGATGAGGATTCTGATCATGGCGCCAGGAGAAGCATGACTCGAAGGGTGATCCAAAACTTCAGCTTGTAGCCCGTTTGGAGGCGCCGACGCAACGCGTCTGGCCGGCGTGCTGGTGTCTGATCTGGGCATGTGCAGAGCTCCCGCGGGCGGGGGTTCGCCCGGTTACACCACTGAGACAGCGGAACGACACCGCTGCAATGATTGCATGCTGAAAGCCCCTTGTACAGAGTCTTCATGCTTACCCCGAGCATCTCTGCGCAACGGCGCCTGTTGCCGATCACGAAGATTTGTCATTCCTTCGTGATAGGGTCCCAGCATAAGCGCGCCGCGGCGGCGTCCGTATCGGACTGACACCGACTCTCTTGTAGGCGCTTGTCTGACTTGCCGTCGTTCCGGGCAGAAAGCGTGAGGGAATTCGCGTTTCCAGAGCTGCGCGCGAATACGCCAACAACGTTCCAAAAAAATAGCTCCTGAACCCATGCAACAATGCCCTATTCGCCAAGAAACTCCGCAATCAGCTGCCATTCCGGAATCCGGTCTGCAATCGTTTTCAGGACCGCGAGCAGCGGGACCGCGAGGAACAGCCCCCAGGCGCCCCACAGCCAGCCGAAAAACAGCACCCCGACAATGACGACCGCTGAGTTCATCCTCAAGGCGTAGGCTTGCAGCCACGTATTGACGCCGACCCCGATCAGCGTCGCGATGCCGACGACGCCCGCCACCAGCAGACCGACCTGCCGCAGGTCGGAGAATTGCAGCATGCCGACGACCGCGGTTGCTATCGCCGCCAGCGCGGAGCCGACATAGGGAATGATATGGAACAAGCCCGCCATGGCGCCCAGGAGCAGCGCACGCTCTACGCCGATGGCGGCCAGGAACCCCCAGGTGGCCAGTCCGATCAGAACGTTGGTTGCAATCATGACGAGGAGATAGCGCTGAATGTGGGCATCGATCTCGTTGAGCATGCCGACAGTGGCGCGGCGCCGGGCGAGGGAAGGCCCGGCGAGCCGGGTGAGCTTGCGGCGAAACGCGGATCCTGCCGTCAACAGGAAGAATGCGATAAGCAGCCCGGACGCCACCTGAAGCAGGGTGGTCATTGCGCTGGTCGTTTGCACCAGCAGAAACTGCTTGACGAAGCCCAGGCTATTGCCCTGGCTGGAGGGGGTGCGCGCAGGCGTGGTGCCGCCCGCCGCTTCGGTCGCCGCCTTTTCCAGTTCGGTCGCGGCGCGACTTATCTTCGCCAGCGGGCTCGCGCCGATCAACGGGTTGCCCTGCACGCGGCTGCGAATTTTGCTGGCAGCCCCTGGTAGCTGCTCGATCAATTCGAGCGTGTCGCCGCGCAGCGAATACGCCACGCTCGCGGTCAGGGCCGTCGCCGTGGACAACATGATCGCCGCGCCGAGAGCGCGCGGCAGGCGCTTGCGCTCGAGCGCATCGACCGACAGGCGCAACGAATAGCTCACGAGTATGCCGAACAGCAGGGGCGCGAAAAAATTCTTGCTCCAGTGCAGCAGCAGCAATCCCGCTCCGACCGCGATCACGACTTGTGACAGCTCGAACGCGGTCATGGCGCGCTCCCCGGATTCGGGCGGCACAGCCCCGGCTGCTACCGGTTCTTCAGCCCGCAGCGCAAGCTTTGTCATATCAGCCTTCAGGTGAATGAATGAGAGAAACCGGGTGGAGCATAGCGGCCAATCCGAAACTGTTCTGTCGGCCGACTTCCTACTTCGCCGGAGCAAATCCACAATCCGCGCCTGCCCGGCGCCGTGCGTGCGCCAGGATTCGACGGCTGTCGCGCCGACTTTCGAGACTGGACGCGTTTCAAAACCGGCGCATCTGCCGCAACCTCATGCAGCGCCGTTGTAGGACAAGCACCGACAGGACAATCAGACCATTCCTACATTCCGTGTAGGCGTGTTGATAGAATATCCAGAACATTAGAATAGGCGTCCCGGCCCCTCCCCTGCTGGACGAAATGCCGAGGCGCTCGGAGCGCGGGTTTGAGATTCAGGTTGAGGGTGTCCGAGGAAACCCGGCTTCGGGGCTTCGGGCTTTGCCGATTTCACCGTTCCCGGCGTATCGGCATCACAGTAGTCATTTCCTTTCGGAGGGCTGTCATGAACGTCCTTGCGCGCGAAGCCGTATCTGCCGGCGAAGTCAGGCTGTTGCTGTCGGCGCTTACGGCATTGAAAAAGGGCGACGGCTCGGTGCGCCTGCCGCTCGACTGGACCGGATTGCCGGGAAAACTGTCGGAAGCATTCAATGAAGTGGTGGACCTGAACGAGGGCATGGCGCTGGAGCTGGCGCGTTTGCGCCAGTCCGTCGGCAAGGAAGGAAAGCTGAAACAGCGCGCGACCCTGGGAGAGGTCAAGGGGTTCTGGAAAGATTCGATCGGTTCGGTCAACGCCCTGATCGACGACCTGGTTCATCCCACCACCGAAACCGCGCGGGTCATCGGGGCGGTCGCGCAGGGCGATCTGTCCCAGACCATGGCGCTTGAGGTCAACGACAGGCCGCTGCAGGGCGAGTTTCTGCGCGCCGCGAGAACGATCAACAAAATGGTGGATCAGCTCGGCTCGTTTGCCTCCGAGGTGACGCGCGTCGCGCGCGAGGTCGGCACCGAGGGAAAACTGGGCGGGCAGGCCAAGGTGAAAGGGGTTGCCGGCACCTGGAAGGACTTGACCGACAGCGTCAACTCCATGGCGGGCAACCTGACCGGCCAGGTGCGCAACATTGCCGATGTCACCACCGCGGTCGCCAAAGGCGACCTGTCGAAGAAGATCACGGTCGATGTGAAGGGGGAATTTCTCGAGCTGAAAAACACGATCAACACCATGGTCGATCAACTCCGCTCGTTTGCTTCCGAAGTGACGCGCGTCGCGCGCGAGGTGGGAACCGAAGGCAAGCTCGGCGGCCAGGCCGTGGTGGAAGGCGTATCCGGCACGTGGAAAGACCTGACCGACAGCGTCAACTCGATGGCGAGCAACCTGACCGCGCAGGTCCGCAATATTGCCGACGTTACCACGGCGGTGGCGCGCGGCGACCTGTCGCGCAAGATCACGGTGGACGTCAAAGGCGAGATTCTCGAGCTCAAGAACACGGTCAATACGCTGGTCGACCAGTTGAGTTCCTTCGCCGCGGAAGTGACGCGGGTGGCGCGCGAAGTGGGTACCGAAGGGCGCCTCGGCGGCCAGGCCGATGTGCGCGGCGTCGCCGGGACCTGGAAAGATCTTACGGACAGCGTGAACTTCATGGCGAGCAACCTCACCTCCCAGGTGCGCAACATCGCCGATGTGAGCACGGCGGTGGCGAGCGGCGACCTGTCGAAGAAAATCACCGTGGACGTGAAAGGCGAGATCTCCGAACTGAAGAACACCATCAACACCATGGTGGACCAGTTGCGCTCCTTCGCGGCGGAGGTGACGCGCGTCGCGCGCGAGGTGGGTACCGAAGGGCGCCTCGGCGGCCAGGCGGACGTGCAGGGTGTGGCGGGTACCTGGAAGGACCTGACCGACAGCGTCAACTCGATGGCGAGCAACCTGACCGCCCAGGTGCGCAACATCGCGGACGTGACCACGGCGGTGGCCAAGGGCGACCTTTCCAAGAAGATCACCGTGGACGTCAAGGGCGAGATTCTGGAGCTGAAGAACACGGTCAACACGATGGTGGACCAGCTGAGCTCGTTCGCCGCCGAGGTGACGCGGGTCGCGCGCGAGGTGGGTACGGAAGGGCGCCTCGGCGGACAGGCGGACGTGCAGGGCGTTGCCGGAACCTGGAAGGATTTGACCGACAGCGTGAACTTCATGGCCGGCAACCTGACCGCGCAGGTACGCAATATCGCAGAGGTGACTACCGCGGTTGCAACCGGCGACCTGTCCAAGAAGATCACGGTGGACGTAAAAGGCGAAATTCAGGAGCTGAAAAACACCATCAACACCATGGTGGACCAGTTGCGCTCCTTCGCCGCGGAGGTGACGCGCGTGGCGCGGGAAGTCGGAACCGAAGGCAAGCTTGGCGGCCAGGCCGATGTGCAGGGCGTCGCGGGAACCTGGAAAGACCTGACCGACAGCGTCAACTCCATGGCGGGCAACCTGACGGGCCAGGTGCGCAACATCGCGAACGTGACCACTGCGGTGGCCAAGGGCGACTTGTCGAAGAAAATCACCGTGGACGTGAAGGGCGAGATCCTCGAACTGAAGAACACCATCAACACCATGGTGGACCAGTTGAGCTCGTTTGCCGCGGAAGTGACGCGGGTGGCGCGCGAGGTCGGCACGGATGGCCGGCTCGGCGGCCAGGCCCAGGTGCAGGGCGTTTCGGGCACCTGGAAAGACCTGACCGACAGCGTGAACTTCATGGCGGGAAACCTGACCGGCCAGGTGCGCGGCATCGCGAAGGTGGTGACCGCCGTGGCCGACGGCGACCTCAAACAGAAACTGACGGTGGAGGCGAAGGGCGAAATCGCGGCCCTGGCCGACACCATCAACGGCATGATCGACACGCTCGCGATTTTCGCCGAGCAGGTCACCGGCGTGGCGCGGGAAGTCGGCGTCGAGGGCAAGCTCGGCGGGCAGGCCAAGGTGCCTGGTGCATCGGGAACCTGGAAACGCCTCACCGAGAACGTCAACCAGCTTGCGGAAAACCTGACCACCCAGGTGCGCGCCATCGCGGAGGTGGCCACGGCGGTGACGCAAGGCGACCTGACCCGCTCGATTACGGTGCAGGCGCAGGGCGAGGTTGCGGCGCTGAAGGACACGATCAATGAAATGATCCGCAATCTGCGCGACACGACGCAGAAGAATACCGAGCAGAACTGGCTCAAGACCAACCTGGCCAAGTTCAGCCGCATGCTGCAAGGGCAAAAGGCGCTCGAGGCGGTGGGCGGGCTCATTCTGTCCGAGCTCGCGCCGGTGGTGGCCGCCAAGCACGCCGAGTTCTATGTGCTTGACTTGGTCAATGACACGTCCAGTCTGGTGCTCCTGGCAAGCTACGCTGCGGAAGGCAGGGGGGCGCATGGAAAACGCCTGGACATGGGCGAAGGGCTGGTCGGCCAATGCGCGATCGACAGGCGCAAAATCCTGTTGACCAATGTCCCGGAAGGCTACCTGCAGATCTCCTCGGGGCTTGGCGCCGCGGTACCGCGCAATGTTCTCGTATTGCCCATCATTTTCGAAAGCCAGATCAAAGGCGTGCTCGAGCTGGCCTCGTTCGAAGGATTCAGCGACACGCACCAGGCATTCCTCGAGCAGCTCACTGAAAGCATCGGCATCGTCATCAATACGATCGAGGCGAATACCAGGACCGAGGACCTGTTGACCCAGTCGCAGTCGCTGGCGCACGAGCTGCAAAGCCGCCAACAGGAGCTGCAGCACACCAACGAGGAACTGCAGGAAAAAGCCCACCTGCTCGCGCACCAGAACCAGGAAGTCGAGCGCAAGAACCAGGAAGTCGAGCAGGCGCGCCAGGCGCTGGAAGACAAGGCGCGTCAACTGGCGCTGACGTCGAAATTCAAATCCGAGTTCCTTGCCAACATGTCGCACGAACTCAGGACCCCGTTGAACAGCCTGTTGATCCTGTCGGACCAGCTGTGCATCAACTCCGACCAGAATCTGACCGAAAAGCAGATCGAGTTCGCGAAGACCATCCACTCTTCCGGCAACGATCTGCTGATGCTCATCAACGACATCCTGGATCTGTCCAAGATCGAATCGGGTACCGTCGTGGTCGATGTGGGCGAATTGCGCATCGAAGAACTGCACAGATACGTCCAACGCACCTTCCGCCATGTGGCCGAGGCCAAGAACGTTCAATTTTCGATCGAGCTCGATCCACGCCTGCCGAAGTCGATATTCACCGATTCGAAACGCCTGCAGCAGATTATCAAGAACCTGCTGTCCAATGCGTTCAAATTCACCCATCAGGGCAAGGTGACTTTCGCGATCCAGACGGCGGGCACAGGATGGGATTCCGACAACGATGACCTGAATCGCGCGGCCCAGGTCCTGGCGCTCTCGGTCAGCGACACCGGCATCGGTATTCCCCCGGACAAGCAGCAAATCGTGTTTGAAGCATTCCAGCAGGCTGACGGCAGCACCAGCCGGAAATACGGCGGTACCGGCCTGGGGCTGGCGATCAGCAGGGAACTGTCGCGCCTTCTGCACGGTGAAATCCGGCTGACGAGCAAGCCCAACCAGGGCAGCGTGTTCACGCTCTACCTGCCGCAAACCTACATGCCGGCGCGCGCATCGCGGAATTCCACGGACGCGGCCGTTGCGGCGGCTAATGCCGCAATCCAGACGGCGATGCACGGCGCGGATCGCGCGGACGACGCGCCCGCCGAACTTGTCATAGCGACGCCGCCGACCGACGTCGCCTCGCTGGTAAACGAAGCGGGGGACGACCGGGACATCATTGCCCACGGCGACCAGGTACTGCTGATCGTCGAGAACGATCTGGCGTTTGCGCGGTTCCTGCTCGATACGGCCCGGGAAAAGGGATTCAAAGGCCTGGTCACCTCGATGGGGGCTGCCGCGCTTGCCCTGATCAGGGAATTCCAGCCGTGCGCGATCACGCTCGACATATTCCTTACGGACATCGACGGCTGGCGCGTGCTCGGACGCCTGAAAAACGATGTCGCCACCCGGCATATTCCGGTGTATGTCATTTCGACCGAGGAAGCGCGCGAGCGCGCGCTCCGGTCGGGAGCAAGGGACTTTATCGCGAAGCCCATTCAAAACAAGCAAGTCCTGAGTTCCATGCTTGACGCAATGAAGATCATTCTGAACGGAAACCGCAAGCGCGTTCTCGTGATTGACGGGGAGCCGGCCGCGCTGAACACAATCACGAATTACATCGGGGGAATGCCCGACGTCGATATCCTGGCCGCGCCCGATTGGGCGCGCGCCCGCAGCGCGCTGAATGGTTCGGCCTGCGATTGCATCGTCCTGGGCGCCACTGCCGCCGACGCGACGCTGGCCGCGATATCCGAAGAAATCGATCAGTTTTCGATCAGCACCGAGACGCCGATCGTGGTCCTGCGCGATGGCGTGAATGCGGCGGATGCCGATGCCGGCGGAATCATCGCCAGGCATCCGCTCGCGCGGCAGGTGCATTCCCTCGGACGGCTGCTCGATCAGACGACGCTGGTGCTGCACCAGAATGTAAGCGAGCTGCCGGAGCATCATCGCAGCGTCATGCAGGACATCTACCAGTCGAATAAGGCGCTCGACGGAAAGAGGGTGCTGATCGTCGATGACGACATCAGAAACATTTTCGCATTGTCATCCGTGCTCGAGGAATACGGCATGAAGATCGTATCGGCGGAAAACGGAGGTGATGCAATCGATATCCTCAGAAACCAGTCGGACATCGATATCGTGCTGATGGATATAATGATGCCGGAACTCGACGGAATCGATACGATGAAGGAAATCCGCAAAATCGAGTCGTGCAGGCACTTGCCGATCGTCGCCGTGACGGCCAAGGCGATGAAGGGCGATCGCGAGCGCTGTATCGAAGCGGGCGCCTGGGACTATCTTTCGAAGCCGGTCGAGCGCGAACTTCTGTTGAGCGCGCTTCGCGCATGGCTGCAACGCTAAAGGGTTGCAACGCCGGAATGTCAACGCCAGCGCCTGATTCCCGCCGCTTCATGAACGCTGCCAATTCCTTGCGCGAAACCGTCCTCGGGGATGCCGCGATCGCGGACAGCGCCAGGGCGAACATCCTGATTGTCGACGATCGGGATGACAAGCTGCTGGTGTTCAGGACCGTTCTGGAAGAACTGAACCAGAATATCGTCACGATGCGATCGGGCGCGGATGCGCTGCGCTGGCTGCTCGAACACGATTGCGCGGTCATTCTGCTCGACGTCAACATGCCCGGGATGGATGGATTCGAGACCGCCCAGCTTATCCGGAAGCGTCCCAGGTCTTCCCATATACCGATCATTTTCATCACCGCGTATGCCGACGAGATGCATACCGCGCGGGGATATTCGCTTGGCGCGGTGGATTACATCCTGTCGCCGGTGGTGCCGGACGTTCTGCGCAGCAAGGTCACGGTATTCGTGCAGCTGTTCAATCTCCGCGAACAGGTTGGGAAAAAGGCCGATGAGCGCATTGCGCTGGCGCGCGAGCAGGCAGCGCGGGCGGCGGCGGAGGCGGTCACCCGGCGCGCCAGCTTCCTTGCCGAAGCGAGCAGGATCCTGAGCAGTTCGCTGGATGCCGATTCCCTGATCGCCGGCGCAACACGGCTGCTCGTACCCGAGCTTGCGGATATCAGCGCAATCACTTTAGTGGACGGCCATGGGGCCTCCTCGGTGCGGGTCGGATGCGCACCGGAATGGAACTTGGAGGACTTGCACAACGCGATTGTTTGCGACCCCGTATGGGCTGGCGCCATCGACGAAGTATTGGCGACGGGCCAGCAGAAAATCATTGGCAAATTGTCCTTTGACGCCCGCAATCCTTGCCTGCGCGACGGGCATTCGCTGTTGGCCAGGTGTGAAAAAATTCGATGCGACGTTGAGCAGGTTGTCCTGCTGCCGCTGGTCGCACGAGGAAAAACCCACGGGGTGCTTTCCCTGGCGGTCGGACCTTCCGGCAAGAGTTTCGGCAACGCCGAGATGGCGCAGGCCATGGACATAGCCGGGCGCGTGGCGATGGCGCTGGACAATTGCCTGCTGTTCAGGAAAACACAGGACGCCAACCAGAGGACAAATGCCTTCCTCGCGACACTGTCGCATGAATTGCGCAATCCGCTCGCGCCGATACGCACCGCCCTCCACTCGATGCATATTTCCGGTCTGTGGCCCGCGCAAGGGAGCGGGCTGCGGGAAATGATAGAGCGGCAAGTCGAACACATGTCGCATCTGGTGGACGACCTGCTCGACGTCGCCCGGATTACCCAGGGCAAGATCCAGCTGCGCAAGGAGAAAGTCGAACTTGGCGGGAAGATCATGTGCGCGCTGGAGACCTGCCGGCCCCCGATCGAGGAAGCCGGTCATCGATTGTGCGTCTCCTTGCCCGAGGAGGACGTCTGGGTGGAAGGCGATCGGGTGCGATTGCAGCAGATACTCGAAAACCTCCTGATCAATGCCGGCAAGTACACCGAACCCGGAGGCCGCATTGATGTCAGCTTGAGCGCGGAGCGGGGCGAAGCGGTCGTTCGCATCCGCGATACCGGCGTGGGGATCGCACCCGAAATGCTGCCGAAGATCTGGGAAATGTTTGCGCAGATCGATGCCTCTGCAGATCAGGCCAAAAGCGGCCTGGGAATAGGGCTGTCCCTGGCAAGACAACTGGTGCATTTGCACGCAGGCCGCATAGACGCGGCGAGCGCGGGCCTCGGCAAGGGCAGCGAATTCACCGTGCGGCTGCCGCTGACGGGTCCCGCCGCGGCCGAGCATGCCGCTGACGAAACCGCCGGGGCGCGGAAGACGCAGGCAGCTTCCACGGCCCGGCGCATTCTGGTCGTCGACGACAACCCCGACGCGGCGGATTCGCTCAAGGTGCTGCTGGGCATCTGGGGGCATGTGGTCGAAACCGCGCACGACGGTGTTTCGGCGCTGCAGCTTGCGCGCGCGTTCGACCCGGAGCTGGTTTTTCTCGATATCGGCTTGCCGGAGATGAATGGATACGAAGTCGCCCGCCGCCTCCGGGACGAGGCGGGACTGGCGCGGGCAAGATTCATTGCGCTGAGCGGCTATGGAACGGAACGCGACCGGCTGCGCTCAAACGAGGCCGGCTTCGCCCTTCATCTGGTCAAGCCGGTCGATCCGCGAAGCTTGCCCGGCGTGATTGCTTCGGTGTTCGGTGCGGAGCAATGAACTGGCCCGCGCGGTTTCAGCGCCGATGGAGCCTTCCGGTATCACGCATGTGCAACCGTTGGTTCGTCGATCGGGAAGGAACGACCCGAACGACGAGTTTGCGGGAATTGAACATTGCGCGCACCGCGGCTATCCGCCGGTTCAGATGCCAGTTCGGGCACGGCACCGGTCTCGACGCTGCATGCGGCAGGCGCCGGTTCAGTCGGCGCCGGGGTCGCGGCCGCGCGCGGCTGTTCGGCCACCCGCGCCCGCAGGGCGCCCAACACATATAGCAAAGACATGGGCAGACATACCAGCACAACGCCGTAGGCAATGGCTTTGCGCTTCTGCGCCGGCAAGGCGCCGAGCCGATCTTGATAATATTGCGTGAGCTGATCGAGTTCGGAGTTCAGATTCGCCATCGCCTCCGGCGTAAGCCGGGGCTGCTCATCCAGCCACAGCAAGGCGCCGGAGGCCTTTGTCAAAGGAGATGATCCCGTGTTGCGCCTATGCAGCGCGACCGATCCCGCTTGCGCAAGCGAATCGGAATAAGCGCGATGCAGTTTGTCGCGGATCAGCATTACCGCTTCGTCGCTGCTGATGCCTGTATAGCGGGAAGCAAGTTGCGACCCGTCCAAATTCCTGAGGGAGAAATCGAATCGCTTTTCTATCTCGATCGCTCGTCTGAGGTAGGTTTCCGCGACATCGGCCCGCGACGGAAGTATCGTCATGATGACCTGCACGACCAGCCACACGCACAGGCCCAGGCACACCAGCCACAATTGCCGCCACCCGCAGTACCCGCCGAAGTTGCCCATGCTTTTCCTTTCCCGGCCGGATTGCACTCCCGCTATTCCCGCGGCCTTCGAATTGCTTGCTGGCGCGCCGCGGCCCCGGTTCCCCATCCGCCCAAAACGCACCGGGCGTCATGCAGTGATGATGTCCGATGGCGCGGACGGGTGGTATCAGGAAAACACGGTTTGGCGTGTAGGCGCGTGCCCGACGCGGGCGCTGTCTGCGTGCCGCGCCAGGGGTTCCATGATTCCGCGTCGCGACGCGGACTGGAGCACATGGCGGCGGTTTAATGCGGCTCTCTTCACTGATGGCGACACGCCACCAATATTGACAACGCGCATGTTAGCGGGCTGTTGAAAAACGCTTCCCTGACAGGAAATTGCACTGCATCATGAGGTCCTCTCAGAGGGAGGCGTTTTTCAATAGCCCTGAATTGGGGGATCTAAAAGGGGCCCAAGGAAGGGATGGGCCCCTTCCTTTCCCATTCCGGCCCCCTTTTTCAACACCCTGTCAGGGAGCGCCGTTCTGCTCCTTCAGCGCAGCGGAATAGTCGACGGGAATATTTTCCACGAAAATCCTGGCACGCTTGCTCTTTGCGCGGGCTATCGCCCAAGCGCAGGCGTCGTGCGGCCGTTCAAACGTCGCCAGAGGCTGGCGCAGATCGTCAACGACAACGTGCCACCGGTCGTTATGCCCGCGTAACACGGTCAAGACGAGATTGCCGTTCTGGTTAAAATCCATTTCGATCTCCGTGCGATTGTGCATAAGGCGTTCCTTGAAACCGGTTCTCAGTTCGGCGCCGGGTCATCCGCGGCGGGAAGCCCTTCGATGATTTCCAGCAGCAGCTTGAAATCCGTCGCTTTGTCGAGAAAGAAATCTGCGCCCAAATCCATGGTCAACTGGCGGTAGAAATTGTAGGTATAGCTGGTGAATACGATTACCTGCGGCCGGTGGGCGCGACCGGCGCGAACCGACCTTAGCACCTCGAATCCGCTTCCCCGTGCAAGGTTGATGTCGAGAACGATTGCATCGCATTCCAACTTGCTTAATTTGTCCACAGCGTCTGATTCCGATTCCGCGCAGCCGACGAACTCAGTCTCCCGGGTCGATGCAATTGCTTCGATCAGGCGTTCGCGGATGAACTGGGAATCCTCGACCAGGAACACCTTCAGCGGTCTTTGCGGTCGGTCGACAGCGGTTTGCATGATTTGATCTCCATGAATGAGTGACAGCGTTCCCGCTTGCACTGCAGCAGCCGCCGACCCTTCCGACTCGAGGCCATGATCGTGCATATTGCCGGTCAAGGCCATAAGCGAAGGGCTGATGCGAACGTAGGAAAACGTCCGACGGTGATGCGCGGCGTCGTCCGATATGTGGCAGCTTGCGCGATGCCAAACCAGAATGAAACAGCAGCCGCGAAGGCCGGTTCCATTCGGCGCTGCTTTCCTGCCCGAATCTGAATCGGGTCGAGCGCGACGGCCGGCAGTGGCCGGGCGCGAGGCTTCCTTGTCAGAGCACCTGACCTGGATACGCGACGATGACCGATGGGCGCAGGCGTCGCGGGGCGTATTGCAGCGGCCGCTGGTACGCCGCTTTGTGCCAGGCGAGATGCCAGGAATAGTTGAGCCTGATATAGAAGCGCCAGGCACGATAGAGTCTGATGGGCATTAGCGGGCTCCTGTTTCAGTGCCGGGGTTCGTTGCCGGCATATGGCAAGGCGGCATGATGGCTTGTTCGAAGCGCGAAACCACTTGCGGCACGATTTCCTCCCATCGACGAACATGGCTGACCAGCGGGCAGAGATGCGCCTTCCGAGAGAAATTCGCAGCGGACGCTGCCAGCGTCCACCGACGCGGCGCGAGCGTCGTGTACGCCGAGTATCAACAGGAATATCAGCCCGGAGGTCAACCACCCAAGATACCCGTCCATCGAGGATTCCTTTGCGTCTTTCGCCGATGTTTTCCACGCAAGGCGATGATGGCGCTTGTTCCCGATCATGGCCATAGGCGAGACACTGATCCAGATGTAGGAAAGCATCCGACATTTATTCGCGGCATATTCCGATTTGGGGTATCTTGTCGCGATCCCGGACCAGAGTTGAACCACAGCCATGAACGCCCCTCCCGTGGAAGGTGACTCCGCAAGCCTCGCTGAAGCGGCTCGCTACGCCCTCTTGCGGCGGCTGGCGCCCGCCCTGCGCCACGGCATGGTAGGCGCCTTGCATCCCGTTGAGATGATCGCCGAGGCGATTGATCGGCGCTTGCAGGCGGCGCTGCCGGACCTGGAAAATGCGAGGGAGAACCTTGGGAAGATCAAGAGCTTGTCGCGTTCGGCGGTCCACGCCTGCACGAATCTGGCCAGCTGGCAGGCCCCGGAAGACGGTGCGGTCACAATGCTTGGCGAAGGCATCGACGAATGTCTGGCCTTGCTCAAGACCGACTTCGGCATGCGCGGATTCGCGGTCCGGAATGAAACGCGGGAAATCGGCGTTGACGTATCCCGTGCCGCGCTGCGCAATGTACTGACGGCAGCGCTGATTACTGCAACCGACACCGCGCCGCAACCGTCGGACCTGGTGCTGACCGCGGAGCTAGTGCAGGGGCAGGCGGTGCTTTCGATCCTGGTGCGCCCTGCGAACGGGGTCGCCGGTTTCGGCGATGCCGCCCCTTACCGGCGTCTCGAGTGGAGCGATGTCGGGGCGTTGGCGCAAGCCGAATCGGTGGACCTGCTGCACCAAGGCGACCGCGTAACCATGCGTTTCCCGGTCGCCGACATCCCGCAAAGCGGCCCGCTGCCGCGCTAGGCGCATGGCGACCGGAGCCGAAACGCTCCGGCGCGGCCCCGCCGTCCGGACGGATTGCGCGGTGTAGGAAAATTCCCACTCGAGAAGTTGATGTTTGCCGACTGACCTCTGCCGCTCGCAGGCGTAGATTTTCGACTGCCAACTCTGCCCAGGAGGCCGCCATGGAAGCTCACGCCGCCAAGTCCACCAATCCGGTCCTGATCATCGCCGCAATTGCCCTGATTCTGTTCTCCGCCGTCGGGATAGGCGCGATCATGGGCTGGATTCCCACGTCCATCGGCAGCGATGCCGGGCCGCAAACGGCCGATACGCCCGCGAAAGCGGCGGCGCCGGCTTCAGTGCCGCAAAAGCAGCGCGCGGCGACGGCGAAGGCAACGCCTGCCCCTGAGCGCAGCGCAAGCAAGGCAACGTGCGCCGAATGCGGCGTGATCGAGTCGGTGCGCGAGGTCGACACCAAGGGCAAGACTTCGGGTCTGGGCGGAGTGGGCGGTGCGGTTGTGGGCGGACTGCTCGGCAGCCAGGTCGGCGGGGGGCGCGGCAAGGACGTCATGACCGTGGCCGGCGCGGTCGGCGGTGCCGTAGCCGGCAACGAGATCGAGAAACGGGTGAAGTCGACCAAGAGTTACCAGATCACGGTGCGCCTGGACGACGGTTCAACCCGCGAGTTCACCGAATCCACCCCGCCGACTTGGCGTGCGGGGGACAAGGTCAGGATAGTCGACGGCCAAATCAGGTCGAACAACGGTTGAGAGATGTCCGCCGGCGCCGGCCGCGCCTCGAACGCGCAGTGCGCAAGCAGTTACGCACCGGCGGCGGGCAGCGCCGCGCGCTCCCCGCCCGGCGGCCTATCGAGCACAGATCGGGCGAAGCGTGCGCCGTTGCCGCAGGCTGTTTGGCGATCAAAAACGATAATTGCCGGCGCCGAAGAGTCCGATCAGGCCGATGATGATCAAATAAAGGGCGACGATAAAATTCAGCAGCCGAGGCATGACAAGAATGAGAATCCCGGCGATCAGCGATACCAGGGGGGCGAGGGCCAAAGTGATATTCATGGAGGCATCCTTTATTCAGGGAAGTTGATGGACGATGTATTGGGATTCAGTCTTTCCTCGAGCGAGCGTCGCAAAACATTTCTTTCCGGTTGCGGATCGCGCGAAACCCGCTGCCATCCGTGATCCAGATCATCGTTCTCCCGGCTGCAATTGTCAGTGCGTTGGCTTCGCATTCTTGTGTCGGCCGATTTCCTACGCAGGTTCGACGTAGCGTCCGCTCGCTGCGGCCGGCGAATTTGGTCGCACGTCGCACACGGGATTCCGATCGCGGTCGCCTGGACATTTGGTTGCCCCAACCCAAGGCTCAGGCTTCCTTCACCACCGCCTTGCCGAATCCCTTGCCGGTTTGCCTGTATTCGGCGCGCGGCGGGCTGAAGATATCGAGGATGAGCGCGCCCTGGTCGCCGGTGCGCACGCCGTGGCTTACGCCGCCGGGGGTGTGCCAGAACTCGCCGGCGATCGCTTCCACCTCCACGCCGTCTTGTATGCGCGTGCAGCGCCCCTCGAGAAGCACGCCCCATTGCTCTTCGGGATGGCTATGTATGCTGCCCGCCGAATTCGGATCGACGCGCACCACCGAAAGCATTACGTTCTCGCCGGGAAATATGGACGCGTTCACGCCCTGCGCCAGCTTGCGCGCAATGCCTCTCGCATCCCCGCTTAGTTGAAACACCCAATCCGCCTTGCCCATGTGTTGTGCCCCTTAGCCAAAGTCATGTGAACCCATTGCCGGACAGGTTCGGACGATCAATCTACCACTTGAATGCCCAGCTTGCGCGCCGCCTCGATGGCGGCATCGCGCGACGGCTCGGCGGCCGTCCGAATTGCTGCGATTCTTTATCGACACGTCAACTCGCGCAATTCACTCCCGGATAGAGCTAGAATATTTGCGGCGTTCATGTGAGCTGTCCTAGACCGGCAGTTCCGACGCATGTAATCTTGCATCAGTCATTCGTATAATCCCTGCAGAGATCTCAAATAGGAGTAAATGGGGTCGATGTTAAAGAGATAGGCGGGATTTTCAGTTTCGAGTATAAGTCTTGCCGTTTGACAGTTTGGATAGACCAGAAAAACGGAAACCGCGCCGGGCTGGTAGAGTACCAATCCTTCCGTCGCGAACAGGGACGGGCAGGATTTTGCCAATGAAAGAATGAACGAGTGCTCCTGTGCAAGAATCTTTTTGACCGCGGCAGCCTGCTCTTCGCTGAGCGGCGCCGGCTTTATCGAGGGGAGAACATCTTTCACGGTCAGCGAGCGGACGCGGCATTCGAAGCAGGGCTTGCCGAATCGAAACGTCGCTATGCGTTCCGTCCTGGCAAGCACGTCCGACAGCAGCCTGAACGAGCGTACGGGAAGGGAATCGGGATCGAGTGACGGTGCTTGGACGGACGTCGGTTCAGGCGGAACCTGGGCAAGCGTACTGGTCGTGCAGGCGGCCGCGCACTGCGCCAGCACGACCAGCACGAACCGCAGTCGAATAGTCATCGAACAGCCAGTGCGTGTCAGCCGGGGGGGGATAGCAATGAAGCGTTTCACTGCCGCAGTGTCCGGGATGGTCTTCCGCCGAATCATATATTCGTGCGCCGCAATCGCGCTTTCAGGGTGCTCATACCTTCAGCCCTATGTTAAAAAGGATGTTACCGGAAACGCGGCGCCAGCTGGCGACCTGATGCCTCTATCCCGGCAGGCGATCTCCCGGCTGGACAAATGGATAGCCGAGGTCGACAAGAGCCACGACAAAGCCAGCGATTGGCGGCGAAACATGAACCTACTGACGTTCGGACTGGTCTCGGCCACGGGTATTGCCTCGCTGCGTAGCGCATCGACGAACAAGATAAAGAACCTGGCCATGGGGTCGGGCGTGGCCTACACCGGAACCAGCCTGTTCCTGCCCGGCGAGCAGATTACCCTGTACAACAGCGCCAGCACCGCCCTCCTGTGTATCCGAGGACGCGTGTCGAGCCTGCATTCCAGCGTCGCTGCGCAATCGGCACAGCTCGCGACGGCATTGCCCTCGCAGTACAAGGACGCGGTTTTCACGACGTCCTCCTGCGCCGCGGATGCAGCCACCCAAGCGCACGTCGACGCCGCCGAAGCAGAGCGTCAAGCCGCGATTGCCGCGATCGGGCAGGCGCGTGCGGCCGATCCGGCGGTGTCCCGGAAGGCGGAAGACGCCGGCCTGAACGTCGTCCATATGCTGAACACGCAGATGGATGCCCTTGCGCCCAGCACCGACGCCATCCTGGCGGCGGCGAAGAGCGCCGTGGCCATCGCCAACGGGCTGGCAGCACCCCCTGCGGCCGGGGCGACGGGAGTACGCGCGGCGGCGCCTGGCTGCACGCCCGTGGCCAAGGCGGATGTGGACAAACTGCGGACCAGGCTGACCGCGCTGCAGACGACCTACGAAGCGGTGCAGACGACGATCGCGCAGCAGGTCAATGCCGTCGCGGCCCTGGATACGGCCTGCACCCTCGCGCCGCTGCAGCTGGCGCCGATCGCGCTGAGCCAGAGCGACATCACGATTACGAAGGACACGAACTTCAACGTCGTCGTGTCGGGCGGGACCGGCGCGTATCACTGGACCCCCGTCGGCGCCGCGATTCCCGCCGACATCGTCATCAACATGGCTCCGGGCGGGACGCTGATGATCATCGCGAAGTCCACGCTCGCCGCCGGGCCTACCTACACGCTCAGCATCCGCGACAGCTCGGCCGCGCCCAAGCCGGTCCTGCTCAAGATAACCACCAAGTGAGTCAACCAGGGAGGATGAATCCATGACGACGCATCGAAAACTGGCGTGCCTGCTGCTCGCGCTGCTCCTCGGCACCTGCGGCATTGCATCCGCGCAGACCATCCATCTGCTTACCATCGCCGATTCCAACGACCTCAATATCGGCACCGGCACCTCCGGCAACACGCGGCGGGTCGCCGACTTCGTCAACCGTGCCGCGGCCGAGATGAAGGTGACCGTCAGCCGCCAGGACGTATCGGGCAACGCCTTCAGCTGCCGCAAGATCACGGAGGCGGTCAGCCTGATGAAGGCGGCGCCCGGGGACGTGGTGATCTTCTATTACTCGGGCCACGGATTCCGCACCGATGACAACGCCACCAAGTTCCCCGATCTGTACTGCGGCGAGGAAGCCTTCAGCGGCGGCGCGCCCCGCCTGGTCGACATCGCCGCCGATCTGGCGAAGAAGGGCGCGCGCCTCACCATTGCGATCGCCGATTCGTGCAACGTGCTTGCGACGCAACCCCTGCCGCCGAGGCCCGCGGCGGCCATCGCCTCCGTGCCCGTGAGCCGCGAGAAGCAGTATCGCAAACTGTTCTTCGGGCACAAGGGCACGCTGACCATGTCCGGCTCGGTCGAAGGCCAGTTCTCCTGGTACATGCCCGGGCACGGATTGTTCACCGACCAGCTCCTCCAGGCCCTCGACACGGCGACGCAGCCCTCCAGGCAGGGCTTGTGGAGCGAAGTGCTTCCGCTTGCCCTGGCCGAGATCAAGGTGCCTTACGGCAAGGGGACGACCATTCCGCAGAACCCGGAAAGCGACAACCGCATATCCCCCATGCCCTAGGGGGCTGAACCCGCGCTACAGGACAGGAAGCCGCGAGGCCGGAATGCCGTGCCTCGCGTAGTAACGCCGCAACCGTTCGCGTGTTTTGTCTCCGGCGCGCAGTCCCAGGAAGCGGGCCGCATTGCCGAAACAAAGCCGGTCGAGGCGCGCGCGGTCAAACCCCAGGCTCGCCTTGAAGAACTCGTACACGTTGCGCGTGTAGCCCTCGTATGACGCGTCCGCCCCCAGCATCGTCCAGTCGGTGCCGAACATCAGGTGCCGGCATTCGGGGTCGAACTCCGATACCCAGCGCTGGAAGGTGGCGAGGTAGGACGACATCTCTCCCGGAGACTTGCCGAAGATTTCGGTCATGAAGCTCACGTCGGCGAACATGGCCGGGTCGCCTGCTTCCCTGATGTACCGGCCGAGGGTCCACTCCCAGCTCGTCTCCGCGTCCAGGGCGCCGTCCGGCGCGCCCGCGGAGCGGTTGCTGAAGTGCCCGAAATGGGCGAGCGCCACGCGCAGGCCGCGCCACTTCGGATTGCGCAGCACCGGCAGCCAGAATGCGGGGTCGGCGCGCCGCGCGTATCCGGGTCCGCCGGCGTTACTCTGGTTGGCGTGCGCGAGCACGCAGGCCTCCTCGGCGACGCAAAGGTCGAACAGGGAGGCGAGGGCCGCATCGAGCTTGCGCCCGACGCTGCGCGCGCCGCGTCCCTCGCCGGGCTTGCAGTCCGGATTGGCCGGCGCGCCGGGCGCGAGCGCATCGACCACGCGCTCGTGGTAGGTCTGGCACGCGTCCGCCTCGTTGCCGGCCGGCTTGAATCCCATCGGCGGATAGAGCTTCACGCCGAGGAATCCTTCGTCGCGAACCGCCCGGCGCACCAGCCCGAGCGGGTCGTAGTCCGTGAACTTGCCCTCGGCGAAGTACGCCTGCCGCAGCGGGTCGAACCCCACGTAGCCATGCACCGGCGGACCGCTCGCGCGGCGGCTCAGCGCGCCCATGACCGCAACCTGGTCGGGCAGCGGGGAGGTGCGCACGTACTCGCCCAGCCAGAAATCGAAGTCGACAGCGGCCGGACACAGCAGCAGGGGCTCGAAGCCCTGGCGCTTGTGCGATGCGGCCAGATCCTCGACGAGCGCATGCCGGTACCTGGTGAACAAAGCGAACCAGCGCAGGTAGCGGCCGAGGTCGGTGTTCGAGCGATAGGCCTTCTCCGCCGCGCTCGCCTGGGGCCCGCCGGGGACGGGGCCGGCGGGCGCGGGAATGCCGGAGTCCGCCGCCGCGTCGCGCAGCGCGTCCCCGATCACCTGCGCCGCGCGCGGGGAAAGAGCGCCGGGCGCCGCCGGCGCGGGCCCGCCCCGCGCCCGCTCCGCGGACGCCGCCTGGAAATCCTCGACGGCCCGGATGATCTCCGATTCGTTCTGCGGCGTGTTCGCGCTCGCGGCGCGCAACGCGGACGCGCCGCCGAGCAACGCGCGTTCCTCGGTCGCGGACGGCGCGCCGGTGCGGCCCAGGATCGCGGTCAGCAGCGCGAGCAGGCCGTCCAGGGCATCGGGATCCTCGATGTCGAGCTTCGCGGCCTGCCGGGGGTAGTGCTGCAGCGTGACGATCTTGATGAACCGCACCGTCGGGATGTCGCTGCCGTTGAAGACGTGGCAATGAACGTCCACCAGCCCGGAGACCTTCGCGGCCGGCGGGCCCTCCGCCGGCGTCCGCCAGGGGCAGCCTTCGAGCAGCAGGCCGCCGAGCATGCCGGCGCCGACGCGCAGGACCTGCCGCCTGTCCATCACGCGCTCACCGGAACTGGGACCTGAAAATCACCTCTTCGACCTCGGCCACGGGAATCGTCTCGCCGCTTTCCTGCACCTTGACCAGGCCTTCCGGGGTGATGCGGTAGGCGGGAGTAAACGCGAGCGTCGCCGACTTGCCCACGCTAGTGTCGCAGGGCGTGTCGAGCCTCCAGTTCGCCTTGCCCAGATACAACCAGTCCGTCAGCTTGCCGCGCTTGAAGGACCAGATATCGCGCGGGTTGCTCGGACTCACCGACTGCTTGCATTTGAGCCCGGTCAGCTGGCTGACGGTGCCGAGATACTCGACGGACTCCCAGTCTTTCCCCGGTGCGGCGTCCGGATTTCCCGTCGCCGGGCCGGCCGCCGGCTTCGCCTTGCGCACGCGGACGTAATCGTCGAACCAGTACAGGGCCCTGGGGATATTCAGGCCGACGCGAAACGCTGTCCACGACTGCTCGTTCGGACGGAGCAGGCTGCCGCTCGCCACGAGCCGCGCCTTGAGGTAGCGCACGTCCAGCTCGCCGCTGAAGGTCCGCAGCAGCGCGGCGGCGAAGGTGACGAGCGGCGCGGCCTGCGAGGTGCCGCTGAGCGGGGCTTGCCCGTCGTCGTTCTGGGTCCAGGAATTGATCTCGCAGCCCGGCGCGGCCAGGTCTACGGTGCGCGCCCCCTGGTTGCTGAATGGGGCGAATCGGCCTTCGCCGTCGAGCGCGGCGACCGTGATCAGGTTGTCGCGCAGCGGACCGCCATTGCCCGCCGGATAGACCTTGTCCTGGACTTCGCCGCCATCGTTTCCGGCGGACGCGACGTACAGGTGCCTGCGCGTGCGGAACAGATCGTCGAAGGTGGTGGAGATGTTGCGGTAGGCCTCGCGGTTGTAGGCGATGCTCATGTTGACGATGCGCCCGTCACCGACCAGGTTGGCGACCATCAACTGGTCGGCGCCTTCGAGCAGCGACCTCTTGCCCGCGCCCACGTTAAGAATGGTGACCTCGGCCCATCCCTCCGGTCCGCGCAGGCTGTCGTGGTAAGGGCGGAACGCCGGGCCGCCGAGCACCAGGCCGGTCACGTGCGTTCCATGGATGCTGTCGAAATCGGGGGCGACCTTGTTCGAGTAGTTGATGGGATAGATCGTCTGCGAGCCGTACGGGAAGCGCTTGGCGATGACCGATCCGGTCTCGCGCACGAACATCTTCCCGGGAAACGGGCTGCCGTCGAAAGCCAGGTCCTCCGCAACCCTGGAGTCGGCGCCGAAGAAGCCGTTGTCCACGACGGTGATCCGCGGGCGCTGAAGATAGATCCCTTCCTGCGACGCCCGCTCCTTGGCGTGCTGGAACGCGGCGACAACCGCCTTCACGTCGTAGGGCGCTCCGGACTGGGCCGTGCAGCCCGTGGCGTCGTCGGCCGCGACGATGACCGTCCCCTTGTCCGGGGTGTTGATCCTGGCGATGACCGTTTCGATTCCCGGAGTCTGCTTCGCCTCCTTCTGCAATGCCAGCCAAAACGCGTCGGACGTTACCTGGTCCAGCGTGAAATCGACGGGGCGCGTGAGATAGGGCGCACTGAGAGTGGCTCCCTGCTGCACCTTGCGCACGTCGATCCCCGGAAAAAAGCCCTGGACCGCCGGATCGGTGCCTCCACCGCCGGTGAGACGCATGTACGCGTGCGCGGGGACTTCATCCTTTCGCAGCCTGACGGGGTAGCCGCTTGGATAAATGGCAACGTACAGGCAGGCAGGCCATACCAGACCCGCATCCTGGCTTCCGAGTTGCTCGTCGAGCGTGACCTTCCTCGGCAGGTTGGCTGCCTGGAACTCCTCGACGTAAGCCGGCTGGATCGAACCGCATCTGGAAAGGATGACGCTCCTCGGTGTCAGCGGATCCTCGGAGATCGTCACGGAAAACGGCGCGGCATTTTTCGCGATGTACTTGATGACGGCCGGATCGTTGGCCTTGGGGTTGATCGCGCGCAGGCGGATCGCGTCCTGCGCCAGGGCCGCTTGCGCTCCGGACAGCGCGCCGCCCAGCGCGGCGATGAATAGGGTCAGGTTTCGCATGACGATGGCATCTATTGCCTCGAGTCGGCTTGGCCAGGCGCGAATGCCTGGTTGAGCAGTCGGGCCAGGCGGAACCCCGCCTTCGCCAATTGCTCGTTCACGGCCGGCAGCGCGCGCGCGTCGTAAGACGCGTCCACGAAAAGCTCACTGCTGCGAAAGCCGTCCCGTACCCGTCTCTGGCCCGAAAAGTCATAGACCACGTTGCGCGCGACCTCCACGGTCTCCAGCAGCCACTCGCGCGGACCGCCCGAGAGCGCGCGCTTGACCTGGTCCGCCGGGAAGGCGGACGCGATGCGCCGGGCCGCGGCCCTTTCCGTCTCGTCCGGACCGGCAAGTGCCCGGTCAACCAGCACGACGTCCCAGTATTCATGCAAATTGACCTCGGACTTCTTCTTCAGGTCCGAGGCCGGGCGGACCTTGATCGCGTTGCCGAATACGTCGTCGTTGTCGGCGACGTGCAGGGGCTGGTGCAGATCGCCGACGAGGTGGACCAGGAACTTGAGCGCGAGGATCTTCTCCTTGCGATCGATCGCCGGATCGCGTAGCTCGGCGGCGAACTGCTCCACCTTGCTGGCGACGCAGTCCTTCGCCGGACCGCGGCTCGCCGGCTTTCCGGATGGGAGCGGCCGCAGGCCGTAGCACGCCCTGAAGAGGGTGCCCGCGTCGATCTCGAACTCGGCGAAATGCCAGAAACGCGTCGCGTTGTACCAGGTCTTGCTTGGCGTCTTTCGGTCGAGCAGCAGCATGTCGGCCCACGCGGCCCGGCTGATGAAATCGGGTGCGGTCAGCTTGTCGCCCCTATCGTCCGCGAGAAGGGCGTCGGCTTCCCTGCGCGCCTCGGGTACCAGCTGTTCGTAGGCGATCGCGGCAATGATCCGGTGGCCCCTGTCACCCCAGGCGAGCGCCGTCGCCTGATGCGCGAGGGCGCCCAATGTAAAGCACAGAATGGCGAATTCGCGCATCAACGGCACAGCCAAAGGAGCCTCCCTGTTCCGCAGCGATACCCAGAAGAAAACTACGCCTGTACGCCCGATAGCGTCAAGGTATTTGGTCCACGCCCTTTTGTCTTGAAAACTGTCAGAAATACGCTTATACTTCTACCAATCAGGAGATATCGCCATGCAAGCCCTCGCCAAACAAGTTCTGCAGCACGCCGCCGGGTTGGCGGAAGGCACGCCTCTGGTCGCCAAAGAACTGTTGCACCTGGGCAGCCGGGCAGCCGTGGATCAAGTGTTGTCCCGCCTTGTGCGGCGCGGTGCCCTGCTGCGGGCTGGCCGCGGCATCTATGTCCTACCCGTGGAGAGCCGTTTTGGCACCCGCGCGCCTTCGGCTATCAAGATGGTCGAGGGACTGTCGAACCAGCGTGGGGAAACGATCGTGCCTCACGGCGCAGCCGCCGCCAACGCGTTGGGCCTGACCACGCAAGTGCCTATGCGAGCGGTCTATCTGACTTCCGGCCGCAGTCGCCGCTTGAAACTGGGCGCACAGACGGTCGAGTTCCGGCACGCGCCGATCTGGCAGTTGATCTTCCCTGGACGGGCCGCCGGCGAAGTGGTTCGGGCACTGGCTTGGTTGGGTCCGGAAAAAGCCGGCGAAGCGATCCGGATGCTGCGCGCCAAACTGCCGCCGTCCGAGCTGGAAGAAGTCGCGTCGGCGCGTGCGCGCCTGCCAACGTGGATGGCCCGAGAAGTCAGCTCCCTGGTAAGCCGTGGCTGAGTTCTTCCAGCTCTCCACAGCAGAAAGGCTGGACGCACTCAACGCAGCAGCCGACACATCCGGACTCCTGCCCCACCTCCTGGAGAAAGACGTCTGGGTCGTCTGGTCTCTGCAGCGCCTATTTGCCGGCCCATACGCCGAGCATCTCGTATTCAAGGGCGGCACGTCCCTGTCAAAAGCCTACAACGTCATCCGTCGCTTCTCCGAAGACGTGGACCTGACCTACGACATCCGCGCCATCGCAGGCGATCTGGTCGGCGACGCGGATGCGCCGCTGCCAACGAGCAAGAGCCAGGAAAAGAAGTGGAGCAAGGAGATTCGTGCGCGCCTGTCGGACTGGGTGGGCAGCGAGATCGTGCCACGACTCAAACATGACCTTGAGCAGCAAGGCTTACCAGCAACAGTGCGGGCCGAGAGCGACAAAGTGTTCATCAACTACGCACCGCTCGCAACTGGTACGGGCTATGTTGCACCCGCCGTCATGTTGGAGTTCGGCGCTCGTTCTACAGGCGAACCCAGCGAGCCACGCCTCATCCGCTGTGATGCGGCCGCACACCTGGACACGGTCGAGTTTCCAACCGCAACACCGCAGGTCATGCGTCCCGAGCGGACCTTTTGGGAGAAAGCCACCGCAATTCACGTTTATTGCGCCCAAGGCACATTCCGTGGCGGCGACCGCTTCTCCCGTCACTGGCATGACGTGACCCGACTTGATGCCGCCGGCTTCGCAGAGGCAGCTATCGCGGACAAGGCGCTCGCTCAGGCGGTTGCCGATCATAAGAGCGTGTTCTTTGCAGAGAACAATGCGCACGACGATGCCATCGACTATCACGCCGCCGTTTCCGGTGGACTGCAGCTCGTACCTGGTGACGATGCGCTGGCTAAATTGGCTGCCGACTATCAACACATGGTCGATGATGGTTTATTTCTCGACGACGTAGAGTCTTTCGAGGTCTTGCTGGAGCGATGCCGAGCAATTCAGCAGAAGGCGAATTCGACCCTGCTACAGGAATAGAATTCAATCGGGTGGTTGGCGACGCGCACGAATAAGCGATCGCCCGTAGCACTGCGCATGCGGGTGAGGGCGTTGCTTACGGCCGGTTGCGACAGGCCGAGCCGCGCTGCGGCGCGGCTGATGCCGCCCTCGGCAAACACCGCATCGATGACCAAGAGGAGGTTGAGGTCGAAGTTCTGACTATTCACAATGTGAATATATTCTATTTCAGCTATTTACTGGAAGGGAAACGCGTTCGGGTCTAGAGTGAACGCGTCGATACCCATGTAGGCATCTCTGTACAGGAATAGCCGGGAAGAACCCGGCGTGCAGATGCCAAGGAGGAGGACCATGCTCGAAGGTTGTGTGTTCTGGCCCGCCGAATTTGCGGCGCGTTACCGCGCCCGCAGTTGGTGGGAGGGCGTCACGATTGCTCAATTGCTGGCGCGCAGCGCGGAGCGCAGTCCAGCGAAAACTGCCCTCGTCTGCGCCGGCCAGCGCCTGAGTTACCGCGACCTGGTGCAGACTTCGGATCGGCTTGCCTGCCGCTTCCTCGAAGCAGGCATCGAGCCGCTTGATCGCGTCGTAGTGCAACTGCCCAACGGCCCCGAGTTCGTCCATACTTATTTCGCGCTGACGCGAATCGGCGCCATTCCCGTGATGGCGTTGCGCGCGCACCGGCATACGGAGATCCGCCACTTCGTGCGCGCTTCCGGTGCAATCGCTTATGTAATTCCGGACCGGATAGGCAGCTTCGATTACCGGACGATGGCTACAGAAGTCCAGAAGGATTTTCCAAGCTTACACACCGTGTTCGTATCGGGCGAACCTGCGACGGAACAGCGGGACCTGCGCGGGATGATTACCGAACCCATGTCTGCGGAGGCGATCGGTGCAGCACTGGCAACGCTGCGCCTCGATCCGTCGGAAGTGGCGACCATGCTGCTTTCGGGCGGCACGACTTCGCTGTCCAAGCTGATTCCGCGCACGCACGATGACTACGTGCTCAATGCGCGGCTCTGCGGCCGCGCCGGCGGTTTCGACGAGAACACGGTTTTCATGGCCATCCTGCCCCTGGGGCACAACTACAATCTGGCCTCACCGGGTATGCTCGGCACCTTCTACTACGGTGGCACGATGGTGCTTGCGTCCTCCGGCGACCCGGCTGAGGTGTTCGCGCTGGTCGAACGCGAGAAGGTGACGACGATCGCCGCCGTTGTTCCTCTGATCTCCAACTGGCTCAATTCGCCGGTGCCCGACGGCTACGATTTGTCGTCCTTGAGGGTGATACAGAACGGGGGTGCCCGCCTGGCGCCAGAGTTACGCAGCCGGCTTCGGGCCCGCTTCGGCTGCGTGCCGCAGGAGATTTACGGCACGGCTGAGGGATTGATCAACATGGTGCCTTTGGATGCGCCAGACGAGTACCTGCTCCACAGCTCGGGTGTGCCCGTCTGCGAGGACGACGAGATCAAGGTCATCGACGACGCCGGAAACGAGCTACCCGACGGCGCCCAGGGCGAACTGGCAACGCGGGGTCCGTATACCATTCGCGGCTATTATCGGGCTCCAGACAAGAATATCGAGGCATTTACGCCGGACGGTTTCTACCGCATGGGCGACATCGTGCGTAAGGACGGGCGCTACATCTACACCGAGGGCCGCAAGAAAGACCTTATCAACCGGGGCGGCGAGAAGATAAGCTGCGAAGAGGTGGAGAACCTGATTTTCGCGCACCCCAAGGTGAAGGCCGTCACGCTGGTGGCCATGCCCGACCCGGTGTTTGGCGAGAAAGCTTGCGCCTTCGTCATTGTGAAGGACGGGCAGAGTCTGGAATTCGCGGAATTGATTGACTTTCTCAGGCAACAGAATATTGCCAGCTTCAAGCTGCCCGAGCGGCTGGAAGTGGTGAGCGAATTCCCGGTGAGCCCCGTAGGTAAGATCTTGAAGCGACAATTGCGCGAGGCGATCGCCGAGAAGATGGAAAACGAGAAAGCCGGCGGCGCGCTCACTTGAACCAATGGGAACGGTTGCAACGGAATGAAGATTCGTATCATCGGCGGCGGTCCGGCGGGTCTGTGTTTCGCGGCGCTGATGAAGCGCGACGACCCCGCGCATGACATCGCAATCCACGAGCGCGGTCCACGCGACTCAACCTGGGGTTTCGGCGTCGTCTTCTCCGACCGGGCCCTGGAATTCCTGCGCACCGACGACGAGCCCATGTATCGGCTGCTTTCGCCGCACATGGAATCCTGGCCCAACCTGACCATCGTCCACAACGACACGCGCATCCCGATCAGCGGCAACGGCTTCGCCGCCATCGGCCGACTGCAGTTGCTGTCTTTGCTCTACGCCCACGCGGAGACCCTGGGCGTGCGCATCGAGTTCGATTGTCCCGTAGCATCGCTAGGCGAGCAACGCCTTGCCGGCGCAGACTTGGTCGTCGCTGCCGACGGCGCCTCCTCCTGCGTGCGCGAGCAGAACCAGGCGCGGTTTGGCACCAGCTGCGACTGGCGCCCGAACAAGTTCATCTGGTACGGCACCACCCGGGCGTTCGACAGCCTCTCCCTGACCTTCCGCCAGACCGGGCACGGCGTGTTCTGCGCTCACCACTACCGCTACAGCCCGGGCATGAGCACCTTCCTGGTCGAAGTGGAGGGAGAGACCTGGAAGCGGGCCGGTTTCGAGCACCTGACCCCGGAGGACACCATGCGCCATTGCGAGCGCGTTTTTGCCAAAGACCTGGATGGTCATCCGCTCCTGTCCAACAATTCCTATTGGCGTAACTATGCGGTCGTCTGGAACGAGCGCTGGAGTTTCGACAACGTGGTGCTCCTGGGCGACGCGTTGCGCACGGTCCATTTCTCCATCGGCTCCGGCACCCGCCTTGCCATGGAGGACGCTGTCGCTCTGTGGAAAGCCTTGCACGGGAAGCGCGGCGTGCCCGAAGCTCTGGCCCTGTTCCAGGCGCAGCGCCTGACGCCGATGAAGAAGATCTGGGATGCCGCCAACGTGAGCCTGCGCTGGTACGAGCGCATGGGCGATAACATCAAGCGGGATCCGGTGGAATTCGCGTACAGTTATATGACGCGTACCGGGCGGGTGGATCACGCCGAGGTGCGCCGCCGCGATCCCATGCTTGCCACGGCCTACGAGAAGCTGCATCCCGAGGTGAACGCGGCATAAGCTGCGCAAACGGCGCCGGGCCGGGCGGACGGCCGCGGCGGTCTTGGCGCAACGTGGAATTATCTTGTCCAAAGGAAGAAACGATGAAGCCGGGTGAACTGAAGCTGCCGTACCTGTTCCAGCCGGGGCAACTGGGCCGGTTCAAGATCAAGAACCGCATCAAGTATGGCGCGTGCTGCGTCTCCAATTACAACACCCGCGACGGTTACATCACCGAGCGCGAATTCGCGCGCATGCGCGTCATCGCCCGCACAGGCTGCGGCATGATCACCAACCAGGGGGCTTATCCGGATCCCCTCGGCGAGGGCAAGGCCTATTTTCGCCAGGTGGCCATCTTCGACGACAAGTTCCTGCCTCAATTCGAACGCATCGCCGCCGACATCAAGGAGCAGGGCGCGATGGCGATCCAGCAGATCCTGCATGCCGGGCGCTACGGCGGCATCGACCTGGGCTATTGCATCCAGCCCTCGGACGTTCCCCAGACCCTGCCGCACTTCCGCCCGCCCAAGGTGATGACCAAGGACGAGATTCGCGATTGCATTCGCCAGCACGCGCAGGCTGCCGACCGAGCGATACGCGCCGGATTCGATGGCACCGAGGTCACCAGCTTCATGGGCTACCTGCTGGCCAATTTCAACTCCCGCTTCACCAACCAACGCAGCGACGAGTACGGCGGCTCGATCGAAAATCGCGGCCGCTTCATGCGCGAACTCATCGACGGCATCAAGCAGGCGACACCGGACAATCCGCTGGTGGTACGGCTAAACGGCGCCGAGCTGATGGACAAGTGGGGTGGCAACACCGAGGACGAATGCTTCGAACTGATGCGCCAGGCTGCGGACGCGGGTGTGGACATGATCAGCGTCACCGTCGGCTGGCAGGAGGCGCCGGAATCGTCCATCGGCCGAGACATCCCGCCGGGATACTGGAACTATCTCTCGGAGCGGGCGAAAAAGACCTGCCCCAACACCGTGATCACTTTCGGCAATCGCTTACCTGACCCGCGTATGGCCGACGAATGCCTGCGCGACGGCGTCTTCGACTTCTGGGAAGTCTGCCGACCCCTGCTGGCCGATCCGGACTTGATCCACAAGGCGGCCGAAGACCGCCTGGACGAGACGCGCCGCTGCATCGGTTCCCTGAACTGTCTGTCGCGCCTGTTCCGCGACCTGCCCTATACCTGCACCATGAACCCGGCCCTGGGCCACGAGGTCGAACCCGAGTACCAGGTGACGCCGGCGACGGTGAAGAAAAAGATCATGATCATCGGCGCCGGCCCCGCCGGCATGGAATGCGCGATCACCGCCGTCAAGCGCGGCCACGACGTTACCGTGTTCGACAAAGCCGGGCGCGTCGGCGGCAGCCTCTACGCTTACGCCATGAACGACCTGGCGCGGCCCGACGATCTGCTTTCGGTCATCTCCCACTATGAAGTGGTAGCGAAGAAGCTGGGCATAGCGATCCGCCTCAACACCGAGGTGCACGCCAAGTTCATGCGCAGCGTGCTGCACCAGTACGACGTCTGCGTCATCGCTGCGGGGGCCAGCACCGATCGAACGCATTACGAGAGCATAGAAGGCGCCGAGCTCATGGTCGATGCGCTCGACGTGGCGCATGGCCGCATTGCGGCCGGCAAACGCGTGGTGGTGATTGGCGGCGGCAAAGTAGGCCTCACCGTCGCCGAAGCGCTGCGCAAGAACCAGGGCGCCGATGTGACGGTGGTGGAAAAGAGTAAGCGTATCGCCGGCGACGTCAAACCCTCCTTCAAGTGGCGGCATGCTTCCTGGGTGGAGGAACTGGGCATTCCCTGCCTGACTTCCAGCCGGTTGGTGAAAGTGACGAAGGACAGTGTGACCGTTCGCGATGGCAAAGGCGTCGAGACCGTCCTCCCCGCCGATACCGTGATCTTCGCCGACGGCGCGAAGCCCGCGCACGACTTGTTCCATGAATTCGAATGGATGGTGGACGAATTGCACGGGGTCGGCGATGCAATGATTCCGCGCGGCCTGGAGCAGGCTATTCAGGAAGGTTTCCGCCTCGGCGTGCGACTGTGAGCCCGCTGCCCGATGTGGTCACTTGGAGTGCCGCAGCGGCTCGCCACGATGAGTTGTTTGCCGCACTGACTCCTGGCGCCCGCATCGGCCTCGTGGCACGCGAGGCACCTACGTCCATGCTGCTTTGGGAGGCAAGCGACGCGGGTATTCAAGCGCGCGCGGCGCCTTTCCCGGGATATTTCGATAGCGGTGCTGACATATTGCTCTCCGCCAATGCGGCGGCGCTGGCGGCAATTTACACCGCCGTTGATGGACAACTGTTTTACGTAATGCGTGCGGGCATCCGCAACGGTGACATTATTTGCTACATGCTGAGCCGGCGCTGTGAGCTTGAGGTCCAAGGGTTCGACGAACTACTGGATGCCCTGGGTTTCGCTTTCATGGGCGCGTGCCGATGATTTTTTTTAACCCGACCGGTGCACCCGAGTTGGCCTGCGACTCGTGCGGCTGTCGTTGGTTCGACCGCATGAGCGGCACCTGCTACGAGTGCGGAACACCAGTCAGTGAGGAATCGCAAGCGGAGTACAGACGAACTTTAGAAGCGTTCGCGCTGCGGCGGAGCAAGGAAATGGAGCGGAAATAGAGTCGGGCAAGGCGTTTGCGTTTGTCGATTCGCGCATAAGGGCGAGTCGCACGGATGGGACAGCATGTGGCAAAGGCTCATGCACCGCGTGATTGAGGAGACCAAGGTCGAGAACCGCTTCCCTGAACACGACCTGCGCGCCAAGTGCGCCAGCGATGCAACTTCTCTGGAACCTGCCAGAGCACTGCTATCGCATGCCGATGCAAGGACTACCGATGCGATCTACCGACGCAAACCGGAGGTCGTCAAACCGCTTAGTGGCGTTGGTTGAATAGTAAAAAGCTGGTTGAATAGTACAGTCAAAGAAAAAGCGGTTAGGCCGGGTTGACCTAACCGCTTAATTTGCAGCTATTTATTGGCGCGCCTGGCAGGATTCGAACCCACGACCCCTTGGTTCGTAGGGAGCTGTCCGTCAGTAAGCAATTGATTTAACGTAACTCAACTAGACCGCACGTCGCCAATTTTGCCGGACTTGTCCGGACTTGTCCTAACAAAGTCACGCAAATCTCACGCAGCACGTAAGCGCAGTGTGCAACGTCATGTGTTTGTTATGGGCATTGAGGAAGAGACAAAAGATTGTCGTTCCATTTCCCGTCGGCGTATGTGCGCAGATATTCTCCCGTAGGGCCGGGATGAACACCAACCTCCGCCGTGTTGCCGCCAACTGAAGTGTAAAAGGTATGAGTTTTCGCTTTAATGAAAATTACAACGTTCTCTCGTGTGTCCTTCCATCTACTTCCGTTCGCATCAGCAGTGCCGCCCACATGCGTTATGTGTTCGTGCCTGCTTTGCGCGTTAGGTTTTGTGATGCATGTAATCTTGTAACGTGCCATCGTTCTACCTCCTTCTTGCCTGAAATAGTAGCCTCAACGGTCAAGGCATTACCGACCAGCCGGGTGCTGTCGCGCTCGACAATCCTGTGCGATGCTCAGCACCAGTGGACGCGGCCGTTGCGAAGCCAGAAGTGGGAGCGGCAGCCCTTCCGCAGCCAGACCGACGGCGATAGCGTCGGCCTGCCTTTGGCGTCGACGGCGACGTCCCAACGCGGCTTCGCCTCCGCCACGACTAGGAGCTCGATCACATGGCCGCATCCGCACGGACAGCGCATTCCCACGCACCAGTCTTCACCGTCGTCGCGCGCGAGGACAAGATCGCGCCTCGGCATACGAGACGGCAGGCTATCGCCTTCAATGATGTGCAGCCGCCGATGCGGGCCAAGCCGCGCCCAGACGTTGCGCCACCAGAGCGCAATCTGTGCCGAGATCGTCATCGCGCAGGCGCCTTGAGCATCGGCAAACCCAGCAGCGGCTCGCCATCGCCTCGTGCAAGGAGGAGATTTGGCACGCGCGTGAAGACATCCTCGGCAAAGTACTCCTCTTCGCAGGCCGCGAGACTGAACTGCGTACGCGCATAGAGACGATTTGACTCCAGACGGAAGGGAAAGGCGCGCGCGATGAATTCGTTCACGCAGGCAGCCGCCGCGCGCATGTTGAGTGCTATCACTGCAGGTGCCTCCTCTACGAGCCCCTTAAGGTATCCGGCCTTGAGCTCCTGCTGATGCGCCTCCGGCGCCACCTTGCGAAGGTATTCGCCGCGAAGGCTCTCCGGCGTATAGACGCCGCGGTCCTGCAGAGTCGAGCCGCCGGGGTGAACATAGTCAATGCGACCGCACACATCGGCGATCGCGAATGCGTCGCCCTTCTTGCGAATTGGAATGACCACCCCGACATCCAGCAGCGGCAGCAGGAACGCCGCCGCGATCAGGTCGGCAATATGGCGAGCTTCGAGCGTATCAACACAGCAGAAGATGACGTCGCACTGGGCAGCGGCAAGTACGGCGTCCCGCGTGGCGATTGAAGCAGGAACTGGAATGGCGACACCCTCGCCGCGATAAGCGGCCACGGCTTCGGCGAACGCCTCAACCTTCAGGCGATTCGTATCGGCGTCGGCACGCCTGGAATTGAGGATACGGTTGAGATTCTTCCATTCGAGCCGGTCAAAATCGACCACTAGGATCCGGCCGACGCCTAGCCTGGCGAGTTGCTCCCCGACAATCGAGCCTGTTCCGGAGACGCCGATCACCAATGCCGAGAGGCGGCCGAGTTCGGCGGTCATGCTGCTTGTGAAGGCGACCGGCCGATCCCCGGGGCCGGTGAGCGTGGCCTTGTCGGCCCACCAATAGCTCAGATCGTCGCCGGCGACGGTGACGAGATCGACCGCGTGCGCTTGGAGGTTCGGATCATAGAGACGCGCGCGAACCGCTCCGTCCACCGTCATGATGGCCGAACCATGCAGAGCACCGAACGCGTGGAACAGGCTGGGGATGACCTGACGGTCGCTTTCGTCGTCCGCTCTGGAGAAGGCGAACAGACTGCCGGGATGCGAGTGGATGAGGACGATGGTGGAATCGTTCGGCTCAGCCAGGTCGATCGCCTGTTCAATGTATTCGCCAGGCCAAGTGATGGCATCGCTCTCTCGGCGCCTGCAGGCAGCGTACGGCACGAGGATGACGTCCCGGACCAGGAGGCGGAGCCGCGGACCAGGCGTGCGCGTGCAAACCAGAATGGCGGCCGCTTCCAAACCGTCTGGCGGAAACAGGTGGCGGCGTACTTGCGCGTGAACGGCGCCGCCGAAAGCCAAGGTTATCTCGGGAATCACTCGCCGACCTCCTTGGCGAGCGCGGCGTCTACCAGAGCTAGCTGGGTCACTACGTTATCGGTGATGGGATTCCAAGGCGCCCCTTGGCCGCGATTCCGAGACCAGCCGTGGTACTCGACGCCGAGCAGGACACCGCGAAGCTGGGTGCTCTCGATCGTCCGTCCGGAGGACAAGGCTAGCGGCGGGTAAGCATAGAAGCCGTAGATCTGCGCGCCTGGGTAGGTAGGCGGGACCTCCAGCGCAAGCTTGGTGTACGCGACGGTATAGCCTACCGGCAGCGGATAGTCGTGGAGTAGGAGCCAGCGTCGGTTAGCCTCCGTGATGGTTTCCCAGCGCAGTCCAAGCCGATTGAGATGTGCTTCATCGACGTCGAGCAGCGCGAACGCGCGGAAAGGCGCTAGCGGCGCCTCACCGTTGTTGACGTCCTTCGGGGTGAGCCGGAGTTTCTCGATGCCAGGCGTGCGCAGGTCGATCTCGGTGGTGAGCTCGACCGGCTGCTTCGGTTGGCCGGCGACCTTCAGGAAAATCTGCCAACCTTGGTCGGGGTTGAACCCCGCCTGGACCAGCGCCTCTCGCACCACGATGGTCGGCGCGGTGAGCTCCAGCACGACTCCCTGGACATTGAGTTTCCACACGAGCTTGCGGCTGATGAACGACTCGACGCCGACGCCATCGAGGTCGACAAGATCCTGATCGTTCACGCGGCGATCCGGCTGATCCTGCTGTTCGAAATAGATCGCCTTATCGGACGGCACCTCGCCGAGCTTGCGGAGCAGTCCGCCCGAAACGATGCGGCACGACCAGTCGAAACGCTGGCCGTCGATCGTCAACCGGTAAGCGCGATCGCTTTCGACGATGATGAAGCGCCTCTCCTCCCGGTGCAAGTGGACCGTCTCGGCTGGGCGAACGTCTTCCAGGTCGCCGTTCGCAAGAACGTGCAGCACGCTGACACTGTTGACGGACTTGAAGCCCGCGGCGATCGCGAGCTGCGCCCCGCTTGGGGTGAAGTCGTCGATAAGTACGTGCCGATAAGTCAGGGTGTGATCCGCCACTTCGATGGTGTGGCGAGTTGCGGAATCACCGTCTTCGAGGGGAATGCGGCTATCGCCGGTAGAAGTACTGGTTTGCATATGATTGCCTTTCTGGCGGCCGTCTGCGGAATTGCAGGTTTCTGGCCTTCAGTAAGTCAATCGCAGCGAATTTCAGGACCGGAAAGGCAGATCTGCCCTTCTTAGGGTGATGGGACCATCCGGCAGGTCACCGCAGATGAAGAAACTCGGGCAGCGCGGACAAGTACGCGCTTCTATATTTGGCGGAAAATCACCTGAACGGACGCTGTGGACAATGTTCTGAACCTTTTGGCGTCGAGTCTCAAGCTTTTTTGCAGAAATCGACATCGGTTCCGTCGTCTCACTGGTCAAATAAGTCACTTCGACCTGTGCTTGGCCGCCGTAGGTTTGTACTGCGGCGAGATGAAGTATCGTGTATTCGATGTCGTCAAAAGCATTGGATCGCGGCTTGCCGGTTTTGACCCGCCGAACCACAACCTGCCCGGCTTCATCTTTTGCCACACCATCTGGCCTAACGAAAATATCGCCATCCGCCCAGTCCAACGAGATTGGTGTTACCGGGGAACGTATTCCAGTTCTTCGTGTTTCGATGAGGTAATCGACCAAGCGACGACCGATGCGGCGGTAGTCTTCGGCATACCCATGATCCACAGCGCCTTTGACCTGCCATGCTTCCTCGAAACGAGCGCCTAATTCAATTTCACTTGGGTCCGTGGTTTCATGGACGGTCTTCAGCCAATCAAACACGTCGCTGACCACGTTGTGCATCTTCATGAAAGCCGTTTCCGTACGGCGTCCGCCAAGCTTGAGCACGTGTGTGTACAAGAATCGGCGTGGGCATCGATCGAACAGGTTGACCTGGCCGTCAGTCCAGATTGGTTTTTCTTCCCAGGCAATCCGAATTGTTGTCGCCCCAGTCGCTGCCCTCTTCCGCTGAGGTGGATTTTGGGGCCGGACAAACAGATGATTGATCGCTGGAATGAACTTCGAAGGGTTGCGCCTTTTGCCGTCGGATTGAACCGAGGACGCATAGAGAACGAGTTGGTTACGAGCACGCGACAATGCGACGAAGAACAGGCATTCCTCCTCCTCATCGTGCCCTGCCTTCACTGCCTCTAGCCCCGTCAAGCTGCTGGAACCGTGAATCAGGCCGTCCGGCGGTATGCAGCGCGGTGTCATGTTGTTGCGTGGTAAACCGGAGGTGACCATGCCTGGTATATGCACGGTGTCGAACTCCAGACCTTTGCTTGCATGGATCGTCATCAGCCGCACCGCGTCGATTCCTTCGGCGACCGCCGGCAAGTGGCGCAGGCCGCGATCCTCGGATAGCAGGACGAGCCGACGGATTCGATCGAGCAGACGGACGCTGGGAATACCAGCTCCCGATGGTTGGCGGCGGCAAAAGTTAAGGAACTGCCACAGCGCAAGGCCTTTCATCCGGCTTTGAGAGTCGCCCGCAAGGTGTACGGCCTTCGCGAGCCCGATCCGGTCAATGACCCACGTGGTCAGGATCGTCCAAGGATTGCCCGTGGGATTCAATCCATCAAAAAGACCGGTAATACGCCCCAAGGCAGTTGCGCTGTCCGCCGTCAAATCCAGCCGAGTTCCTGCCTGTTTCCAGTCGAGGGCCGCGGCACCGTTTTCCCTGAGGTGAGCGACGATTTGCATGACATCCTGCAATGGCATTGGGTGCGCCGACATCGTGGCGGCTCTGATGAGTCCGACGGCATAAGGGTCGGCCAGCATCGAAAGCAAAGCGAGAAGGTCTTTGATTTCCGGCCGCTCGAAAATGCTTCCCAGATGCAGGACCGGAATGCCCCTCGCCTCCAACCCTTCTGCGATATTACTTAGGCGTGCATTGGATGCGCAAAGCAGCGCCTGTTTGCGATACGGAACTCCTGCGTCTTGCTGTGCTTGGATCGCGGCCGCAACGGCTGAAATTTCGTCATCCGTTGTCCCGACCACCCGGAATTCCATCACGGCATTCGAGGGGGCTCTATGAGCCGTTAGGCGCAGCGGCAGAGCCCCTGCCGAGGCTTTCATGGTACTGGCGAATGCGGTGAATACATCGATGACTTGTTGGATGGACCGGTAGTTGACACCCAGCGGGCGCGTCTGCGCGCCAGGAAAATCAACGGCGAACTGTGCCATGTTTGTGGCCGACGCCCCGCGAAACCTGTAGATGGATTGTCGTGAATCTCCTACAACCCAGAGATTCTGGCCATCACCTACGATGGCTTTCAATAAGCGCACCGAGGCGCGATTGACATCCTGGTACTCATCGACCAAGACATGCTTATGTCGCGCCCTCAAGGCGTCTCTCACCTCAGGGTCAGTTTCGACCAACCGTACTGGATGGGCAACAAGGTCGCCAAAATCGATCATCTGTCCCGATGTCATCAGATGCTCGTAGGTTTCGAAGAGCAGTGCTACTTCCAGGCATTTCTCCGCGCGGGTGATCGCTTCAGCATCGTGGGCAGCTTTGGTTACCATGGTCTGCGCCAAGGCCCGATACCCCGCCGCATCCACGACCTCGTCCTTGGCACGCGATATCGCACTGAGCATGTCACTGAGATCGAGCGCCGGATCCCAAAGGTTTCGATAGTGACGAAGCGGAAGCCGAGGCAACTCGTCTTCAAGCAATTCAATCGCTTCCGAGCGATCGATGAGACGCGGATCGGGGGGCAGACCCAACTTGTCATGAAAGCGGCGGACGATGTCCAGGCCGAACGCATGGAACGTACCAATCCACATCGCCGCGGCAGCCGTTGGATTGCTAGCGGCCAACCGCTCGCTTAGCTCATTGGCGGCTTTGTTCGAGAAAGTGAGGACAAGTATGGATATGGGGTCCACACCTTCGGTAAGCAGGCTTTCAATGCGACTCACAAGCGTTCGCGTTTTGCCCGTGCCAGGCCCTGCCTGTAGTTGAAACGCGCTGTCGCGGTGTTCTGCCGCCGCAATCTGGCTCGGGTCGGGAATCAACACAGCAGCGGAGGCCGCAGCCTCCGTGGTGGAAATATCCACTGCCGGCAGCAATAACGCGTCCAAAAGTTGTTGCTGAACCACCTGCATTGGTATACCAAGGCGATGGGCAATATCCATCGACGAAAGTCCATTGCCCACATGGAGATCTCGGGCTACCGAACGCGGCAAAATAAACTCACGCGCAAACAGATCCATCCGGATCTCCCTGCGCTCTCGCGCGCCATAGTCGAGCACTTTTTCGATGCCGACCGGCGCGTCCTCGACGGACCGGTCAGGTTCGACCTGGTCCGTCACAACGTTTTGTGCGCCACCCTCCAGAACGACATGTCCAAGTTCATGGGCAATTAGAAAGGCTCGGTCAAATTCGGTGCCAATGTCCTCGTACAGAACAATCCCAGCCTGACTATCGAAGGCCGCGCGGCCGCCCTTCAACTGCGAGTCGCCCTGCGATACGCCATAGACGTCCAAGTCGCGACGCGCCGCCTCCCGAGTGACGAACTCGAGCAATCTCGATGGGTCGTCTCCTGTCGCGACCGCCGCTCGATGAATGCATTCTGCTTCTCGGCGCGCAGCCTCGGTCGCGTCCACGGTCTTAGTCTTTCAGCGCCTTGAGAGCATCATGCTGAGCCTGCGTAAGGTGAGAGGCCTCTACCGCCTTTTCGAACGATATTTGTTCGGTGACTGCCGGTTTCACGGCTGACCGAAAGCTGTGGCCGGAAACCATTGCCGGCGGACTGCACAGGTAGGCCATGACGGCATCCGCGGGCGCGCCCAACTCCGCCGCGAGCCCCTGAACGAAGCGTCGCGGTATCGTCGCAGCGTCAATCGCTCGATCGCGCAGACGGATCAACAACAAATTGTTGATGTTGAGTTTCTTGGCCAGCGATTTAAAAGCGGTTGGATTGAGCGTAGCAAACGGGTTCACGGCTGAGCCGTCGACCGGCTTTCCAACGGCGGCTTGAAACTGCTGCCAAGCCTGATCGACGACAGCCTCCGAATTCAGCGAAACCTCATCGCTACGCGTGGCGTCCACCATCAATTCAATCGAGCAGTCGACCAGCGCATTGGCATGCTCTGGGTACTCACCCAGATAGCGCTCCAACGTCTGGTGGTCATGGATCGGCTCGACGGCGAAGGCCAGCAGAACTTCTTCCTCACTGATCGCGACGTGTTTGGCGGTCATTGTGCATTCTCCTCTTGAAGAATGACTTTGAGTGCCTTGTAGGCGCGATCACGGCGGTTGCGGACCGTCCTTTCGTCGCACTGCAGAATGTGTGCAATTGTCATAACATCTCGTTCCTTGGAATCAATCGGAAATCCTTCCAAAAGTAGGCTAATGACCCTCTTTTGTTCAACTGGTAGTCCGTCAATCGCAGCGGCAAGCGCCGACCGGAAAGCCGGATCATCAAGTTTTGAGGGATTCCCTCCCAAGAATTCCGTGGAGGCGGTCTCCACCTCGTCCGAAATCTCCGAGCCATCATCGTCGTTGTGCTGCTCCAAGGGCACCGTCTTGACGGTCGACGGCCCGATTTTGCGTAACACGGAGGTGCGAATCGCGACCAACGCCTTGTCGAAGCGGATTTCAAAGAAATCCAGCAAATCCGGTTTCTCGTTGCAGTCCTTGGTGATCAATTCAAGGAAGCGCCCTCTCACTTCATCGCGAATTTCTGCCGCGCCGTCCATCCGCGCGTCTGAAATAGCGGAGTTCAGCGACTGCTCGACCCGCCTCAGAAGTATGCGGAAGATCTTCTCGAACTCTGCCCGCGCCCCTTCCGCCCAAGCTTTCCGCAAGAAATACACCAGTGCCTCCGATGGCACATAACCCGAGGCGCGTTTAGAGAAACCTTCAAACCGCCGAAGTCGATCCAACGGCTCGATCTTCTCGATCTTTTCGAGCCAGGCTTCTATTTCGGGGGGACGCGTATACCGCGTACCGTCCTTTTTTTTCCTTTTGAGTGCTTCCGGCATTCGTTGCCTCCGTAGTAGATCGCCTTGCTTGACAGGCCATATTTCAACGCTTCCCTTGCAGCACTATCGGATGCGGATCGGCAGTGACACTTTCGGCTGAATCGGCACCAGTGTCTTTGCGTAGGTACGCAGGATGTCGTTGTATAGATCGGCGTGCTTCGGCGCTTCGACCGTAACGATCAGCGCGTAGCGAATTTTCTCGGCGCCTGTTGCCCGGCCACCTGCTTCGCGCGCGTTGTAGTGGATATCGAAGACCGGATTCTTGAGGCTGCTGCCGCGCATGCTCTTGGCGCCGTGCAACACGGTTTCCCACTTGCCCATGTCGGAGCGGCGCTCTTCCTCGGTTGCGTACTTCTTTAGCTCGAAGAAACCTTTCGTGTCGGCGTTGGCCTTGCCGTCCTTGATCTTTCCGTCATTGGGCCGAAACACGGCCTCCAGTCCGGCACGCGTATAGGCGGCCGCATCCTGAGGATCGGTCGGCGAGGCATAGCAGAAGGTCGCCTTGAGCAGGATGTTGCCGTCCAGGCTGCCCAAGGGCAGCGGCAGCGTGACACGAAGGTATTTGCCGGGCTTCAACTCACCCTGGTAGACCACCCGAGCCACCCCCGCCGGGCAGGTGATAATACTCATCAAGTCTTCCGGCACCTTGCCCCAGCCGACTTCAAGCTTGTCGTGGGTTGAGGGATCGGCCGCATGAACCAATAGGGCCTTGATCCCCAGCGGAGTCAGCTCCGCACCCAAAATGGCGCGAATACCGACCGCACTGCGCAGTAGGTACGGAGAGGCAAAGCTGGTGCCGAGCTGCGGCGCAAGCGCAGGCTTCTTACCCGACGACAGGACGTGGAAATACTTGGTGGCATCGCCGCCGAAGGCCATCAAGTCGGGCTTGACGACACCTGGGCTGCGACCGGGGCCTACCGCGCTGTAAGGCGCCCTCGCCCAGCCGGCTTCGGTATCATTGGCGGCGCCAACCGCAAGCGCGTTGACGCAGTCCGACGGCACCTGCACGCGGGCGTTGCCTGCGGCACGGTCCATTTCCCCGTTGTTGCCAACCGCGACCGTCATCAAAGTGTCGCCGTCGCTCAACAAGTCGTCAATGACGGAAGTCCATGCGTGAACGTCGGAGTCCTCGATGGGCAGGTCCGGACCGAGGCTGAGATTGATGAAATGGTACTGACGCGAAAGCAAGACTTCTTCGACAAAACCCAGCGTGCGATACAGCTCCAGCGGGTCTTCGGTATCGGCGTCCTTGTCGAGCACTCGTAGGTGATCGACGTACGCAAACGGGCGCAGCGCGGCGCCGTTCGGCTCAATCGGGCCGAATAGGAATGCCGACGTAACCGCGAGCCCATGCACCAGTCCTTCCGGATCATCTTCCGCGTCTTCGTCGAGGACGCGATACGAGCGCAGCCATGGGCTAATCGCATGCTGCTTCGGCAGGCCACCATCGAGGATCGCGACCTTGGGCTCCGACGACAGGGGCTGTTCGGCCGGGAGACTGCAACCGACCGAAACTCCGCCCGTACGCTGCACAGGACGCATGCCGCGCAGCTTTGGCATCGGCCGGATCACGCGCACGAACACGAATTCAGCCAGTCGCTCGATGTTGGCGTGTTTACCTTCGACTGGGACGAACCACAGGTTGCCCGCCGTAAAGCCGAGATCGCTGTGAACCTTGACGTCCACACCCTTCGCATATTTCGCAAAGGCGCGTTGAATGAAAAGGCGGTCTTCGTCTGGTAACAGGTGGACGCCCACTTCGAAAAAGCGATCCTTGTTGCTGCCGTAGTCGGCAATCCGCTCATTGGGCGCGAATGCCGAGAACTTTTCGATGTGCGCCAGATCCAGTGCTTCGTCGGATTCGGGTTCGATCTGCTTGCTCCAGGCGTTGAGATTGCGGAACACCTGTCGCTTGCCGGCGACGAACAGTTCCGTCGTCGTGCATTCTCGCGGCGCCCCCTTCTTGGTCCAACCATCGGGGGTCAATTTGACGGTCCGACTGCCGACCGACTCCAGGCCGACTGTGCGTAGCATCGCCACCGGGAAGAATGAGCGGGCGATGTAGCTCGGGTTCATGGTCAGACGTACAACACCGAAGTCGCCCGGACATGCCTCGGACGGAAGCGCATCTAGTGCAGCAGCGGCCTTCACAAACTGGGGTACCAGCCGCCCGGCCGCTTGCTGCAAGGTGTAGACCTCCGCCTTGCCGGGCTTGCGCTTCGGTGCCTTGATATCGTGCGTCAGCAACTCGCCGCGACCAATCAGAAAATTGGTTTGGCTCATGCGTCAGGCCCCCCTTTCACGGTCTTCTTGAGTGCGGTCAGCTCGCTTGCGCTGTACTTGCGGATCGTGTCCCGGCTGACACCGGTAATGTCGGACACGGAGTGCTGGGACAACCGAGTCCGTTTTGCCAGCAGGACCGCCAAATCAATACGTGCGTGACGGTCCAGCGCCAGCGCCCGGGATTTGATGAAGTCCTCGATCAAGTCGGCGTCGGAGGTGGCACCCAGGGCCACGGCCCGACGGAAGCGCTGGATCTCGCGCTCGATGTCGCTAAAAGACTGGCCGTTGAAGGCAAAGGTCAGGATGTCGATCCAGCGCCCAAACAATGCGAAGTCCGGGCCAAGGAATTGCTTGACTGCGTCTTTGACGGACGCGGCGTCCGGCACTTTGAACTCAATGGTTAAATCGAAACGGCGCCACAGCGCCGGATCGATCAACTCCGGGTGGTTGGTTGCGGCGAGTAATACCCCTGTAGCAGGCCACTCATCGACCTCCTGCAGGATGACGGTAACCAAGCGCTTCAATTCGCCGACATCTGTATCGTCGCTGCGGCGTTTGGCAATGGCATCGATTTCGTCCAACAGCAACACGCAGGGATTGCGTTTGGCAAAATCGAGCGCAGCGCGAATGTTGCCTCCACTGCGTCCCAGCAGACTGCTCATGACCGCGGTGAGATCGAGCACGTACAAAGGTACGCCCAACTGTGCTGCGACCCAGCGCGCCGTCAGTGTCTTGCCGACGCCCGGCGGTCCGACGAAAATAGCCGAACGGGTCGGATTGAGCCCTAGCGATGCCAGGCGCTCGGTCTGCCGACGCTCCTGGATCAGTTGGTTCAACTTCTCTTCCAGTTCGCTCGACAATAACGGCTGCTCCCGGTCCGCGCCGTCTTTAAAAACCTTCAACAGCGAAAGGCGCGACTCGTCATCGACCGGCAGGATCTGATCGGAAGTTCTAGGACTGACCGCTTTGCGCAGTGGTCCGCTAGTTCTTGGCGGCTTGGTACGCAGGTAGAGATCCATCTGCTCCGCCAGTGCTGGAGCGGTGTTACGGTACTTGCGGACAAGCCGAGCCACGAAGAGCCGTACATCCTCGGTCTGCTCGCCGAGCGCCAATCGGATCACCTGGGCTAAATCTTCATGCACGTCATTCATTTCGTCCAACATATTTATAATACACTGATATTAAATAAATATAATAAACAACTAAACGGACTACTATAGTTTCTCACGCTTTCCGGCTGTTGACAAGAAGATTGTGAGTACCGCTTCGGGCCTGATAAGAAGAAACCTAGAACTTAGTCATCACGTCCGACACTCCTGGCCGCGGTCAATCGGTTCGACCGATCGCTCGCGACGCCCGCGATCACGCTGTTGCGCGCTGCTTCGTGAGAAAATCACGAAAAACTCACGCACAAACAAGGACTTGGATTTGATATCCCGAGTCCTTGAATTGTGGCGCTCCTGGCAGGGCTCGAACCAACGCCTCTTTGGTCCGTAGTTGCCAATTCAGAAAACGGTGGTAGTTAAATCAATACCTTGCAATGCCCGCCAGTACGATTTGAAGGCTACAGAAGCGTCACTCTAGCCGGTCAGTTTTGTCAAATAGTATGAAAAAGCATATTATTCAGAATAATTATATGATAGCTATCTCATGACAATACGCCCCGATCATGCGGTCGTCCTGAATGCCTCAGCGCTTGAGGCCCTTCAAAGGCATCGCTTTTCGAAGTTCGACACCCTAGTTCTATGGACCCTGGTTGCGGACATCCCGGTCACTGGCGATGTTGTGGTCCACAGCGAACTCGAAAAGAACCTTTCTCTATCTCACAGCACGGTCTCGACGGCAATACGTCGGCTTCGCGAAACGGGTTTTCTCGTACGCGGCGTAAAAAGCGGCGTTTCTTACCACTACAAATTGAACCCTGTTTATTTCCGTTTGCTGTGATGGACGCATCCTCCCCGGAACCAATTATTGTGCCTGACGCACATTCAGAGCGATCAGCGCCCATTCCACCGCTAATGCGGCCGGGCGGAGCGCTGGCACTCGCTCAGACGATCATCGACGCCGGAGTAGCAATCGAGCTGCGCCCGCGCGATATCGCCCTACTCGTTCTAATCCGCCAGCGAATCCAAACGCGAGGCGACGGCGCCATAAGCCTCACCGAGGGCGAAATCCGCGGGCTGGCCAGGCGTATCGATGAGTTGGATATTTCCGATCCGGCGGGCGGCGAAAAACGCGTTACCGAGAGTCTGACCAGGATGATGCGCGCGGAATGTCTCACGCGCGCCGATATGCGTCGGCTAACACTTGCCGAAGACACCGAGCTGCAGCTCACCTCGCTGGGCGAGGACATCGCTGATTGGCACCTCGAACACGGACAGTTCTCGGGCGAGCCATTGACGGCCATTCTGCGCGCTTTCACCCGGCAACTCGCCGGTCTAGCTGAGGAAGCCGAACAAGCCAGCTCGCAAGAGGCATGGGAAGACTGTGTGCTATCGCCGATGAAGCATGTCCTGAAAGACATGCTCGTAAGCATCCAGCGCCACCAAAAAGAACTTGACCGCCAGCACGAGGAGCTACGGTCTTTCATCCCGGCGCTGCTTTCCGAATCGAGCGAGGCCTCAATTGACCTATGCGAGCAGAAGCTGGCGGCGGTGGTTATCACAATCCGTGATTTGCACGAGGTGACCCTCACTTCGACGACTGCCGCTAGTACCCTGCTCGCTCGCATCGAATCGATGGGCGAGTCTGGCTCAATCACCGGCTTGTTTCAGAACTGCGGCGAGATAGAGCGGCGACTGCAGTCCATTTCTCAATGGACTAACCAGCGGCTCTCTGACTGGGGTGAACACCACCGTGTGGTGCACGATTTCCTACGTGATGTTGTGCGTATAGATCGCTCTCGGAGGCTCACTGAAGCATTGAAACATGCCGTGGCAGAAAGCCCCGCATGGACCCTTTCAGTTGCGGACGCGCCTTACTTTGTAAGACTACCTATTGCTCTTGGCGAAGTCCGACCGCTCGCCGCCCCTCGGCGAAAGCGGGAGGACCACTCTCGGGAGGTCACCGTTGTCGCGCTCGACGATTTACGCGAGCGTCTGGACGCTCTTCTCACCGAAGCTATCCAATCCGGCGAAGCAAGGATGTCGGCGTTGCTTGCCTCCATGGTTTCTGGCGGAGCTACGTTCCCTACGCTCGCAGCGAAAGCGCCTTGGCTGGTAGCTCAGATGGCGTCAGCGGGCCGAGTCGATCAGCGCGCCAGAAACTGGGTGTCGATCGGCGCGGGTGCCGAAGTCGAGGAACTGAGGATTACTCCAAAATGAATGTTTACGATCCCAATTTCGCCCGAACAGACGTGTTGCTACGCCGCGGCGGCCACATCGGTCGAGGTGAGCTGGTGCTCTACGAGTTCTGCACGCAGCACTACGATGAGCTGAAGGACTTTTATGCGCGCTTCGAGTGTCAAATGGTGCAACATCCTGACGGTTTTTTTTACCTGCTGCCTCGAGGTAATTTGATAGCCACGAGAAGGCTGTCAAAACCATGTGTGCACCTCGGATTGTTCATCGCCCTGAAAGCGCGTGACCCGGAGATTACCAAGTCATCTGGACGCATCCCGGTTGCGCAGTTATTGCAGTCAATCGAGACGACGATCCCACGCGAGGTCCTACAAAAGACCTACGCGCCAAAGCAACGTGAAGCCGCGACCGACGCCAAGATTACCGAAGAGATTCAGCGCGCGTTACGCGTTCTAGCAGAGCTCGGCTTCATCGTCCTTGAGCACGACACGGTGCGTCCGCTAGAGGCTATTGCCCGCTTCGCAGAGCTTGCAAGACACGACAATGCGCCCGATGCCGGTGCTCGTATACTGCTTGAGACGGAACGTGGCATTGTTTTCGACGTGTCGGAAGATATCACCAGCGAAGGCGAGGAAGATGGCGAGCAGATCCAGAATTGAGCGCGTAGCGTTTATAGGCTGGCGCGGCATCGACTACGAAGAGCTTGCCCTTGATCCTCACTTCACCGGGCTTACCGGAAACAGCGGCGCCGGCAAAACGACCTTGGTCATGTGTCTCAACTATGCGTTGCTACCCGACCGGATGGCACTCGACGTTCGCCCTATTGCCGATGTCTTGGATCCGCACGCCGCCGGGGTCGATCCCTTAGCGGCCAGGATAGATGACAAATACGGCTACGCCTATGTGGTACTTGACATCCGGTCCAGACACGATCGCCGGCTGCTGGCCGGGATTCATGTACGCATCGCCGATGGTCGCGGTGAGTTTTCGCGATTCACCATTGAGGGCCTATCCGACGAAATGCCACTACAGGACGTTATGCGTATCGTCGACGGGGATGAAGAGCTATACCCCGACCTGCCAGAATTGCGGCGCTCGCTCGCGGCCAGGAGTATAGATCTGGTGAAGCACGACAAGGTCGGTGACTATGGACATATCCTATACGAGGCCGGAATCCTACCTACGGACCTTTTCAACCGGCACGACCGTACACTTTATGGAAAGTTGGTCGAGACTGCATTCCGTGGTGGCATCACGGCGGAGGTGGCTAGGACCCTCAAGGATTATCTGCTAGCGCCGGCCAAGCGCATCCCCGAAGCGGTTTCCAAGCTGCAGGAATGTACCGATCAGGTGCAGCGGACCCGTCGAGAACTCGCAGAAGCCGGAAAAGAACTCGAACTGCTGGAAGCCACGTACGGCGCGGGGAAAGCTGTCGTTTCCAAGTCTCTCGGGCGGTTGGCTGCAAAACTTGCCGCCGCTGAGACACTTGTTACGCGGACGAAGAGCACGATCGAAGCGAAGACAAAGACCGCGCAGCGGCTAAGTGAAGAGCAACCGCGCATTGAAGTCGAAATCAAGACCGCCGAGGAGAGTCTGAAGAACCTGACCGCAAACAAACAGCTTGAACTGCGAAATGCCAACGAAACGGTGGAACGGGCCTCTACGACCGAGCAGTCCGCGAAAACCACGTTTCAGGAAGCAGAGGACAAGTATAGGAAAATTGCCACTGGCGAGGACGTGTGGAAACGGGTGGCGGCCCAGCTCGCCAATCGCGATTTTCAGACAGTAAATCACTGGATAAAAGATCAGATTGCGAAGTGCGTCGAGAAAATTGCCGAGAAGAACCTCGGCGTCCAACGTCTGCAAAAAGAAACGGCACGTCTTGGTGCGAACGAGGCCGATCCGAAATCCTCTGCCCTCGCGCATGCGCTCCAAGCCCAGACTCTCGCAGAGGTATTCGATAGTGCCTCGGAATCGGAAGCCCGGAGTGTCGAGATGGCGTTGGGCGGACTTACCGCCGGCGTGGTCGGCGTAGGCATCGACGCCCTAACCAACCTTGCTCCGAACGAAGAATTTCCGGACCTATTCTGGATGGGAGAGAACCCACCACGCGGAGCAAATCCGCGCGAAGTTGGTGGAGCCAAATGGTATGTTTGCCCGAGTATCGGTGGCTACGTCGTTTCATCCAAGCATCGCCCAGTGGTGTTCGGGCAAGAAGCGCGGGAGGCAAGAAACGCTCAAATCGAAACGGACATTCGCGCACTGGAGGGTGAGCGCGAGCGAATCCGGACCCAAGAACTCCAAGGGCTCACGGAGCGCCAGGAGGCATTGTTGCGGAACAGTGAACAGATCGAGTATTTTCTTGCGAATCGCGCCGCACGACTAGAAATAGAAGATGCCAGAAAAACGACAAAGGTGGAGTATCAATCCGCGAAGAGTGCCCATAAAGCAGCCAAAGATGCGTATGAACTTATCGCCGCCGACATGGCTTCCTTCTCTCAACCATACCAGAAAGCAATTGCAAACCTGCAATCGGATCTGGAAAACGGCAAGAGAGACGCTCGGCAACTTGCGGGAGAGTTAAAGGGCATTGTGCCGCAACTCAACAAAGAGGAGGCCGATGCTCGTGAGCTGTTGAGCCGCATGAAAGCCGTGCGGGAGATATTGGGTGATGTGGCTGATCGTATGCTTGCGGAAGCCGGCGATGTTGCGAGCGAGAACGAAGCAGCTTATATTCGCGATCTAACGCAGCGCCTTTCGGTCATTGGACGGGCACTGGAGAATGAACCGGCCGAGCGGCTCACCACCCTCGCAAAGGCAGATCCTTCGGACGAAGTGTCTTGCGCGCGGATCTGGCCGGCCCTTATCGAGATTCTCAAGGATCGCATCTCCGCTGACCTCATTGATCGAGATGGCGCCGACCTCCTACGCGACATGCGCGACCGCCGCGCCGGCCTGGAGTCTCGACTTCACGGCGACGAGGACAACGTAAAGAACCAGGCGCGGCACGTCTACCAGGCCATACATTCTGAAATTAGTTCCCAGGTGCGCAAGATCACGGCGCTCAACCGCCTGGGGGAAAGTTTGATATTTGGCAACGTAGTCGGGATCAGAATTCGTGCGGAGCGGCGGCAGGAGCTCCTAAAGACGCTCGAAGAATTCGCCGACCAGCGGTCCCTCTTCCGAAATATGGAGGATGAGCGACGACCACTTGAAGAGGTGCTGTCCGAGTTCTTCCGCGATGCGCTTGACCTCAAGATGGAAGGCAAGGAGCTACTTGATTACCGCACTTACATGGATTTGGCGATCGAGGCCCGCCGGCATGACCGGAAGTGGACACCGGCGGCTTCCCTGTCAGGAGGAGAATCGGTTGGATGCGGGCTTGCCATATCGCTGATGCTCTTTCGGTCTCTCGCCGAACGCGGAGAGGTACGCGCCAGTGACATTACCCCGCTTTTCGCCATCGATGAAATGCAGCGGTTGGACGGCGACGGGCAGAAAGTTGTCGCCGAATTCTGCGAACGGGAGAACATTCAGGTGGTGGTGACTGCACCAGAACTATCGCCACAATATCGCTGCACGCTCTACGCGCTCGCCCGTGTCTTTGATCCTAGAGAACGTCTGATCGTGCGTGGACTACGCGGACAGCACGATTCCGCGAAGGTCGCAGCAGTAGCTACATTATCGTGAGCATTTCACGCGAGCACCGCAGCGAGGCCGCATTGCTCCTTCGGCTCAAAAAGCACGGAGGGGTGCGAGAATCTCAACAATGGCACGATCTCATCAAACGTTTCGAAACAGCCGGATGGATTACGCCGAGCTCACGGAAGAATGAATGGGTAGTCCCCGATAGCGGCCGAGTTGCGCTTGAGGCGAGGCTGCAAACAATCTGGCCATCGTGGATACCGGAAAGCGCTCATCTGCAAAAGCTCGGCCTCGATCCCTGTCAGCCGCGTGACCTTGAGCACCTGCCGGTAGTCCAACGATCGGTCGCGCTTGCCTATGGCGAGTTAGTGAACCGGCGCAATTGGAATGCCTCAACTGGCATAGGCCCTAAGCTGCCGACGCGCATCGCGCGTGTAAATGCAGAACGAGGCGAACCGACGCTAACGCGCGACGCAATGACGCGCTTTCGGCCCAACGCAGGGCTTCATCTGGTGATCGCTGGCCACGACATTGACCTCCACGAGGAGGCTACTCGATTTAGCGAGTGTGGGATCCCTGAGCGAGCTTGGCGCCGTACCGAAGGATTTTGCGGAAAGACTCCACGTGCGGTCATCACCTGCGAAAACTTAGGGGCGTACATCGATTTACCGGTACCCCAATGGTCCATGGTCCTTTTTTCGCCAGGCCAAGACGTGGAGCCTGCACTTGAGGTTCTACGGCGCCTGCCAAAAACCACGTCATGGTGGCACTTTGGCGACCTAGACCCAGACGGAATCTCGATCGCTGAGCGACTGGCTGCCGTTTCGAAACGACCGTTGCGCCTGTACATACCTTCTTTCGCATCAGAGTACCTGGAGCGAGCACGACCGCCGAAAGGGGCTTGGGGTGAGATTCCAGACTACCCAATTCTGTTGGCGCTGAAGAAGCGCAAATTAGGGATCGAGCAGGAAGTGTTCATGCTGGACGCGCGGCTGCGAACGAATCTGGAACAGTATATTGAAGAGAAGTAGTGTAGTTCTTCCGCGCACTCCCACCCTCGCTGGCCATCGAGATGCATGGCGATGCCTCACCTGTCGGCGCAACCGGCTACCGCTTTTACGGTGACATGGCCGAGGGATCAAGTATTGCCCGGAGCTTAGCGACCCGGGGTGCGAGTAGCGCCGTTTCGACCCATGCGCGAAGATTTCGCTTTCGATGTCGCCAAAATAGTCCTCGGCAAGATGGCGGCGCGCTTGCCGCGCACTGCCGCTGATTCAGCGTCATCAAATGACGAAGCTGTACCCGCAAGGTTGTCGCGCATCGCCCGCAAGGCTTTATAGGCGCCGGTAATCTGCTCTTCGTTGAGTCCCCGCATGGCTCTGATTCGAACGACATCCGCTACTTTTTCGACCGTTCGGATTTGGCGTAAGCCTTCTGCACTCAAGAACATCTGATTGACTCGGCCATCGTTTGGATCTGTTCGTCGCTCCACCAGTCCGGCGGAGGCAAGATCATCGAGCAAACGGGCCAACGTCATCGGCCGCACCTCGAGAAGCTCGGCTAGCTCGACTTGCCGGATACCTTGATGCCTGGAGATGTACAACAGTGCCCGCGCCTGAGCCAAGGTCAGCCCGCTGCCTTTCAGCGCATCGTCGAAAACCCGCCGAATAAGGCGCCATACATCCGAGAGCATGAAGCCGAGATTGTCGCGTTGAAGGTCCATGGGGTTGCACCAATTGGTAAGTAAAGCTTATGATCTAGGTAGAGTGCTGCTCGCCTTTGTCAGCACCTGTCGGACAGGATAGCTCAGTATGACTTCGAACGCTCCGCCTCCCTGGCGAGACATGATGGCCAATATACCGTTCAACCGGGAACTCGGAATTGAGTTCGGCCATGTTGATGGCTTGAATTGTGCGTTGCGTCTGCCTTACCGTGACGCTTTGGCCGGCGATCTGCATACGCAGTCGATGCACGGTGGTGCTCTGGCCGCGCTTGCAGACAACACGTTTGGTTTCGCGGTGTTTCGCCGGTTGGCGACGCATCGCGCATTCGCGACGCTGGACCTGCGCATTGACTACATGCGTCCAAGCCAGCCGGGTGCAGCCGTTACCTGTGTTGCGTGCTGCCACGAGGTCAGCGACCAGTTCGCATTCGTTCGCGGGTACCTCTACGACGACACGCCGGATCGCCCGATTGCGACTGCGGTCGGCGTGTTCATTTTCACAAGCGGCCTGCTGCCAAACGCTCCGGAGATTCTGCGTGATGTCACTGTCTGATGCCCTTTCCGCCGCAAAAGCGACTCGCGATGGGGCACCCCTGATCGCCGAGATGCCTTTTGCGCAAACTCTGGGCATGCGCCTGGAATTAGACCAGCAAGAGCCGCTCTTCTTCTTGCCCACATCACCCCGGTTGATCGGAAATCCCAGGTTGCCGGCAATGCACGGTGGCGCGATGGCGGGTTTTCTCGAATGCGCGGCTATGGTGCATTTATTGTGGACAAATGGATTGGTTGGCCTACCAAAGCTGGTTGACTTCCGCATCGACTATTTGCGCAGCGCTAAGGTGCTGGATACCTGGGCAGCGGTTCGACCTTTGCGCGTGGGTGGCCGGGTTGCCAACGTACGGGTCGAGGCTTGGCAGGAAAGCCCAGAGCGAATAGTCGCCGTTGGCAGTGGGAACTTCCTGCTTTCTGGCTGAGGCGTTTTCTGTGACCTTTCCTCACGCTGCGTTATGACGCTTTCATAGAACTCGCTGAAGACGTTGAGCATTTATTTCGTCGGCCGCAATCTTAAGTGGCGACTGTATTGGAACCCTCACCATCCAACTGGAGCAGACCTCGATGATCGATAAACCTTCTGCGGCCGCGTTAGCGCCGACGCTGCTGATCGACAGCGACCACCCCGACGTAATCGCGTTTGCGCACCTCAACGCCAGAGGCACAACCGAACGCGAGCGGGCCGTCTCGTTGTACTACGCCGTACGCGATGGGTTCCGCTACGACCCGTACCTTATTGACATCTCGCCCACCGGCATGCGTGCAAGCCGTGTGCTGGAGACCCGAGTCGGATGGTGCGTGACGAAGGCGGCACTGCTGACCGCTGCGGCGCGCGCTGCAGGAATTCCGGCGCGCGTGGGTTACGCCGACGTACGTAACCACCTGTCGACAGAGCGCATGCGACAGATGATGCAAACCGATCTTTTCATCTGGCACGGTTACTCGGAACTGTGGCTCGACGGTACCTGGGTCAAGGCTACGCCGGCGTTCAACATCGAGCTATGCGAGCGCTTCGGCCTGCTACCCCTCGATTGGGACGGGCGCGCTGATTCGCTCTACCACCCGTGCGACCGCGAGGGCCGGCGGCACATGGAATACGTGCACCAGCGAGGCAGCTTCTACGACATGCCGCTGGCGCAGATGGTCGCCGATTTCGCCGCCACCTATCCGCGGCGTCGGGCAACCGAAACGCCCGAGGCCAGCTTCGACGCCGATGTCGACCGTGAAACGCGATAAGCGTAGGCGTGCCCGCGATAACACAGTCGGCTTTGCGAGACCCAATCGACCCGCTGCCCATGGCCAAGCTCTTCCTCAAACTCGGCAACAGTTGTGGACTTTGTCATCTAGTCGCCCTCGCTGCGCTCAGAGTTCACCCGTCGCGCGCTTGAGCCGCAGCCCCGCGATTGCGGCATCGAACACCGCCTGCGCGTGGTTGGTCTCGCTGTTGACGCGCAGGGTCTCTGCATCCAGCACCTCGGTGTGAGTGGAGAGCCCGGCGGTGTAGCGGTCGCGTGCCACGTGCAAGTTTTCCTCGGCCTGTGCAACGGCCGACTGGGTGACAACGAGACGCTTACGCGTCTCCTCCACATCCAGCCAGGTCTGGCGCACCTGCAACGCGATCACCGAGGCCAGTTCGTCGCGCTGCTCCGTTAGCGCCGCCGCCTGGCGTTCAACGGCGCCGGCGCGGTGACCGGTGACGCCGCCGTCGAACAGATTCCACTTGGCCCCCAAGATGATCATCCATTGCCCTTGATACACTTGATAGCGGTTCTCCTGATGACCATAACCGCCGGAAAGCGCCACCTGAGGAGAGGCTTCGCCGCGCACAGCGGCGGCCTGATGACGCAGTGCCTCGATCTGCCGTGCAAGCGCCGCCAGCTCGCTACGCCGGGCAAGCGCCCGTTCGGTCCGGGTGGACAGCGCCTCTTCCGCTGTCTCGGGCGCAAGTTCATCGAGCGAGACAGTTTCCTCCAACGTCCGCCCCAGCAGGCGGTTGTAGACCGCGCGGGCCATGTCCAGCCCGTTGGCCGCCAGCAGGGCCCGCTGGCGCGCGTCGGCCAAGGCCACCCGGGCGGAGAGCAGGTCGCTTTTGGCTACCATGCCCTGCTCGTACATGTTCTCCACGTCACGGGCATGGGCCTCGAGGCTCTCCACGTGGCTTGCAGCAACCTTGAGCAGTTGTTCCGTGCGCAGCACGGCGACATAGGCATCGGCCACGCGCAGCTTGAGGTTCTGCGCATCGCCGGTCTCGCCCAGCTTCGTCGCGTCGTGGGCGGCCGCTGCGGCGTCGATGCCGCGCTCGATGCGCCCGCCGGTGTAGATCGGCAGGGTCGCCATCGCCTTGTAGGCAGTGCTGTTGCGTTCTGCCAGAGGCATTTGCACCGATTGGCCGAAAAACTCGGCTTTGAACGTCGGCGGGTTGTCTAGGGCGGTATAGCCTGCCTCCAACGCCACGTTGGGCAGACGGGCGGATTTGGCCGCCTCCAACAGGTTCGCGGCGGCGGCGGTGTTCTCCCGCGACGCCCTGAGGCCACGGTCTGCGACGAGCGCCGTCTCCCACGCTTGCTGCAGGGATTCGGCGACGGAGGGGACCGTGATCAGCAGCGTGGCCAGACCGGCGAGCCGCAACAGGCCGCGAACTCCTTTCGAGCGATTCATGATGTTCCTTTCTTGATGTCCGTTTCCGTCGAATACTGGTGCCGGAGTAGGAGATACAGGAGGAGAGGCACGACAATCAGAGTGAGCACAGTGGAAGCCAGAGTGCCGAAGATCAGCGAGATGGCCAGCCCACCGAACACCGGGTCGGTGAGCATCACCGCGCTGCCCAGCATGATAGCCAGGGCCGTCAGCAGGATGGGCCGCAGGCGCACCGCACCAGCTTCGAGAATGGCCTCCCGCAGGTCCATACCCTGGCGCCGATAGTCCAACACGAAATCGATGATGAGCAGCGAGTTGCGCACCACCACCCCGGCCAGGGCGATGACGCCGATCATGGAGGTGGCGTTGAACGGCTGCCCCATGAGCCAATGCCCCGGAAAAACACCCGCCAGTCCCAGAGGGATCGCCGCCATAGCGACTAGGGGCAGGCTGAACGACTGGTAATAGGCCACCAGCACCAAGAAGATGAATGTTAGCGCGAGCACCAGAGCGACCAGCATGTCGCGGTAGGTGTCCAGCGTCATGCGCAGTTCGCCGTCCCACAGCAGCCGGTAGCCGCCGAGGGTGTCCGGTACAACCGGATTCATGCGCAGGTTGCTGGTGACCAACCTGCTGCCGTCGGCCAGCGCCATGCCGTCCAACCGCCGATCGAGGTCGAGCACGGCATAGACGGGGGCGGTGGATTCAAGCTCGCCGCCAACATAGGTGACTCGCTCGCCGTCCTTGTGCAGGATGGGCCGGTCGCCCCAAGCCGGCACAACCCGTACCAATTCTGACAGCGGCACGCGCTGGCCCTGCCGGTTGCTTAGCGACACGCGCGACAAGAGCGCGGGGTCGATCTGGTAGCGGCGGGGGATCTGCAAACGGATGGACACGGGATTCTTCTCGCCCCGGATATGGACGCGCCCCAGTTCCTCGCCATCGATCAGGCGACGCAGCGCGACGGCTACCTCGGCGACACTCAGTCCGGACAGCGCCGCTTTTTCCCGGTCGACCGTCAGTCGGTGCTGGTACACGTCCTCCACCTCGGAATCGGTGACTTCGACCATGTCGTAGGTCTGCCGGAAAGCGCCCTTGACCTGCTCGGAAAGCGCACGCAACTGACGCAGGTCCTTGCCGTAGATCTCGGCCAAGACGGTGGCGCGCACCGGCGGCCCCGGGGGATCCTCGACCAGCTGCACAGTGCTACCGGGGAAGCGGGCAGCGATGGCCTGCACCTTCGGACGCAACGCACGTACGATGTCGATCGAGGTCTTGCTGCGCTCGGTCTTGTCGCGGAGGTTGACGCGAATCTCCGCTACATGGGGACCCTGCTTGCTACCGGCACCACGCAGCAGGCCGTTGAAATCGATCACGCCCGCTCCGCCGAGCCAACTTTGGTAGTCGCGCACCTCGGGGATTTGACGCAACAGCGCGCCGATCTCGCGGGCGAGCCGGTCTGTTTCTTCCACCGGAGTGGTTTCCGCCATGTCGAGGGTGATGTTGAAGGTGTTCTTGTTGTCCTTGGGCATCATCGCCATTTCGACACCGAACCAGGCTTGCGCGCCGCTTACGCCCCCCGGTCGAACGAAGTGCCACAGCGGCTGAAACAGGGACAAGGTGATCGCCAGTCCCGCCAGCAGAAAGGCGCGTCGGCGCTGGCGCGGACTATCCACCAAAGGCGCCATGAGGGCACTGTAGAAACGGTGTAGGCGGTCCCGGGTGTTGTGGTCTTCCAGCTCGCGCCCCTCGCCCGGCTTCAGCCAGCGGTTGGCCGCCCAGGGAACGACGGCATAGGCCACCAGCAGGGAGGCGGCCATGGCGACGGGCACGTTGAAGGCGACGGCGTAGAAGTACTGCCCCGGCATACCGCTCACCACCAGCAGCGAGCCGAACACTAGGATCACGGCCAGCGTCGCCAGGTTGGTGGGGTTGCCGATCTCGTTGGCGGCTTGCACCGTCGTCCGGCGCTTGTCTCCTTGGCCGAGGTGGGCGTAATGGCGGTGAATGTTCTCGATGACGACAATCGCAGCATCGACCAGCAGCCCGAGCGACAGGATGAGGGCGAACAGGGAAACGCGGTTGATGGTCAGGCCGGCGAGGTAGGCCGCGCCCAGGGTGAGCGCCAGGATCAGGGGCACGGTCACACCCACGATCAGTGCCTCCTTCAGTCCCAGGAAGACGGCGGTGACCAGGAACACGGCCAGCACCGCGATGCCCAGATGCCCGATTAGGCCGTTCACGGCCGCATTCGCCTTCCGGCCGTCGTTGCGGGTCACGATGAGTTCGACTCCGGGCGGGACGAACTGCGCCCGCATTCGTTCGACTCGATCAAGTACGTCATTGGCAACGAAGACCGCGTTGGTGCCGCGTTTCTTGGCCACTGCCAGCGTCACCGCCGGCATCTCCGGCTGCTGGGCCTTGCCAAAGCGCGCATCGGCCGGACCGAAGGCGAAGCGGGTGAGCCTGGAGCGCTCCTCGGGCGGGCCGTCAACGATGTGCGCCACATCGCCCAGATAGATGGGGCGGCTGGCGTGGCTGCCGACGATCAGGCGCTTGAGATCCTCCGCCGAGACAAGAAACCCATCGAGGAACACCTGGCGGTTCAGTCCTTGCTGCACCACCGTGCCCAAGGGCGCTGCGACATTCCCTGCTGCCAGGAACGCGCGCACCTGATCCAGCGTCACGCCGAAGGCCTGCAGACGTTCCGGGTCCAACTCGACGCGCATCTCCCGGTCGCGTCCACCCTTGACGTAAGCGGCGGACACCGCTTCGAGGCTACGCAGTCCCTCCATCATGCGGTCGGCAAGCCGTTTCAAGGCGTAATCGTCGTAGGTTTCCGAGGCCAAAGTGACGGTGACGACGGGCACGTCGTCCACGTCTACACTGCGGATAAGCGGCTCGCCCGCCCCGGCCGGCAGGCGGTCGCGCTGGCCCAGCACCCGGTCGTAGAGCTTGACCAGGGATTTCTCCTTGTCCTCGCCCACCTTGAACTGCACCATCAGCACGCCCATCGAATTCACGCCGGTCGCATAGGTGTGATCCACTCCTGCGATCTGCTTGACGATGCCCTCCAGTGGACGGATCAGCAACTCCTCCACCTCCTCGGCGGAGGCACCTGGCAGCGCCACCCAAACTTCGGCGCCGGGCACGACGATCTGGGGGTTTTCCTCGCGCGGAGTGAGCGCCACGGCCAGCGCGCCCAATAGGGCGCAAGCCAGCATGAAGAGGACGGTCAGCCTGGAGGTGACGAAAAGCTCCGCCAGACGCCCGGCGCTATTGAGCCTGCGGTCGATCATCGCGCTTCCTTCGCGGCGGTGATCTGATCGCCATCGCGCAGGGCGGGCTCTACCGCCGCCACGAAGCGCTCGTCAGCCCCGAGGCCGGCGCTTACCTCGAACCGGTCCGGCCACTCGCGGCCGATGCGCAGCCAGCGAAAGCGCGCCCGGCCTTCGCCATCCACCACGAAGACGCCGGTTAGTCCGCCGCGCTCGACCAGCGCCTCCTTGGGCACCACCGGCGATGGGCTTTCCCCCAGCGCGAAATTCGCGCGCCCGAACATGCCGGGCATCAGTCCTGCCGTTTCGGGCAAGGCGATCTTGACGTGGTAGCTGCGGGTGACTGGGTCGCCGGAGGGGACCACCCGGCTCACCGTGCCCTTCAGCGGCGCGGACAGGCCGTCGATTCTGACCTCCACTGGCTTACCCGCGGCAATGGTGGCCACCTGGCTCTCGGCCACGAAGGTCTCAAACAGCAACCCGCGACCCGACTCCAGGGTCAAGAGCGGCACGCCGGGCACGGCGAGATCGCCGGCCCGCTTGACCCGCGCCACCACCACACCGTCCACGGGACTTGTGATCTCAGCATAGGCTCGTTGCGCGAGCGCCGTGTCGTGGCCGGCCCGCGCTTGATTCAAGGCTTCGCGGGCGGCCTCGAACTTGAGGCGTACCTTGCGCTGTTCGTTCTCGGAGACGCTGCCGCGCTCGTACAGACGCTGAAAGCGCTCCATGTCGATCTGCGCATCGCGGAACGCTGCTTCTGTCGCGCCGACCGCCGCACGCCCCTGGCGGATGCCGCCGTCCACGTCCGCTGCGTCGAGTCGGGCGAGCACCTGCCCGCGCCGCACCCGATCGCCCTCCTGCACCAGAATTTCGCGTATATAGCCGCTCAGTCTCGATGCGACCTCGACGCGCTGATCGGACACCACCGAACCGACTGCCGTGTACTCGATCGGTGCCCTCGCGGACGCGGTCATGATCGGCAGGGTCCAGATCTTAACGGCTGAGGGAAGCTGCGCCTGCGGTGCTGGGCCGCAGGCAACCAGCATTATCGAAATCAGTGCCGGTAGTGCGGCCTGGATTGTTCTTTTCACAGGGTAAGTTCCTTTTTTAATCGTTCGTATTGGGTGACCGTGAGGCCAATTACAGGCTCGCAGTCATGGCCTTCTCTCGCGGTCCGCTCTGCCGCTTTTCCAGATCGACAGCAGCAACCATATCCCGCCGATCACCGCGCCGAAAAACCCGAGCGCTCCAAGGAGAGGCAGCCCCAGCAAGGTAGGGCCGCCGGGCACGGTCATGACGATGGAGGAACCGATGATGAGCGCAGCGACGACAATGCCGACCACCAGCCGGTTGGCGGCGCTGTCGAGTTGGTTGCCGACACGCTTCAAGTGCGTGACATCGATGTGGATTTCCAGCCGACCGCGCCGGGCGGCACGCAGCAGCTGGGAGAGGTCCTGGGGCAGACCGGCCAGCAGCGAGAGCGCCTCGCCTGCCGTCCGCCAGCCGCGCTTGATGATGGCGGCCGGGGTGTAACGTGCGCGCATCGCCTGTTCCAGCAGGGGCATGGCTTCGCCGGCCATGTCGAAGTCCGGGTCGAGTTCG